>Ga0179591_1325283_pt1 | contig 14030 bp, 16 predicted proteins | sample CZOMad2_1_08_16f_FD_182891 | JGI IMG/M metagenome (GOLD analysis project Ga0179591, IMG submission 182891) | Vadose zone soil fungal communities from Angelo Coast Range Reserve, California, USA - CZOMad2_1_08_16fungal (PacBio error correction) | ecosystem: Environmental > Terrestrial > Soil >...
CGAAGGACTCATCGGTCTTCGACTTCTGGGGTCGCTCTATCATGAATGCGAGGACGGCTGTGCAGGGGGGCGGAGGAAGCCCAAAATCTTTCAGGAGGCGGAAAGAGTGTCCGGGGGGGTCTTATTTGGAGGCATAACCTTAAGAGGGTCACAAAGGCAAATTGTGCTCTAATTCTTTTCCTGGAACAATCAGGGAGACGGGGACTTGCTAGGTGACCAAGGAGTCAATCTTTCAGAACTGGACGCAGAAGAAGGTCATATTCTACTAATTGTCGGGACGATACAGGGGGACTTCACTTTCAAAGGGGGAGACTCTGACACGCAACTTCCTAAGTTCCTGAAAGATGACGCCTTTACCTCCTCAGAGAAGCGAATATCGGCCGTTGGAAACGCGCGACACACACCTATCCAGAGCAAGGAAAAGACGCTGGTACCATGGAATGGAGAAGTGAAGACACGCTTCAGTTTGGAAACGACCGAGGAAGACGAACAAACCTCCTCTTCATCGTTACCGCTACAGCTGCCGGTTCTCTACATCGAGTGTCAGAGCAACTAGGGACGAATACCCCTTGCTAAAGTGCAGCAAAGGGAATCGCCGTCGGATTGGAGTTTTGTATCCCAACCCCAACCCCCTTGTAGAGAACTCTGGTCATCTAGACACAGGAACGAAGAGGAAGGCTCCGCAGAATCTGTTATTTGGACCGAAAGCCGGGTGATGCCGAATTGTGTACGAATCCGGCAGGATTTGACCAGAAGGGGTCGGTTTATGAGAATAATGGCCTAAAGTCGACGGGAAAAAAGGGACAGACAGAAAGAGGTGAGGGAAAGAAGGAGAATGAGGGGGGGAAAAAGGCTTTCAGGCAAATATAGAGTCCGGGTCAAGAGATCAGCAGCGGTTGGGGGGACTAGTTAGAGAGGTTGGCCTTTCCGACAACTGGGGGAGCAAATCTGGCAAAGGGACTCGAGCAACCACTCGCGAACCTCAAAAGAATTTCTTTCTTGCTTGGCCCAGCGGGTCGAAGGGAAATCGAGCATAGGTAATGCACCTCCGGGCAGGAAGCAGGTACTGGTGGGGAAACACGATTGCTGAGTGGCGCAAATGACGAACTTTTGACAATTTTTTTGGTTTCTACAAAGAAAGGCCGGGGGAGGTCACCTCGATGGGGGAAGCAAAGGATCAATCCCACGCATCCAAGCGCCAAAAAAACTGATCGGTAAAACAGAGGACGGGAACTGGGGGGTAAAAACAAGTGTAACCAAAAGAGCGACCGGGGGTGAAGGTTGGATCCTCCGTTGAAATAGTTTGCAGTGAAAAGAAAGTTTAAAGATTCAAGCTCCGGGGGGGTCAGGTGGAAACGGACCAACCCCTTTCTTGAAAGGGGGAGGCCGGGAACCACTTGGTCGCCATAGCTATCGGTGGCGGTGCCAGGAAATCAAGAGAAGGCTAAACCTTTTCACTTGTGATAAGGGCCGAGGGGAAGAAAAGGAAGGGGGGGTGTTCCAGATAATCAAGGCCCCGGCGCCGAGAAGGTGAGTCGGTGGGAAGAAAGGAGAAAAACTACATCTCATGAGCGAACTTGCGCCAACCTTCAAAAGTGGGGGGCTTATCTCGGGACGCCCCGAATAAGGGTTCCTGAATGTGAGCATATAGTGGTAGGGGGGAGGACTCACCCGCCCGGCAAGAGAGAGATCGTAAAAGGGAAAAAAAATAGGACCATTCTTAAGTCAAAGGCATTTCGCTGTACCTCCCGGTAGGGAATCATATCGTCATCCATGGGGAGGAGGGGGAGACGAAAAAGATCAGAAAAAAAAAAGAGCTTAAGAAGATAAGGAAGTACGAGAAAGAAAAACGCCAGTGTGGAAATACCATCCGGGGTTTCGACATAAACAGTCGTCGGAGACCTCCAACTCAATTCCTTCTAATTGAGAACGGAGAGTGGAGAAAACTGGGGTCGCTACCTTGTAGAAGACAGAACTCAGAAACAAACCGTGAAAGAGAATACCAAGATAAAAATCAGCAACACATAAAAATTCATCGAAATTCTCGACAGGCCATGCAGACGAACCATCATCTAAAAGCACTGGGAAGGGGGGGGGGGGGGGGGACGAGAAGGACACGATACCTTTACGAGTGGTGGGAGGAAAATATAGACGATTCTCAACAAAAAAGAAAAGGAAAAAGAGAAAGAAGAGGGGAGAGGGAGGAGGAAAACCAAGAGTAAAAGTGGCGCTTGAAGCGCTCGAGGCCAGGAGAGGATCGCTTGCTTTTTTTACGGCCTGGAAGGGGGGGAGGAGGAATGTCAAGGGAGATGGCGAAGAGACTCGTGATGAAGAAGGGCAGGTGCGGAGGAGTCGCATCTGGCGTTTTGATACAGGGGGACGGTCCACTGTGTGGGAAAGGAATCAAACGCGTCAATTCTCCTTGCCTGGGGGAGTTGGGGGGGAGGGACCGCGTTTTGCCTAACCTTCAGGACTGATGGCAAAACACGTCAGTCTGTAAGTGGAACACGGTAAAATGAGGAAAGGAAAGCAGGTTTTTCCTTTCAAATGCACAAAGCCGGAATTGTACTAGAGAGGGAACCTTACATCTGGGGAGCGGGAGGGGAAGGGAGCAGGCTGATATGGGGGGAGATTTTTTCATTGCGCCGGCTAGCAAGGGAGAGGGGGGGCGAGGAGAACACGGAACAAATAGAAAATAAGAAAAGATGTCAGGAGCTTTTAACAAGAGATCACCAGGAGGAATTGTTCCTCCTGGGGACGAGACAAGGCGGGTCGGTCGATCAGCAAACGACAGGAGAGGGGTCTCGCTAAAAAGGGCCTCTTTATCTTAACCCACACATTCGGGTGAAAGGAAAGCTTCCTATCAATCCCAAGCTCTCATGCAGCAAGGATCTCCTGAGCAGGATTGGAAAACATTCAGATGGGGAGGGGAACACGCGTGTGCAGGCCTATATCGCACAAAGAAGGGGTGTTGGCTAGGCCACAGAAAAAAAAGCCAATCGGAAGTTCGTGGAACTGTAGTAACAAAGGGCGGGAGGAACCACCCTGTTCTATCATTTTTGACAGTTGGGTACCCAAGGAAGTCCCGAAGGTTAAAGGGGACTGGGGAGGTGTGGCTCTTGTCGCCGGGGGGCGTGAGCTTGTTACGGGGGCTAGGAACAGGAAGAGGAGGGGTAGTAGGGTCGTACACCCAAGGAATCCCAGACGTGAATTGGAGGAAGAACTCGCAAGAGTTTTGCGGCAACACAGTGGAACGCTTGCCTGGAGGGGGGGGCAGGCATCAGAGAGATCAGAGCTGGGGGGGTGGCCCCAAACCTGATCTAAATCTCTCATTGGGATACCTTGAGGGATGCTGACGGGGAAGGAAAAAAAACGAGGGATCCTGCAATATTTTATGATGCCCCTGAAAAGGAAAACCGCGAATGAGGTGAAAAGCACCAATCACGAACCGCTGATCGCGCCTGAAGCGATAGGGAAAATGTACGGGCAAGTTCTATTCCAAAGCCCCGAGGAGGGGAGAGAAAAGGCTTACACTTCTAAGAAGGGAAAAGACCCTGAGACGAGCCCCAACGCATGGCAAGGAAGCCTGTTTCACCAAGGGAAGGGAAGAAACGCCTCAGGAAACTGAACAAGGACTGGGGGCTTGCGGGCAAAAGGAAGACTCTCTTCTGACTACGAGGGGCCAGGGGACGATCTTAATCCAATATTTTAGGATAGGTCACGGTGCACAGTAGCTGTATAAGGGCGGCCACAGACGATATCGAAGCGCTCAGGGAATTCCTAGATTCAAAGGAAGAAGCAGCCTTTTAAGAAAACGGCGAGGGTGCTCAGAGAAAACCCTATGTTAAAACCTAGGGAGCGCACCACTCTTCCTGGTGTTCGGCAAAGGGCACCTCAGGGGTCATGGGGCCTGCGATGCTTTCGGGTATCAAGGTGGAGAGATGTTACCGGCCTCTGAGGATCTATAGCGGGGAGGGAACCTGCAGGAGCAAAGAAAAAAAAAAAAGGTAAAAAAAAAACAACAAAATCACCAAAAAAAAAAAAAAAACACCCAAAGGCATCTAGTCTCTGAAGGGAGAACCTGACATTTTGGGTATGAAGCAAAATTTTACCAGGAATTCTCACCTACATCTTCGGCGCAGTCTCAGGTCGGGATGACCGGGAAGTGAATTCGTACTACGAGGGGAAAGGCCCGGAGGCGATAGGGGAAATAAGAGAATGGGGAAAGAAAGGAAGGACTCATTACTGTCTGTAACTGCGAAGCCCAAGGCCTCAGAAAGCACAGCTTTTTTTTCTTCGCTACAGAGGCAAATGACCATATGAGCCTGGCGGGGGTCTAACTCGTCTTAAGAAGTGCAAGCCTATCTAGTCTTGCGCGAAGAGAAAAGGTGAATAATGAAAAAAACAATCCAAGTTCTCTAGAGACGGGCCGAGCGGGGGGTAGAAAGACATTGGGGTCAGAAGCGATTCGGGTGGAGGAGTGTCTGGGGCCTAAAGTGGACATTTCTAAAGGTGTATCTGGCTGTCGTGCCTGCCGGGCTAACAGGGTCCATCTGGTCGAGACGAGGGAAAGCATTTAACGCAACACGTACCGACGGGGAAGAGCAGCACTTCGCGGCGCAACGCTACACGATTGGGCAGGAAAAGGGGATGCATGCGCGGCAGGTTTCATCTAGAAAGAGTATTCATGATTACCTCGAGGAGGGGGTTCGCGGGGCATGTCGGAAAGGAGAGGGATTTCACTAAGCCTCCTACGGAAAAGAACTCTTATGCTGTGGTGGGCTAATCGCACGTCTAATCCAGGGTCGCGAGCCCATTTAGGACCAGTGGGTTGCCGGAAGACAAGTTCAGAAATAGGGATCAACCGGTATCAGATGGGGGAAAAACAAAAAGGGATCAAGGGCGCTTCGTGGAAGGACTGATTTTGGTCCTGCGGTGCCAAACATCAATTTGGTCTGGAAGCGGAGGAGACTAAATGCATTGGGAGGGGTTCGAAATCACGTATATTCCGTGATGATTTATCAAAAAGAAAAGCAGCTAGGTGGGTCAGGGGATTCGGTCTGGCACGAGGGAAGACAAGGGCTTCTTTAACCTCTAAAGGAGCTATAACATCGCAAAGACTCGAAAGGGGGGAAAAAGGGGGGACTTTAACATCGGAAAAGTTGGCTCCTCGTGGGGGGAAGGGTTGAGGCGGGAGGGGGGCGCAGTCGCATCTCCCGGCTGCTAAGCCCCAGATCTCTCGAACCACCAACGGGGGGGATGAGATGATATCTGGGGGGGGGAGGGAACCGGGGAAGCTGGGCTAATCTCCGACTCAAAGAAAAAAAAAGAGGGGGGACTCTGCTCAAAAGGAATCCTGACAGTCTGTAAGTCAAAATCACTATAGCGAAGGAACTATGCATTCGCGGGAAGAAAAAAGAGGCTGTATATCTCTCATGGGGGCACAGAATCAGGAAGGGTCGCAATTCTCAACGCAGGAAGGGAATATTCAGGCAGGGTTGCATAATAAAAGGACGAGAGTAGTAATTGGATACTCAAGCAGACGAAAGCCATGTTTTTGGCACGACGAGAAATCCGTCCTTAAAGAAGGACCTGCCGGGATAGATTGTTGTGGCAAACCCAGTCAAGGGTCTGGGGGAGAGGATCTTTACAACGAAGAAGGGGACATAAAAGTTCAGAGGCCGGGGCTTCAGTATAATGGTGGGTCGACACATCCACTGGGCGGTATGGGAGGTGACCGGAATTTCTCCGAACTGAAAGCCTCGCTGAAGAGAATGCTTGTGGAGAAGTAGAGCGAGGGGATTACCGACGCATAAGCACGGGGTCTCGCCGAGCCTGAAGGAAGGCAGTGGGATTGCGCGGGGGACGTCAGTCCTTTACTAGACGAAAGGGAGTTCTGACCTTCGCCGGAAAAAGACAGAGAAACTTATCAAGAGGAACGGTTTTTTTGAGGGAAATCCGCTCCAGCGAAGAACCTAACAAACTGTGCAAGTTCTGAAAATCCGCGAAGTCTTACTCCGAGGGACTAAAGGGAAGGGAGGGTAGCCGGGACTAGGACGTCATTCGGTGTCGACCCACGCCTGGAGGAGGCACGTCGGCATAATCCTATTCGCGGGATGGGATTGCAGAAAGAAGGGAAAAAGCTGGGGGCGCTTCTGGGGGGTCAGGCGGGGGTATAAAATGATGTCAATACCGGGCATTAACTTGATGAGAATTCTTTCATTCCGATCGTAGGGAGGGAAGTGGCCGCGGACGTACAAAACAACGGGTCAGGTCCAAGACCAGGCTACATAGGTGAGCGCGGGATAGGGGGGCTGTCCCACATGGGGGAGAAGATTCCATCTCAAAGAGTAAGTTTATCAAGCAGAGAACGGATAGGACCGAGCCTCATCATGAACTACGGGACTATAATTGGGCTCTCTCACAGGCTGGGATAAAAGAAAAGAAGCCTCAAATCAAGTTCCCTAGACAGTTCAACACAAAAAAAAAGGTTAGACGCGTCTAAGGGTCGAGCACCGGGCAAAAGATCGCGGTACCTAAGGGGCCTGCATCAAAAAAAGCGGATTCCGAGCGCGCGGCGATACAAAAACGCCTTTACAGCTTAACAAAGTGGCATCGAAATAAAGGTGGGGTGATTGTACGGGGGGGATCCCAAGGTCGGCAAAAACAGCAATAGTATCATAGGACCGAAGAAACGGGTCAGTTTCCGGCGGGAATTGATCCAATGGTGGTGATAAAAAAAATCCGGAAGGAAGTGTCATTCTCTAATAGCATAAAAGGTCAATTCATCTGTCATTGAAAAAACGATGAACTAAAAAAGGGAGGGAAAAGCAGTTAAGGAGGGAGACACCTTCTCTTTTAAAAGTAGTCTAAGCGTAGAAATATCATCCTGGAGGTATTTAGGGGTCTCGTGGGGGAAGTGGCTAATCACGTGTTGAGAAGAAAATCTTGCATGACAAAAAGCTCGCAAAGACAATCTTCAATACCGTCGCAAAATTTCTTCGGGGATTTAAATCTTGGGCACAAGCTAAGATCAGCTCGAGGCGTCCTTACTATGATAGTCACAATTTTGTTGCACGCAAAGGAGGGTGCGAATGAGTCCTGGGAGCGGGGTCAAGGACCAAGACAGGAATTGCGCTCGATTCTGTCACTAAGCAACTCAACCAAAAACCACAGCCTGTCGGACGGGAAAATGTACCGAAAGCACCGGGTGGTGGTGAGACGCCGTGTGAATATGTGCAAAAAAAATTTGTCCGATTCGGGGCAAGGGTTATTAAGAAGCCAAGGAAGAAGGGCGAGTCCTGCACCCGCCTTGGTCGAACAGAGCGGGGAGTTAGTCGGTGAAAACAGGAAAAATACTATGCCAAAGCAGCTTAAAAAAAGAAGGGGGAGATCACAACGAGGGGGGGGGGGAACAAGATAAAACGAAGAGTACGAGGATAGGTGGAATTCCCTCTCACTGAAGACACAAGGTTCAACTAGTTCAAGGGTTCTGCTGTGAGATAGGGAAAAAGGACCCTGATGGGTCGATTGGAAAAAGGTTGGCGGTGTGTCTAACTAATACTCCCTTCAGCAGACTCGGAACGAGGAGAAAAAATCGAACCTCTAATTCTAAACCCCTCATGGGGAAGTCCACGAAAAAGGGTAGGTCGATCAGATCTTAAACCTCATGCCTTGCTTCACGGCAAAGAAAGGAAGCATTGACGAAATCAGCGCAGAACGGAAAACGTTTTTAAGAAGGACGTGGTCGAACTCCGCGTTATGACATCAAGCTGCCGGGCAGGAAACATGGCCGGTCGGGGAGGGGCAAAACTGGTGCCTCTACAAGTGTAGAAACAAAGATTTCGGACGCCGAACCTGAAAAAGTTACGAAAAAAGAGCTAGACATCTTATGGATACGCAGCCGCATGAAGGACCCACACGATCCCAGCCAAGGGAGTCGCGCGTCGCTCACGGAAAGACCGTTACGTTATTAAATAAAAAAAATCTACTCAAAACGGGAGGAGGAGGGAAAAAGGGGAAGGGGAAATTCAGAGGGAGCTTGAAGCTACGCTCGAAAGGCTCAAGTCAGGGGGGAGGCGGGCTCGAAGGGCATGCGGCCGGGAGGAGAAAGGACTGCATGGGCGGTGGCCGCGGATCGCTGCGGGTCCTGTTAGGGATGAGGGATAGGGAAAGTGAGAAAAGGTGTGCCTCCATCCAGCCGGCGGCAAAGACAAGGGGCAGGGCGTGTATAGACGATGCGTTTGCCGACACGGGGGCAGAGTATGGCAAAAACAGGCGGAGGGAAAAGGAATCTCTACTGGAAGGAGCGGAGTCGGCTAAGAATTTATCTTGTGTAAGTGCTCACGCAGCCAGGACAGGAGTATATCTTGCATCGACGAGTGGAAGCCGCCTGGACGTGAAGTCCGACTTTTTCGGGTTGAAAAAGGGGTGGGAAGAAGGGATCGGAAAAAATCAAGTAGGGCGAGGGGCCGTTCAAACCGCCAAGATCTGCTCAAGAGGGAAAAAAGAAGTCAAAATTTTCCCAAGGAGAACCGCGCATGGGGGGACAGGACAGGCAAAAAGTCGTCAGTCCAGGCGCGGAAAGGTAGGGGGAAAACCAGGGGGACTGTCATCGTCTGAGGAAGGAAAAAAAAAAGGGGGGGCGGAACAACAGGGAGGAAAAAAGCCCTCGGAAAGCCCAATGGGGCTCGACAGGGCAATCGGAAAGAACCGGATTGGAAGTTCAAAGTCTCGGGCATGCGAAAAGAAAACTCGAAGAAAAGACCGGGTGTTGGGCGGTGGGGAAACCGAACCCGCAATAGGTGAAAATGGTCGGACTTGATCGTCAACAAGGCGGCCCAAACCTTTTGCTACTCCAGGGTAAAAGGGGGGGGGGGCTGAGGGGTAACGCAGGCTCAGGTAAGGGCTGGACGGGGCGTGGCTTTGGATTTCAAATGGAAAAAGACCTCTGGTCTTTTATGAGAAAAAACACAATCACATTACGTCATGGACGAGAAACTAAGCAAGCGGGGGAGGAAAACATGGAGACGAAGGAGGGGAGTGAGTGCAGGGCCCAATCCTCAGCGGAAAGCGGGGGGAAATGGTCGCAAGATCGACCTTTTCGCTTGCGGTGGGTAATGCAGGGGGGATATTTGCTTGAGAGCTTTGCGAAGGCCCTTTCTGCAAAACGTGGAGGAGGAAGGAAAATTCTAAAGAAGCCAATCGTACCGTCATAGAATCGAGGGGAGTGAAAAAGCTATTGCCGGAAAGCAAAGGGGAAGCCAACCGGAGCTTGAAGCCACCTCTGGAGACGAGTGAAAAAGGCGACAATCGTACTGAAGGGGGATCCAGCACTAGATGGAAAAAGTTCCAGAAAGTTGGAACATATCCCTCAAAAACCAAGGGGCATCAAAAAAAAGTAAAGACTGACCAATACTTTCTTTCTACGAAGAAAGGGGAAAGGGGGCTCGAGAGCTGGGGGGGTCTTCTCTATTCGCGGTCAAAGAAGCAATCTCGCCAATCAAGGGGGATGGCCTAGCCTGACTTAGAAAACGGGCGGTGTTTCAGCTATTATCGTCGGGCGAGTCGAGAAGCGCTGGTAAAAGGAAGAAGCATTCCGGTGATAGCCAGCGGGCGAAGGGACGGAAAGAGGAACGGCTCGGACACCACTCAGGAAGAGGGTGGGTCGGCAAGGGAGACCAGGACAAATGGGGGGACTGCCTTGATCAGGTTAAGCAGGTGGGAGAGCTTTCCCAGCACTGGTGACGGGTAAGCGAGCTGGAACCTGGGGTGGGGCTAGAGAAAGTAAAGCCCCCCTATACAGACCAGGGAGACTATCAATGACTGGCAGGCTGCAATCAAAAATAAGTAAAAGGGGGAGAACGCGCAAATCGTCAGGAAAGCAATGATCGTCGGAGGGATGGAAAGGACGGTCAGGGGAAAAAGGAAAAGCAGTCTGTTAAGACATCGAAGAATTACGCATGACCGGGGACGGGGAATCACAAACGCAAACAAAAACCAAGAAAGATCAAAAGTTGGGGTGGAGTCATAGAACTCAGAAACACAAACGCCTGCAGGAGATAGTCTGAAAGGCCTTGACACGCAATAGCAGGTTCGCGGCAAGGAAAAAAGCGAAGCTTAGTCTACAGAAACAATCGCGCGCGGGGGCATCAGGGGCCGTCTCTTGGCTATAGGTGACATTGGGCAAAAGAGGTGTAGAAGCACGTGCGCTGAAGAGGAGGGCGAAGGCATCGGGAAACGGTGATGCTGCCTCCTCAGGGAAACACGGGGAGAAAAAGACCAGTTTTGAGGGAAGCGGCCGACGACAAAGCTTGCGGGAAGGATAAGGTAAAAAAAAAAATCCAAAGGGAATTAAGAAGTTCAAATAGCTGCTGGGGTTCAGCACCTTTCGGAACTTCTCAAGGGATCAAGGGTTCTCGACTTTTCTTCAAAAAGGATTTCGAGGCCTATCTGTCGTTTCTCAGAGATGTGAGAGTAGACGGGAGCAACGGCGGGGGTACGCTTCACTGAAAAACTTGGGTTGTGAGAAAATCTTAAGAGAGAGAACGGAGGGTAAGCAAAGGAGGCGATAAAGATTTAGTCCTCTCGGGGGGGGACCACGGACGGAACCGTGAAGGGGGGGGAAGGTGGGGTTCTTGAAAAACCAAAATGGTCTATTCAGAGGGGCGGCTGTGTCATGGAATCCGAGGTGGAGGGGGGAGGGGGGACACATCAAAAAACCCACCCATCACCATGCTTCTCGGAGGTTAAAGGGGATGAATTTAAGGCCGCGTCAATACTGATATCACGGGCTGACCGTGGTACGCAAAAACGAAATGTCGGTGCCTGTGGGGGGGTTGTCTGGGGTCTGGGTTCGGGTAAGAACGCGATGCTCCGCAGAATCGGACCTCCAAAAGAGGGGGAAAATCAGTCAAAGACGGAACGCGCCGAGATGTTTTGGGGGGAGGTCCGGCGTCCTGGCGGATCTCAAAACGTTGGGAAACGGAGAGCCAAAGGAAGTGTTGTTGAGCGGAGGCCGCGGGAGCAGAAAAGAAAGGCAGGGTAAATCAAAGATCTACAAAAACAACAAAGGGGGGGGGGGACAGAGGGAGTCAGTTGGGGGGGAATGGCAAGCCGGTGAAGATGGGGAATCTCCGACAACCACCTTGGGGGGGGCTAGACTCAAAGGAATACCGCAAGAAAAAGTCTCTGTCAGATGAAGACGATGTTAGAGTCGGGTGACAACGCGGAAATGTAGGCTCCAAACCAAGACGAGGTGCACCAATCATTCAAAGGCATAGGGGGGAAGGATCACAGAATGCAAATAGAAACGTCTAAAGTCGCATCGGCGACGAAGAAATCAATCAAGCAAGATCCAAGAAGGGGGTTGCCAAAGAAAAAAAGCCGATGCAGAAAACGAAAAAGGATATATCCTGTGGGTGGTGACAGAAAAATCACTGCGGGGAAAGGATAGCTGTCCGTCTTAAACCAGAAAGGACAAATAGGAAAACCCCAATTGATTCGACAAAAAGTGAAAAATGAAAAGAGCCAACATAATCATTTGGCTGGGGAAGGGGGGCCGTCCGCCTTTAAGACGTAATAGAAGAATACAGGGCGCCAACTAAAAAGGAAATGCGCGAAGGATTGGACGCCGTCAGAGAAAAAGGAAAACAGCGAAGGGCACGTTTCGGACCAGAGGGAAAGGGGGGGGACATTCTGCCGGGTGAGAACTGTGACGTCGGGAAGAAGAAAACCGCGGAGATGTCGGGCCCGCTTCTTGAAAAAGAACTGTCAAAAAGGGGCGCCGGCAAGTCAGGGACAGCATCAAGGGAAATTGAGGAATAAAAACAGGAAAGCGGGACCACGCGTGACCAACGATTTCGCACGACGCCACAGGAGGACGTCAAGTACTCCGCGACTGGGGTGAGAGTGGGAGGGAAGAAGAGGACTGAAGCATTTCTTCTTCCGCGCAACTAGGGGGGCAGAGGAGGGATATGAAATCATTAGTCTATCTTGAGGGGGTGGGCCGAGAGCTAAAAAAACACCAAAGATGCGCTTATCTGCATCAGCTTCGGGGGGGGGAGGGGTAGGACGTAATACCTGTAGTGTCAAGGGGGGGGGAATGGGGTCGCTGCGGACTAAAACGAGTCGGCGGGCCGGCCGCTCGTAAAGCCATGGCCAATCGGTATCCATTTGAAAAGGGGGGGAAGGGGAAGATGAGGCGAGAACAGTGGGGGCTTCCTGGTACATTTGAAAAAAACCGACAGCTCATGGACGACGTACAGGGGGAGTCAAACGGAGATCGAGGCAATGTGAGCCTCTGTTTCGAAAAAGGCAGGAGAGAATACGGAAAGAGGGGGAGGGAATTGGCACAAAGAGCACTGCGAAGGTATCAAAAGACGCCGACATCAGGCACGTTTCTCGACCAGTGTGAAGACCACCAAGGGTCAGATGGTTAAGCAAACAGGTCAAAAAAGAGGTGCGGGGGCGCAAGTGGGTCATCGGTATGACAACCGACAGGCTGCCTCGCCACACCTAGGAGTCCTCGTCGAAAGAGAGAGGATATGCAACAAGCAGGGATAAATGCCTCCGGGTGGCCAACAGGGGAGCCAGGGTTGCTTTGAGATTGAGCGGAATTCGCGAAAAAAAAAAGAGAAGAGGAAATGAGCCGCCGAGCGCAAAAAAAAGAAGATTGTCATAGTGCGAAGGTGATTCAAGACGGGGTAAAAATCCGGGACGGGCCCGAGGGCAGTTGATCGCGAGAAGGGGGGGCAATTAAAGAGACGTGTCGCCGTGAAAGGGGAAGGAAGCCTTTGGGCTGGGATGAACGGGCGGGCGACACAGGCGGCAGGTGAAGAGAACTGCGGATCAGCTGCGAGCAAGTTGGGGGATGCAAGTGCGATGGGCGCGGGGAAGGGCCGACGCATTGGCAAAAAAAAGAGCATGGGAGCACAAGAAACTAGACGCAGGCGCAAAACCCCAATGGCAGGAAGTCAGAAGTTGGAAGAGGATCGGAGAGTCCCTGCACAAGCCAGCACGAGCTCAGGAAAATTGTTTGCCCGCAAACGCGTGGATGGAAGGGAAGACCGTTCTTTGGTGGACGAAAAGAAAGAAGAAATGGCGGGAAAAGCGATGCGGAAGCCGCAAAAGCTTTCAAGACCCATAAGCGCCAAAACATGCGCACTCACGTTAACCTAGATTACGGGGGGGGGAAAAAGGGAAAAAACGAGGCAAACGTTGGGGGTGGGTTTGCTCGGGTTTGGGACGCCGGGTGAATAGGTTGCCCTGCATGGAAATTGTTAACGAGTCGGGCTCCGTGTGGGAACCGGGGGAAAAGAAAAAACCGGGGGAAGGAGCTAGCCGGCACCCGAGTGGCAAACGGCTATCGCAGTAAATCAGAGGCAGCCCTTCCTTGCGAAGGGGGGGATAGAAGAGAGGCACAACCGGCAGGGTGTTGTTGTTCCGGAAAAGAAGAGGAAAGATTAAGGGGGGGAGGGAGAGGACAGATAAAAACATCGCCTGATGCAACGGCGAACGTGGCCTTAGTTTTGTCTCACGGGGGATCTGAAAAAGGGGACTTGTCTAGGGGAGGCAGATATGGTGTATTCTAAAATCTCAACTGGAAAGAAGAGAGATCTTTAAATCAACAAGAGAATGATCCAGCCACGCTCATGAACTGTCCAGGACATCGGTGGTGCTCCTCATGCCTGGAGGCACGTTGCGCGGAACAAAGAATACTCGGGTTCTAAAAGATCAGGGAAGTTCTGACCAGCAATAAAGGGGGGCACTCCACAATGTTGCGAAAACGCCGACTTGAGAGTACCACTAGCGGCGGCGCCTTTCCTTCGAATGGCTGAAAGTTTTTGCAGAGAATTTAAGCCATATGCGACAGGCCACAAGGAAAAATGAAAGGGGGGAGAAATCGGATCTCAACAAACATCGAATGAAGTTCGCCATTCTCAGCCAATAAAGACCAAATCACTCTATCGCTGCCTTGGAGAGCGGAGTTCATCGCAACCGAGCCTTGGGGAGTACATCCTCGGGACTAG
>Ga0179591_1503329_pt1 | contig 14030 bp, 11 predicted proteins | sample CZOMad2_1_08_16f_FD_182891 | JGI IMG/M metagenome (GOLD analysis project Ga0179591, IMG submission 182891) | Vadose zone soil fungal communities from Angelo Coast Range Reserve, California, USA - CZOMad2_1_08_16fungal (PacBio error correction) | ecosystem: Environmental > Terrestrial > Soil >...
GTTTTCGGTGCGGTAGTATGGCCTCTCCGGTTTCCCTTTGACGAAATTTCTGGCCCAATATGAGCGGCCATTGCTCCTTTTAGACACCCGTGGCCAATCGTTTCCGTGGGGTTTGATTTTTCGGGTCCGGGGGGTCGGCGCCCGCAATTGGTCCGAATTGATCCCGTGTCCGAAAACTTTGGTCCCGAATCCGCCCCCCCGGATCGCCGTCCCCCCCCCCCGCCCCCCCCAACGGGTTGGGCCCCACCGGCCTCCGCCACCCCTTGGCTTGGTGCCCCCGAAAGCCGAATAACCCATCAAACCGGGGTCCCCGTAGAACCGCCAGGTGTCCCAGTTTTCCGATATCGGATGCCAAGCCGTTGGGCTAGAATCCGACGGCCCCCGTTGTGCTCGTCAATAGACCCGGCTTCAAGAACCCCGGCCCCGCCGTCCGTTTGCGGACAAATCCACGTCCGAACGGGAATTTTTCCCGTACTTTTTACTTTGTACCTTTTCCGGAACCAGCGAAAAATTGTGCTTGCTGGATGAAGGGTCCCGGCCCACCAAGCGAGTATTTTCCCGCCATGCGCCCCCAGGGCGCGGGGGGGAGCATGCACGCAAACGCAAAAGAAGACGGGTGCCCTGCCCGGCTGGGGGTGGCCCCCGGCTTGCCTTGAAAGCCGTGCATCGGTGTCCCCGCCGAGCCGGCGCGAAGCGCCCCCTTCCCGCCTGTGGTGTCCGTAAAAAAATGGGTAAAAAAATGGTTGTGTGGCCTGGCGTGGGGGGTTGGTTTCCCTGGGGCCCCCCCCCGTAAAGAAATCCGGGTCCGATGGGTGTAATTGGTCCGAAGGGTTAATCGCGGCCCCCCGGTCCCCCCGATCTTGGCCGGGCGAAATCGCCGAGAAAAACTTCTCCTCTATAAAATCTGCTTCTCAACAACCAAACAACAAAAAAACCCACAAACAAAACACAACACACAACTAAAAACGACCAGGGGAGGAACAAGCCAAAAAACAACAAAAAAAACCAGACAAACAAAAAACTGTATTATGATGTAAAATGTATATATGTTTTTATCTATTAAATTTTCGCTCGCCCTATTTTTCCGCCAATATCGGGACACCGGGGCCCCCGAATACCCCTCTAAACAATCGTACTGATTTCTTGATTTCCGGGCCCCCCCCGCACACGCCGCAATTACCCCTACGACAAAGGCAAGGCGATCGCGCTTTGGCTTCGACGATGTGCCGGCCTTTCAGGCCCCGGGGCAAGCCGGCCTGCACCCTCTTTGCCCGTTGCTTCCTGGCCTGCCCCGCCCCGGTCCCCTGGGTGCGATGACATCTTCCGCCCTGTGGGGCGACCTTCCTCCATCCATCGCCTGTTCTGAACAGGTCGGCCATTCCCGTCCCGAGAAATTGCGCCGCACTACGGGCGGGGGGGGGCGGGTTTCTTTGAAAGCAGGGTTCTAATGAACGAACACGCCCTTCGGATCCTCGCGCCCCACCGGCCTTGGCAATCAATTATCGCAAACCGACCCTGCGGTTTCCTCGACCACGATTGTAATCGCTTCGGGGGGCCCCAGCCCAAGGGTGCGCCTGGACCCTCAACCAGTTGGGGCTTGGTGACATCGGCGATCGACAATGATATCGTCCAATGCCGCGGACCCGAAATTCGAGCCGGTTCATAGCGCAAGCGCTCTTATGGGCCCCCTACCCCTTTTCCCGTCCCCAAAAGGAAGCCTATACACCGAAACTGCCGGTCCCTGGAAAATGCCGATCGAGCAGATTTTTTTTTCCCGTGACGTTGTTGATCCACCGCCAAGGCCCGCCAAACCCTCCAATACTCCCGCGGCCTGGGGACATCCACCCAGCTGGCACGAATCTTTTGGCTAGCCCGCCGTGAAGGCGATCTCCGGCTGGAGCCTTGAAATCCGGTGTCTGACCTGGAAATCAGAACCGGCCTCCAGCTTTGTTTTTGACGCGGGTTTTTTTTTCCCTTAACGTGAACCCGGTGTCACCGCACACGGGCCCCCTGTACATCGGAGCGCGCATTTTTTCGCGCGACCCCGGTTGGCTTGGAAAACGCCTTAATTAGATGATTGCGATTGCGCAATCTTGAGGCCCTTGGCGGGCGGGCGTACCCCCCCCCACCTCGCCGCCCCCTCCGGTCCCCCCCCCCCGACCCCTGAACCCCTGGATTCCTGAAAGTCGCGGTTATCTGCTGCTGCATTTCGCGCCGGGGTCGACACCGTCGAATCGATGAGGGGCGCAATTGCGGGCGCGGCGATGCCGGCGGACCGCCCTCCGAGTTGCGGGCACCTTCCTATGGCCTCGACCTGTCGTTGGCCCCGTTGCCAGCTTCGCACCCCCACCTAATCTTGTGGCCATCGTGGTTTTCGTCCCCTCGATCTCGCCCCTTTCTCCATCGATCTACGGCAAAGCCGGGTTGGCGTCCAGTCCAGTTACTGGAGCGGCTGCCCCGCCAACGAATCCTGCTTGGATGAACCGGCCCATCGTGTACCTTTTTGCCTTCTTTGTCGGTTGGTTGCATTGGGCGCGGTTCCCAATTCGCCCGCGCGCTGGGGGTCCCCAACAGATTTGGCCCCGGATACGCTGATCTCCACCATCGGGCTCCGTGTTCTAATTGGCAGGAACGCCCCCGGTGTTTCTGGTTTCGGGCCGTTGTGGCGATCCGTGTTGGTTTTCCAGTCTTCTGCCACTGGCTTTTTTTACCCGCCCGGCGGCCCCTTTTGAAAGGATACGGGAACCGTGCAAAAATTAGGAAAATCTTTGGCCACACCCATCGATATTTCGCAACGCCAGCTGGTGCTTGCCCGACCGCTTGAACCTGCTGGGCTGATCTTTTTTCTTGCGATCTATCCTGCGGGCATTCATGCGCGCACACGCGAAAGCTTTGGAGGTGCTGAAAACCTGGCTTTCCCGTCCCCCGCAAAACGCCACGCGCCCACGGGTTTGGACGACGAGACCCGCGTGGGTTGGTTCCGCCCACGTTTTCTGCGCCAACGCGCCGCCTGCCTTGCCGATGGTTTGTGGGGACCTGATCGGGCCTTTCAGGCCCGGCCCCACGCGAATGCTTGGGCGGTTCGGGGACGACGATGTAAGGGGAGATTGAAATTCAAGTCCCGTGTGGTTGCAACCCCGTGTGGTTTTTCGTTGCCCGGCCTTGGGCCGCCTCGCCCCCCTACGCGGCCCGCTTTGGTGGTGCAACTCTGATATCTCAACACGCTGCCTCGGCAATCGTCTTTGTCTCGGCGCGGCCTTCGTCATCGGCGGTCAATTTTACTGGTTCCGACCTGGATCCTATGGCGTCGGCTCGATCCGCCAATATCACCCGAGGTTGTGGAGGCATGGGCGGTCCCCGCAAAACGCTAATTTTTCCGGCAACCCCTGCCCGCCCCCCGTCATTCGCGGCCTGCTTGCTGACGGCTTGTCGTCCGTCCTCCCCATCGTACAAGTGGCCGATCAGCGCCGGCCGGCCCCCCCTCTAATCCCCCGCGGGAATCCGCGCCTGCGCTCCGCCGGGCGGCCCCGTTTGTTTGCCGGGTGGGCACCGTTCTCGGACAACTCCGCGATTCCCTATTGGCCCGGAAAATTCCTGGCCGCCGATATCGCCCCCGCCCCCAACATTTTTCCATGGGCGCTGCGCAATTTTTTTCACGTGCTTGAGCGGTGGGTCGCGTACCCCCCCGCGATCGCCCGTTTTTGCGCAATCGGCGCCAATTCCTGATCGCGCCTTTCCGCCCGTCTTATTACGCCGCCGGCTTGTGATCGACAATATCCTGATTTGCGGATCACGGAAGCCCCCTTTCAGGAAACCCTTCCCGAAAATTGTCCGTCGTCCCCTGCCTTTGCTGTTGTTTGTCGCGGTGGATCGGCTTCGGAAACCGTTTACGACGGTGGCCCATCCGGCGTGGTCCCCGGCGTGGTTGGTTCCCCCCGTGGCCCGTCCCGCCGGCCCACGGCCCTGGACGCGGGCCGAGGTGTATGTTCGCTCCGCACCGGGAAATTTTTTGTTCTACCCAGGCCCGGGCGGGAACGGGCTTAGGCATGAAAATGACCGTCCCAGCTGAATCCTCGGGTGAAATTTTCCCCAGACGCGCTGCCGCCGTTGATTGTTCCTATGCCACCGGTGGTGATGGCGGGTTCCCCCCGCGATTCCTGTCTTCTTGAAGAGGTGCGCCCTGGCCCGTTGTTTCTTCATGTAACCCCTCCGCGAACCTGTTCCCCGGCTTAGCGAACAAGCAACATGGGAGCGGTAAAGGCCTTCCTTCCACATCAATACACCACGCCCCCTGGCCCAATGAAGGTTACCACACCACAATTCCCTGGAAACGACATTCAGACAACTGGGACCGGCGAAGGGTTTTTGGGTCAAGCCCGGTATTTCAAAACGTGGGCCTGAACACAGGGGTGGGAGTGTAAAGCGGCTCCTGGGAAGAGGGTAATTATCCAGATTCATGAGTGGCGTTGCGTGGTTTCGCGCCCACACGGAAAACTTGGGACGTCCAATGGGTCCCCACCCCGATCGATCGCCCCCCCACCCGGATGGCCGACAGGCGGCCCTATTTCTGTGACGAATGGAAGAGGTTAGGCCACATCGAAAACTGCCAATCTCGGGCACAAGCCTGACGTGAACATGGTTGTGCAATGCCCGAAAGCCAACACGCATTTCCCGACCGGTTTGTCCACGTTGAAGGGGGCGGAGTGTCTTCTTACTGGCAGCCCGGGTCCAGATACGTCCCCGCCGGCCCGAATACTCCGATCGGGAATTTGCGCCCGTCCGTGAACGGGACTAATTTCCGGTGGCGAGGTTGAATATCGTGGCCCAGCCGTGTATAGGGAATTAACGGCCACCGTAGGCAATGCCCCCCCCCACAATCGTTTGTTTGTGGCCGGTCCGCCCCACTCGCACGCAGAGCACGAAAACGAATCGTTCCCCCGCGGCCACTGTAACCTTTTTTCCTCCCCCGCTTAGTTAAATTGAAAATACTTGTAACGAAGCCCCAACAGCCAACTCAGTCCCCCCCTGATCAGGCTTTCCCGCGATTGGGCCCTGCGACCGGGTGGCCGGTGTTTGGCAATGCTTGGGTTTTTTTAACGCCACCACCTGGTCCTTAAGTCATTACTTCCCTGCATTGAAAACGGAAATCGCACTCCTCAGCGATGATCTTTTGCAGGACGTTTTTGTTGTTTCTTCCGGAATGCTTGAAGTCACGAGAAGATCTATCAGCACGACGGCCCCGTTCTTTCCCGGCCTATTGGATGGTTACCAGAAATCGCCCGCCCATGCGCATGTGGGATTCCATCCTTCCTAATCGAAAGGTTTCGAGGGGTTTGGTCTTTGAGGCGAAACGGGACATTTGGCGATGCAACCAAACATCATGGACGAGAAAATCCCTGAACGCCGCGCAAAAACACGAGGATCGGGTTGTTTGACAGCCAGGCCCGCCCATGGCTCGCCATTGCCCTCGGAAGAAGATAGTGAACTTGCTGGTAGGGCTGGAAGCCGTTTGTTTCCAGAAACACCTTTAAGTAACGACGATCGCCCGGCCCAATCCTGGGCGTTTTGCCGACGTACCCGGGGCCCGTGAAAGGTTTGCGGGTGGTTAATCGGGCGGTTTTCGGGCCGCTTGGGCAGATTTTTATTTTTGAGCTTCCGCTGGAGATAGGGTCATCATGGAATTGCGAAACAGCCCCCAGAACCGACAATTTCGTCCGATTATGGGACGCGGCCCGCGCCTGGAAAGAGGCGGGGGGGCGATTCCGATGCCCATCTTGCCCGTTCCTGCGAAACGATGCCCCGTTTCTCCTAAAGCCGCAAGGAGCTGTAAGATCTGTGGGGGCACTCTGGGGACGTGACATGCCGAATGTAAGAAATTCCCCACCTCGGGATGCGCAACCGCTTTTTTTGAACGATTTCCCACCACCCGCTGCTGTTTTGTCCTGTAGGACGAATCAGGGGATCCAACATGTCCCGATCGCCGGCCAATGATTGCTGGTGGCCGCCCCATCCGTCCTTTTCTCAAAGCTGCCAGTGCGGCCCCGGCAATATTTTTTTTATGGGTAAATCGGCATTTGCGACCGATTTTTGTTTTTTTCTTTAGCGCGAGAACGCGACACCGTCCCGAAGTCCTCGCACTTAACTGGTGAGGTATACAACCATGCGTACGAACTGTTTTGCCCCCTTTTCCGTTATTTGCCCAGCAGCAAATCCCCCGCAGGCCGATCGTCTGGCGCGGCCGTGAACTTTGCCTTTATCGTGGTGGAAACAGTCCACCCCGCAGTTGCTATCGGCGCTTGTGACCAACGGGTGAATCACGATCCCAGCAACCAATGTACGTTTTTGCAAGCCCGTGGATTGCACCCTCCGGAATTTGTTTTACCGACCAAATCCCAATCGCAGAAGGGATTGGTGCGGCCTGGCCCTAAACCGGAATCCCCGCCCTGCTGGTGCAGGATCTCGCATTTTGGATCAGATCCGTGGAGCTGCCACGAAAAAATCCGGCTGGTTTTTTCGGCAGTTTTTTTGTTCAATTATTTCTGCTTGGGTAGCCGACAACTTGAATCCTGAGGTGGGGAAGGCAGCGCGCCGCCAGGTGGGCCGCTGAAACAACCCTCCAACTTGAAAAAGTAATTGGTAAGTAATTCTTCCTTACCGTCCGATCTTCTAATCGCCTACGCTTCCGCTGAGGCGGCCAAGGAAAACCAATACGCAAACGTCATTTCCTTTCAAGCCTCCGCCCCATCGATGTCGAAATATGGGTCACGCCCATATTCCGAGTCCCCCCCCCTCTGGGTTATACGGCAGCGGAAAATTCAATTTGGTTTTGCCCTGATAAAGAGTATCAGGGCCGAGTCGTACCCGAGCCGAATGGGAAGCAAGCCAAGCGTCGAGGTGGACCCCCCCCTGGGCAATCAATTGTCCCGCAGTCCCGGCCGAAACCACTCTTTACTTGTACTATTTCGTCCACGACCGGACCCTTTCGGTGGCCACTGCCCGAAAGGACCGCTTTTCCGTCAATCCACGACCGCGGCCACCATAGCTATTCACGATCCCCTCCCCCAACTAACAAACTTCGGAGCTAAAGGACTTCCCCGCGTGCGGAGCTTTCTTGCTCTCACCACCGTTAAAACGGTGGCGAAAGCCATACGTTGTGGATAACATTCCCGGCGTTTCGATTTGAGCAATGTGACCGGCAGCAAAACACATCTAAATAAGGAAGTGGCCGCCTCCCCCAGGAACAGGTGCACACGGTCCCCCCAAAACGGAAAATATCCCGGCCCGCGTTTTGTTACAAAACTCCCCGCCGGCCCAAGAAAGTTTCAAATCCTCTCGCCACAACAGCGTATGCGTGTCGAAAGGGGTAAAAGGGAAACAAAAATGGCACGAGAAACGGTGGACCGGACGGATGAGGAGGGCGCCACGCACGGGGTAACAGCACAGGAGCGGGGGCATGGTGCCACAAATGGGCACAAGGGGTGGGGGGACGGCAGGGGTAGGAGGCAGGGGGGGGGGGAATGGGGGGGTGGGTAGGGACGGGTGGGGAGGGGGGCAGGACTGAAAGGGGGAGCCAGCGAGCGGGGGGGAAGGGGAAGGACGGGAACAGGGGGGGGGAGGGGAGAGGGAGGGGGGGGGGGGCAACGCACTGGTGAAGCGCTGGTTGCTCCACACGTATGTCCCCGCCAACCGGTTTTTACGGTGCTGCAAAGCCGCCCTAAAGGTCCCGCAGCGGGAACCCGTTAAGCTTTCGAATTTGTACAAAAACGTGACGTGATAGGCCCCCCGCTGTGGGTGCCCGGCGGTCCGTGGCATGCCGAAGCCGGTTTTCTCTCTCTTCGCAGTGGCCCCCGAAAGGTCCCCGTTCCGAACCGAATACAAGTTAAGAAGTGGCTTCCCGCCGAACCTGCGACATGCGCCAGGCAACCCCTCGCGCTTGGCTTTGCCTTCCTTCGCCTTTCTCTGGTCCCGAACGTCTCGGCCCCCCTTGAATACTCTTTTGCCGGCAACCCAATTGAGTTTCGGCTGCCCGTTTATAAACCCAGATACCCCCTCGAAATATAGCCGCTTACATTTTCGACCATCGCTTGCGGGGAAAGGCTTTAATGAACACTTTTTGCGTATGGTTTTTTTTTGCCCCCTTGGCCTCCCTCAACTCGAAGCCCCCCGTACAAGGCCGATAGAGGATCGGCCCGCTTAAGAAGAATTATTACTAATTTTTTTTTTTCATTGGGCGTTTTTTGTTTCCACAGCGACCCACTGGCGCTTGGGCGGCCTTGCGCCCTGGCCCCCCTCATCCGCAGGATTCAAGTTGTCCGGCCTCCCCAGCAAAGAAATTGAAAAGACTGACGAACACGCCGATTTTTTGTCCCCCCCGTGCAGCTCCCACGAGCCTGAATCCAAAAATCCGAGATCCCTGCACCAGACCGGCCGAATTCCTTTTTAACCAGGGCCCCCTCGCCACCAATCCCGTCCTGCCGATTGGAAATTGTTCGGTAAATTCCCCGGATTGGCATCCCCCGGCTTGCCAAACGTACAGTGGGTGCCTGGGATCCTCGTGATTCCCCACCTTGGTTCCCAAGCCGCGCCGATAGCAACAACCTGCCGGGTCCGCCGGAACTGTTTTTCCCCCCACGAAAAATAAATCAAAGTTCCACGCCCGCTCAGACGAAATCCGCTTGGCGAAGTTGCTGTCTTTGCAATAAACAGGGCCAGACCAGTTTGTCCCCCCGCCCTGGTTGTATACCTCCCACCGTAATTGTTGCGGAAGACTTTTCGACGGTGGGTTCGCCGTCCTCGCGCTAAATAGCCGGTCGTCCAATGCTTGCCTGATTTACCCCACAATTTGCCGCCCCCGCAAACTTTGCCAGCTTGAAAAAGCCCCCGTAAATGGGCCGGGATCCACCATAAAGCTTGTGACCCGGCCGTCAGGACTCCCCCTGCTTTCCTCCGAGAAACGCAAGGTGCAAAATCCTTTAGAAAAAGCGGGTTTCGGCATCCCCGAGGCTGGCATTCCTTCAATCGGTCATCGTGTCCCCCCGAGTGCCCCACAGATCTCTCAGCTCCATGCGCGTCGCACGGCCAATCGTTTGTTTCCCTGCAGGAAGCAAGAAATGGGCAACTGAACTTCTAACTCCCGCCCACCCCCACCCGCCCTCATTCCGCTCTTCCACAGCGCGCACCCCCGCGCCCAATAATCGACGAAAGTGGTTGGTTCCCTGGGCCTTCCTTTTGTTCTTCTGCGCAATTCAATGGCCCTCCTCTCCCAACCAGCCGATCTTCAAAAATAAAATCGCCCCCAGACGCCCCTAACCGTCCCCGATACACACAGCCACTTTTTCATTTCACGTTCACGGCCCCCCGGCTGTCCCCGCAGCCCCAGGATGGCCGGCTATCCTCCAAACTCAATCGTACTTAAGGTTCCCTGGTAACGGGCCGTCAGCACAGCAAACAGTTTCTCCCTCCTCTTCTCCCGAGGCCCCCAAAGCGCCGAGCCCCATGGCCTGCCCTCCTTGCTTTCCAACAACCCGACTCCCTGTTATGGCCGCTCGTTCAGATCCTCGTCCCCCCATAGACGTGTTGGTTTGCTCGCAAATTCCCGTTGTCCACTACACCATCCCTCGAACTTTCGCTTAGGATGGAATCCACATGGCGCATTGCCGGGGCGATCTGGTAAACAATCCAAGCGGTAAAACGGCCGTTTTCCGTGCTTGATAGCTTCTTAGCTTCTCCATGTCTGTTCCGGTCACTTTCAACTCGCATCCGGAAAAAACACTCCCTTGCACCAAGATCCTCGCTTAAGAATGTCGCATTCCGTTTCACAATGAGGAAAAAGTAAAAATTGGAAGTAATGAACCGGTGGTGGGCGGTTTTCAACAAGCAACACTTGGCCAAACCCGCCCCCCAGGGGTCCGCCATCCGCGGACGCCCCTGCCATCAGACCCTGGTTTTTTAGATACTGTTTGGCTTTCGTAAAACACGTATTTTTCAATACAGCGGGAGGAAAAAATGGTTTCAACCGTGCCCGCGGACTATCGGTTTTTCGTCGTTCCCTGGCGTGGAAAGTTGGGACAGACCCAGGTCCAACCAAAAAAAACAATAGGCCTGTTCCTTAAACGGTTGCAAAGTTTTAAATTCCTAATAACGACTTTGGGCAACGCTATTCACCACCTCGCCAACCCGGGAAAACTTTCGTCCCCCGTTTTGTCCGGTACGCGCAAAATTCATCGAGTATTCGCCGCACGGATCCTGCCCCGGCCCGGCCCAGTAAGAAGAACTCCGCCCCTTCCAAAGTCCGCCGTTGGAACCGGTGTTCCCCCCGTAATGGCCGTGTGGGGCCTCTTGTCGCCTTGGCACAACCATGGGTTTCCCGCTGGCTGTGCCGAGATGCAGTTTCGATGTGGCCTAAACTCTTTCCCCTCCTCCCATCGTTCCCCAGCCCCACGAATAGCACCGCCGTTCCCCCCCGGCCAATCCGTTGCTAATCGGATTCGGGTTTGTACATTGACGTCCAGTCCCGTGGGAGACGCCCCGCAGCGCCCCCTCTACCCCCTGGAATTGACCCTCTTCCAAGAGCCGCTACAACTCAAACTCGCCCACCCCCTTGTTCAGGCAACGGTTTGAAATCCGCCTTGCCCCCAACCCCGTCGCAAACCCTGCGTCCGCCGTGGGTCCCAAGTTGGTCCCGAAAAATGCGTCCCAGGAAAATGTGGTGGTGGACCGATCCATTTGGGCCAGTGGTCCCCGTATGAAATGTTGGAAGAACCTACCCGCCCCCCATGCTTGTTTCGCGGTATCCCCGTGGAACAAGGGTGTTCGCGATTCCATGAAGACACAGCCCAGCGCACTCCTCAATAAGGATCCGCGGCCCGCCATCACCACGGCTGGGCAGACCAATCACCCCTGCGGCCCAAGCTGCGTTTGGTGAAAAAATTTTCCAACCGAGGATCAGCTGGAAACCCGGTCCCCCTTCATGCCTAGCCGTCCCGCCCGGCCCTGGGGAACCCCAAATTTCCCCCGGTTTGCGGATGCGACATGAACTCGGCGGGCCCCCCCGGCGTCAATCACCCCGTGCCGGCCCCCGCCCTTCGGCCCACCGACACCCAACGCCCACTCCGACCGCGGAATGCCCCCACACCCGTCGTCCAATGTCCCGAGCCGACACCGCGACCACCACCACCCGCAAGAACGAAAAATCGCAAAGGGGTCCGCTGAAAAAGGCCTTTTCCGTTTCCGCAATCCGATATTTTTCCGATCCGAGCCGCAGTAAAATAGCCGCCGAAGGCGGCCGGAATCCGAAGGCCCTGCGATTCGCAAAGGGCGGATCGGGGTAAGTCGCAACCCACCGCCAAACCGATCAGCAGTGAAAATTTTCGCCGCTCCAATGGAAATCGTGGGCGGCCGCGATAATCCGCCGGCGCGTAATTATCCCGGGGCCCATCGGGAAATCGCGGATTTTTTTCGAAAAAACGGCCACGCATCCACGGCCGCCCGGCAGCCGACACAAAGCGGCTCGCGGTGATAGAGGCCCAGCCGGCGCTCCTGAATCGCCATTGCGAAATGACCTGACGATCATCAGCAATACGCAGGGCCGATTTGTCGCGAGCGGCATGGTTTGCCGAAAAGTAGCGGTAGTTTGCGACGCCCCATGCCTCAACAAACCCTCGGCTGTTATGTCCGCGGATCGAGCCGCGCATAGATCAGGGGGGCGAAAACCAGAATGACGGCGGAATGGTACTAAGCAATCGCCCCCGAGACAAGACGAATGGGCCGAGCAGCAGGGTTGGTTTTAAAAGATCGCGTTTGCCAACCACGGGGCCCCTCGTAAGGCCCACGACAAGGCTCCCCCCAGGAAGGCGGGCCAACGAAAAACAACACTTTTCAACTTTTTCAACCCCGAACCTACCGCCCCATCAAAGGGATGCCCGGCCCCTTGAAACCCTTAATCCCCTATCCGGTCACCACGGCAAGCAGCGCGTTTGTGGCCCGCAAGCACGTTGGCGAACCACCCACGCGGTCCTTTCGGTCCACAACCCCCTTGTGCCCTTGCGGGTACGGTGGCGGGGGAACGAAATACCCCCAGGTTTCAGCACCCCAAGAGCAAAACAATTCGATGCGCCGCATGAATGCTCAGATTAGATACGCAAGAGATCAACCCCCCCGTCCCCAGCGTCCGTGCAGCACCATAAAATTGGGGCTGTGCGATATCGAATGGGTGGTTGCCCAAGAAATTTCGATCTGCACGGTTCCCCGAGGTTATCCTGCAAAGCCGCCGGGCCCGGGTACCATTGCCAGATCGAATGGAAAACACCAAACACGATCGGCCCATCCACCCCGAACCCAGAAACGAACGGCGTCGCATATGAAACACGAAGCCGATGGTTGGAGAATTCCATCGGTATCCGGCCCCCATCTGTTTTTTTTTTTTGTGACCCCGCCCCCCCGCGCGGCGATTGACGCCCAGCACCCAGACCCGGAACCAAAGAAGGCCCAAAAGACCAGCGATGGCCGTCCCCATCACAGGAAATCCGTTGGCGGCCCAGCCCCCCCGCTCCATATGAACTGGAACTCCACCAGGGCTTGGGCCCGTAGATCGAGGAAGAATCCGCAGATCCGAGAACGAAAACCCAGAATAATGCCCAACAGCATAGTTTGTTTTTGCACGAGCCTGCCAACGGGGCCACCGACCAGGTCCGTAGGCCATTAGAGTGCCCCGCAAACCGTCGCGGTCGCCGGGCGGGTTCGCGCCAATCGCCGGCCCGCCCCTATCTGCGCCCATCATCGCAATCGACGGGTGTCCCTCCGGCCCCGGCCGGCCGCAATTGTGCGGCCGCAAAGAAAACACGGCCCCGATACAGGAATCATGATTCCAGGTTCGGGAACAACCGAAGGCGGGCGTGATACGGCGCCCCCGCGCAAGGGCTAAGAAATTGCGCACCATCGCATCACATCTAATGCTTTTTTTGTTCTTTTTCCCCCATCCCCCCCAAGCCCACGAACGGGTTCCCCCCCTCGCGAAATGCCTCGCCCCGACTGACAGGCCCCCCTCCCGTGGACCCAACCGTTTTTTCACGTTAATAACAACCGCGATCACAAACAAAGCCTGGGACCCCGGGTCTTTGATTTGTCAGGCGAGAAACCGATCAGCTTCCCAGCCGTGAAAGATCGCCCTCACGCGCGTCCCCTTTAGCCCCCAGATCGTGCCAGTTCTTGTGGATCCCAGCGCGCCGTATTGGAGTGTTTGCAGGGGCCCCCCTTTGCCCGTTTGGTGATCACCGTCACGAACATCTGCCTCGTATCGGCCAATAAAAATCCCAGGACCGTTCCCCAGTTTTCCGGTTATTGGCTTTCCTTGACGAAGTATCGGCATAGAGCGCCTTGCGCCTTGACCGGATCGATTTTTCGGTCCCCCGCCGGCAGTTGGGTCCGATGATTCTTGTCGACGCCGGGAATCGTCCCCAAGCCCCCCTGGGTTTTTGGTGTCCCCGTCGCCACCCGTGGGCGGGCCCGAAGCGAATTACCAATACCCGTGGTCCCTGACCGCCAGGGGGTCCGTGCGATATGATGGATGCCCCAGCCCGGTGGCGAGAAATCGGGGGGGTGGGGAAGGCTGCTCCGTTCCAATAGACCTCTTTCTTCAAGAAAAAAGACCCGGCCGCCGTCCCGTTTGCCGACAATCCTCGACTGGAAATGCCGACCTTCCACAAGCCGAATTGCTGATGAAGGTCCCGCCCCACAAACAGAGACAGCGTGTGAGATGTCCTCGCCCCATGGCTCTTGCCCATCCAGACGCAAACCGCCAAAGCGGGTTCCCGCGCCCGTCTGCCGGCCCCTTAAAGCCGGCCCCAATCGTCGAGCTGCTCGGGATCGCCCCTTCCTCGCACCTTGTCCCGTAGGGGGTATTGCGGCGTGTTTTTTTTCTTTCCGCCGTTGGTTTCGGTGCCCGTAAAAGAAATCCGTTTCGACTGTAGAGGGTAATCGGGCCCGTGTTCCCCGATCTTGCGAAAAATCTCCCGAGACAAATTCTCGATAAA
>Ga0179591_1336759_pt1 | contig 14029 bp, 13 predicted proteins | sample CZOMad2_1_08_16f_FD_182891 | JGI IMG/M metagenome (GOLD analysis project Ga0179591, IMG submission 182891) | Vadose zone soil fungal communities from Angelo Coast Range Reserve, California, USA - CZOMad2_1_08_16fungal (PacBio error correction) | ecosystem: Environmental > Terrestrial > Soil >...
TCTAGGGGGATCTCCGGCTAGAAATCCAATTCCGGGATAAGGAAGTTCCAAGGGGGAGACGCTCACTATGTCAGCGGACGGTGAAAGGACAGAAAGCGCGCGAAGAGTAAAAATGCGCAATGAAAATAAAATCTGAAGTCGGGGCGACACGGCGAAATACAACTACCCTTGAGAGAAACATGCTCATTAACAGCGAGCTCTATAGTGGTGATCGGGCTAGGCCACTGAAGATAGACGTCTCTGAATCCAGCTCACTATGGACGTCTTTTCGAGCAGGGTGTCTCTCTGCGCAAAAAGTCACATAAATGCGATCTCTAATGCCGAAAAAGGGGAAAGTAGGGGGCTGAAAAAGAAGACAAATCAGACGCTACGAAAAGGGTTTGGGGGTTGTTGGGGGGGGGGGGGGGGGGGGGTGTGGGGCGAACATGTTTAAAAAGGAAGAGAGGGAAGTAACCCGCACCTAAGAGGGGACGGGTCAGACCAAGTCGAGAACGAGAAGCAGAAACTTTCTTACGTCGTTCAGACACAAAAAAAACCAAATCCCCCCCCCCCAAATTTCTGCGGCGGCTGTGCGAAAGGAAGAGGCTGCGTAGGGGTCGTTCCTGACGTTAACCTTAAAAATCCTGGACTACCCAGCGATTAATGACCCTTTTTTTAGGAAGAGGAATGCCTCCAAAAAAAGGGAACGCCTGCATCTCAGAACCCCAGCCCGCCTAGGGAATCGAGCCGAGGCAAGAAAGGGGAGAAAGGGTCTCATAGAAGGAACAACATGTCTCTCAAACGGCAATACCTCGAGAAGTGCACCTCTATCAGAAAGTTAATGGCCGGGAAAGGCGTGATCACCTGAAAGAAATGCTCGGAGACATATGGGGGGAAGAGGGGAGGGAAGGGCGCAACAACTAGCTAGGAAAACACTGGAAAGAAGTCCTAAAAAAGAAAAAATCGCCAATGGACAACGCAGGAAGAAGATAGACCTCAACAACAAAGATAGAAATAGAAGAGACGTTAAAAGGAGCCGCTGAGGGAAGGCTGAAAAGTCAGGGAGACCTGCTCCCTTGCTGCACTCAAAAGGGAAGGTAACGATCAAGAAGGAATCCAGCTTCTCGCCGAACTGAGAAGAGGTGTCCGACTGGGGCGTCCAGTCTCGACGGGGGGAAAATCGGGAGCGAGACGCGTTATGAAGATCGGTTATCTCCCGTTTTGGGAGGGCGAGATCGTAAAAATCTGTCGTCTGCTCGAAGCGGCAGCGGCGTTAAGGGGGGGGGGGCAAGGGGAGAGGGGAAGAAGTATAGTCCTAAAAGTGCATATCGCCTCGTAGGCCTTTCTCAAAAGTTTGACTCAAAAAAAAAAAGCTCACAGAAAGCAGTCGCAAGGGAAAACCCGCTGAAAGCAAAGGGGAAGAATAGAATTTCGATGGGAATCCAGTGGCGAAAGGGGCTTTCATCACGAACCGCATTAAGAGACTGGCGTCGGAACTCGAAGGTCTGGCAGGAAGGGTGAAAAGGAAGGAAGAGTAAACCGGTTCGACGATTATGTCGCCAGGGAGTCTGGGCGGTTCGAGAACTATTGGAAACACCGAACCGGAGGCATTCTAAAAGAGCTTAGGGAAGACGCTGGTCTCGAAAACTAAAGAAGCTGACCATAGAGGCTTCGTGGGCGCCCTTCACGAAGCGTGTAAGAGGGGACGGGGTGCGAAGGCGATGAACCCCAGCTCTAGAAGAGCTCCTTTTAAAAAGCAATGCCAAGCACGGGGGGGAGTGCGGAGAAGGGGGTCTAAAAGAATATCTTCAGGAGAGAAATCTCGGCAACATGTTAACCAACTCGGCGGCCTAGAGCTCGAGGGAACCTGGAAAAAAACAACTTGAGAATGCGGGGTAAGACACTTAAGTACTGAAAAAGGCTGTTTTCTTCTCCAGGGAACACCCCATCACTACCGCGGCCAAATAGCGAAGGTAGGTTCTTCGTATCGGAGGGTCGACACAAAGAGGAGGCAGTTCTCTAGTCGTTCTTTTCGCAGGGGCTGAGGTCGGAACCGCGTGAACGGCAGCCGGGGGGGGGGAAATTGAAAAGGGGTATAGTCACTTTACAGCAACGTCGCGGAAGGGGGCTTTGGGAAACCGAGGAACACGCGAGAGGCGAGAGGCGACCCCCGGGGGGGACGATGACGTCCCGAGGCGTCGCCCAGAACCCAGCACAGAGGGTCTTATATTAGAGCGTGTGGACTGCTTAGGAACGCCTCGAAGGATAGTCATCTCCAGCGACTGCATCGGGGCGCGTTGGGAACGGCCCGGTCTCCTTGGAAGGGATTTCTCCAACTAAGGCAAAAAAATCTCTCTAGATTGGCCAAGAGGATGCTCAAAGGACGTTTGGACGACGGAGTTCGACTCAACATGCCCAGCAAGGGCGTTCGTAGTAGGAGGAGGCTTATGGTAGATGCGCACTTCGGTTCTTTAGTCTCGTCGCGGCAAAAGCGATGTGGCGGGAGGAGAAGAGTTTCGCAAAGAGCCAAGAGGAACAGGTAAGTTTCACTTGGGAGATAAATTCCACGGACGGAAATCGTCCCGGAGAAAAGGAGGGTAGAGAGGGGGCCATTCGTTTTAAGATTAACGAGTGCAGCAGATAATCAAACTGGAAGGTGGGAGGGATCAAATCGCCAGATTGCAGGAGAGGACGAAAGTTATAGCCAGAAAAATCGGCGGGGGGGGGGGGGACTCAAAAGTGTGGAAAAATGTTTGCGAAATATCTAGACCTAAATTCACAGAGGCAGTGGTCCAGTATAAGAAGAAAGATGGGGGGAGGGGGGCAGCGAGTATAGAAAAGCAGGAAAAAGTATTAGCTCCCTCGGACGACTGTCCAAGGGCTAATGGCGAGATTTGGGAAAGAAGGTCTGCGAGGGACAGAGGACATTAAAGGGAAGACATCAAGCCGATTAGGGATACCTGCTTTCCAGAGATCTCTTCCCTTAGTGGTCGCTCAATAGAGTACTGTATAGAGGGGGGGGGGCCCGCAGGGAGGAGCTGGCGTCGTTAAAAGGGCGTGGGCAAATCTTCCCGAGAAATGCGGCTCTCCCTCTTCTGAGAACTCGGCAGCTCAGGAGTTGGTGGAGACCTGAGGGGGAAAGGGGGGCTAGAGGGGCAGAAGAGTAGTGGGGGTCTCTGTAAAAGGAGGGGGGAGCGCCATCTCATAAAAAAACCTTATTATTATTAAAAGAAAGAGGATGGGAGCTATGAAACGTCCATGTCCGACGGCCGGCCATCCAAAAGATTTAAAGAGGGTTCAAAGGGGTCAGAGAGGAGGGACGTCTGAATGGGAAAGCGAAGAGGGATAAGCGCCGCCATATGTCGGTAAGGAGGTGACGGGGGGAGGGGATCCACCCTTAAACATCCGCTACCAGAATGCGTCCATACCCATAAACCAGGAAGGAAATAAGGGAAAAGAGAAAAAGATTGCATATTGAAAACACGATCACAGCATTTCTAACTCAAGGCGGGTAGGATATATTCGCGAAAACGCAGATCTAAAGCCGGCGTCAAAGGAGAAGGGGGGAAGGGGAGTAAACCCAGGTCAAGCAGGTTCCTCGGTGTCTCTCTGGACTGTGTGAACTGCCGAAGTCCTATAAGGAGCAGAAGCGGTTCGTAGTGTACCACGATTTCAGAAAACCACTCAAGGGATAGTCAACGCCTTTCAAAAAAAGGAGGGCCAGTCTTTCCTAGGGAGCTCTCAGCGAAATATTGCTCTAAGGAGCAAAGAATCAAGGTTATCGAAGGAGGGCATCCGTGCTAGATCAAGGGAAAAGTGACATCATCTCTATTACCAAGGTGGTCCGCCGGATCGATGGAGGGCTACGAACAGGGCTGACCATGAAGCACGATTTACGCGTTGGTCGGGGGAAAAAAAAGCTTGTCAGCTCCAGACGCTCGATAGTAGCCTGTAAGAAGGGGCAGCTCCAAAAAAATCGGGAAGAAAAGATCAAAGCCCTCCTTAGCGTCTTGTGCGAGCGGGGCGCCGGAAGTGGAGGAGAAGAGGGTCCACGTTCTCATTCTCTGAGACTTTCTATCCAGAGAAAGTAGGAATGCTACGAAGGGACACAAAAGAGCCGGGAAAAGCTTTTCATCACGGCGCTCGGGACTCATCTCGGGAGAAGACGTGCACAGGAGACAATACGATCTCTGGAGCCTCCTTTCTGTAGGTGAGATCGGCTACGAACCGTTCTTTCGAGAAAAACTGCTAGAGGTTTATGTGGACAAAGTGCGAATCCAGAACCAGGCCAGGACTGCCTTTCCCCCGACCCGCTCACGACAGTCCGAGCGCCTGAAGAAGACTAGGGGGGGAGGCCAAGGCATCAGCTGAGCAGACATCTGACTCTCGGGAGTCGGTCTCCGATCTGGAAGCACGAACTTTTTCTGGAACAGCGAGAAGGCTCTAAGGAAGAGGCTGGGTGGGGAGCGGGGGGATCGCACAAGGCCTATCTGGTTCCTTTTATAATGCTCACGATGGGACTCAAGGTGTAAAATGATAGAGAACTATTCTTTCAATAAGATACGACTATCATTTCAGAGATACGTCCTTGGGGAAAGACGTGGAGCAAGACAACAAGAAAGGGGAGAATTCTATCATACTGGGTGGTATCTCCGGGGAGAGCCACTTCCAAAAAAAGGACTTTCCTTTCTAAACGGCCGCTCACGAGGGGTACAGCGGCTTTGCTCGGGCGCAGAAGAAAGGGCAGGACAAGTACAGAATGAAAACGAAATCTCTAATTGAAGGAATTCGTGGGGGGCTACAGCGCGATACACAGTAGAGACCAGCCGACAAAGGAACATGGTTTCCTCTGCATTCAAGAGTAATTGGAACGACTCTTGCGGGGACGAGAGGGGCAGACTCCATCTGACAGGGAATCAAAGGGATGGAACGCACGGAAACGTTTTCCTCCCCCGAAAAGTATTCTCTTCTTGAAAAAAGTCCCCTTACTCTGGAGCGCGGAGTTCGTAAAGGAAGAAGGGGATTCCCAAGGAGGAGAAGGGGGGGAAAGGGCTATTCAAAATTGGGGACTTCGGCGCCGGGCGCCCAGAAAGGCCTCCTTCATTCAAGGACCAGCTCCCTCCCTAATCTCGCTCTATGGGAGACGCCACCCCCTATAAGGGGGTATGAGGGAGCCGGGAGAAAAAACTGGGCGTCCAGAATCCAGAGCCGAGAAACAGCGATAGATGAATAGAGAGTCTGAAGAAATTTCCGGGAAGGGAGGGGTCACTCAAAAAGCCCACTCTTAAGCTGAGCGCCTCGTGAGAGGGAAACTGGACAACCTGTCTTAAGGGAGAGACAAGGGCGCCGTGGATATTCCTAAATGAAAAAGAGAAAAGTAAAAAAGATGTCGTATAAAAATATCAACAACAACACTAATGAAAGAGATCGTTCCTACGATCGGGAGAGTTCCATGGAGGAGGCTCTGGAGACGTACGTCTCCAGCTCCAGTAAGGAACTCATACGTTTAAAAAAGAAAAAGACGCTCAACATCTTCTCTCAGGGGGAGATTCATCCTCTTTTGATCACTACAAGCCGAATGCCAGGCCTTCTAGGGGGAAAAGTATTGCTGGAGGATGTCCTAGGGGGTCGTACTTTTGCAGAGGTAGGCAGACTTTCGGGAAGGGAGGGGGGAGTGCTCACAGGGAGTAATCGGCTTGCGCTGGGGTACCGTCATTTGTCTATTAAAAAATTTGTCCACTTCAAAAAATAAGGGCTAGAACAGTGGTTCAGCTCTAACCAAAGAGATTTGGACTTGCCAGACGAGGGCCGAAGAAAAAATAAGAACTCCCTCGAAAAGAAGTCCTCTTCCAGAACTCTAACCCCGCCTCTGTCGAAGGGGGATAGGGGGGAAGATGGGATTGAAGAAGGGGAACCGATAGGAGATAAGATCGACCATCCTAAGTAGGGCGGCCGAAGGGAGTGCAAAGATGAAAATTCCAGATAAACCGAGTAGACTGATTATTCTCTCTGGTAGAAGGGACTAAACCGGGGAGAAACAAAGGGAGGCATTCTAGATCGTCATCTCTGTAAAAGGACATCGTCTCCTAAAAACAAAGCACCGTCAAGCGGGGGCGGAGAGAGGGGGAAGGACCGTTAGTCTAGAAAAAGGAAATGGCCGTGGAGAAAAAGGAGAAATCCCCCAAGAGGAGATAAATTAGCTCATAAAAAGGCAAGTTCGTTTTCTTGGAACCGAGTGTGCCAAAGGGGCTGGACGAGGGAAGGGAGAGAGGGAACGTCGCGGACATTTACGAAGCTTCTCCTCTGTTGACTGCTCTACTTGCTCTGAAGATGCGGCTCGGGGTTGGGGGGGAAGGGACACGTAGAGGGACCTGGGATGGTAGGACCAGTGCAATCCCCAAATAGATCTTCTAAGGCCTGGGGTGAGCCCGCAAAGGTAGAAGAACGAGCGGAGAACTGACGGGGCCATCCCTGGGCGGAGGAAAAGTGAGGGCGACCGGCTTGCGTTCGGACCCTATCCTGAAGGGACCATAAAAAAGAAGACGTGTTTTCATCTAATCTTCAAAGGTCCTCCCAAAAATCCAAAACACTCACTGCCAGAGACACGTGGCAAACCTAAAAAAAGGCTCAAAAGGGTACGGGGTTCGAAAGAAATCGTTCAAACGCCAAAAAAGGATCGTTCGGAAGGGAGCGGTAGGGGGGAGTGAATGCGGCGTCGCCCGCGGGAGTCTAGATCGCCAGAAATGAGGCTTGAAAAGCTTGTGGCCGGCACGGAGGGGAAAGTTCGTGAAAAACCGGCGCGAAAGATCCTCGAGAACTTTTTCGCGCATAACGCAGGTTTAGGTTCTGGGAGAAAACGTCCCAATGAACAAGAAACTTAATCTATAAAGGACTCGCCCTTTTTCAGGCCGGGGCTTCTCCTTAGTGCTTACCCCCGCGAAGAAGAGGACGCAGGGGGAGGCTGCTATCACCAGAAGGGGGACTCAACATGGGACGATAGAGTGGCAACTTGTAGAACGGCAACTTCTATGACCATCTATCCGGAAAAAAGCTGTGGGATGTCAGGGGTGGAAAGGAGTCGGATAAAAGCCGTATTTCCGTGCTGATGTCCTCACTTGATCTTGGCGCAGCACGCAGGAAGAGATGCGGGAAAAAGGAGAGAAGGTGACTGGAAGTCCTCGGGGGGGGGGCAGTGAAGAGGTAGAGAGAAATTCAGTTCAATAGGATGCTACAGAAAAACAGATCTGCAGGGATGCGAGAAGGAAACGATGTAAGTGGGGTCACAGGAGAGAAGGGATTACCCAGGAGGCAAAGAGCAACTGCGAGGGGCACCGAGGAAGGTTGACCTCCTGTTATGATGAATGCAGAGGAAAAAATCTATAGAAAGAGCGGAGAGGGGTTCGACCTGTTCTGGGGAAGAGATTCGTGTTCAATGGAGGTACCATGTTAACTATTAAGAGTGTTCTGGGGGTAAGGGGAAACTAATGCAAGCTCGAGAGAGAAGGAACCTTTCAATATTCCTCATACCACGGGAAGAGCAAAACAGGAGTGCGCGCCATACTGTATACGCGACTCATAACAGTTTCTACGCACGCGGAGGGAGAGAGATTGCGCGGATTCATGGAGAAGAGGGGGAGCCGACCATCTCTCTATTAGGGAAAAAGCTATAGATTGGTAGATCGGGGAAAGAAATTCCCAGAGAAACCATCCATCAATACTCCGCGGTCGCCAAAGGGAGGGAGAGGTCGGGGAGTGGGGAAAGCAACTCTCGAGTGGGAAGGAGGAATCCCTGGTCCCTCTTTAGAAAAACCTCATGAAAGAGGCTCTCCTCGCCAGGAAAGCACACAAGGAAGGTAGCGTACATGTTTCTCGGGGGGTACAGCAGAAGAGTCGCAATTGGGAAAGGGACTCGGAAAAAGGAGATAGGAGGGGCAGCTATTCAAGGACTCGGGACAGCCTTCTTTCCAAAGACGCCATTCTAATTAAAAAGTCGCGCAGGTTGCGAGAGGTTCATGACTTGAGAAAAGGAGGTGCAGAAAGAAGAAAGTAACTGTCCATCAGTCCCACTGAGCTCTTGGGCAAACTAGCACACGGGCGCAAGGGAGGAGATGTAAAGAAGGGAAGAACAAACCATTTTCGTCCAAGAGAGCTGGCCTAGAGAGAAATCTGGAGAGGTCTAGGAAGTTAGATTGAGAAAGTCTCCGATAGGGGTCGTATGGTCAACAATAAGGACACAAAGCTGCACATTCAAGAAGAGGGGGCCGCTCCGGAGGACCTGATGAAAGGGCGACCAGGAACTCCGGGGTCAAGTGACCTTCTCGAGTTGGTCTCGAAAAATCACCTCTGTGAGAGACATCTGGGATAACAGCGGAGCGGGACGGCTGCCGGTCAGACCAGAATATCTAGAATCCTTTCTGAAGTTTTGCTACTTAAGCAAGAAAAAGAACTACAAAAAAGGCGCATGCGCATCCAAAGAGGATTCTCGATCGGGGAAAACGTAACGACCAAGAAACTGGCGTACCGGTTCCACCAAATCAGTCTCACTAGAAGCTTCCTTTGAAAAGACGCATAGCTGCGCTCTAGGGGATCACTGGCAGAAGCAATAAAGCCTGGCTGGCTATGTGGATACGAGGAGAAAACACTAACCTTGAGTGAGCATTAAAGGCCACGGGCCAACTCTATTAGGGGGGATACCTGGTCGAAAAAGACAACAATGGAGATCGGCCTTCCAAAACCCAGAAGATCACGAAGAATGGGCAACTTTGGGGGAATTATCATCTCTTCGAAGCCGCCTCACCTTCCGCAAGGATATCGAGGGAAAGCTGCGTCCAGCCGATTCGGGCTGGGAAACAACGGCTTGCCATTCGAGAAGGGGGGTCTCCTCCTGGGTCTCCTTTCTCAGGCCCGTCCTGTGCTTTCAGGGCCAGAAATAGAAGGGATGTTCGAAAGGAGGGTAAGGGGCGGCGCCCATGGCTTTCACATTCCGGAAATCTCTAAAACGGAAAGAAGATTACGTCGGTGGGGAAGCCGCAAGACAAATGCATGGCCATAAAGAGGAAAGGTTAACCTAAAGGGTGGAGGTGAGATCCACTTAAAAGATAGAACTTTCCTTTCTAAACCCTCTCACATGGGAACAAAGTCGGTGCGCGCCGAGGCAGCGCGGTCAAGGAAAGAACTGATGACGATCGAGAGGAGAGAAGTTTTGCTAAATCAAGAAAAGAAGAACGCGCGACATCATCAGAAGATGGGTGCCTGTGGGTGTGAGAAGGACCATCTGACTGCCCTCGCCGACTACCGCGCGGCTGGGCGCGCCCGTCAAAAGGGAAAGGGAAAAGGGGGGTTAGCCAACTTGAAACCGGGTATAAAACGAGAGAGAGGCGGATTTTCCTAGCCGAGAGGCGTTGCTTTCTTCTCGAGGACGGGCGCCAAAGCCTCGGAGTGAGAATGCACAGGGCAAGAAAGAAGTTGGGGAAGAGGGGGGAGCCTGAGCTTCCGAGGGACTGGACACCATCTCCTTAACTGTCAGCGAGGAAGAAAGAAGAGGAAGATTTGATCGCGCCGATAGAACCATGTTCGCTCAAGGACATAACAGAACCTCTATCAGATTGGAAGGACTGGAAAAGCCTAGGAAGCCAGCTCTTCTATCATACGGAAGAGAATCTGTCAGAAATGAGCTCGCCGATCAAAGAAGAGACGTCCTAAGGGCCCGAAAGAAAAAAAAGGAAGTTACAGATAGAGAAGGAGGGAGAACGAGAAGTCAAAAACAACAAACTGGGGAAAAGGAGAACTAAGATCCGCTGCTTTAAGTTCTCTTGGAAGGTGAGCTTCTCCTCGCCCAGAAATACGGCGAGCTCAGCCGGGGACCCTATCCATAAGACAGGGTCTCTCCACGGGGGGAGGAAGAGGGAGAATGAACGGGAATCCATCTATCGGTGGGCCAATGTTAGAAAGAGGGTAATACGATAGGGGGGCTAAGCAGAGGAGAGGAGAAATCTTCTACAAGCGGATACTGAGATATTGAATCTTCTTTAGGACCGTCATTTCATTCGAAGAGTTACACTGAAAAAGCCAAGGCGAACCAAGTTTCAGCTCGTCCAAGTGAAGGATCCAGGGAGGAAACTGCGGCATCTCAAAAGAAAAAGAAGCCAAAGCGTCCTTTCTTCTCTGCCAAATCATAAGGAGATAGAAAGACGTTATACCCTGGACGTTCATCACTGTTCAGTCGGGGGGGGAGGAAAGGGGGGGGGAGTCTACACAAGAGGGGGGAGGGAGTCGGTATTCCTTAGAAGAAAACATGTCTGAAATTGGGAGGGAGGTCAGCTGGATCGTGGCATAGGCCCTATTAAAAAAGATCAGAACTAAGAAGGGACGTAGTAATCGATTTATTAGAACTCTAGAGGAGCGCTCCAGCGCGCAAAGAGATGAACAAAAGTGGAAGGAGTGGTCTCCAAAAGGGAGGAATCTGCCGGAAGTGGAGGCGCATCCCCAGAAAAGAATGGGGCTTAGGAAGCCATCAATCTGCGTGGAGTTCTCCAGCCACCGGAGAATGGAAAAAGGAGGGGGGAGGAGGGACGACGGGGACTCGGATGTTACAGAGTGACCGCCGGACTTGAGGGCTCGGAAATGACAGACCTTCCTCTTAGAGTTTATCGTCTGTTTTTTACCTTGCAGAAAGAGGGAATTGTCGTGAACATCCCCAGAAATCTATCGGAAAAGATTCCTCGAAGCCCTATGTGTCCTCGCGAAAGAAGGGGAACAAGGGGAAAAAGAAAGAAGCTTTCTAGAAATCTTCTTCAAGGAAAGGGGGAATGGTCCCCAGCGCCGCGCTGCGCCTGGGGACCTGCGCTTGGGGTCGAGGGGGGGGGGGGGGGGAAAGGCAAGTAGTCCTTTTCTTTGGAGAGATCAAGAAAAGCTAGACAACCTGGTCCTGAAGCAAAAACCTCACTTCGAGTAAAGAATCGGAAAACGGTAAGCAAGGCCGTCGTAGGTATACTGATCATTAAGTAAGGTTACATTCTTCTCGCTCTTCTTAAGAGGGCCCGGCCAGAAAAAAGCTGTGAGCTCGGGGGGGAAAGGGAACTTCTGGATCGGCCCTTGGCGAGAACAGGAGAGACCAGAAGGGGAAGCTCCTTTTGAGAATGCTTCCCTCCGGGGGGATTCTGCGCCCTAGTCGCCACGACTCCGAAAATTCTTCTATATCGACGTTTCATTTTGGCTATGCACTGCGCCTAGGTGCTCAGAGGGAGACGATGTTAGGTCAGGATCACCGGAGGACAGGGCTCAACAGGGAGGAAAACAAATGAGGGACGGTGGGGGGCGGAAACGTCGGGAAGGGCCATCGATCACGGCAGCATGGTAGGGAAAGAGGTGTAAAGGGTGACAGAGCGACCAGGGAGTGCAGTTAGGAAGAAATTGAATTCGTCAGAAAAAGACTAGGGGCGGCGTCGGGGGAGGAAAGAAAGAAAAAGAGAGGGGGGGCCAGGAAAAGTAACGCAGCATTGGGCACGAAATATCGGTGCTACATAAAAACGCGAGGTTGGGGAAGCGGCGTCAGGGGTCCTAAGAGAGAAAAGAGAAAAGATGTAACACATGAGTCAACGAAAGCGGAAAATCCCCTAAATGCGAGAGGTTGAAAGGCGCTGATTATGCGGAGACGCGGGGCATCAAAGAGTGACGTACCTTCTGCTGAGAAGATCCATCCATCTAAGGGGAGCACTTCTTAGTTACGAGTACCTGTAGCTGGGGGGGGGGTGGTATGGCCCCAAGAAGCGTCGGAGAAGGCGGGGAGCAAGGGAGGACCAATCAGCATAAAAAGGAAAGCACGCTGTGCGAAGAATAGGTCATTCCTCGGACCGGGGTGTCAGCGGACTCGATCTGTCTTGAAGAAAGGGGGTTAATTGTAGTTAAATACATATCCAGGAGCCATCTAGCAACAACACACCTTAAATATTAGGAAAATATAAAGGTGCGCTCTGAGGGGTGAAAGGGAGCCGCTCGGGAAAAGCAAATGCAGATTCATAATTCTGGAACACTTTTCAGAGGACTGAATATGAGAAATCTCACAAGGCGAGCGCCGCCTGAGGGGGCTTTTGTCACTAAAACAATGCGAGAGAAAAACTCATGAGTTCCATACCCCATCAAAAAGACAAAGTTTACTCTTACCTTTTGAAGCAGGTTAGTGATTGATCACCGCTTCAGTCAACAGAATAGAGGGTCGTAGGGAACCAGGCAAGAAGAAAAGCAGTCGGACCGAGAAAGTCTAATGAAAGTAGTCCTAGGTTAAAAGGCATCGGGGGGGGATACTAGGGGTGAAAAAAGAACATCATCTCGACAACGGACTAGAGGGGTTTGGACTGGGTAGCAGTTTCGCCCAAAGGCAGGAAAGATCCGCCGGGGGAGACCACCACCAGTGTCTTAAAAATCGGGCAAGGGGGGGGGGGGCGCGAAAGGCAGATCTGGCGCTTTCGAAAAAGGGAGGAGTATCGGGGGTGCCAAAAAGGGAGAGGACCTGTCAACAAAAGGGACAAAAAAGGAGAAATTACCGTGGGGGGTAAAACCGCTCCTGGCATGTGACAAAGGGGCGTGCCGGGCTCCAAAGACCAAAAAAAAATTTTCGCAGAAACGCGTTCTCAAATGCCAAACGCGCAGACGAACGCAGGCGCAAGGAGGATTGCAAAAAAAGGAATCTATAAATCTATCGGCTAGTACGTCTTGAGTACATGGGGGGCTGACATTCTCAATAAAAAATCGCGGGCTGATGCCACTGAACGATCTCCTTGAAAGGAGGGGAGCCACTCCAAGGGAGGAAGTTCTGGTCCACCACAGAAGTCAAAGGGCAGAGGTTGATTTCGCGCACGCGTCTCAAGAGGGGCAGAAGCAGTAAGAACAAACGGGATTTGTCGTTGGTACGGGATCATAAAGGTGCGGGTCTCATGGGACTGCCAAAAAGCCTCTCTAGGTGGGGGGAGTAGAAAGAATAAAGGAGTATCTAAAGTTAAACCAAAAAGCTCCAAAAACTGATTCCGCTTAATCCATCTCAAAGAAGGGGCGTCCAGAAAAAATGCAGAAAAGAGAAGAGTCTAGGGGAGAAGGGATGCGGGTAACAGAGTTCTCGACGAACTTTGAAAAAATGCATCATGGAGGCCGGAAGTGCTTGTGGATCCGGCGACCGGGAAAATCCTCTACGGTCACACCACCTAACGAAAATTTTCATCTACGGGGGCGAGTCCCTCTATAGAGCGGGCACATTAAAACAAATAGGGGAGAGTCCTGTGTAGGAAGAGGAGGGGACAAGACACTAACATGCTTTCTCAGCTAAGCCAGCTTCTCTAGGGGGTTTCGGGAAAGTAGCTCCAAAGGAGGGGAGGGACTCCTTGCGATCTCCTCTCAAATGGTCATCGGAGGTGGTCGCCTTTGAAGGCTGGAAGGGGACAGTCAACAGAGAAAGAGGAAAGCCTAAGTTCTGAGGGGAAAATCTTCTCTATCCACGGAGATCCATCTCTACAGAAGAGAACGAACATTTTTTCAAAGACATCTCTGAAGTTTAACCGACTACCTTGAAGGGGCAACCAAAAGAGGAGGACAAGGCAAAATTAACTCCAGGGGTACTCCCCCGAGGATTCAGCTTCGTTCCGGAAGCCAGGAAGTGCTAAATTTCGCGTAGGCGCAGGGCGGCCATCGAGGAGCAGGCACAGAGGAGAGGGCAGGGGAAACACCGTTTTTAACTGAAAAAAAAGTCTAAGGAGGAAGCGGCAATCTCCCGAGAAACACCATTCCATGCACCCTAAAAAATAGCCGACGCAAAAGCAGACAAACGGATCGCGAAAGGGCCACCTGTCCTACAATACCGCTATGCGCACACGCGCCCTAATGGACGTCAAAAGTGAATCACCCTTCATTGAAAAAAGAGGAGAGTCATATGTATCTGCCTCGTATCTTTCCAACCGCTGAGCTCGCCTAGCATACAAAACCCTACCGCCCCCCCCCCGAGAAATTTCTCAGAAAAACCGTCTCCAGAAAGGAATCTGCCACGCAGCGTATCGTAAGGGGA
>Ga0179591_1355682_pt1 | contig 14025 bp, 6 predicted proteins | sample CZOMad2_1_08_16f_FD_182891 | JGI IMG/M metagenome (GOLD analysis project Ga0179591, IMG submission 182891) | Vadose zone soil fungal communities from Angelo Coast Range Reserve, California, USA - CZOMad2_1_08_16fungal (PacBio error correction) | ecosystem: Environmental > Terrestrial > Soil >...
TAGCGAGAATGTGAAAGGCAGGCGGCTAGAGAGGGGGGGGGAGAACAAAGGGTTCTCCGAGCCGTTGAGGTGAAGTCGGAGAGGTTTGAGTCATTTAGAAAGGCTCGCCTCTAGGCCAGTACGCAGATCGAAGCAACTTGAGAGTCATCATAGGGCTCTAACGAACCTACTAACGCGAATAGAAAATCCATACTCTATTATTCGAATACGAACTCTGGAGAGACCGTTGGAAAAGAACGTGATGAATCAGGTGACCGAGATTTGTACATTCTCTGAACCTACTCGGAGGCCAAGAACGAGAAGCGTAGCCGCCTAGAAAGCACGTGCGTACCGCCCGATGAAAATAAAACACTTTTCCGATATCATTTCACTGAAAGAGCACGGGGCTGATAAGGCTGGGAAAAAAGACCGCCTTCTATCGCGAGTGAAGCACGCACGGACTCCCGTCGTGTAGAAGAGAGAAGGTACAGTAGGCAGGCGAAAAAGCCCGGAGAAAAGGCCCTAACTCCTAAAACTCGAAAAAAGATAGAAATATCGGTAAAAGAGAAACGTTCCGCTAAGGGGGGGAATCCCCTTGTTCCTCATGGAACGAGTGCCCACGAGAGTCGGTGAAGAACAAGCTTCTACCTCTGAAAAAAGGCCCTTCGGAACTTCTTCAGAAAAAGAGAAAACCTGCAGAGTAGGGGTCATCGACAGAAAAGAGGGGTCTACTCGGCACGTCCGTCGAAGACCGGCAAAAAGGGAAGATGTGAAGCCTATAGAACTACTTCCGTCTTGTGAGCACCGAATTTCATGACGCGACATTGACACACATTGAAGAACAGTGCTACGCGTTGTGGAAAAGGAGGAGGGGAAGGTAACTCCACTTCATGTCCTCATGTCGGTCTTGCGGCGTAGGAAGTGAAAGAAATCTTATTTGTATGAAAGTTTGCGTGTACCGAAAAAGGAACCAGCCGGCAGACTATAAAAACACAACACGGAGGGAGACATTCAAGATTTTTCTAACTAGGCGACGGGAGAAAGTTTCGTCTTAAAGGCGCTAGCGCTCTCCGCCGAGTTAAGGGAAGAACAATTAATTTAGGGAAAAATCACGTGCTCGCCGAAAAGGGAGCAGGAGCTCAGTCTGTAAAGTGGGGTGACAGGGAAAAACGGAACGTCCGTCTATAAAGCAAGAAAGATATCACGAGACCTACAACACGGACAGCGGGCCTGCACAGGCGGTCCTCAGATGGAGGAGGATTACCACGCTTCTACGTGGCAAAAGACCTAGAAGGGAGGCTTACTACGGTGGGTAGCAATCCTATTCGTGGTAGTCGACCGTCGTGAGGGATGTACATTCGAGCTGGGACCCGGGGAAAAGTAAAAGTGCTTGAAGAAAACGTACATTACCAAACTGATCTTTATGCATGGTAGGACGGTTAATGTTGTCCTTAAGACGATTAGATTCTCCTGCAAGGACTAAATAGAAGTCGAAGGAGCCCCAGTGGGGTCCGGAAAAGGTGCGGGGAGAAAATTTAGGTGTGGCCGCCGGGCCGCCTTAAGCCCCTGTGCTACAGGGGGACATGATGTACGCTGCGTAATCGGGGGGGTTTAAAAATTTTAGGGTTACGATCGGGCTCTTCTTAGGGGCGGCTACGTCATGGATTCTTCCGGGACGGAAAAGCGCGTTGGCAAGAGGAGACACCTTGAAATATCGGCGACGCGTCTGTAGGTCTCAGAAGAAGAGAAATTCTTTAAAGGGCTTTCGAGAGAATGCACACTCATAATACCAGGCCGGTTCGAGCGGGAGAAGGGGCTGCTTCTTAAGGCCGGATCAAAGAAGATACGGTGAATAGCATACGAAGGAAAGTTCCGTCGGGGAGACTCACTTGTTAATCCGAGCCCGTCCCACAAAGAAGACTGAACGCTCGCCACGTGGGTAAGCTAAAAGCTCAGGGGTGCCGTTATCCTCTGGCGGCGAGGGAAGAGCTTACGATGCTCATGTGGGGCTGAGAACTTTACAGAATATGGTCGCCAGATCCTGCCAGATGCGTCAATGGGTCTTAACAGAAGGGGAATCTTTTGAACTCGCAGTTCGGGACGAGACAGCGTGGGGGTCCCGGATCTACGCGAGGTAGAGAGAGGTTTCCGTGTTGTCCGGAAGGCCGGCCTCGGTACGAAGGGGACAACATCACAGGTGCAGTATAAGAAAAGGTAGCCTGCGAAGACTCCTTTTTGCGAAAAATCGCTCACAAAGAGGGACCACGGGAGACCGGCATCCGAGCTGCCTCGACGAGAACCGGATGGCGAAATCGGCCGGAGAAGCCCGAGGGACGACTCCGTTATTTCTCAGGCCAGCGAGTCAATATAATACTACCCGCTCGAAAAGGTGCAATATCGAAAGCATTCCATGCCAATGTAAAGAAAACGCCGTCAGGGGTCCCGGGTCCTAGAGTTCGGCGAAGGTGCATCTATAACATCTCACTTGGAAAGGGGACGAGTGCAAGAAATAGCGGCGAGGGTATCAACACATTCCTTAGATCATAGGCCTGAAAAGGGAAGTATATCCTGAAGAGGATATTATAAATGGAGGACTCCGGGAAATTAGATCGAGAGAAAAGCAGAAGTAGGGCACGTAAAAAGTGAAAGTGGAGAACTCTCATTGAAAAAAAGGACACCGAGTCCCGACTCCGGGATAATCTCTTGAAAAAACGAGAGAAAAGATAGAGATGATATAGTTTGTACAAGGACCGGCGTAACCGGGCTCTCCGCCGTAATGCGACGCCCTCCTTCTGAAGAAAGTCCAAGTGACGCATCGTGTTAGCATTACTACGAGAAAGAAAAAGGTTCTTTTTACGAACGTTTGGCTTGAAGAGAGCCAGGGCTCTCGCGAAACTAAGGGAGGGCGGGGGCACGCGACTGAGTATCACTCGTCCCATTTAAATGCGCCTCGGCGGAGAAGGGAAAACCAAGGGACAGGGAAAAAGCAAAAAAGACATTCTTAACAAGGCACAGGAAATGCGAAAAAACCTGTGTCCTACTGATCATTAGAAACCGCTAGGGTCCCACCGTGTGCCTCGAATGCGATGTCTCTGCCTAACCCACGTAGGCGACCTAATAGGTGGGAAGCCAAAGAAAGTGGGAGTCGTGAAAAGGGGCGAAAGACCATATTCCCTAGGAAAAAAGTTTTCCTAGGCTTCTCGGGATGGGATCAAGGAGTCAAAAAAGGCACCCTTCTTTCTTTCAACAGGGGGTCCGCTTATGGTGAACAAACCTATAAGAGTAACCCAACTAACCACCTCAAAATCAGTATCCCTCGTCGAAGGGGCCGTTGAAGTACTATGCAACCTGATTCGGTCTGAAAACCTACTTTAAAACGAAAGATCTTAACCCGTGAGAGCAACTGAAGTAAACCCTTTCCTCGGAGATTCATGAAGTCAATCAGAAGTGTCCGGCCTAACTAAACATCGCCAAAACGATGCAAATGACTTCAATTACGGCTACTTGAGAAGGGATCTCGTCCAGATTCTTCCCGTTAGGATGTAAAAAAGCGGGGTATGTGCCGGGTCTGTCTTTTACTCAGGGCGAATCACAACGGTGTATACGGCACACGTGAGGGGGAGGAAGTCAGGCCGTGCCTCAGGCCAATGGTGAAGAACGAGCCGTCTCTGGACTTGGACTGCAGCCGGAACAGAGCCTCGGACGACGATGTAGGATATCATCTCTATGCAATAGCTCGCGAACAAAGCTTCCCGCGAGGATCCGCCCGCGTAGACCCGTTTCTTATAGAACGCGATTCACACAATGCAGGGGGTCCTCCGAAAAATCTATCAGGACACTCTCGGAGGCTGCGAAAAAGGCGCATTAGAAACTGCAGCAAAAGGTTAAAAAGCCCTCGGTCCACAAACTTTTCCTCTTAAAAAAGAAACTGTGCGTTGAGGAAATGAGACAGACCAACCAAGGATCCAGATCGCGACTTATCGAAAAGGCTGAAAGTGCCCAAAGCCGAACGGCGGCCTAAGTGGAGGCCGTCCTATGTTTCCAGGTAATGACTAAAAAAGTAAGGGTCAAAGAAGTCTGAACAGGCCACAGAAAATACCAGATCTGGAGCAAGAGTGTCATTCCGCGACTTTGGACCCTTGCGCAGGGGGGACATCTGCCCACAGGGGGAATTCGCCGTGGAAAGGCAAGCGCAGAAGAAGGTCGTATGATAAAAGATCGTCCGAAAAATAAAAAACTCAAAAAGGTGGCCAAGGGAACGATCAAAATCCTCTCCAGCCCGTCCAAAAGAGCCGGGGGAAAAGCGTAGTGTGGATGTAGGATCCGTAGCTATCCGACGGCCGCTGGGAGGAACAGAAGGGGAATCCTCGGGAAATGTAACAACACCATTGAAGTGAGTACACGAGGGGGCGATCACGTCGGATTATCATGGAGCACATTAAATGTGTTAGACGGGAATTAGAGAGAGCCTCAATTTGATTCCATGAGCTAACGAGAGGTCGACGCCGCTTTAACTACAGCCGCAACAGGGCTCTGCAAATCTAAAACGACACAAAAGAAAAGGGAGAAGCAGCCTGAAGGCTTGGGGCTGAAACTCACCCGGAGGCCGAAGACCATCTCTTCAAGCCTAAATTCAAACTCGAATCACGCCACATTGAACCATGAGCGACTGAGCAGTCGCCAGGTATAGGCAACCACGAAAAATATCAGAACACGTCAAGGTGGGGTTGTAATTATACACCTGGCGGCGACACCTCTTCTTTAGGTAGAATATCTACTTCATTCGGACCGAAACTCACAGGTGTCGGGCTCGAGGAAAGAAGGGTCCGCCTTTCTAGTATAACGACAGTCAATAGTTTTCCACCAAATCTCTCTCAAAGGTTAGGAGCCTTTTCGGAGAGGAGCATGCCGAACGGGTTTTATCGTCCTATGTATCTATTCCCAGAGGAATTGTAATTTCTGGACTATCCCTCGTGAGGGGAATTTACTGCGTCAAGGGCGTAATAAATCTAGTCTCTAGTGAACGGAGGGATTCTTTCAGCACTGGAAGGTATTGAAAGTACTAAAGGCCTTGATTACATCCTTTCGAAGCGGAAGTATTCTCCGTTCGAGCAGAACCCAAGGGGAAAGGCTGCGCTTTGCGGGCGCAGAAGCGAATAGGGGACAGTTGTTCCCGACTTTGTCCCTGTACGAAACGTGACGCCATCAAATACTGCATGAAAGGAAACTTTTTACTGGAGAAGTGCGGCCATTACAAACGTCGGCTTCAGCGCGGCTAAAGGATCACTGAGTGCAAGTAAGAGGGAACCCTTATCGGGGGAAAGAGGCGGAAAATCGCGGCTGCATCAAAAAAGGCTCTCTTCAAAATGAGCGCTCGCGGTTCGGTGGGGAACTTTCCGAAAAAAAAGGGATTCCGCGAAGAACCTACCAGATGTCCGAGTTGAAGGGCATTCACAAGGCCGCAATGTCTCATGGGAAGGTGGGACTGAGCCCGCAAGGAAAGTTTCGCGTCGCCCCATAAAAACGCCACCGGCGCAGACGGAGTCAGTTCGGCGCTCGACAGGGCCTCTTGCCGATTAAAAGGCGGCTAGGGTGTGCCGTCGTCCGCAGCTTAGGATTGAGACGTCTTCGCGTCCAGTGGTGGCGTCCGGGGAAAAAAGACTTGAAACGATCGGGGAGCCAGGGAGATCGGCCGAGGAAAGCCAAGTGCTTGCAAGCGGAAGATTCGACGGTGCGGAATTGTGCGCGCCGTAACAGACGGGGGTCATCTAAGACTCAGGGCATGTATATAAGGGGGCAATCAGCTCGAAGGATGTAAACAGGATCAAAGGCCTTAAGCGGCCTGATGTCGAGTTCAGGAGGAGGTGTCTAAAAGGAAACTGACGACCTCACAAGGGGTTCGAAAGCGGGGTTGCCGTAAGAGAAGAGTTTAATCACACACCTGAAATCACCGCACAAAGCGTAGGTCAGATCCTATCTCTAGACGAGGGACGGAGACAGTAAGAGTCAGATCCTACACGAAAGGAAATTAAGTGTCAAGCGTCTCATAGGAAGAGCTTCAGATTCAATGATACCAGGAAGTCTTCCATCAAAAAGACTCAAGGATCTCATAATCGCAGGGACCTGAGGTCATGTAGCTCGGGGGGTCTGCGCCTTGTTGAAAAGCTCCGTATTCTAACAGGGAGGGACTTTACTCGTAGCCGATAGGAGATCTGCCCCACGAACACATTCTTAGAAAACTGGCTCTCGCCGGCATAAAGTTGAAATCCTAGGGAAGGTCTCCGTATTAATGCCGAAAGGGAAAACTAGTGGCACAGAACGATCTGAGGGGGAACACGTGGAAAAGTTGATGGGGACGGACAAGTTTTTCCACCCAGAAAACGTCCGTTATCTCTCTAAAAAAGGAAGAGGAGGAAAAAAAGCAAGTAGAGGCGACGGGATCTTCCACCTTTTCCGTACAAAAAAATCAAGGAGAAGGAGGGAATAACGTGGGTCATCAACAAGGGGGACGGTGCCAAAGCCTAGCTGGGGCATTACTAAATTCATAAAAAGGGGGGATGGGTGACTCCTTAGCTAGGGGTTGCAGGAATGCGCCGAATCTAAAAGGCGGGTGGTCAGAAAGGAGAACGGCTCGTCCCGGAGAACAGGAAACGATTGAGAAGACATCTCTCCACACGAAGTCGAAAAACCCTATGAGAACCGCCCAAGTGACCGAAAAGATTCTGCTAAATCCAAAGGTTGTCCTAAGAGTATGATGAAGGGAGAGGGCCTTTGAATTCCAAATCACCTCAGAAACTTGGAGGGGTTCTCTTTCCAGGCTCCTAGGAAAAGGGGCTACCCAATGTTTCCCTGTGATGACACGCCCTCTTAATTCGAACCGCCTGACCGCTCTGCGAAAAGACTATTAGAGAAACATGAGAGCCGGGAGCATGTCTCCCACGGAGGTCAACCACAGCTTAGAGACGACGAAAGGTTGTGGTGGAACCAGTACCCTATCCAGGGGAAACTTAAAAAACCACGAGCAGTACCGAAGCGAGGGGGAAGCTTTACCGGTTCCGGCACCCCGAGGACCGTACTGTAACGGCTCAAAAGACGATGCCGGCACGCCAAGGGAGACAGCTGGGAAGAGCTTCCTCGAAGCTTCACGGAAACGCCTCAAAGCGTGCGCCGAACGCCCAAAGGAAGCGAAATGAATCAAAGCACAGACGGAAGTTGCGGAAGACGAACTTTCGATCGCAAAAGTAAGGGAAGGATCCACGAGCCGTCGGAAGAGGGAAATGCAGCGAAAGAGCCGGTTGCGAGCAACGGTGGTCTAGCGACCGTGGAAAGGGGGACGGGGACCTTCCGTCAAAAAAGAATGGGTCATACCATCGTGTTACTGCAGGCCCAGGAAAGAGGACCACGCATGGTAAAGAGGACAAGATTCCCTCGACGCGGGGGGACAACCCCGCACCAAATCCCAGAGGATACACTCACTCCAAGGATTCGTCGACCTCCAGGAGGAAACTCCTGTGATGGCAGAAATGCGCCAGTGAAAAGCAAAGGTTCATAGACCGGTCCAAAGTTTATAGGCAAAGGCTCGGGCACAGCTGCCGCCCGAGGAGACGAAATGGCCTCAATGAAAGTAAACAAAAGAGTCCTGGAGAGCAGGGAAATTTCAAAGTTATTCTTGCAGACCTTTAAGTAACCTAAACAGGCCTCTATCGCGAAGAACCATCTTCGCTCCAAGAACCCGTGTAGAGAAGATCCTTCCAGTTAGCTTCAGAAATAATCACGGAAGTCCCGGAACGCACTAACTGAACATTAAAAAGACCAAATCCCACCTCGGGATATCGATTGAATCTACTTTGGGAGCAACAAGGGCTCTATTTCCAAAGCAGATAGACTTGTCTTCCCATCCACTCTCATTGAACGGGGCTTACCAAGGCTCTTCGTGGGAAGTTACCATGACGTCTCCGCTCCGCCCACGTGAGAAGGGTTTGCCAAGGAGTAACGAAAGGGGGTCCAGAAAATCGTTAACGATCCCTTCCGGACGGACCTAAACCGTCAAGGGGGGTGTTGATGAAGTGGAGTTATTTTGCAGTAGAGTCTCTGAGGGCGGCCCCGACAATGATCAGTCACGAACTTGACGTGAGAGCCGGAAGCGACTTACTTGGTGGGAGCGTCTTCCCCGCTCAGAAATATTGTATCATGTACTGGAGTGGGGGGGGCTTTGAAAGGAACCGTAGTCGAACGTGAGGTTAACTAACGCGATGTATGAGGCAGAATAACAAAGACACCACCTGCTGAAAAGCTCTCAACAACAAAAACGGGAGTTGAAATATAATATGATCGCTGCGCAAGGGAATGTAGGGTACACTAACAGAGGTAAACCATCGAGGGTACGTCAAGAGTCATCACAGGAGACTCGAGTCTCTCTAAGAGGGAAGTTATAACTGCGCACAGGCGGTGGCGTGCTCAGAAGCAGTCTCCGTATCTCATGAGGAATGGTTTACCTGTGCGAGAATGAGGGAAGGGGAAGTCTCCAAGGACTACGGCGAGCACCGTCGAGGTAAGCAAGCGAAGGGGATCGGAGGGACGTACGCTCTGGAGGCCTTTCTGATCAAAAGAAGGTCACGCCGGCGGGCTCCGGGACATGTACACAGTTAAGGTGTCATGGGATCAGGAGCAGGCCTTCACAGATGGAAGGCGGGAACTCTATCCCTGGGCCTATGTCCCTGATGAAGGATCAAGCTTTAGCAAAAGGGACGTCAGCAGTCTGCGGGGGAGAGAGGTTCGGGGGAATGTTCGCGGAAAGGGGCATTAAAGGAGTCGACGGAATCTCACCGGGAGGCCGGCCCTTCCTAGGAGGGGGCTCCATGGGACCCTTCAAAAGGGGTCACTTTCGGCTGTCGCAATCTAGAGCGGCGGCGGAAAACTTCCCGTAGGATGAAACTTCGAAAAAGGATGAACACTGAGGAAAGGGGGATTATCAAAGCAATTAAGAGCATAAAATCGGCGGGAGGCAAGGGAGATCCTGCGAAAACGCGTTTCGGAAAAGGGCACTCGAGAAGAGTAGCGGGAACTGCCTGAAATCCCTACAAGGAAAATGAACGCGATCCTTCGCGGGGGTTCGTTGGTGGAGTGGGTCGGGCAAAAATTTTACCAGCGGTCGTCGTCGGGAAGGGGAGGGGGAGGCAGTCAAAATAAGAAGGAAAGGAAGGAGGTCTCACCCGCCGCTCGCACGACGTTGTCCTGAGGAGTTGGTTCATCGCCAACAAAAAGGGGGGGACGCTGTTACCTTGTGGAAACCCCTGACTAAAATGAAATCATCTCGGACGAAAAGAAAAGAGCTCGAAGCTCAAAAGGAAGCACCAAGCGTGATCGGAGGGAGGGAGAAGGGGCTCCTTTTGAAAACGTGACGATCGTCGAAGAAAAGCTCACGATCGGGACGAGGAAAAAAATTTGTTGCTAAAAGAAGGCGCGTCATCTGAAACGCCGTTCCAGTCGGTCGCTAGAAAGGGAAGCCACGAGAGAAACAACTCGGAGGTACTGGGGGGGACAAATCGTCCCGTTCTCTTCCGGCCTCAACGTTCACCAAAAGAAATCGACGCGGAAGCCGCTGTGAAAAGGGGGCCCGAAATATACATAAAACCGTCACAACTGAGATCGAAAAAAAACACTTTGGCTTTTCGCCGAGAGATGGAGTCCGATCTGCGACGACAGGCCGATCGACGACAGGTGAAAACAATCAAAGACACCCTTGGCCGCCAGAACCTCGGCTCAAAGGGAAGAGCGGAAAAAAGAGTGAACTACCCGCTGGCGGGCGAGCGGTCCATCATGGAGCGAAGGAGAAGACGTGCCTGGGGGCAGCAGGTGCCTCGGTTTAAAAGTGGGAGCTGATCGCAGGGATACCGAACGGGGGGCGAAAGCCCGGACGAAAACTGATCCACCGACCCGTAAAAAAGAAAAAAAAGCCCTTGCTCTCGCCGCAAGCCAAGGCAAAAGAAGTAGTAACCAGACCAGGGGGACCCAGAGAGGGAGGGAACGATTTCACGGCACGCGCTGAGGGGGAGGGGGGGGTGAAGAACGTTACTGCCGACGAAAGGGGGAAATAGAGAACGTACAGGAAAACGTCGAGCCTCCGGGAGACAACAAACGTACTTATGATTATGAACGGGGGCGCGTCGACGGGAGCGGTGGGCCACCTGGATAAAAATCGCGGCTCGGGGGAAAAAGCAATTCTTCCTCCAGGGGGGAGGGGTGCCCATCCAAGATCGCCGACTGGGGAAGCGGAGAACCGAATTCATTACGTGGAATTATCCTGCGAGGCCAGGTGAAGAGAAGGGAACGAAGAGAACACTGTCCGGTTGATGGGGGCTCGCACGCAGTGATTCTCAGAAAAAGGTGGTAGCTAAGAGATCTATCAGCGCCGACCAGGAAACGAGTGACCGACAGAAGACGATCACTTGGCCATGCGTCTAGCTCTTTCGTTGCCGGAGGGGGTAGGGAACACAGACACAACGTGAGTCGCGGCCCCGATGATTAAGCGACCGTAAAGATATTTATGAAAGGTCTTAGTCGATAGGAAAGGCGATGGCGAGGATACTATACGATAAAAAGGCGGAAATGGTTCTCGCATGAGGTGTAGGATCTAGGATCATAGGCAAAGGCACGTCAACCAGTTCTTCAATCTTGAAGAGGCTACGAAAAGCTGAATGGAATTACAACCTTTCCTCCATGAAGCCTAGAAGACGCCCTGCTACCAGGAACACGATCAGATACCGAGGGACTTCTTCCTTTGAAAAGAGGCGTATTCTTTTAGCAAACGGGAGGAACTACTAAGGCCGTACGGAATACCCAAGAAAAATTTTCCGAAACCTAGGCCAGAACCATCTCTACTGCGAAGGTACTGCCTCCGAAGGACAACAAGGAGATCTAACGGAACCGCCTACGTGACTTCAAGATCCTCACAAGAGGTTTGGGAAGGGATATTCTTCATCACTAGGGATAGAGCTATGTCTACCCTCTCGCGTATAGAAAATGTATACGTCACCGTTGAGGTACGAACTTCCGGAGATACAAACCATGGATCATTGAAGTCCTCTTCAGCGATGCAGAGAAGACCTCTCACTACTAACTGGTAGAGACCTCTTGGCCACCCTCAAATCTTTACGCCACCACCAACGGTCCCAATACCCAAGAGGCAGGAACTCCACTCAAGGGCATCATAGAAAAGGGTATTCATCAATGAGGAGTCAGAGATCCTTCTATACAGGGAAAGCGCTTTGCTTTCTGTCACTCGATTATGAAAGAATCTCTCCAATGATTCTTAAATGGAGAAATGAAAAAGGAAACGTCAATCACGAGCATCATTTAAGTCTTTTCGCTAGTATCGGTGTAAACCAAACGCAATGAAAAGAATCCGTAAAGATTAGCTCCAGAAGCCGAAAATTGCCCAAACACTTGGGGTGTAGCCGACGGAGAAAAGGAGAATTTCCGAGAGGACCCGGGACGACTGAAAGTCACTAACTCATTCGGAACAAAGACCATCAATAAACTGTGTCCCTAGGGCGGGGACATGTCCGCGATCCAAGCCCCTTTGCAGGAAAATCAGGAGGCGGCAAAGCGACCCGCATAGAGGACGGCGGCGGGATCACATTTCGCAGCCCGTATTCAAGCAAGAGAGGAACCAGGAAGAGAGTAGTGTAAAACACTGAGGTGTCTCCTCAGAAGCACGTCCTCGAGCGCTCGCCCTAAGGGAAAGTTTGTATTAAATCTAAGGTCTGGGAAGCCTTATAAGTCCGGCTGTTGACACCTGGGGGGGGAGGGCTCCGAAGGTAACCCCGCCACCTTGACGGGAGAAGCCGGCTACGGCGGCACTTCTTCGGCACAGGGTCGAAGATCCCTGGACTGCGGGGGGGGAGCGCGAGTCGAACGTGATGAGCCAAGTACGACTACATTGATGATGACTCCGGCGACTTGTAACATCCGAAAAAAGCGAGGCTAGAAAGGCTATCAAACAAAAAATATAGATTCGAGCAGGAAGGAGCGTCTTTTGACAAGAGGCTACTCTACAATGTTCAGTAGTCAAAGGGAAACTGGTCTGTCTCCTCACGCTAAATGATTCCATTAGACCAGGGACTTAGCTTTTCCACGTGCTCTGAAAAGTCGCCGTCTGCTCACGTCAGGAATGTTGGGGGTTACCTGTGCGCCCGAAAACGTGTTCCTCACAGCGGCGTCACGAAAAGGATAAGCGTGCGGAAGGACGTACTAAACTGAAAGAAAATAGTCTCGTCGGGACTGACAACTTGAAATACCAAAGTGGAGGCTTCGACATTAAGTCGAAAACGCTTTTTCGGGCGGACGAAGAAAATGGGAATCATCCGGGGGGGGGAGACCTCGGTCATTCGTGATACAGGAAGGGAGTTTCCGGAAGCTTCAAAATGAAGTGACTCCAAAGGGAGGGTCTCGATTTACCGAAAGGGATCTTTTAACCTTTCCTGCAGAGGAGAAGTTCCTGAAGGGAAGCTCAACAAGGGGACATCGCCGAAGAGAAGTCTCCGTCTAAACAAAAGTGTGGCATCTGGAAAAAAAAGGTTCTCTCAAAGGCGGCAGAAGACTTCCGGGCAGGGCTGAAGGATCAAAAAAAGTGATCCTGTAGAAAGAGAGGGCGAAAAGGGCTGTTTTCAGTAGGGCAAATGAATGACGGTATCAGAAGATTATAACTGCCTGCTAAAGGCGACCTAGTTTGAAAGAGTTGCCTGATCAAAAGGAAGGAGGTACTGAAAGCTCTGCTCATGAAAGAAAGAGTTGCTTGAAGCAACAGGTCGCCGACCAGACGGATTCTGGGAAAATAGGCGGGATGAACGAACACAGCAGTGCGTCGGACTGCTTGAAGGGAAAAAACACTCTGGCGACCGCTAGAAAGGAAATATACAGACTACTCGCAAGGTCGGTAAAGGGAAACCTTATAACCACGTGGTGCGAAAAGGAATCCGATCCGAGGGACAACTTACTCTCGACGGTAGTAGAAATCGGAAGACTCCCTGAACGAGGATGCGAAAAGCCATCATCCCAGAAGTCGTTCGCGTCCAAGTAGTTCGGCGCCGACCGAGATGGCGCCGCCGCGAAAGGGAGAAAACAGCTTCAGAAAAAAAGCGGGTTCAAGGTTCGATCTTGGAGCCGACAGTCTTTGGAAGAATCCGGGGTGAAGCTACGGAGGAACGAAGAATAAGCACGGGAAGGTAAACGTGGTCCGTGTAAAGAGAAAGGTCCTGCAGCGGACGGTGTCCAACACAGTTGCGAGACAGATGGACCAGCTGTGAGAAAGGAGATCTCCGCCGTGGGAAAATTAAGATTAGATCGACGAAGATACCCTCGGCGAAGAAAGAACTTCCTCCGGAGAGGCTGATTCGGCCGTCCCTTCGCTAATCGACTAATGAAGAGCCCAGAAAGAAACGAATGGAGAACTCACCAGAATCCGCGCACAAATGTTTTAACCAATCCTAGCATATTCGTCATCCATGAGAAAGGGAAGTCCAGCGCAGGAAAGAAGATGGGGAAAAAGCCTGGGAGGGGTTCACCGAAGGCCCTGGTTGAGACGAGGCGCAGGAGTTGGGCAACGGCCGGACGGGCCACCCTCACAATACCCAGAAATATCAGATCTCTCGCCGAAATGAATTCCAGCCCGAGGAGTAAAAAAGACGTAATAACCGTAGAGGGAAGGTCACCTAGTTCACCGTCACGCGCTGGGAAAGAAGGATGGCGATCACGTAAAAACTCCTGATTTCTCGACGGAGGAAAAAAAAGATCCCCGTAAAGGAAATCTCTTCAACACAAGAGAGAGATATGATCCCTGAGGGAGGAAGAGCATCGTTTCCACCTATGGTGAAAGGGAGGCTCTATGAGGCTCCTACGGAGAGAATCAAAAACGCGTTACGGTGCCCTCGACAAGCTAGCCTATCGGAGGACCGACATGTTTCTGGGAACGGAATCGGAATGGCTGAAACCGGCGGAAAGAACGCCGATGATCTCCGACGGAGAGGGGAGGGGGGGGATCAGACG
>Ga0179591_1144484_pt1 | contig 14024 bp, 11 predicted proteins | sample CZOMad2_1_08_16f_FD_182891 | JGI IMG/M metagenome (GOLD analysis project Ga0179591, IMG submission 182891) | Vadose zone soil fungal communities from Angelo Coast Range Reserve, California, USA - CZOMad2_1_08_16fungal (PacBio error correction) | ecosystem: Environmental > Terrestrial > Soil >...
AACCTCAAGAAAACGACTTTTCTCGGAAGACAAGGTGAAGGTCAGAAAGACTTAACAAAAGGAAAAGACCCGATCGAACAACAACCTGCAAAAGGCCCTCGGCACAGGGGAGAGAAAGGCATCAAATGCGTCAGGAGCAAAGGAATGAAAACAGAAGAGAGGAGAAAGAAGTCCAGGATTAAGCGCCTGCCAGATGGTGGGAGAGACCCAACTTCCAAGGTCCATCTAAAAAACTGGGGAGAGAACTCTATTAGGATGAAGAACCGAATATGCAAAGTAAGGGTAGTACTGAGAAGGAAAACGGGAGCCTACTCTCCGCGCTGAAATGAGGGGCCTCACCTCTCTTAGGATGTCGAAACGCAGGACGGACCAGTACAATATCTCTCAGGGGAAAAGGAGAAAACCATCGTGTCTCGAAGGCAAGAGGGAGAAGAGCGAGGGCGGATGGGGGAGGACCTGAAGGTGAACACAACAATACGATCAACTCGGTCATTCATCAGAAAGAAAGAACATATGAGCTGCCTTCCGGTCAAAGGGAAAAAAGAGATCCCCTCAAAAAAGAGCCTGCGAAGGGGGGGAAACATCAAATAACGAGGAAAGAGCGCGCGACAGGCACTGACTAGAAGGGGTCGGCGCCAGATGAGGGGGTGCACTGCCGGGCGAGGTTCCGAAGCCTTCTTTCAGAGGGAAAACGAGGGATTCTGTACGCAGGAAAAGTAAACGTCAAGAAGAAGAGACAAGGAATAGCAAAAAACAGGGAAGTAAACAGTGGGCTACCATTGGCAAAACCCAAACGTTCTGGAGAAACACCCGCGGGACAAAAGAGAGGACTTCTCGGACGTGTATGATAGAATCGGCCAACAGAGAATGCGCAGACCCGTCCGGCTAAAACGTCTGGAAGCACGTCACCTGAACGGAGAAGAATGAAGAGCCATAAATGAAGAAAGAAAAGGGAAAAGAGAGTGAAAACATAGGGGGAAGAAAGACTGCACTAGGGCAAAGAGCGGCGCTTTGAAAAAACGGTCCTATAGGCATTCTAATCCAAACTTCTACTGCTCATAAGAAGGCAGAAAAAAGAAAAGGGAAGAAAAGAACAAAACACAAATCCTGGGACAAGACCAAGTTAAGCGGCCCTGGCGCAGGACTTGACTCAAATGACAGAGTCCGCATTTCTCTGGAGAAAGAGTTAGAAGAGGAGACCTTCGTTCACTCGCTGCAAATGCCGATCATCAGTCCACGGTGGAACACGGAAAAGGGGACAAAGGTCGTCACTTCTACTTAGAAAAACTGAGAGCACAAAACGGGGCTTACCCTGCCTACTGAAAGGGAAAGAGGGGAGTTCCAGGAGAGGGGGCGACGCGGGGAAGGAGGTCAAGCCGGAATCTTTCTACCAGGCCAAGAGGGAACAAAAAGGGATGCCCTTTATTGCCACTACAAAGGGCCGACTGAAACTGCCGAATCCTGCAGGTCAACTACTTGACAATCAGCGACCGAGAAAAAAAAAGAAAGGGGGCAGTGTTAAGAAGGGAACCATGTCGGTCCTACGGAACCGATTTTTAAGCTGGGGAGAACGTCAAGAAGGGGGACGGAAAAAGTCAGAGCAACACTAAAGGAACGGGGGAGTGGATTTTGGGAAACCCCTAAACGAAAGGGAGAAATCTGGGTTATATAACTGAAGTGCGAGAACGAAGAAATCGGTCAATCCCGGGGGGAAACCCAGGGCAAACAAGAACGACGTCTATCTGAAAAGCAATCTCAAGTCTCTTCCGAAAGGGGACGTCTCATCGCAGTTCCTCTTTCAAAAGGTAAACGCCTTATTGGAGGGGGCCGGGGAAAGTTGGCCCAAAGAGGGAGATGAAGGACCTTATACACCAACCTACTATTCTCATTAAGGGGGCGAGAAAGTAAATCGTGAGGGTTACCGGTGCCTAGAAAAAGAGGAAATACTACTACAGAAGGCTCAAAAGAGCTTCTTCCACAAAGTTGTATTCATTCACCCGTAGGAGAGACATGCTGCAGGGAAAGAGCACCGAAAATGTCAGAACCTGTCTGCTCAGGGGAACAGGTGACCCGAAGCGAAAGGAAGGGGATACCCGTCATTCGCTGAGAGCAAACTCTAGCGCCGAAAGGGGGGACGCCCAACAAAAAGGGGTTAACCGAAAGGGAATAGTTGCGGACCTCGATCAAGAACCCGCGTTGGTCATGACACCACGTATTAAGCGAAAGGAAAAACTCGTATAAGCCCGGATGGGGTACGTGTCGACGCGGTCGGAACACCGATTCGCTCAGATCGTCATCACGGCTTCTTGTCCGAGAAAAAAGTGGTTCAAGAAAGAAGACACCGGGAAGGTGGGGGAAACGTAGAGCTGCGAAAGAGAATAGGGGTGAGGGATCACGGAACCTGCTAGCCGGAGATCGACACGGAAGTGGTGTTTGATGCTGGGAGGAGAAAAGCGGGAGATTCAAGGGATTGAAAAAAAGGGGGTAACCAAAGGGAGGGAGTAAAGCCGAACTTACTAAGGAATGAGCTATTTACGAGGAAAGGGAGCGGGAACGGCGCAGAGCGTTGGAAGCTATGTCTGTAAAGAAATTGGTCAGGGTAGTTGGGAGGGGAGAAAACAATAAAGGAGGGACACATAGAAACATGTCAAAAAAAAAAGCCCAAATGGTCGTAAAGAGTGAAGAAGTGTTCGAATACCTGTCAAAAAAAAGCAAAGAGATCAAGGAAAGGGAACAGAGCCTGAAAGGTAGTGTGATCGGGACGCATGTAGGGACGGAGGGACTGCTGCACGTCCCGGAAGGGTTGGGGAATCACCTAGAGGGGGGAAAAGGTAGGAGGGAACTTCTGAGGAGTTCCGGTAATCGAATAAGGTACAAAGCGATGGTGGGACTAAAAATTAAAAACTTATGAAAGAAAGGTCCGTGATGACGTAAAAAAGGGAACGTAAGGCCTAAGTAACGGGAAGCAGGGAAAGTCGGACCCGGGGTCGTGGAATTTCGAGTGTGAAAAAACCGGGGAGCTGGCGGTGGTAACCCCGTTTTTGGAAAACCGGGCGTTTTGAGGTCTGAGTGGGAGAAACCACTACAGTACTAGCGAAGGCGCGCGAAAGCGGCCTTGCACAGGACAAGAGGATGGGGTGGCAGGCAAGGAACACCAAAGAGAAAATGTGGAAGCCGTCATCTCGGGGGGTAAAAAAGGGGAAAAAGACGTACGAGAAAAGCGGAACCCGTGAACAAGAAGGTCTAATACGGCGCACGGGGAAAGTTTTAGCCTCCACTAAAAGGGGGAAGGGGTCGAGATCTGGAAGGAAAAAGGAGTCCAGGCCACGACCTTGTGGACCGCCTTTAGGGAAAAATAACGAGAATTCGGTAACCCAGGGGAAAGGGAAAGCTTGATATCGTCAAAAAAAAGGAAGATGACGGGAAATACTTCACTTGGGGGGGTGGAATGGCAGCATCTGGGGAAAATCCCTGGGATGTCCATAACCCTGCGTAGGGGAAGGGGTACAAAATTTCTTAAAAGGTGACATCGTGGAGGGGTATACATCCATAAAAACAAAGGGGGGAGTAAGAGAGATTGGACAGAGGAAACTCAAGGTGAATCAATTGGCAAAACGTTAACCCTTCAAGAAGGGAGAAAACAACATCGGATTTTGGGCACGGAAGAACAACGCAGGTGGAGGTGAGGTCCCAACGGGAATTCCTTTTGGAACGTAACGCTATTGTACGCGTGACGGTTTGAAACCGGGAGGATCGATGAAAAACTGCTAGGCAGGGAAAGAACATGGGGTCCCAGGAAAATAAGAGGAAAGGGGTGGAGTGTCGTATACCAGTATAATGACGGGGGAAAGGGAGGTACCGGTTAGCTGGGACTTTGACGACAGAAGGGAGGGGATCTTTCCTGAAAACCTGCTAGCATTAGGAAAATGTAACCTGGGTGGGAAAAGGGGGAGACCTCAACCCGAATCGGTAAAAAGGGAAGAAGGCTGTTTCAAGATCCATCAGAGCAAGAGGGGGGATAACCAAAAAAAACAAACTAACTGAAAAGGGGGTCACAAGCCAGAGGAAGGGCGTTTCCAGCTCTAAACGAAATCAAAGGGGGAAAAAAGTTTCTGTCACGAAGGGAGAAAGACGTGGGAGAGGGACAGTCATCTCGGAGATATAAGCTTGAGGCCAAAAGGCTCTTACCGAATCGATATAACAAAAGGGCACAGATAAAAGCCGCAGGCATCTAAGAAGGAAGGGGCGGAAGAAGAAGGGAGGAATCAATCAGGAAACAGGCGGAAAAGAATTCGGCTTTCAAAAACGCATCATTCTCAGTACCCGGTCCGGGAAGCGGGGCGTCTTTGGTTGCAAGGGAGGAGGAAAACTCAGGAACTCATAAGGGAAAACATGGTGTAAAGGGGTTAACTGTTATACACGGAGGGACTCTGTCCAAGTTGGTGGGGAGAAACGTCCAACAGTAAAAAAAAAAGGTTTGTTGTTCGGTGAAAAATCACATACCAACTGATCGGGCGGGAGAAGGGAACGTAAAAGCAGGCCTGGAGGTAGTCGGATACCTCCTTATTAAAAAAAAAAGGGGGGGGGAAACTGTGGCAATACGGGAGAGGGTAAGGGGGAGAAAGAAACCATCATCCTTCCGGGGGCGATATCCGGCAAAGAGAAAGGTAAGGCGCAAAATCAGAAGACGGTTCACTCTCCCCATCTATACGGAAGGCCTTTGATCATGGATAAAAGGACGCAGACAAGAAGAACGAATCAAAATCGAGAAGGGTGAAGAAGCTGATAAACTAAATCCGGGCTTCAAAGAGTTCTCGGTCGCCGTTACTGAAGGGGGGGGAAAAGGGACGGTTGCGAATTATGGGCAGCGAAAAATAAGGGAGTCCAAGGCGGTGAACTTTTGTGAAACTCCCTTTGTCTCAGAAAGGCGGGAGGAGGAGGCGACTGCGAAATGGAGACGAGAACTGGTTAACGCGGGGGGGGGACTACTGATTTCATAATGCGAAGAAGAAGCATAGGGGGCAGCTCATTACAAAGACATGCCAAATCCCGCGCCTCACCCGGTACTGAGAAAAAGAGAATCTGGATAAAGGTTCGGAAAGGGAGGGGTGAGATAGACGAGAAGGTCACGAAACCGATGTCCTTTTGAGCGACTCATCGACTTCGCAAGGCTGGGGCTAATCGAACGAAAAGACTGGGAATTTATAGAGAGGAAGGACATAAGTTCAGAAAGCATCTTCCGGTTTGAAAAAGTGAAAAAATGACTCACGGTTAGCGAAAAGGAAAGGGGGGGGGAATGAGGGGGCGATTGTGTTGATAACGTCTGGCGCCCAATTTTGGAAAGGAGGGGGGGAAAGGGCTACTGGGGGAAAGGAAGAGAGAAGGTCAACTCCGAGCAACCATTTCTGCAACCTCGGTGCAGAACTCGCCTTTGCGGTCATCTTCGTTTTGGGAAGAACCGTGAAGACGGTGACGTGAGGGCGAAGTCACAAGGCCAAAGAGTGCAAGAAGAAGTTTGCTCCTTTACTTCAAACGGAGGGAAAGCAGTTTAGGGGGGGGGGGGTCACGGAAGCTGAAAAAGGAACGTTGGGGGCAGGGCGTCAAACGTTGTAGAAGTTAGAAGAGTGCCCAGGATGAATGGTAGCAAGAGTCATTCTTGCCCAAAGAAGGAAGTGGGGGCACTGCTCCCACTTTAAATAACAAGGGGGAAAATGCTATAAAGGAAAATGGGAACGCACGTTGTAGGCACAAGTGTTGGTAGGTCGCTTAAACGAAAGTGACAACTCAAATTCCGGCCGTGGCCAAAGGGGAAGAAGGCGGCGAACCGTAAGGGAGGGGAACGAGGGGGGGCAAGAAAGGTTGGATAGACACATGCCAAGGGAAGGGCAAAGTAGCCGCCGCGGGAAATGTTTGGGGAGAAGGGCGAGTTGTTGAGAAGGCTTTTCTCCCATTGATGTGAGGGAGAAGGGGCGCGCACGGAAGAAGGGAGGATGAAAAGGAAAGAGAGAACAAAACGTACCTCGCCGTAACGATTGTCAAACTGGAATGGATCACGATGGAGAACTAAGTCACTTACTGCGGTAAGGTGAGGGAGAGGGAGAGGCAGCCGAAAAGGGGGGAGGTGGTGCTCTATCAGAAGTGTCCGAAGGAGAAGAAAGTAGCTGTTTTTGCCGGATGTGGGAAAAACGAGAGAAGGAAGTATGGGCGCAGCAAAAGGTTCTTCCAGAACGGTGGTGGGAGGGGAAGGAAGAAAACAGACGTTTGGTTCAGGAGAGAAAAGAAAATGAAAGAAGGGAATTGAAGAGTCAGAAGCACTAGAGGGGTAAGAAGAAGGACGGCCGTCAGAACAGGAGGCAGGAAAAACTGCATCGTTCTCTACCAAAAAATCCCGGACCTTTATAGATCGACGCTCGGCAGAGGTCCGGGGGCGGGGGGATTAACGGCAGATTCTTGTGAAAAGGGATGTGTTGTCGCAGGAAAGGAAGAAAGAAACCTGTAACTTTAGGTTTCAGGACGACTGGAGAGGAAATTGTTTAGGGAACCTTCCGTTCACATCGAAGGAAAAACCTCGAGAAAGGTTCACTCCTCAAAAAGGCTCTTGTCAAGACGCACCCAAAACCAAAACTCAGCGAGATGGATGGTCCTGCGAAGGGGGCTAAAGAGACGAAGGGGCAATCATTGCGATTCCGCTCTAGTCGTACCATGAAAAGGGGGGGAAGCCGCATTGAAATCCAGTGGACAGAACTGAAGAGATGGGGGAGGAAGAATAAGACGTCCACCCAACTGGGAAGGTAGAATAGTTGACGGTGGGGAGGGGGGGGGGAAACATAACACATCAAAGAAGAACAAAGTGGCACGGCAAGGGAAGCAGCCGCCGGCTGTGGGGCAGGCCTGGATCACGCCTGAAGGCTTCCTTATAAGGAGGTAAGGCGGTGGAAGGGGTTCTATTCATGCTTGTTCGTCTTGGGAGACGAATGAAAGGAAAAAAAAGGGGGCAGCGTGTTCACCGGAGGTGAATGTAGATAGAGAGACAAAAAAAAACAACGAAGGAAGTCAAGGAAAATTCAGAAAAGGGGTTCGGGCAAGTCACGCTGAGAATTGGTTATTTCAGGGTCCAAAAAAGACCAAGACTCTATCGACAACAAGGAAAAAGGGAAAGTCACAGACCGAAGAAAAAAAAAAATAAACGAGGCAAGCAAGGAAGCCAATAAGGGGCAAGAAATGGAAAAAATCCAAAAAGCGTCCTGCAAACTGTTCTGCAAGGCCCTATTTTGCGGGGCAAGTCCACGACACTAAACCTCTGGCGCGAAGTAGAGGAAAAAAAAGCCTGAAGAAGGGCAATTCGTGAAAAGGAGGGCTCAACGGTCATGGTCCGGAAGAAAGATGGGGATCATATGCAAGAGTTGAATAAAAAGTCGATCGATGGGGAAAACGTCGGACAATATCTCGGAGTAACAGCGAGACTGGCCTAAGGAGAGGAAGAAAAGGGGGCTTGCCCCTTAGAGAGACTAGAACTGGTGGAAGCTGGAAAGTGCCGCCATACACAGCATACCAAAAATCCCTACCGCAGATCCTTCCAGGATAAGGGCTAAAAGCAAGGAAATCCCCTCAACCCCTCATCTGTCGGGGAAGGGAGAAAGAGGCCTCTTAACTATGGAAAAGAATTGTAGGAAGTGGAGGCGTTACGATAAGGAAGTTTTTCAGTGACGTCGCTTTCCCCAATAAGGCGTTAGAGTGAAAAAAGGAGGTCTACTACGTTCCATACCAGAGAAGATGAAGGACCTGCACCAACTTGCGTAGTTCCTTTGAGACAGTCAAAAAAAGGGGAGGGTTACAGCACCGAAAAATCTTCAGCTCGGGTTCATGGAAAACGAACGGCCAAAAAAACGTCTTGCGACCCCTAATCCGCAAAAAGGAGAGAGCCAATGAAAAGGTCAAAAACACGCATCCCAGAAAGGCAAGGACACGCCTCGTCCTGTAGAGAACATAGGTGATGCTGAATGAACAAGTCCACTCGAGCGGGAAGATGGGGTTAAGAGGGGGACGGAAAGAAAAAGGGACAGACGCGCAACATCTTGATAAGAAAATAACTCTGGGAGACAAATAAGTAAACACCTCAAAAAAAAAGAGAAGACTCAAGAAGAACCAGAACCGGCGGGGGGCGTCTACTTGTCGCAAGTAATCCTTACATTTGGAGATACCGAAAAAAAAAAATACCGATCAGGGAATTAAGGCCGAGGGACACGCGAAAGAAGACCCGCACGGGGCCAAAGCGGTCCAACCGTCGTAGGTTCGAAGGGCGACTACACAACCGCAACGAACGGAAGAAGGAAGTCGATCGCAGGTCCACAAGAGATTGGGGTGACCGAGGGGACGTGAACGTAAGGGAGCAAGCCTGGCCTCTTGCTACCGAAACCATCGTAATCACGGGTTCCCGGTCTAAAAAAAAAAAGGGGCCAGGAGGCCAAAGTCAGGCGGTCAGCAACGGAATAAGAAAGGCAGAAAGGAGGCACGCCTGTGAATAAAGGGAGAAAGGGTCAGTCCTTGAAAAAGCGGAACGATGTGGACAGGAAGGAAAAACCACCGGGGGGTACTCAATGGACTACAACACTAACTGACAACTCTGAAAATTTATGATTTGTGAACCAGCAAGAAAATGGGGAGAAAGTCTGTTTGAGAAAGAAGTCCTAATCTGTAACCGGGGGGGGTTGACGAAGAGAGGTGCGAAACTTGAAAAAAGGGGAACACACCCAAAAGGAGGGGCTAACCATCTAAAAATAAGTAGGAATGTGAGCATTGACGTCTCCAGGATAAGCTGTCCCATAGGAACTGAAGCTCCTGCGTGGCTGCAATAACAAGGTGGCGAACATTACCGAGACACTCAATGACGAGGGAGGGCGACCCGGTAGAAAACCTACGATGCAGAATAGAGGAGAAAAAGAACAAGAGGTAAGACCTTACTAAAAGGTACCTTCAACGAAGACTCGGAAAGGAGGCGCTACAAGACAAATATGGGTTGGTATTCATTCAAAGGGGAAGGAAGTACTGTTCTTTGGGGGATGAGGACCGATGATCTGCGCGAGAAAAACTCCGGAGGAAACCCAAACGAGAGAAAATGTCGTTCCCCGTTCATTTCTCTGGGGAAAAAACGCAACGGAATCTAAGGGAAAGGTAGCCAAGGGCGGGTGACAAAAGTAAAAAGAAAGAGGGGGGGAGTAATAGGAAGAGCAATCGGAAGAACCGTACGGGACCCCACGAGTCGCGGGGGGAGACACACCATCGTAGAATCCCAGGTTTGGTGGTTCAAAGGAGGGCGTAAACACACGGGAGGTCCGATCGGCATCTTAAAAAGGTGGGGTTAGTATTTTCAAAAAATCAGTCGCACCGATAAAGTGAAAAAAATAGCGGCTTGAGAAAGTTGGGGAAAAGTCGGGTGAGAGGGGACATACACTCAATGATTGAATCGACAAGCCGGTGTTTATGCGGGTAGATTCTCCCAGAGAGGGGAAAGAGTCAAGGCTGAGACAGTGGGGGAAACAGGTGTAAAATGGAGGGGGGGGGAGAAAACGGACCGAAAAGGAAGGGTATCTAAGCGTAATGATCGGCCTTCGCATCGAAAAAGGGGGGGTCTGAGGATTAGGGAAAAAAACGGGTGTAGGGAGTTTTCGCCAAACATAACGGGCCGGGTACCAGAGCGTAGGGATCCCAGTTCAAAGGGAAGAGAAAACTGGGTCAGTAGAGTTCCTAGGATGGGAGAAAAAAAACACGAAGCGGGAACCGTACCGGTAGCGAGAGTGGGGGGGCGCCGCAGGAGGGGAGGGACTGTAAGTGAGGGGGGTGTCAAGATCGTTGAAGGCACTCGGTTTAGACTGTATAGGTAAAGTCTTCTAATGGTTCGTTATCTGGGGGAATTTGCTTGTACGCTGGAATGGGGAAGAAAAAAAATTATGCCGATTGGAGCAGGGGATGTGAAGGAAAAGGACGAACGGGTCCAGGACCGTAAATTCGATGTCACAGGCTATTTCTAGGTAGAGTGGAAAAAAACCGTTACCAGGGAGGGGCCGTTTTGGACAGAAGGAAATGGGGGATCGCAAAAACAGGCGTTCAGTGCTCGGATCTGGACGCGGGACTGAAACCCTGCGCAAGATTACAGGGGTGTGCCAGGAAAAGGGAAAACAAGCAGAAGCCGCCAAGCAGTGTCCAAAAAGCGATTGTACGATACGAAATTCGTCTGTAGGGACAGGGAAAAATCTGCCTCGTGAAAGGAGTGCTCCGGAAAGGGTCATTTTAGCATCAATAGAAAACGTTACGGGGGGGGAAGAGCTGAAAAGTGAACTTGAGGTCCAGACCGGGTGCACGCCTTGTTTTTGAAATCCGAGAAGCGGGGAAAACAGGGAAAAGGGGAAATCTGTGATATCTTAAAAAAGGATGTTTAGTGAGAATAAGTGGTGCGGAAAGATGGGTATGCAAGGGGATAAGGGACTCTGGGGTCTTTCCATAAATGCGTAACAGTTACCTGGGGCGGGAAATTAATTTGGTGAGGGCAAGATCATCTCACACAACGGAAAAAGAGATTTCTCTACGAACGAAGGATTTAAGGGTAAAGCACGGAAACCCTGGAGAAGACAGGGAGAAGCCCATAGAAGGGGGAGAGACTCCAAAGAGGCACAACACCTGAAGGAGTTAAAGAAGGATAAGCAAGGGGATATTTTGACCTTGAAAGGTTTTATAATGCTGCTCAAATGATTCAAATGCGGAAAAAAGGGGGGTGGAAAAAATGTAACATTAAAATCGAGCACCCGGAAACAGTTTCTTGTGGTAGAGATTAGGGTAGGATACGTGACCAGAGACAAGGTGTTATTGGGTACCGGGAAAGCATCAAGGGAGGGCGTCTTCCAAGTGGAAACTCGGCAGCTAAACAAGTTAGCCTTGGTGTCATGAGAAAAAGAGGGCGCATTGTTAGGGGGAGCTGGGGAAGCGACCAACGTCGAAAAACTGCTGTTGAGAAACCAGAACAACAAGAACTTTCCAACGGTTTCACACGCACAGGAAAAGGAAAGGAGGACAATCTAAAGAAAGAGGGGGGACCCGAATCAGGAAAGGTCGGGACCTGGGAAATCTCAGACGTGAATCTTACAGTCCCTCACGGAAAAGCAAATCACTCCATAAGAATGCGCGCCCCAGAAGGATCCCGCATCTCGATCGAAAAAAATAGAGAAGATCATTAAAGAGGACACGAGTTCTTCGGAGAGCAGTCATCCGACACAGACACGAATGCGGCTTCCAACACATCAGAAAACCGGGGTACTGGCTATCGGCAAGGGAGGACCTTTAGGGAAACCTCGGCAAGAAAGGACCATGGTGAAGTAACAGGGTGAATGCTCACGATCTTGTAAGAAAGTCCAGGATTGGGGGGAAAAACGAATGAACATTAAAAAAGTTACCATACATCGGCCGCCTCAAACTTAGAAAAAGAGCAAAGGGTCAAGTACAAAATAGCTCATTCCCGTCGGAAGACAAAGTCTGACAACGTGGTGAAAAAAGAAGTGCTGGGGAGAAATCTGGGGAAGCACTCCACAAAAAATCCTCAAATTGTCGATCACATCAGAAAAGAGGGAAAAAAGCCCCTCAACTAAGAGAATTTTTCCAAAAATGAAAGAGAAGAGAACGGGGAAAACTGCGTAAAGGGTATTGACAGTCTCAAGAAGCCGAATAGCCGAAAGAAAGACGTTTTTACGACCGCGTAGAGGGTAAAAAAAAAAGAGAAAAATTCTACTATGGGGGAGAGGAGGGACGTTACGGGGGGGAAATCTGGCGGTCGAGAGAAGCAGAGGGACGCAACTCTTATTCCAAGGAGTGAATTGGGGGGGGGGTAAAAATGGGTACACGCCGTTCTGCTGAGAGGAGGGCAAGGGAGGAAAGAAAAAGTTTAGAAGATCACGGTGAGAACTAGGATCGGGACCGCCGGAGGCATCATGCGCGCATCTGCATTAGGAAGCGCAGTGAAAAGAACATCCCTCTCCGCGAAGAAAGGAACCCCAACTTCAGGGAAAGTCCTCTCCGAAGGGATTAGTCGAGTGAAAGATAAGGACTAGGAGGAAAAACTCTTTCAGGTTGCTCAATATACGGAGAAAGATTAGGGGAATGGGTAGAAAAAAAGGAGATTGATCGTAAACTGTTGAGCAAAGGAAAGGAGGGGGCAGCACCGACGGGGGGCTGAAGGATGAAGAGGGAAATCTTACGACAGACGAAAAAAACAAAGGAGATCAAGGGCTGGCGATGGTGATCAGACGTCGGTGGCGCCCTGTGGGCAAGGGCACATAGGGGACACGTCATATTCAGGACTTATCTCAACGCATGGAGGAAAGGGACTTGCACTCGTTCAACTCAACCTTGGGAGGGGGAAAGAGTAGGGGACAATGGCTTCGAAGGACGGTCCACGTCGACATGTCAAAGGGTGGCAGGACAAAGGGAAAAGAAAAGTTCAACCGGTTAGAACATCGAGTGAGGGAGGTCAAAACGTCGCTGAAGAAAAGTGGGGCATAGGTCTGGCTTGAAGGTGATAAAGGAAAGAAAAGTGCCCATTATGCAGGTATCCATATCGGATGACCAGCAATCTGTTCAAAGACGCCCCGTCACAAATATATTTGGACCTTGATAAAGGAGGAGAAAGTCCCTCAAGGGGCCGAATGAGGTTTTTATCAGTCGAAGGGGGGAAAACTGCTCCGAGAACTTTTCACAACTGCGGCCTGGAAATCCGGGCAAGAGTAAGTAATACTCTATTGTGCTGAAAGCAGAGAGCGGACCAACATTCCTGGCCGGGGCGGAAAAGATTTCATAGGGGTCCTTGAGCAAGAGATGTGGTAGGCGTATGGGACAACCATTTTAAATTTTCTGCAAAAAGAAAAGGGGAAAAAAAACGTAGAATTGCGGGGGGGGGGTTCCCTCCGGCCATCTAGAAAAGACGTTGAACATCTCAAGGAGCTTTTCGGTAGGGGGCAGGGGCGGGGATCACGATGTGAGTCAAAAGGTGACCTGACTGCAGTGAAAGGGTCGGGAAGAAAAAGGATTTCTAGGACGAGGGAGGGGGGAGGTCAAGGAAGGGGATCAGTATCAGCACGGTCGCGGACTTTCGTCGAAAGGAAAGAAGATGTTGTGCCTGTCGGTTTAGAAATCGCGCAGACTATGTTGCGCAATGCACCGGGGGGGAAACTGGAAATACCTGTGTTTAGGGGGGGAAAGGGGAAAAAAACGTTGTGTCCGATAGAAGGTCGGAAGAGACAAAAGTGTGGCAGTGACGGGAAAGCTATTTTACATAAGAAACTGTCCTCTCGGCAGCGCCCGTTCAGAAAAAATCAGTCAGAAAAAAGATCGCCCGGCCTTTATAATCTGACCGCCTAGCAATTGGTGACAATATATTGTCTCGATTCCAACGAGGGGGAAGGGGGGTAGGTTATTGGAGTGGGAGGACTGAAGGGGCCGGGCCAACTGGGCGCGTTTGGGTTTCGAGGAACAGGGTTGATAGGAATGGGGTGTTTGTTCGAACAGGAGAGAGTTCCACAGAAAAAGAACTGAGAGGAAGTGGACCACAGCCCTCACGCGTGGACCAGTCAAAGAGCAGGAAAGCGGGGTCAAATATGGGCTCTTTCCTAATTGGAGAGAACAGAGCTATAGGTGGTCCATCATTGCTTCTGGAAAAGGAGAAGAAAGGAAAAAAAATTTTTCTCAGGAGGAGAAAAAACGGGGCAGAGGGTCGGCCACCTAATGAATGAGGAAGATCCATCTATATGGACTGAACTTGGGGGGACAAAAGCAAATAAAAGAAGGGAGCATACCATTTGCCGGCCGGTATCAGGAAGAGGGAAAAGCGGATTTGGTGGGTCAGGGAAGGGGAGATTGAGGGCTGAGGAACACAGTAAGAGGCGGTGAGGGTGGTGAGAGACGCGGAGGGGTACTTAGTGAGAAACTAAGGAAGGGGGACAGACACAAATTCCAGCGAAAAACAGGAATTGGGAGTTACTATT
>Ga0179591_1188258_pt1 | contig 14024 bp, 9 predicted proteins | sample CZOMad2_1_08_16f_FD_182891 | JGI IMG/M metagenome (GOLD analysis project Ga0179591, IMG submission 182891) | Vadose zone soil fungal communities from Angelo Coast Range Reserve, California, USA - CZOMad2_1_08_16fungal (PacBio error correction) | ecosystem: Environmental > Terrestrial > Soil >...
AAACATCACGGAAGAACAACACTAAGAGCGTACGGACGGTTGGAGATGGAGGAGGATCTTCATAGGGCTTATAAGAAAAAAATCTGCGCCTCGCAAAAATACACAATCCAGATTAAAGTGCTTGCTACAGTCGTAGGAAAAAGGAGGCATGAAAACTGGGGTGGAACTGTGAGGACTGGATTCCGCGACTCCTGAAAGCAGGCTAAGACGATAAGTCCGCACAAATAAGGGGAAAGATCTTTGACAGCACGGTTTAGCAAAAAACGGGAAGGGAAATGGAAATGATGAACAGGGTGGTTCGGAGAAACTTAAATCCGAGAAAGTCAACTGGCTAATACGGAACACGAGAGAGGAACCTCGGATTGCTATTTATGGTAGGGGGAAAAAATGAAAACGCCAAGCGAAAATTGGCTCCCACGGTGACCACCTCCGCCTGGGTTTACAGGAAATACGGCTAGAAGCCGGGACATACTTAAATATGAGCGCGAGAAGAGGAGGGTCAGTACGGTCGGAAAAACTTGCGGTCTTCTCTTGAAAATTTATGAAGCAATTCAGTCAAAAATGCCGCTGGGCGAGCCTCCAAGCGGGTGATAACCTGCAGGCAGGACGGAAACCCTACCCGGTTGTTACAAAACGCCCAGGGGGAAGTCGGTAGAGATGGTTCGCGTGTCAATCCGTCTGGGTCGAGAATTGGCGCAGACCGGGCTGGCTTAATACCTCTCATAAATATGGGTTAGGCAAAGAGAATAGCTTTGCACGGGGAGCAACCTGTGTCATTTGATTTGAGCAAAGAGGGACCCAGAAAAGCGCAGCTCAGACAGGCTGAAAAGCGCCTGTAATTACAGCTTCTCAAATAGCCAAAGAAAAAATCACTAGAAACGCGGTGGAGAAAAGCCGGCCCCTGACCGAGAGATACGAGGCGATCAACCAAGAAAATGGACCAGACTAACCAAAAGTTCTAAGATTATCACTGAAAAAGACTGGTCTCTTTTACGGCGAGAACGAAAAACGCATTGGGGGAGGGGGAAGGGAAACAAGGAGGATCCAAGGCGTGGGGAAAGGGGGGGTGGAAAGGGATGAGCGGCAACGATGAAAAATATCGCGATCGCGGCAGCGCGACGCAAAATCTCAGACTAAAAAAAAACTCCGAAAGAAGAGAGATATCGATCAACGGCGAGAGGGGGAGGGAAAGAGATCATATTGCAGCCGCGGAAGACTCAAGAAAAAAATGTCACACAATAAAAAAAGCTTCAGTCTCAGACTGAGCGCCGGCTTCAAAAATGGAGTGTGGAGGAGGGGGCTCGCGCAGACTCAAGGGGAGGAGAAGCCAATCATCTCGACCACCTAGAGAGAGAGCGATCCAGTGAGCTCAAAAATATCGGGATTGCTGCAGTGCTGACAACTCGGCATTAGCGGAAAGTTGGGTCAAAGGGGAGAAAGACAGCACAGGGAAAAGGAAGCGCCGAAATCTTAAAGTAAATCTGATATTCTGTGCGGGTCTCCGATGAATCCAAGGTGAAAGACCCTAACCCCCGAGGGGTGATCCCAAAGAACTTCGAAGGAGGCAGTCAAGATAAACAGTTCAGCCCTTAGCAAATTTCGGAAAAAAAATATAAACGCCGACAAAGGAAATCTAAAAACGTTCAAAAGCGAAACGCGATGGGTTACCAACGTTGGTCCAAAGCAGACGCAGCTGAGAAGGACCATCCCTCGTCGTACGCTCGCAAAAGAAAAAATTGAAATTCGCCAAAGGAAATCCGCCAGTGAAAAAAGGAAGGTACAGCTAAATATGAAGCAAAAAATTTGATACGTACGACAAAGGCAAAAAAGCAGAATCAGGGGGGTTTCACCGGGGAGAGAAGAGAGAAAAAGTGGCGGGTGTCAAGGCCCAACCTTTAATAATAGCAGACCTATGGCTGCCGTTAGGCGACAGTTTCCATTGAAAGGAATCGGAAGAAAAAAAAAGGAACTGCCAAGGAGAAAATGGAGACGTGGTTTTGCCTTCCACCTGGCCGAAAGTATTCATTGGGTAACTTAGGGGCGGAGGGCAAGAATGGCGGTCTGAGGGAACATCACACAACCGAGATAAAAAACCGTTGACAGCATCAGGTGAATGCTGGGTCTAATGGCAGAGGGGAGGGGGGTTGGGACAAGAAAAATCAGGTGGTATATCCTATATCACATAAGGAAAAGAAGGACGTCTATATGGGAGGAAAAGAGGGGGGTTGGAAATACCAAACCGGGGAAAAATGCACCCGAAAATGGGAGACCACAGAACTTAAAAAACATAAACACGTTCGTTCAAGGGTTCTTTGAGCGGGAAAAAAAGAGCCGGCCCTGCGGAACTCGCGAGAAAGGCAATAAAAAAACGAGAAGAAAAGAAATGGTGTTTGGAAGGCATTCATCGTTGGAATAAGGGAGGCTTCTTCGGGAGAAACAGGAAAAAGGGAATATTCGTACTGTCTTTAGAGAAAAAAAAATAGTGGGATGGGATAAATGTAAACCTACATTGATTACAGTTTCTGGAGGGGGAGGTACAACAAGAGATTCATAGATTTCAATAGGCAAGGCGTGACTGGTTGAGTGGGAGGTTTCAAGGAAAATTTGAACTAGGGCGGAGGAATTATCTCTCAGCTTTCAGCGTGAGGGAGGGAAAAGTCAGGTAGGCTGGAACTAAGGCAACACAAAGGGATCTAATTAGTCTGAACAAAAATAAATCATCATACCATATAGGGAAGAGAGGAGATTGTAGCTAGAAGCTGATTCTCACTATAGAAAGACCGAAAGGAAATCGAATCTTGGGAGAGGGAATAAAAGGTACTACGAGAGACTTCTTGACTGCTGACTGAGGGATACGCGACAAGCGTCGATTCTAGGGGGGAGGGGATGCGTCGGAGGGCGAAGAAGGGACGCACTGTCTTCCTCGAGGAGGGGAATCTTTTGTTGGAGAAGACCTTCAAATAACTGCTATATGTGAGAAAGGCCAGAACTTAAGAGCTCCGGCTGATAGCAGACACGACGGCGATAATCGCTGGATGCCTATACAAAAAAGGTCGGCGCGATCAATCCACAAGGACGGGGGGTTCGACAGATGAAACCTGTTAGACCATCAAGAGAACAGAGGGGGGCCGTTCGGTTTCCACAGGGTCACAAAAAGAGAAACTCCAAACCTGCTGCTGGACAGACTGTCAAACCGCGACGAATACAGAAGAGAGGGTAAAATAGAATTCGGGGGGGAAGAATTGTGGAGGGGAAGAAAAAAGGGGCTTTTCACTGGTCAAAAAAGTAAATGAAAGAAAAACATCAAAAAAAGAACGAGCGCCCGGGCTGAAAAAAAATAGGAAGTAGGAGAGAACAAGGGCACAAGTTTTTGAAGATGAGAGTAAAACTTCGGGGGACCAACCCCGCCGAGGAAAGAGCGAGTCGATAGGGGGGAAATCGTTCAGGCCAAAAAAAAAAGTGGCCAACAACGAAAGGAGGGGGGGAAATGCGGAGCAATTGGGACTATCGATTGCGGAAGAGACATCCATAGAATGAAAGAGAGCGCCGCCAAAAAAAAATGCAGAAGCGATTAAAAAAAGCACTGGACAAAACATAGAAAAACTCAGAAAGAGCAAAAAAAGATTATCAAAGAAATAGAAGACGAATAACGACGACTGGTTTTGGCTTAAAAGGCGTGCAGACCGTATACAGAACATACGACTGCCTGAGACGGCCTGGAGGGGAAGAGACCTCATCCCTTTAAGTTGTTAGCCAGATCAAAAGAAATTATGGTTTGGAAGGGTGGCTGCGACAACAGGACGAAGACGAGAAGGACAATGCGGACTATAATGAAGAAAAGGACGGATAGAACAATCTTCTGACCTGGAAAAGGGGAACTAGCAACTAACGCAGCTGCTTAACGAAAAGGAAACCGAGGGATAGTAGTGAGAAGGACCGACGCGGCGGGAACAAAACCGCGTCTTTGACTCCGGAACGCCGAAGAGAGTTTTCACGCGAAAGGCAGGGGGGTAAAAGAGCTCGGGAAAAAGAATTGGAAAACCTCTTTAAAAAGAATGCCATTCTCGAAACACTAAGTGCACGTCAACCGAAGATGCGCTGCCCCACAACGGCTTGCTCCTCGAGAAAAGGGTCCTTATGATGAAAAATGGGAAAAAAAATCGGCGGGAAGATGCAGAAAAAACAAATCTCAAGCGGGGCAGGGTGGGTCGATGGGGAAAACTAACGAAAGAAGAGAAAAGGGAGTACACATCACAGCACAAACGGAAGAAATCGCAAATTTAAGGTGGGGCCTTGGGTATAGGTCGATAAACGCATCGTAGAAAGTCGAAGCATCGATAAGAGGTCCTCAGCGTGTAGCCAGAAATTGACACTCCGCGAAGTGAAAAATGCACACATCGCCCCTCCTCCAAAGCAAGAAGAAGCGCTGGGGGAATTTTTGTCGGATCGCACAAGAGATCCAGCAGACGAACGCGAAGAACTGGGAAAGGGGGGAAGCCAGAACCATAAAAAGGAAAAGATTGCCGCAGAGTCTGAAGGAACGAGCTCGCCGCGAAGAGGGAGAGGAAAATGTGACTGAAGCCGTTTCTCGCCGCTTACCTCGAGACACAAGATCCGCCGAAAGACGGGCATCCGGCGAGATACTTGCAAGGAAAAGGAAGGCCATTAAAAGTCCGTAAATGGCCGTCTCCACAAGGCCAATCGGACGCTCAACGCTCTTGAAAAACATTAAAGGAAGACAGACCATCTACTACCAGACGTATGTACGAAGAAAGGAGTACAAGAGGGAGATGAAAAAATAGGCGAAAGGTAAATCCCCCTTAGGGCCGAAAGGGATGAAAGTCACTCGGCCTGCGATGTGGGATGCAAAAGAAAATCAGACATAAACCCGCCAAAACTGTTGACAAAACGGGGAAAGTAGCAAAACTTCACGACGGTCGGGAAGAACAAAAGAGGAATTCTCCCGAGAAAGAAGACGGGGTCTCCGACCCTGTTGGGAAAAGGGGCCAAGCTCTTTCACGAGGGAGCGGACATCAAAAGCGCTAACGGAAAGAAGTCTCTAGTCATCCGATTCAAAACTAACAAGAATTTAAATTACAGGGGGGCCGTAAACCTTTCCTGTTGAAAAGAAAATTCTGAAAATCGGTACCTGATTAGGGAGCCATTCATATAGGGGGGAAGGGGGTGTACCAATACGACGAACGAGGCAAAGGGCTAGAGGAACAGAATTCTAAAAGAGGGACAGGAGTTTCTCAGAGAAAAACGAAAAGAAAAGGGAGAGGATATCCCACGCATGCAGAACAAGAGCGGAGAAAAAAGACAGCCTCGTGAAGAAAAATAACCGAAAAACAACTAAAACTGAGGCCCGCTCAAAGACAGCCGCAATTAAAACAAGAGTCCCGGATTGATAAAAGATTTGAACTCTAGGAGCGAAGAAAAGGGAAAGGAAAGGGTATTCAGACGGGGGTGAGCCATCGAGAGCAAATTAAAAGGGACAACGGTCCAACGGAAAGTGGGGGGGGGGGGGGGTGGGATTGGGCGGCTAAGAGAGGGAGGGGGAGGACTTCAAAAAGAGCGGTTGGCCTGTGAAAAGGGCGTGTGAAACCGGCTTAAGGCTTGGATGTATGAAAAAGGAGGTCGGTCAAGAAGAACAGAGAAGTCGAGATGAAACATAATCCCTGGTATGGCCATTCGAAGGAAGGAGGGGAAATCGAAAGGGGCTCACCAATCAGAAGATCCTCCTATTACGAAGGGAAGGACAAGCGTTCGTCGCTGGTAGAGTCGAAAAAAAAATTCACGGAGAAAAGGATCTTTCTTCGATTAATGGAATTAAAAAAGAGATGAATCCGCAGTTCCGAGGAAGCGTCAGAGAGAGAGAGGACTTCGACAAGAAAAAAAGACCCGCCGGGAGCGAAACTCTTCAAAGGGGACCGTCTATGCGACGGTCCGCGAAACTTAGAAAAAAATACATACGGGAGAATGATGGAGGACTAGATCACCGGCCAGAGGGCTTAATTCGATCTATCGCGCGATGAGAGACAGCATAACTCGACACGTACCGGGCAGGCCCTGGTCCTGTGGGGAGGTAGAGGAGGAGTTGGAGTTAATCCGGAGTCCGGAGGGGGGGAGGGAAAGGAAAGGGAAATTCTAAACTCCAACGCGTACGAACTGAAAAAGCTTCCAAAGCCGATACTCTCAGGCCCTACACCAACAGGCTGTTATGCAGCTCCGGGGAGTTAATTGTTGACACTAGCTCTACCGCCAGGCTGATCAGAAAGGTAACACCTTGGATCGCGGGATTACTAAAAAAGGGACTTTGGGTGTACCTCACCGCGCCGAAACATAAAAATCGGGGCCAGAAAAAAAAGTTAGGAAAAGAGTCCGTTCGGACATCTTGAGGGAATAAGGGATAAACGAACTGCCGGATTAAAAAAAACCGCAAGCTAATGACACGAAGGGGAATCAGGGAGAGGAAAAAACTATTCTAGCAAGAAGTGCGAGAGGAACCGCCGGCACTAGAGGGTCTGCTTGAAACGAACTCTCAGAATCAAAACGGGAACATCACGCGTCGAAGGGTTCAAAGGGAAATCAAAAGGTACGAGTTAGATCGGGGAAAAGAATCCTGAGAAATCGACCTGCCTCGGGCGATACTTGGTGCGGCATACCCAAAAAGAAAAAAAATCGGGAAATAAAAAGGGGGAGAAGAAAAAAGTCCCGGCTGCGTGACGAGGAGAAGAAGTTCACCCCTCAGACCTGGTTACGAATAAGAGGAAAGTGATTGTCATAAATTGGGAAAATAAAGATACGAATCACCATTAGAGAAGAGAGAGAAGAAGAGTCCATTTAGTGAGAGAAAAGAAAGGCTCCTACGCATAGGTCGACAAGAGGGGAGGCAGGGAATCGGATTTTTGGTCGAGAGGGGGCTAATAGGAAGAAATCAACGACGTAGGCCGCAATAGGAAGACGGCAACTACTCCACCTCGCGTCAAAAGGAGCCAAACTTTCATTGACAATTGTATCATCTATCGGGGAAACTCATGTAGCCTGGGTGAGAGCAGGGGGGAGAGCGAGCAGCTGCAAGAGGTCTAAAGCCTTCGCGCCTGCGCATAAGGGAAGAATTCCTTCAAAAAAACGGACGGGATAAGTTTAGACGCAGGGAAAATCCATTTGAATGGCACAAAACGCTTCCTCATCGAAGAAAAACCCGACTTGAAGAGGACCGCATGAAGGACACAGGGGGGAGGGGGTTGAGTCCTCGAACCATCGCGGTTCTGGCGAGACATGGATCAAAGAAAGGCGAGGGGGGAAAAGAATGACTTGAAAACCTGCTGAGTCGACGGGGAAAAGATACTCCGCCCCAGAGTGGGGAAAAATCTGTATTATGCAGAAACGGTGAGAGCTCCACATTCGGGGGTCAGACAAGAAGAATGAAGCAATTCTAAGGTGAGAGATCTAGATGGATATTCTCTCCAACTCTAAGATGGGGAGAGCACCTGAGAAGAGAGTCTTCATCACAAAAGGGTCCGGCCAATACAGGAAATCATCCAAAATCCGTATTCAACATCAAGTCAGAAGACCGCTCCAAGCCAAAAGAAACCTCGTCAAAAGAAAGAGACTAGTACGCATTACAGGTAACAGAAAAAGCGCACAGCTCAAGGCAAATAAGAAACGTAGGGAAAAAGATCACGTTAACAAAGCGTCGCAGGCCTGGCCGTAGTAGTAAAGATGTGTACGCACGCGGGATGCGAAATATGAAATGATAACGGAGAAAAGAGATTTCGACTGCTTGAAGGGTGACTCCTCAAGAAAGCTATGCCTTCTTTTCCTGGAGATGACAGAATGTAATGACTACCACTATCGGGAAATGCACTAATGATGAAACCGAAGAAATGAAAAAAGTCTCCCCTGCCCCAGAACCAATCAAAAGGATCTAGGAAATTTTTCCAGTTTGACAGTACATCTAAGGAAAAGGGCCCCAATAACTCAGAGAAGGCGTATGAGGAAAAGAAGAAAGTACAAGGATTCTGGCCTACGAGCGGCCAAAGCATTAAGAGGACTGGGGCCAAACCTACAAAGGAGAGAAAGAACTGTTCCAAACACAAGGGTCAAGACTCTGGTATCGGGTGAAAGGGTATGTCTCTCGCGGAGGAGCAAAAGGGCAACTTGGTGCAAGTCACGCGTTTCAGGGTGTTTTGGCAAGGAGGATTTAATGAGTGTGATGACTCAAAAAGGGGGAAGAGCTCATGATCTTAAGAAGCCCCACCTATCGCGCGGACTGTTTTTCAAACCGTAATGCTCGTCTAGGCAATCTAAGAACCAGCGGGAAAGACTAAAAAAAGCCACCACATCAAATGGATAGGAAGACAACCCTTCTCAAAAGAAATGGAAAAGATTTTAGCGGGTGTGGGGGCGGCGGAAGGAAAGAGGAAGGGAAATGGGACAAAAAACGCAAGAACCTCAACTCAGGACAGGGATCCTGTTAACCTGTGTTGGGAACAAACCTTGTGTACAGTAGTCGACAGTGATATGGAACTAAGGGAAAAGAAGGAAGCGTAAACTAACTGAAAAGGAAATGCAAACGGTTAGGGAGAAGGAATTAGTAGTTTGTGAACAATTGACAAAAAAAGAAAAGGCAGAGATTCCGCAAAGGGAAAAAAAATCAGATTGCAGTTTGGGAAACTTCGCTAAAGGCTAAAAGAGGCGGACCTATCTTAATAAGGAAGATGAAATTGGAAAGAAAAAAGGAGGAAAACTGGGCGCTCATCGTTGTAGACTCAGTAAAGGAACATTCCGCTTGCAGAGCGGCCGAAACAATAGGGGTTAGCGCTCTTCAATGAGAAAAACCGGCAAACCTCGAGTCGGATCAGACAAAGCGGGGGGAAAGGTGTTAAGGTCACTTTGGAGGAGAATCGGAGGTGTTTTGTCAATGAGACAGAAGGGGTGCTGACCTCGGTCCGGAGGGGTGGTGGAGAAAGAATCTTGGGTAGCTGTGATGAAAACGGGGCAAGGGGTCGAGCGTCTCACCTACAGAAGCAAAATTTCGTCCGGAAAGGAAAAAAGGGGAGGGGAAATCACCCACCACCAAACCTCAAGAAATGCAAGCTGTGGGCATAACAAGCCCTTACCTTTAGAAGAGTCAACCTGAGAGCGCTCCAGCCGGGGTGGGGGTCCAACGGGGAAAGCACGTTGGTTTGAAAGTCCGCTCTGCTCAAACACACGAAAAAAGGACGGGGGTAGCGGCCAGGGGGGGAGCCGCAATGAGGCTGAAAAAACAGAAGGGGGGGGTCGGCGAAGCGGAGAAAAGCGAGACCGACTAGACTTGGAGCGAGTCGGGCAGGATGAAACAAAAGGGAAGAAGAAGTTAGACGAGGAAAAAAAAAGGAGGCACCATCTGCCCAGGATCCGGAAGAACAAAACAATAGAGAGGAAACGAATATATCAGAGGCAGAAAAAGCAGCGCTGCCATAGTCGTACTCTGCGGGGGGAAATACCGCTCATAACGAACGAAATCTCGAAAAAACAAAGTAGCCAGAGCAGGCTCCGTACGGACCCCTGCTGTGGGAGGGGGCTCTGAAGAGACAAAGTCCTTCGGAGACTGAAGGACATATATCATCTTACGGCAAAAATGTGTCAGGGCTATAAGACTCTCGGGGGCGGCTCTCGGGGGGGGAAAGCGGCATGTTACTTCCACAAAGGAAAGTCAAGCATATTTTGGGAGGGGGGTAACCCTTAGAGAACCTGGCCAGCGAACCAAAGGTAAAAGCCAGGCGGGAACGCAATCTTGCTATGAGGCGGGTCTATCTATCACAACCTTGAACCCGAAACGCAGAACAAAATCTCCTGCCAGGGTTCTGCCGCAACAATACCGGCAGAAGAAGGAAGGACTCAGTTCAAGCCCGGTCATAAAGGGGGAGAACTTTCGAACAAAATTCGGTCACTCAAGGAAAAATTGCCTTCTACCAACTGAAAAGAAGGAACTCCCCCTTTTCCCGGTCTTTGTAAGGAAAACCATGCTCAGATAAAAACTCGTCCTAGCGAGCGCAAACTGCATGGAAGGGGGCAGCAAAGAAAATGAATCGCCGGAAATCCAATTGTTGAAGAAGGGTGCTTTCCAACAAATAAGTAGCAGACATTACTCAGAGGAAGAAGAGGTCACTAGAGGGACGACAGAAAAAGACATACATTGTGGGGTCAACTGTCTAAAAGAAACTCACTATTGTAAGGGTGGGCAAAAAAAGACTTCAGAAAAAGATCACGGAAAGTTTGGAGAAAGCCGTCATTATAAGAAAAGTACAGTAGAGGGGGGTCAGGAGGGAAAAGAAGAACGGTAATCATGGTCCAGGGCAAAAGGACTTTTGAGTCCAACGGGGAAACGAGGACGGATGTGGGCATACGAAGTAGGAGATGCACAATTCACAATCCTAGGCCGAAACAGACTTTTTGAAGGTCCTGGTCAATAAGTTCAAAAAAGGGAGGGGTTGGGGGGGAAGAAGGGGAAGCTGGGGTTTATTAAATAGCAAAGAGAATAGAAGCCGAAGCAAACCTTACGGAGCGTGTTGGGGTGTGATAATATATACGCATATGCCCAACCTTTGAGTTCCAAAGAGAATGGGACTAGACCAGCCTACGGGAGCCAACATACGGCTGTCAAAATAGTTGATCGACCAACAAACCATGGGGTTTTCGGGAGAAAAGATCGCAACAGAGACAAAAAGGGAGGAAAGCCCGGCCGATTTAAGGGGGGTTCGAGTCCCAGGGTTCCTACCCTTGCTTCTGTCGGGCGCCATCAACGGACATAAAGAGGACAAGTCTAGGAAAGAATATTGAGTTGGCGAAGAGGGGGAGAAATCTTAGTTACGAAGCAGTGTTATGTAAGTTTCTGGTTACCATACGCGCAAAGGACGCTGGTTTCAGAGAGAATGCAAAGAGCTTTCAGCGTGGCTGGGGGGAGGGTAGGGGTTCCAGCCACAGGGAACAATTCGTCGTCTCCGGGGATGAGAGAGGTAAAAAAAATCAATCGACCGGTCGAAGGCAACTTTCAGGGAAATCCGCAACGAAGGGAGCTGATTGGAAGGGGTCGAAAACCACGCACGCTGGCAATCGGTCCGCGGGCGATTCATCGACGGAGAAGAAGACTGGAGTTCCGACCGGCCGGGGCATCTTGGTTTAGGGTGGTGCCTTTTTGAGAAGCAGTCACGAGTAGATGCTGAGCTTGGCTGGCTGGCAGGTACGCTCAAGAAGAAAGAGTGCGTCTTTCGGCGTGTGATCGCAGAGGGGAGGAGAGCACTTGTCTTCCGCGGATGCGTAAACAATATTTAGCCTCTACCGTGAAGATGAAAGAGAGAAGGGATAGATGCTTCGCCTCAGGGAAGAGGGACCGTCGGAAAAGAGAACGGAAAACTCCTCGCTATATCAATCAGTCCAGCGGCAGGGAGCGTTATCCAGCGACAAAACAAACTCCTGGCGTTCCCTCACGAGCCCTAGATACACAAAAATGTTTTGGTTGGGGTTTTGTGGTGGGTGTTTTTTGGGTTGGTTTGGTTGTTTTCGGGTTTTGTGGGGTTGGGTTATGTGTTTTGGTTGGTTTTGTCTGTTGGGGTTAGCTAATGAGTGGTTTTTGTAAGCGTATGGGGTGTTTTTTTTTTTTGGTTTAGGTATTTTTTGGGTGGGTGGGATGGGGGGCGTATTTGTTGGGGATCTCCCACATATTTTAAGATGAGCCTGTCGAAGACCGAATTCCGCAGTCGTTTAGACTACTATCCCCGTCCGTCGCAAGAGGCGTGAATCCTTCAGTAAAAACTCATATATGCGTGCTTTCGCGCTGAAACAGAACAAGACATTCGTCATAAGAAGAAAAGGGGCATATCGAGTCGGGTGCTCTGATGTCGATTAGAGTGCAAGTTGCTTTTAATGGAAAAACTGCTCACTGCTTAAATGAGAAGAGATTCGCCGGGCTAATCAGCACGTAATTAATTCAAGAGGATTAGCTGATCAGAAAAAACCGACACGGGGTGTCAGCTGCCTCTGAAAACAGCTTCTCCCCCCTTCCTAAGCCTCGATTTCTTTCTAATCAGAAAAGGAGGAAGAAAAACTGTCGCAGCGACTCCGACACTGCCTGCCACGAGAGAGGACGCAGTCCATTTGTGCAGAGCAGTGGAGGGAAACGGAATTCACCAAACCAAGATAAATCATAACCAAATCGAGGGGGGGATCGAAAGAACTCGGAAAACAAGGAAACGGGGCAACCCCCTCGACTAAAAAGAAAAGCTTGCTCCCCACGTCGTGACATCGAATAAATCGCGCTAAGGGACGAACTGGGGATTTGTTAGGGCGAAGGAGGGGCCATCAAACCCAGGACTAAGCCCAGCAGCGTAATTAGTGAAACTCGTCAAGTGAACTTCTGAGAAAGGCAGACAGCCGGTGGGGGTCGCGGGTGGGCTGGGGGGGGCGTAAAGAGACAGATTGATAAGGCGACTATGGGGAAGTTAATTAAAAACCCCTGCAGCGCCCTAAACTCTAGCATGAGAAGCGAGAGATACAAAGCCTCTTCAACCTGGCCTTAGGAAGGCACTCAATTCGCCGCTTACGGACAGACGTGCAGTCAGTCACAACCGGGGGAAGAGATAGGAGAAACTCGGTAGGGAGAAATTCGGCTAGACGAGAGCGTGTTCAAAGCTCCTTCAGCTGAGTCAAGGAGAGGGGGGGGCTGGAGGAAAGGTCGAAAGCAATCGGCGCTATTAAGGATCGGGAAAGATCGATTCAATAATGACCGGAACGGCAAAAAGCAAATCCCTCTAGGTCGTCTCAAGGATACCGGCTTCTACTAGCGAGGAGGGAGGTCATAAAACAAACTCATCGGAGGGTGTGAAGAGTGACACTGGGTAGGTGTGATTGGGGGGGAGTGGGAGGGAGGAAGGGGTGGGAGGGAGGTGATCTGTCTTGGCCCTTGGGGTTGGCTGGGGGATGGGAGGGGGTACTCGTCCGGATAAGCTGCTAGCTGGCGGAGACGATAGGTTAAACCTACAACCAAGGACGAAGATAATTTCACATGGTTGTAATGAAAAAAGTAAGAAAGGGAACGGCCTCTCCTAACTGAGATGAGGAAGGAAAGCGCAACCTACAGATCTTTAAAACCCCACTCACCAAAAACGGCACCCAGGAAACCCCGGCTCTCGAACAACGCCTAACAGGGGAGAAAGAACAGTTGATGGCATATAGGCGCGCTGAAAGGAGAGGGAACTAGAGCAGGACCGAAGAAGCGACGGGAAGAAGGAAAGAACGACCATAATTAGACAACTTCTTCAAGGGACGCGCACTCTGTCGACTCTCTAATAGATGATGGACCGATGATCTTGTAGAGTGGAACAGGCTGCTCTCTCGCACCTCAAAGGGTCCTGGGAAGCACGCGCCGAATACACGGAACTCAGGGGAAGACATGAAAAATAGGAGAAATTAACATTCCCCTCGAGCGGCGCGGACTACACAGAACGCCCGCATGCTCCGACCATGATGAAGACTACATAACTACTAAGTTGAGACTGAGACGCTGACGAGAGTCGCTGAGGCTCGGGTGATCATCCTGATATATGAAGAAACATTGTAATAGGAGAGATCGCCACGCGATTGGGTGGGAAAACATGAACAGAAGCAGCTACTAGATTCCCAAACCGGGGAAGAAAACCGAAGGTTCAAACCGTGTTCCCTTCAAACGGACTAAGGATACAAAAAACCGATATTCCTTCAGCCAATCGAATGCTGAAGAGGAGGAGGGAAAAACCTTTGGCTCGTTTCAATAACCGGTTGCGATGATGGAAAGCACCTTCTGGGTCGCGAAAACGGGTCACAGTCAGGCCTCTCCTAATCGAATGGCCAAGACCTTAAATTCCAGAGTGAATCGGCACGAGAAAGCGTTCGCCGCTTACAAGTCGTATGCTGGCATCAAGAGACCGCGGGGGGGTTCAATGGTGGACGCGACTCAGCACTAGGGAAGAAAGAGGGAGAAGGCACTAGTCCGCGTTGGGGAA
>Ga0179591_1286220_pt1 | contig 14024 bp, 26 predicted proteins | sample CZOMad2_1_08_16f_FD_182891 | JGI IMG/M metagenome (GOLD analysis project Ga0179591, IMG submission 182891) | Vadose zone soil fungal communities from Angelo Coast Range Reserve, California, USA - CZOMad2_1_08_16fungal (PacBio error correction) | ecosystem: Environmental > Terrestrial > Soil >...
TTGAAAAAGAGGTCCGCAAGGCGCCTGTTCTTCCGGGCCGCGCGGTGGGGGGAACTATGGGTAGCGGGGGGAAGAGCAGGACGTTATCGTGGAATAAAAAAAGAGTTGGACTTCAAAGTGCAAAAAAAGGACAGGTCAAAGGAATTGTCTCGCGGCGCCACTTACCATCGGGAGACAAAAGGGTTTGACATGGTTGAAAAAGGGGTCTTGGGGCATCCGAAAAAGGGTCAAATTATGGGTCTCGGGCCTAACATTAGGATGCGCACAGGTGGAAACCCCCGTGCGAGCGAGGCGAATAAAGTGGTTCAGTGAGAGCGCCAACGGGATCTCAGGAGGGAACCACCAAAGGAAGTGGACCCGGAAACGTCTTGGTCGGGCAAGGAAAGGTTGCTTACAGGGGGACCGGAAATCCCAAATTTAAAACGTATAACAGACTCGTGTCTCTCACTGGCGCTTTCCAAACTCAAAAAAAAAATAACGGGCAAGCTCAGAACATAAATTGCCAGATGCTTCATCAAGGATTAGAGGCCATCAGGCCAGGCCATCCAAGACACCACTGCGTGGACGAGGGGGGGGGGTACTCGGTCAATTAAAGCGAACAACCAACGCGCACAATCCGGTTTCCATAGGAAAACAGAAAGTCGGGGGAGGCAGAAGCACCGGAAGCGACGTTAGTATCGTGGTCCTAGGGCAAGCACTTGCCTCAGAGTCAGGGACACGTTGCAATGATGACCTGACACGGAAGAGGATGGGATGTTGGGGCCTCTGGGCAATGAACTGGTCCAGCTTGGGGGAAAAGAGAAGCAAGGACGAAAGGGAAGAAACAGAACATCTCAGAGGAAACATAAAGATTGAAAACCCCCTCCACTCAGGGATATGCATCTCACTTATGGGGGGGCCTTTTGAAACTGGTAAAAAAAAAAAGTCATACCAGTCCAGACTCTTTAGGGAGCCGTTTGTCGGGGGCAGTGGGGGGGGGGGGGTAGGGGATTCGGGATGGGGGGGCGCCAGTCACAGAGTTCAAAAAAAAAAAAGCAAAAAGATACTTGGGAAACTACGTTTCGGTCAGTGTCAAGAGGTTGTTCAGGGGGGGGGGGGAAAGACGGGGGGATGTGAGGACTGCGGATTCAAAAGAATCCCCGTGCGTGGGTGGCAGAAATAAACGCCCAAAGGTGAAAATTCTCTCATCAGGTGGTCACTTCTCCCAAAAAATTCAGAAGAGACCGGGGGTCAGCTGTAAATTGCTGGGGGGCTACGCCATTGGGGAAGGGCGCCAAAAATAAAGGGCAAAGAAAGAGACAAGTGAAAGGCGTGAGATTTGTACATCCATAGAAGAAGGATTTCGTTAATCAGGACCAAAAATCGGAAAACCACGGTTGGCGAAAAGACGAGAAGAAAAAAAGAGGGAGCACCAACCGGAAAAAGCGCCGAAGGGAACGAGCGGGGAGTTCGTCGGGGACATTCCAGGTGCTCTTCCCTCAGCTGTAGGGGGAACTGTCGAGCGGGGGAAAAAGAGCTTTGCAAACCGAGAAAATGGCGGCAGGTCCCCGGCGATTTAAGAAAAAGCAACAGCGGCCGGAGGGTAGACTATTTTTTTGTTGGGAAGAGGGGATTCATGTCAGAAAAAGTCCTGTAAGCGAACCAGAAAGGGGGGAATGCGCGAACGCAAAACTAGCTTCGACCTGAAGTTGAACGTGTCGTCAAAAAGAAAAGGGGGGATTAATGGGGCTGCGGCAACATGCAATAGAATTGAAGAGTGAACCAGTCTCGATCAAGCTCAGGATAGATGGTGATCTCAAGGACCCGCCTTAAGCAACAGACGGGGGGTGCGTCCCAGGAGTCGGAGTAATGTCAAAGGAAAAGAAGACGATTTTGCCGGGCACATATCCCGAGGGTTCTGACTTAAAGAAAAACACAAAGGTTAGTCGAAAGGTAACGGGGTGTGGGACTGGGGGTTGAAACAAAAACATGTAAGCCCAATCTTATGAGCGGGGGGTGACAAAACAAAGGAGGAGGGTAAAAGAGAGAAAGAGCGTAATTAAGCTGGGTTTGACAGAACACCTCCCCTCCGCAACTCTAAAAAATTGGGTGGTAGGGAGGTAGAACAAGAGGCGAATAGCCGCCAGGGCAACGAGTCCGGGGAACACCGGAAACTTCTCAAAAGAGCAGTGTATGGGGGTCTGGCATGTCAAAGGAGAAGCAAAGAGAAGAGAAGTAAGACGATACCTGCTGAAAGTCTCTTCAGCGAAGCCGGTCACGCAAATTTCTCGTAATCAGCGCAGCTGTGTGGGAGGGAGCTTAAAAACAGGGCCATTCCTTTTCATTACTAGGGCAAGACTTTGTGGCAAGGGAAAGAAGCGGGAACCTGATAAAGCACTGGCCCAGTGAGCGTTGGGGGGTGAATCAAACAGGGGATTCTTAGGGAGACGGTTTGACGCGCGATTTGTGCTAGGATAAGGACATAGCGGGTGCTTGAGGGCGAAGAAAAAAGAGGAGTCGGAAAAGGACGAGGGAGTCGGGACGGGGGGTTCGTACCGTTTTTTTCCCCAACTTTCCGAAAAAATGCGAGAAACCGTGGTTCGTTTAGAGGGAAAAATCTGAAATGCCTCTCATTCAACTGGAAATTGGGAAAAGGAAAACGGTGCAGCTTTGCAAAACAGCGATGGGTGTTAGTAAAAAGGGAATGCTTCGACGAAAGGGGAAGGAGGGGCGATAAAAGGAGTTGAGAAATTTTTGGGGGGTGAGAAGTATGGAGAAGGAGTGTCCAGAGCTGGGAGGGAATCGGGCTCGAGCAGGGGGAGACTGGAATCTGCGCTCTGGATGTTTCATGAAAGCACTACACGAGCGCTGTCTGAAAGCTATTGTAAGGCTCGCGCAGGAGGAAATGTATCTGAAGAAATCACAAAGGAGACTAACCTCTTGAGATTAGTAGGTCGCCGTGATTGGACGACAAGGAAAAAAAAGGCCGATGAGGGGGGGTGGTGCGAAGATGGCGGCGTGACATCAGACGATGTTGGGAAAAAGCCACACGTGGGGGAAGGTTCTCAGTCCAAAAAGGGGGCCAGGGAGACGTGAGGCTAGAGGTAAGTGGAAGTAAGTCTCTGGGCCGGTGGATGGACTAAGGACAGAGACAATTTATGACCCGGTGCCAGGACGGGGGGTTCCTGAGAACCAGGGATATCGCAAGGTATTCGGGTACTACCTACAAAGTTGTGTCTTCATCAATCGTTCGCTGGGATCGTGGGCGGGGGAAGTTTGAAATATAATCTCGAAAACTAAGGGTGTTTCAAGGGGATTTGGATTCAGGCGCCAAAGAAGCACCTACGCGGCCCGCAATAGGATGGACATTGAGTTTCGCGCTTACCATGGCAAGTCGGGAGAAGAGCAGCGCAGGAGAGAATGAGAGAAAGCTTTAAGGAAAAAAGGGGGGGGTTTGATGAGGAAGGTGGATGCTACACCTCCACGGTGCTCTACCTCTCAGATCCCATGGGGAAACTCCTCAGGGGGGGGAAATTGAAGGCGAGCCGTTTGGTCGGAAGGAGGGAATAAGCAGGGATTATGCTCTTACATCGTTAAAGTGTGTCACCGGGGGGGGGGGGGGGGGGGGGGGGGGGGTGTGAGCCGGTGCAAGCATGGCCTTCAAAGGAGACTCAGAAAGACTTGGTGAGGGGGGGGGGGGCCCAACACCAAAAGACGTCAAAGGAAAGACAAATTATCTCTCTGGAATGGGACGGAGAAACACGCTCCCGGGGGGAGGGAATATGTGTTGCAACGGACAATCCGGGGGGGGAAGGATTCACGCACAAGTGGAAGGCACTTATTAAGAGACGAAGAGAAAATTCCCAGCTGGAACGGAAAAAAAAAAACACTGGAGGTTGCGGAAAAAGGGTGTAGGCACAGTCAGGGATCGCAAATGGAAGGTAAAGGGATCTCTGCAAAGAAAAGAGCCAACGGGGGGGGGGGTCCTGCAGGAAAAGCGTTACACACAAAGAGGAGACCGCAGATATTCCCTAAAGAACATCCAAGAAGGTCACCGAAGCGCTGGTACTCGGAGAGACAGTTGGGTGTGAAGAACAGCGAAGAAAATATCAGAGGGTTGGCTCAACCTAAATACACTCTCGAACGTAACAGCGGAACCCAAGAAACGCGAGGGAGGCTTGACTACACCTAAGGCAGGGAGAATCGGTCAGCACATGAAGACCAGGATGGGTCATTTCTCCAGAAGTAGTGTAACAGAAGTCCCCTGCTAAAAGAAGTCGAACGATCTGAGATCAGGGAGAGGACTTGAGGCACAGTCCAAAAGTGGGGGCATTTTCGTTCTAAGTCGTCCAGGACACCGATTTGCTTCTGTTGTTGGGGAAATAGGGAAGTCGAAGGGTCCATGGAGCGCACCCCCCCCCCCCCGGGATGACTGGAGAAGGTCTTCCGTTTGGGCACAATCTTAAAAAGGAGGGACCCTAAAAACAAATCTCAAATCGTAAATGAAGACTGACGGGGCCTAAATGCAGCATTGTTTGTAGAGGGCACAGGCGTGCCTGCGGCAGGAAATCGCGACGGTGCCCCGGGAGGCTGCAAAGAACCGGGGGAGCCAAAAGAACCGGAAAGCATGTTGCCCTTGACGGTGAGGAATCTTTCCTTCAGGGGGTAGCGGTAAAGTCTTGGCTGCGGTTGAAGGGATTGTAAGCTGGAGTCGAGGCTTGAGCCAATCGGATCAGGGTCGCTGCTTAACAAAAAAGTAGCCCTGTGCCAAGCGAGTGAAAAGGGCGGGGGAGCTTGAACGGACCCGATCTGTCCGTCGGGAAAGAGGGGGGACGGTTTTCGCTTCCCCAACACAGTCGTCCTCGGCACGGAGAGCGTGTCCGTCTCACCGTAAAGGGGGAGGATTTCCTCATGGTTGGAAAGAAAAAAGTGGGAAAACAAGGACATGTTAGGGAAAGTTCATTCTCTTAAATTATTGGGGGGGTAGCTGTTGAAGAAGAAAGGAGTGGAAAAAGGCAAAGGATAGGGGGAGGGAAAGGATGGGTAAGGGTTCGATTTCAACAGAGGGGACTCAACGGAAGAGTGTCACTGCGGAGAGAGCCGAAAAGGGCGGAAGACGTTGGGCTGGAATTGGGAGTCAATGGGCAAGACCAACCCCCCGACAAGCTTCTAGAGATAGGTGACGTGGTTCTTCCGACGGTTATTTTACAACTTTCCCCGGTGATCTCTGAGAGCCACAGAGGAGGAAAGGAATCCAATTAAAAGAGGAGACTTCCAAGTACTGGATGGGACACGGCAAGAGGGAGTTGCAAGAGCCAAAAGTTGCTGCATCACAGAAAGACCAATCCCCCCATTTTTTTTAATTTTACATCTTTGACGACTCCTTCGCATCGCGCCCGAAAAGCAGGAAAGGAGGAGCCGCGCGAACCTCATTGCAAAAGAAAAACGTCGGAGTGAAGCGGCCATCCTCCGAGAAGAAAGGATCAAAAGTGCCCAACGGAAGTCGCGGAAGGCATAAAACACGGAAAGGACGTTCCATCACCAAAAAAAGGGGTCGGTAACCTCCTGGGGGAGAGATCGGTCCGAAGGCGGGACATCGTGAGGAAGAAGTAAAAACGCAGTGTAACAGCGAAAAAAGGTTGAGACAGGAAGGGTTGACGGGGAAAAATGGATGCTTGGTGGGAGCCACTGGGAAAGGATTGGGAAAGATCAAAAAGCGACCAACAGAGTCGCGCTGAATCAGGACAGCTTGAACCACAATCCCGAGGCCCTTAGTGTGAAGGGTGACAGGAAGGAGGAAATCCGTCATGGGAAGGAAAAAAAAAAGAGGGGGAGAGAACGTTTGCTCTTAAGAAAAAATTACACAAGGAGTGACTCTCGCAAAGAAAAAAGGAGCTTTTCAGAAAAAGCGCGTAGTTCAATTACACGGGGGGTTTTAACGAGCGGAAGGTATTCAAAGGCAGGAGTCAGTAGGATACCTTCAAAAAGAGAAGGGGAAATTTTCACAAATGAGGGGAGAACACAATTCTCAACTACCATTACGAAAAGGGGTCGCTCATCATGGAAAAAAGAAAGGCTCACAGGGGGGAAGAACAAAGGGGCAATTTGACTTAACCAGGCTATCTCTTCCTCTGAAGTTCTACTACGGTAGTTAGTACCAGAAGGCACCACCACGTTTCGCGAAGACTCGGTGCAACAAACCCGAGGATGGGAAAGACACCCGTTCTCCTCTATCAGGTGTCCACATTGCTAGGGGGCTAGGAAACGTCCATCAATGGGAGGAGCCAAAAGGGGATTTCTTCGAGCGAAGGAAAAGCGGCATAAAGCGACAGATGGCACATCCGGGAAGCAGCTACCCTAACTAAACGACTCAATAGGGGAAGTGGGAAGAAGGGTTCGATCGCGGCGGGAACATAACGTCCTCAAATTCCGAGGCTGCCCAGCATAGGCTCAACTCAAAACGTATTGAGGGAGACCAGATAAAGGGGTTGGGATTCTTCAACCGAGGGAAAAGAGCGCTTCAGGAAGACTTAAGTCCCTCTAATGTATCAAGTGAGGCGCGAATTATTGACCAATGCTTGAAAAAAACGGGGACAAAAAAAAGGGGGCGGCGTTTAACGGGGAAATCTTTTGCCAGAGTAATGCGCTCTGGGGGAGAAGCTAACAAAAAAACGGAACAAAGGGGGGGGGAAGGGGTGAGATGGGACGGGGACATTCAGATCCAAAAAGGGCCTCAGAGAGGACGGGAAAGAGCTCTCACAAAAAAAGGAGGAGAGTCAACTATCAGGAGCCCGGAAGAGAAAGGAATCGGGAAGGGGGCTGTTGGGTTTAACAAAAAAAACAACCCCTCACAAAGAGAACGTTACGGGTTTTGTGAGTAGGCGGGCAGAAGGCCCGGAAAGCAAAACGACGAAACTTTCAAAGAAAAAAAAAAAAGAGGGGTTTAGTCAGGGAGGGAGAAGATCCCTTCAATGAGCTAAAGTATCGAGAGACGTCCTGCAGAAGGGGGAGCAAACCAGGGTGCTATGGGAGCCATACTCACTTGGGATCGACAATCAAAAATATTCAATCTTTTTTCAGGTGGCGGGACGGTCCGGACGGGGAATACGTCGGAAAGGGGGGGACAGGCCGTTCAAGGAGGTAAAAGGAAAAGAAAATTGACCAGAAACGTCCTCTTGGAGAGGTTAGAGAGAGGGACCTAGGGGGTGAGGAGGAAAGCGGGTGGGCGCGAGTTCACTAAGTAAGAAGAGGGAAGCAGTGGCGCAGTTGACTAAGAAAAAAGCCAACGCGAACTGGGCGATACTAGGAGGTTGGAAAAGGGGCCGGTGTGTGGGATCGGGAAGGGGGCGAGAAATGTGTCTTTGCAGTGAAGAGAGTACAGATTACCGTCAGTCTCTGTGGAAAGAGGGAAGGGGCGGGAAAGGGTACACAAAGGGGGGGACGCCTTTATGTGTGCGAAACTGAAATTCGAGGGTAAGAACGAAGGAGGGGGAGAATGCATCGACCTTTGGTGGTCTACCGTGCCGGAAATGGGCGGAGTGGGGCCCTCGGGGGGGTCGGCGGGGCTCGGGGCATCGATGGCTACGGGGGACTGGATCTCCTGCAGCTGCCCCCATGTCCCTGCCCTCACCTGCAGTAGTCTGGCTTTATTACGAGCAGGTTGGCTCAGGGGGAAAGGCGTGAAACTGTGGGGAAGTCTTCTCCGGGAACTTAGAGTCCCTATTTTAGATGCGCATAATTTCGAACCTAACTAAGGTTTCTAGGGAATGGTTGGGGGGGTCAAGCTTGGGGGAGGATTTAGCTCCGCTACGACTGGGATTTTAATTAGCGGGTTCTAGTCAACAGGAAAGGGAATCGTAGAACACTCATAAGCAGTAAGCACAGCATGCAAACTTGGTCCTTGGGGGAGGACTCTGATCTTTATTTGCGGAAAGAAGGCCGATAAAGTCACGTGTAGAACAGGACTCTCCCCTGCGGGACGAAACGCCAAGTGGGGGACCCGGGTTCAAGGAACAGGGGGCAAAATTGCGCGGGGGGTCTTTTGAGGGCGTAGCACAAAAGAACGACGGGGCAAGGTTGAATCAAAAGAATCAAGCAGTGTGCAACAATGAAAGGAAGAAGAGCCTGCCAGGAAAGGGAAAGGGGGGGGCCAAAAGAAAAGCTTTCGGAGGAATCGCAGAGGAGAAAAGGCTGGCCTGACCCTTAAAGGGAGGGAGATTGGGGGTAGGCAGGACTGGTAGGCTAAATACAGGGCACTTCACGCACCGTAGACAAGTCCACCTCAGTCACTATAATGGCAGGGCGTAGCCGGGTTGGAAGGGGCAGGAAAACTATTACTGAGCTGCCGAAGGGGAAGGCAAAGGTGTCAAGCCCTTATTCACAAGGCAGGAAAAAGGGAGAAGAAGAAATCTTGCGGATGGACCACCAGGGAACAGATTCAAGAAAAAGTAGGCGGTCGAGCGGGCGGTGGAGAAGAAACCATGACGGGGAAAAAGAGGACGGCAGGGTTAAGAAGCGGGGGGGACCCAAACTAACTGGGGTTAACGACACGTTTCCGGACGCTTGTGGGGAGACCGCCAAAATCTAGGGGGGGAAAATCAGTGCAAAGGAAAAGAAACCGGGCCGCAGTGAGAAAAAGGGTGAAAAAAACCAAAAACATTCAGCAGGCCAATTAGAACGATCTAGGCACTCAACTATCAAAGTGTTGTTATACCCTTTAAAGAGGGGGGCAACGAAGGCACGAACCCCGAAAAAAGAGGGGGAAGACAAGGAACCTTCACCAGCAGTCACCTGGGAGCAGAGAGAGAGAAAGAGAGGGTTTTTTGGGAAAGGGGAGAACCGAAAACGTTCAAAAGCAAGGGTGAATAAAAAAAACGCGATACAACAACTCCCTTACAATAAATACAGAAGAAAAATCTGTAAATCATGCAACGGGTGGGGAACAAAATAACTGCAGGTCACCAATCAAAAAAGGATTCGCCAAGGTGAGGAGGACCCCAATTAATCCTCCTCAAAAAAAAATGGAAGGAATGGAGAGGAGAGTCTAATTAACTACCGGGAATGGAGAGCCCACTTTGGATGTAATAGTTCTACTGACGGGGACAAACGAGGGTATTATTGGGGGGAGGGTTCCTCGCGGGGCCTAAAAAGGGACTAACATGGGAAAATCGGCTCACAAAAAAAAAAGATGAAAGAGGTCTTCCGAAAAATCTGACCTATTCTCACCAGAAAACACTCCTCATACGTCGGGCAGACTTCCACGGACGGGCAGAAAGGTGGGGTGGGTAGCTAAGGCAGGGAGGGGTGGCCTCACGAAGATCAGAGAAAGGGAAACCGCGCTTAAATAGGAGTAAGGTCTAGGTGAAAAATGAGAAACTCTCAAACTTTGAAGGAAAGCAGTGGGGGAGTTTACATATTTTTGGGCAACAGGTGGCCGTTTATTGGGAAACTGCAAACAGTTCCGTACGTGTTGTATTCAGGCAAATGTAAAGACGGCTGCGGGGGGTTTCATTTCGGGGGGTGTAATTTTCAGGAAGATATTTGGGAGTACAAATTCTTAATGGTGGACGGGGGGAGATTCACAAGGAAAAGGGAAAAACTCACCCCCGGGAAGAGAAGAAGAGTCATCTAGCTTGGGAAGGCGTTTATTGTACGTTAAAGAGCTTCCGGCGGGATCGTGTGAGGGGACGCTGTCCCTGTAAGACAAACTTGATAAGTCTGCTACCGATATCGTCAATGCCTTACCGGAAGCCGAGTGGGGAGATTCCTGAGGAAGGGGGTCTTGGCAAAAGAGAAGTGCGGAAGGGGCGAAGGGGAGGGGGAGAATTCCGGAGAGGTGGGGGAGGGTAATAATAACATGCAAAATTGGATTGAATCTCAAAAAAAAAGATTGAATTTCCCGCGGGAAAAAAGAGGACCGAGTGTGGGATCGCGAAAAAAAATCTGATGGACCATCTCGGAATAAAGGAAAGGGTCAGGTCCAGGGGGGGGTATTGTGGGACAGAAGAAAAGGAATCGAGTCCTCTGACCCACGGCGAAGGCGCACTACACGGGGGGGAACTTATGCGAGAGTCGAATCCAATTTTTAATGATCGACCAACGTTCATCCTGCCAGAAGAAAACAATAAAGACAGTTGTCCAAAGGCGGATCAGGGAGAAGAAGGAAAAGAAACGGTGTACTGGGGTTCGCACAGGAAGGAAAGACAATTAACCAAGTCCTTGGTATGCAAAAAAGAGGATCAATCTAGAAACTAACAGGGAAACGCGCTGCGCTTGCGAATCGAAAAAGGAGGGGAAGAGAGGGCAGGGGGACGGACATCAATTGTCTGCAGGGGAGGCAGTCGAGTGGTCGAGGCCATCCGAGACGAGCATCAAAGAACACGGGGCGACGGACTGTCTGATTGCCTGAAAAAAAAGAAAAAAGAAAAGCTATCAGGCCTCTGTTCTCCCACGGAAGAAATAGGGGGTAACAACACACCACAACCCTTGGATTCTCGGACTGGGAATAAGGTCGAAATTCTTAAATCGTGGGAGAGAAAATCAAGGAGCCTGTTCTAAAATTTCCACACATGAGAGGTGAAGAGGAAGAGCCGGGTTGGGGGGGAACTTCATTTAGCAGGGGTGCCATAGCACAGGCGAAGTCAAGAAGCGTCGGGCATCAAGCAGCGATTGCAGAAAAAAGATCGGCTCAGGAAAAAGAGGGCCGGGCGAATTCCTGGCGAAGAAGCACCGGAAAAGGGGAAAGGGGGTTTGTGCGGAGTAGCAAAGGAACACTGGTAAAAACGCAAAAAGCCCAACAGAGAAAACGCGGGGCTAAGGGAAAGGAAAAATGTGTGCGAACCTACGCCGTCGTGAAAAAGTGACATTCGTCAAGAATCCCGAGACAGCCCAGCGGGGCACATTCTGAGGGGAAGGGAAATGCTCACCAAATGCGAACACGCAAGGGAAGGACCGCTTCATGGGGAGGCGTTAAGGGGAAGGGGCCAACTGCTCGTCCTAACCCGGGCAAAAACGCACAAGGGACCGATTGGACATTAATCGGGGCTGCAGCGAGCGTACTTAGGCGAAGGGAGCCAAAGAGAAAAAAACTTTGGAGAACTCCCGTCGCTGAAAGAAAAAGACAGGAATATCGCACCCTGAAAGACGCCTAGCATCAGGTTCCAAAGGGAGAAGGGGGGGGGGACGTTCGTGCCGGCAGCAAATGTTCTCCCTCGCTGGGTTAAGGACTGACGGGAAAACTGACAAAGGCAACCGCTCATCAATGAGAAAAAAGCCGAGTTAAAAGAAAGAAACGCATCAAGTTCCGTGGGTTGGTAGGTGGGGGTCGGGTTTGCGGATCGGTGAGACAAAAGGGAAAACGAAGGCCAATTCACTCGGCGGGCCTCAGGGCCGCGAAATTAGGAAGAACAACTCCAACGAAGGATCTGAGAAGGAGAGAAACAGGGTGGAGGGAGCTGGATCCCCTGGCCGAGCGCAATGCCTTCCGTCTCTCAAACACAGGGATCGAGGGGGGGATTGTTGAAGGTGGAGCCGATGGAGATTCCGCAACTATTAAAAAAGGGAAGGAAAAAAGGGCCAGGAGCGGCTGTTGCCTGGGCTCTGCAAATTATGCGGGGTTCTACTAGAAATCAAAAACCAGGAGGGTAGAGTGCTAGGGTGGGGGGCTGGTCGGGTGAAAAAAAAACAGATGTAAGCATCTTAATGAGCGAACGGGGAAGAGAGAGAGACACAACAATGGGAAAATAACCCATCCGCGAGTGAGATGACGGAAAATTGGGGGGTACCAGACCAAACAAAAAGCAAGCAATCCCATTTGAAGGGTGTTGGGAGTAGAACTATAGCAGAAAAAACCAGGACAAAGGAAGACAGAACTGTTCTCCGAAGAAGGTTTTGTAGTACAAGAGTTCCTGGAAAAGCAAACAGCGATAAGGAAGTTCACTAGAGGGGAAAGAGCCAGTGGCTATAGTGAAAACGTTCTTCTGGCAGAGGAGGCAAACGTGGGGGGGGGGGAAAAAGAAGGGGGTGCCAAGGGCCGGCAAGCACGGGGAGGGGGAGGCGGAAGGGGTATGACAAATGTGGGGGGGGAACACGAACAAATGCACGAACACGCGAAAGAGGATGAGTGTCTGTATGGAATCGCTCGGGACAGTGAAAATCTGGGGTTTGTAAGCGCGGTTCTTGTCAGGAAAAATTAGAAGAGATGAAATCAATTGGTGCTGGACGTGCAACGAACGACAAACATGGAGAACAGGGGGGAGGAGGAGAATCGACGAACGTGTGGCGAGACGCTGTGTTTCCTTTGCCGAAGGTGTCGCAAAAGGGATTTGAGATGTTGATAGAAGAGAGGGGGGGAGAAGGAGATGGAATGGTAACAGAGAAAGGGGGTCCAGGGGGAAAAGGAACGCGAGTATGTAAACGAATGCGCCGAAGCAAACCTTAAGATGTCCGTTAGGTGGGAGAATGGAGGGAAAAGGGGAATGGGGGGGGAGAAGATGTGAAAAAAAAGTTTGGCTGGGGAGCGGGGTGCGAACGGGGGGGGGGTACTTGAGGTTCGGCCTGCGACGAGGGAAAACTGGGGAAAAGGGGGGGGCCGAACGGGACGAGGAGGGATTACATAGTTTTCTTCCGCGGGGGAAACTGCGGGGTCGGGAATGACTAAACCGATGTCAACGTTCTCCTTAATTGGAGATGCCTCGAAGAAATTTCGGGGCAACACTGGGGAAGGGAAGCGGGGAGGGTGTGTTTACTGGGAGTGTCTGTGTCCGGAAAACTGGTTCATGGAGATTCAGGGGATTGGGGGGGATCTTGGCAAAGCATGCCCAGGTAAGCTGAAGCCTCAGGGGCGGACACCGGATCAGCGGACGTAAAAAAGTCTGCGAACCTATTGCCCAGTCCATTAGCACGGCACCCTTAGCGGGAAAAAGGGTTCAATTGAACACAAAAAACAAGGGGTGGGGAATTAAAGGCTCCAAAAAAAAATGGAGTCAAGAATCAACTACAGTGGGGCAAAGGATTTTCCCCAGGATGGGACCAGCCGAACCTATCTCCTGCAGAAATGAAGGGAGTGGGCAGGAGGGAAAAAAACTGAAGACGGAAAGAGAAACAGGAGAAAGAAAGAGGGGGAACGAAGCGAATGACAGGAAAAGGGTTTGGGTTATTGTAGTCATGCAGGGGGTCAAAGTGCCTTAACGACTCCGCAGGGGTCAAAACTCCGTAAGGATGTGTCATGTGCCGGGGTTGGGAGGGGGAAGACTTGATGCTAAGGATAAAGGAAAAGTGGGTCAAACCTGCGAAGTTTCAAAACTGGGCCATGTCCAGGGGGAACGACAAGCTTGGGTCGGAGGGGCAAACAAAGCAAAAAATCAATCCAAAGGATTATGAGGTCAGGGAACGGGGAGCTGAGACAATGGAAGGGGATCTTGGCCTGGATGGGAACATCCGGGGGAAAAATCCAAATTGGGGAGGGAAGACAAGGGGTCGTCACACTTATGAGCAGACCGAGAAAAATCGCGAAGTCCCAACTGGCCCCGAAAAAAGGGGAAAGGGAGGAGAACAAGGGTGGAGGGCCCAATAAAGATGAAATAGAATTGAGGCTTTGGGGAATGGGAAGGAGCGTCAGCGTAAACCGTGTTGGAAAAAGAAACGCTTACCCGCACAAGGAGGCCCCTGAAATAGAGGGAAACAATCCCAGAACCAAATCGAAGAAATGGAATGCTTATGAGAGTTTGGGGGAGAGCACGAGAAACCTATCGCTAGGAAGAAAACGCAATACACTCTTTCCTCAGCATGCAAAAAATAAAAAGAATCAAACGCTCTGGGGGGCCGGATTAACTACACCTATCAAGGGGAGGGAAGAAACAAGTGCTTAGTCGAAAAGGAGTTTCATACTCCAACCGGTAGGAAAAAAACCCTCAAAACGGGCGGGTGGGAGTGGAGCGGGTAACGAAGGAGAAGGAAGGCCTAAGCTGGAGAACAACAGTCAGAATGGGGGGCTATCTTTTTCGATAGGGGGGGGGTGTTTAGTTATAATATGTCTTTAAGTTGGC
>Ga0179591_1296271_pt1 | contig 14024 bp, 14 predicted proteins | sample CZOMad2_1_08_16f_FD_182891 | JGI IMG/M metagenome (GOLD analysis project Ga0179591, IMG submission 182891) | Vadose zone soil fungal communities from Angelo Coast Range Reserve, California, USA - CZOMad2_1_08_16fungal (PacBio error correction) | ecosystem: Environmental > Terrestrial > Soil >...
AAAGAGAAGGAGGAGTGGGTGCGATGGTGAGAGGACTGATGAGGGACTTGAGATGGAAGGAACCGGGCGTACCGTTCATTCTATAGAGGAGGAAGAGGGGGGGGGAGGGTCCTAGTCGGGAAAAAAAAAGTATTGTAGTAAAAAGGCAGGGAAAATATGCAACTTCTCCTTTCTCAGGAAAAATTTGGGAAAAGCAAAACACCTTGCGCAAGTTCAGGAAAAGACGAGGCACGTCATCTAACTAAAAAAGGAGAGGAGTACACTCCGATATTGGCTTCCCATCTGAATACCTCAAAAAGGTTAAAAACGGATTGGCTGTAAATGAAAAAATATCTCAGCGCACCAGCGCTCAAAGGGGGGAGAGGAGGAGGGTTGTATTTAGAGCACTCGACATTGGATAGTAGGACGGAGGGGCGCCTAGTCGTTGGATGCGAGGGGAGGAGATCGCAAGAGAATTGCTCAGAAGGAGGGGAAGGAGAAAACCAGGGCAAAAAAAACGGTGCACGAGGGCAATGGGTCTACGAGCCTGGCTACAACCAAAAAAGAGGATCAGGGGTGCGCATTCTCTACCGTAAAAGGATACAGCGAGAGATTGGGGAGCGTTTTGGGGGAATGGGCCTTTGGGGTCGAAATCGCTATCGGAGCTGGGGGAGGGGGGAGGGCCATGAGGCAAGGAGTGGGACTTAATGGAGGGGAAGGAGGGTCGAAAGCGCCTCTGAACTCCTCCTATCGGGAAGGGGGAAAAACCGGACTTCATACACCAGGGGGAAGCACACTTTTTACCCATCCCAGGGATAGAGGGGAAAAAAATTTTTTTGAGCAAAAGAAGAAGGGGGGAAAAGACACTTCATAAGAGTTACCAGGCAAAGCAAAAAACATAATCTAAGAGCTCCGGTTTACAATTGAGGGGAGCGGGGGGGGGTCCCTTTAAAGGAGCGTATTTCTTCTGTTTCCCCGCCTGAAAAGGAAAAATAAAAACGGGTGGAAATACAACCTAGAGAATAAACTGGCGCTTCCCTTGTCCCGAAGGCTATCAAGAAAAAAAAAGAGGGGCCAAGTCTTCTTTCCGATCTTTTCGACAGGGGATGGGCTTTGCCGTTAGATCTATTACGGTTAGCGAAAAGAACTCACTCGTAAGCTCAGAAGTCTGGAGAAGATCGCAAATATGGTTTTGATAAGTAAAGTGTGGGAAAGAACCGTTTAGCTCCGGGGAAAGGCCAAAAGAGGAAGATCCTTCTCAGGGATGGGGGGGAATTGACTCGGAAGAAAATGGGAAGGAAACAATGAAGAACGAGAAAAAGAATAATGCTGTCCCAATGAGAAGGGAGGAGGACTTATTATGAAGGGGTATTTTCCCGGAAGAAAGAGAGGCAAAGTCAAGTAGTTGAAAGAAGGTTGAACCGGCCGATGGCTAGGGGAAAAAAAGGGCAGTGAAGTCCGAAAAAATCAGGGGGCCAAAAGAAATAGAGAACAAAACAAACAGGAGGAGACTTAAAATGAAAAAGGAACGTGTCGAAACATAGTGGGGGGAGGAGTATTCGAAAAGGATTCGGGAAGGAATGTTATTGGTCCAAGTTCGAGGTAGAAAAGTCTTTCGACCTGGAAAGTTTACTGGGAAGGGAAAGAAAAAACTATGGGCTAATTTAGAGGGAGGAAGAAGGGGGAAAGAAGAGTTCGCGGTCCAGGCTCATGTCAAGGAGGAGTACCATAACTACAGGACTCTTGAAAAAACGATTTCTTCTCCTTAGCACCAAGAAAAGTGGGCAAGCGTAACAGGAGTAGCTTTTGGTAAAGAAAAGAAAAGAATCGGAGACGACCTCCCAAGCTAATAACTGGAAAGACGCGAACTAACGGAAAGAGGATGGAAAAACAATACTTTCTGCCGGATAAAGGGGGGGGATAACAGGACAAAGAACTCTGGAGGGGAAGGGAATCCCGGGAGGTCGATTTGACGGGGTTGGGAAATTATAGGTATGCTGCTGTAAAATATACGGGGAGGGGGTTATAAGAGGCCCACTCGCTATCAAAAAAGCGAAGACTCTGTGAAGGGAAGAGCACCTTGCCTTCTTAAACGGGGGAAGAAGAAAGACTTTCAAGTGGCCGAAACTGAGATAACAGCCTTGAGGGATGAAAAGAAGAACAATTTGGTTTAGCCCCATTGAGATATCTAAGGAGTAAATGGGAAATCTACAAGGACAGAAGAATTGAAATCCTTTAAGTCATGAATAGGGGTTCCACACTACAAGCATTTTAGGAGGGGATCATAAAAAATGGGGCAAGCTGTCACCTTTTAGCAGTTATGCGATTGTGCACGGGGGGGGGAAAAAGATCAAGTTTTGGGAGACTGGACAGTCAGTACTGGGTTCGATCAACAAAGAGGATGGAATCAGGGGGGTCGGAGCTGACTTGTTGATGGTTTAGGGGAAGGGCAGCCTTTGGAACGATAAAACAAATTTCATAGGAGGGGCCGAGAGTTAAAATTAAGCATCTCCCAGGGGAAGGAAGAAAGTTGAAACGATAAGCCAAAGCCTCAGGAAAAAAAGACACGCCAAATACCATCTTCCGCATTTGAGAAAAAAAAGACACCGCAGTTCAATGGCGACTAAAACCTTGTCGGACCGACTAGAGGAAGGAGGGAGCAGCAGTGTAATGGGTGCAGGTGGAAACTAACAGGAACAAAGAAGATGTCCGATCGGAAAAAGACCTAGAATATTAAGAGTGAAATGAAAATAAGCATCAGACTAATCGGATGGAAAAACGCCGAACACTCATCTCTGAAAAAAAAAAAATGAAAATAGATCGCGGGGGGGGAGGTGTCAGCAGATGAGATAAGGAATTTCACTCCTCCGTCGTCCGCCAGAGCGGGGAATCATTCTTCCTGCTGGGGGGGGAAGGGAAGTTATTTTCGGGGGAGTTTTTTTTACCGAAAAGTAAAAGGAGGATTAGAGTCTTTTACGGCAGGGAATCAGTTAAGTAAAAGGTAAGGAGTGTGCTGAAAGAATGAGCCTTGATCTTGGAGGGATTGTAGGGGGGGAGAAGGGCCTAGGAGTTATGTTCTCGGGAAGAGGGTCAATACGTAAAGGGGACTGGAAAGACTGAGGAAAGGGACGTTGGCCGCCTAAAGGGGGGGGAGTATTCCAACGGCGGGGCGGAACAACTTTCGGTGACCAAAGAGATGAAAGGATCAAGTTAGGGGTTGATGAGGCGAAGTAGGAGTTCAACGAGTCGTGCATGGGAAGTCCAATCAAATTCGATTAACTGAAGGAGGTCGCTTTGCCAATTTTTGCGCAAAGAAGAGACTACTGACATTTTCAACTAAGCAAGGAATGCGAAAGTGGAATTCATTGTGGCAAAAGGGAGGGGGGAATATTACAGTGCTTACCCGGCCGTTAGATACTCTCTAAAGGGGGGTTAGATAAATTGACTGAGGAGGGTGAAAGTAATACGGGAACGCGGCAGGGGAGAAAATTTCTGCCATGAAAAAAGGAATAGGATTGTTAGGCGGGGGAAGGGCGGGAAGAGGGTACTCTAAGCAGCCAAAAAGGAAGAGCACTTGCGGGAGAAGGAGCTGGGGGTGCCATATACACAAAGGGAGGAGAAGGTACTCAAATGAAAATCATATCAATTAATCAGAAAAATCGAAGCACCTATAAGAGCGAACAATACGATTGAGTCCTTTTTTCATAATACATAACGGGGGCAGGGAAGTTGGGCAACATCGTTCGATGGAATTTGGGGAACGTCTTCCTTGAAAAAAAAAAAAAAAAAAGGAGAAAATGGGCGGCGTCTCGATCTGGGAGGGGGAGAAAAATCGTGTCACGAGATTTACGCTGGGGGAATGCTGGGAGGAGAAGGGGGACTAAACCGAAGGGAAAAGAGTTGCCGGGAAATCTCCGCTTTCGCAGTTGTTAGAAAGGTCAGCCGGGCCTGGCCGTGAAATGAAAGGAAGGAAGACTTTAAAACTCTTAAAATCTTAAAAAGAGGGGATGTAGCGGTGGTCACCAGACGAAAAGCAGTGGGTAAACATGCGGCTGTTATCCACTGGAGAAAAGGAAGCTGAGGGGCGGAATCAAGATCGGAAAGGTCTACCCGTTCTTTTAAAAAGGGACGAAAGGTGTAGAATTTTATAGGGAGGGGGTCTGGGGAATTCCCGCCTTGGGGGAAAGACATACGGTGAAAAAAAGTTGTACCCAATCTACCCATGGGGGGGGAAGAAACGTTTAAAATCGCCATCAATGTACAAAGATCAGTCTTTAGGGAAGAAGGGTAAGGATCATCTAATGAGGGGACGTCATGGGGTAGGCCTGCGACGGTAAGCGGAAGACATGACGTTTCTTTCTGAGGAAGACCTAAAAATAGTACTCCAATTTAGGCGATGAAGAGTTTTACTGGGAAAGAGCTAGAGGAAAGACAATGGGTTATTGAAGGCCATATTGAAGGAATCGACGGAGAGAGAAGAGGAGTTAGCTTCGACACGCAACGTGAAAGGTTTGCCAGATGACTGTACCATCCTGGACCGAAAAAGGGCCTAGGGCACACTTTTCTTGGGGAAAGGGGACGTCCTGGCTAAAGAGGCGAGTAAGGAAAAAGAAAATAATTCCGATCATTAGATCGCAAGCGACCATCTTTAATCAAAGGAGGGGGTTGGACTTAAGGGGCCATACGTCGATTTTCACGGGAACAATAGCCGCACCGATTGGGAAAAAACGTAGTATAGTGATCTAGGAGGGGGGGACTTCGTTTCAAACCTTCAAGATATGTAGGGAGACATGTCACCCCAGGGGGGGGTTATGCTTCTCGATGGTATTTAAAGAATCAAAAAAAAAAAGGGGGAAGAGGGGAAATAAGATGCCTATTCTGCCTCATGGGAAAGGGGGGAGGGGGGAAATCTCAGAAATTTCGAGGGAGCATCCGTGCTTGAATTGCCTAACAACTAGACAATGACATATCGTCAATGGGGGGAAAAGAAAAAGAAACAAGCAAATTAATCAAAAAAGGTATTCCAACTAAGAGGGGGAAGGAGCTTCTGGAACTGCAAGAAGGGAAAGTAAAAAAATAAAGAACTTGGGGTAGTTGACACGTTTTTCTAAAAATAATAAAATGATTGTACACCTTTTTTCCTGGCGGGAAGAGGTTGGTTGGAAAAAAAGAGAGGAAAGGGGTACCAAAAAAGTCTTGAAAATTAACATCAACGACTAAGGCAAGAAGTGGAGACCCAGCAACTGACGAATCCACCTTGCACGAGGAAATGAAATAACGCGCTATAGAAGTCCTGGGGGAAGGAGAGGGGATGATAGGGATTGGGAAAAAACTGTCCAGCCAAGCGCCAGAAAGGTGTCTTCTCAATGAACGTGTGAGGAGTGATTTAAGTTCAGCCAGGCTGTATCAGGAGGGAGGGGGTGTGCCAAACGCCAGAAATAGGGCTCACTGTGTGACGAGTGACTTGGTCTAAAGAGGAAGGCGCAATTTTAACGGGGTTGAGGCATGCACAAGTTCCTGTTCCTGAACCATGGTTTGGGGGGACGCAACGGTACTCCAAATATCGTGCAGAGAGGGGAGGAAAGGGGGAAAAGTGGCGACGATTGAAACGAAAGAAGGAATTAAAAATCGCGCCAGTTTCGGGGAATTTGGAGACCAATCACACTCGTAATCGCTGCTTTGAGCGAGAAAAAACATGGAGGAGGAGTAAAAGATAATATAGAACAAAGTCTCTTGGTGGGATCTTGAAGAGTCACACTGTATCTAACTGGAAAAAGAGGGAAGGGAAAAAAAAGGAGGGTGGGACTGGTTATCGAGTCGGCATCGAAAAGATTCCGGGACACACGGTATTTGGCGTACTTTTCGGAAAAAGATTCAAACACTGTCCTACTTCGAAAGGAAAAGGTGGGCGGGCAATCCAAAACCTCAACCGGAAAATCAAGGAACAATTCTTGCGAACAGAAAGGTGACTACTGCAGGCTCGGAAGCGCTGTAAAGCACTCCGATATTTGCGTCAGAGAGAGAAATACCAAAGGCCCGTGCGCGCACGGAATGAGGCTGGGTAAATTGTAAAAGAAAGGGAGCTGCTCTCATCGTCAACAGAGATATATAGGGGGGGGATTCGCGGAAGGCAATGTGGATGGGTTGGGGCGGTTAAATTGGGAGGGGAAATAGCGTTTGGGATTGCCTCATGAGGGATCTCAGTCAAAGAGGTTGGCTAAATACTGGAGGCGCCACAGGAAACCATTCTACAAGGAAAAAAGGGAAGAATTTCTGGGACTGTGTAGAGAAAAGAAGGATCCACTCCAAAACAATAGATATAAAATGGGTGCGCAGTCAAATATTGATCCTTCGCTAGTGGTGGGGGGGATCTTACCTTTTGTTACGGGGAAGTGGTGGGGGGTCTAACAAGAGAAAGCGGCTCGTTGAACTGGTGTCAAGGGAGGAAAGAGGGGGGAAAAGGCTGCTTTCTGAAAGAAAAAGGTAAGGGGACTCAGCCTATCGGGGGGACCATTTCCGTCTACCTAAGGGTTGCTCCGCTCTGGGAAATCCGCTGAGCAAATTCCCCCCCAGGGGGGGGGGGCCAGGAATCCAAAGTCTTCTGGAGAGATAAGCAACCTTCCCTCAACCTAAGAAGAGAGGGTGGACCAAGGGTGGCGGTTAAGGGTAACTTTGTGAGGGGAGAAAATCAGATGCGGATGATGCTAAGGAATTAAGGCTTTGCGGGTTGCCATTAGACGGATCAAGCGGAAAATGGGTCAAGCTCATCCGAAATTGGGTCTGAAAGGCTAGGGTCAGAAGTACGGGCAAAGGGATCGAGGAAGCCTCACTCGATTAGAAGAGAAGAGTAGGCGCCTCTTTGGAAGGGAGAAGCAAGATATTGGGATAAGGGGTCAATCTGGGGGGGGGGGCCCACAACTTGCAGCCGCCTAACTCGAACTGGGGGGTATGTCCGAGGAAAAAAGAATAAAGGGCGGGAAGAATGCACTAACTGTCTTCAGGAGAGGAAAGAGGTAATTCGTCGATCTCGGTATTAAGTAGGTGCAAATAGCCCTCTCTTCTGTCCGGAGACGTATCGTCGATTAAACCGGGAAAGGAAAAGACTATGGGGAAATGGGGGTCAAAGGAAACGATGGACAAAAAATAGGAAAACAACAGAAACTCATAAAAAGCCAGAAAAAATACGCCTTCAAAAAAAGGGAAAACTATTGGGCGTGAGGAAAAAAACAGGGAATTTATTAAGGGGTAGGCCAAAAAAGGGGAAGCGAAAGAAAGGAAAAAACTGGCTTACTGACCACAAGCTTTAACAGAGGGGGAAGGATAGAGTTAAAGATTAACTTACAGAATTCGCGAAAGGACAGGAAGGGAACAGCAGTTAAATAACCCATCTAGAGGAAGAAAGGGGGGGGAGGGGAAGGCCCAGGTGGAAAACTCAAACATAAATTGCCCCCTCTGTAAAGGAAAGTTTCACCTCACACATGAAAAATCTGGGGGAAGGTAACTCCCAAGTATAAGAACTGGGAAAGGGGGTTTGGGATCAACTTCACGAGGGGGGTAAAACCTACTGTCTTGGCCCGAATAAGGGGGAGTTAATGAAACAAGACACGCAATCTGTCCGAACTTCGGCCAGAGGGACTTCATTGCAAAAAGGGGGGAATTTGGTAAGGCTCATGTGCATCGGGAGGGGGTTAAATTGCCAGGGGTCTCGGCCAAAAGATGCTAACAAAGGAAGGGGGGTATTTAGCGCGCCCGATGAAAAAAAGAGGAAAAGACTCAAAAGATATCCTTGAATGGAGAGAGGAAAAGTCTGAAAGGGGCGTATTGACAACTGGGCCAGTTGTTTAGACCCCATTTATATAAGTAGAAAAAAAGAAAGATTGAATCAGAAAACTCCAAAAAATGAGGGGAACCAAGATATCATATGAATTGACCGGGGGTGACAAATCTCAATCCTGTTTAAAAGGGAGGGGGTCAAAATTTCCAGACTTAAGAAAGGGACATTTATCTGCATTGGCTTTAACAAAAGGAAAAACTAACGAGGGGCAGACGCCTTCAGATAACGAAATGATAACAGATCGGATGGTTCTCTAAGCAGGGGGGGGGACTTTTCGGAAAACTCCGTTGGGGAAGAAAGACACACATTTTACGACGTAAAAAAGGGTATTCCAATCTCCAAAAAAGATGAACCGGAAGTTATCGGACGAGAAGCAAGACCTTAAAAAGAAAGAAATAAACTAAAATCCGACAATACTTCCTGATGGGGGAAGTAACAATACCCCCCTTCAACTGAAGGGGCGGAACAAACTCAAAGAAAGGAACAATGATCATTTTACGGAAAAGAACATCACTTCGACTGAAAAGGGGAGGAGGGAAACAGCCGGTGCCTACGGAAAAGAAGGTGTGAAATGAAAAAGATAAAAAGAACCTCAATCGGCTGTCCACACGAGTAACCACAGGAGAAGAAAAAAAGGAGTTTGAGGAAAATATAGAGAAGGGTGGTCTGGGGGGGGCAGCCTATCACGCTGAGCAGGTTATCATTGGAGGGGAAGCAATCGGCACCGCCAGAAGGGGAGGGGGTGAGTCCTCGGAACAAGTCTCTGACGGGGGGGGGGGGAAATTCGTTGGAAACAAAGGGAAGGCTGATGAGAGGGAGTTCGGGGGGCGTCCGGTTTCCTCACAAGTTCTTAAAAGGGGAAGGGGAGGGTTAAGTGTGAGGAGAAAAAAGGAAGCAGCGGGAGTTGTCGATGTCAGTTTTAGTTCTATTGAAGAGGAATTTATTCGGGACTCAAAACTAAAAGTTCCTGAGCAAAAATGGGGGCCTTCTAACGGAAGGTCTCCGAGAAGTTTGATGTAATTCCAACGCGTGTTGAAAGAAACAAAATAAAAAACTACGAACTTCAATCCGATCTTGGACTCAGGAGGGGGAAAAACAAGTCAGGAGCCCGAACTTTGGATCGTTTACAATCAAAAAAGGCATAAAGGTAAAAGGGCGGGGGCCGGGGAGGGGACAGGGATTGCTCCCATCAGATTAAACATGCTTTGAGCAAGTTGAGAAACTAAGGGCAATTCAGTAAGGATTTCAAATTCGTACGTCGAGGGGGGGGGAAGCCTTTTCAGCGGAAAGGGGGGACTATGGGGGTTGAAAATCACCTGGGTAGTAATACGCCATCGGCTGAAAGGGAGGAAAAAGAGGGGGCGAACTTTAAACGGATATCTTTTGGGCTGCCCACATCGTGGGGGGAAGTAAGCTGAAAAAAATCGTTACGAATAGGCCTTAACAAAGAGAGGGCAAGCATCAGGTCCCCTCGATCTTAAAATTAACCGAATCGAAGCAACCTATTAGAAGTGGAAAAAAGAGAAGGGGTAGCGGGGATTGTTTGAGAGGCCAAGCTGAGGTAAGAAAGTATTTGTTTTCAAGGACAAAATTAAGGTCCCGGAGCATGGAAGTATCGCACAAGCTGGGCGTACGTAGTCGTTTTGAAGTGAGGGGAAAAAGCGTGCACTCCGCGCTGGGGCAAATGGGCCGGGAAAAGAACTAACCCGGACATACGTTGCATTCCGGCCCAGCTTTCATAAAACTGGGGAGGAAAGGCCTGTGAGGCCGGAACTGGCCGCGAATTAATGAAAGATCTGGAAAATTAGCCCACTATTTTCTTGAAGCGGGCAGGAACGCAAGGGAGAAGCAGTAATGGTCGATGGAGAAGAACGGCAGTCAAATACATCCGGACCCGGGAAAAGGAAATAAGAAAAAAGAAGGGTTCGAAAAGAGTGTGCCACAGGAAGGTGTCGGTTTTAATGCTTGGATGGTTTAGGAAGAAGGTAAGTTTGGAACGTATGAAGATCACGGGCAAGTTGTGACCCACTCCCCAGAGCCGGAAGAACCGGGGTTTAATGCCCGAACAGTGGAAAAAGTCTAGAGGAACAGACATAATTATAATCGAGGAGATTAGTGGGCATCGATTCTCATGCGACGGTAAGGAAAAAGGGAACATAGAAGGATTTCTTCTTGACGAAAAGAAAACGAACGCTGGGTAATTGAAAGGGGTCTGGGCAAAAGGGGGAAATTTTCCCAAGAGCAAAAAAAATAAATTATTGAAGCCATATTGACTCAAGAAGAAGAGACGATTTTGGAAGCCTTAAAGTGAGGAGGAGCGCGAAAAAAGTTACGGGGAAAAACGGGAAGGGGCACTCATCCGTTCGAAAAGAGGGGGATGAAAAGGCCACTTTTTCTTGGGGTGCAGAGGACGTATAGGGCAGCGCCAACGAGGAGGAACGTGGGGAGATATCTCATCCGAAAGGAAATATGCGTGACTTATAAAGAAAATCGACAGGTCAACTTGGAAGAAAAACGGGGAGGCTCGAGGAAGAGTCCTCGAGTGGAAGTGTGCGAAAGGATGTTCCGAAAAATGAGTCTTGACCAAGCAAACAAAACTGTGGGGGAAGGCAGTTGATCGCTGGAAACTGAGAAAAGGATTCGGAAAGTTTTCCCCGATAGAAGGATGCGCTGCGCCAGGCGAAAATCCTCTTTTCATCAACTCCTTTCGTTCCTAAAGAGAGAAAAAACGACCGATCCGGTTTAAAAAGAAACCCCCACCCAAAAGGGAAGTCCACCGGACGCTCGCCAGGATAAGGGAGGGGGGGGTATGATGCTACACCATTTTATTGGAGGGGAGGGGGGGAGGGGCGAAATAAGCTTTTGGAGAAAAAGGAAAACACAGAAAGATTGGCAGGTCAGGTTCAGACATAAGGGATGTTGCGAATAACTATCTCTTGCATGAGAAAATTCACGGAATGAGCACAAAAGACGGCCATACGTGCGCCAGCCCCAAAGGAGAAAAGGGCACGAGCGCTTTGGAAAAAGAAAGAAAAGCGTCGATCGGGAAGAAGGGGAAGTGCATATCCTTCATGGACGCGGGGACGGGGAGCAAAGAGCCAATAGGACGGGACGGGAACGTTTGGGGAGGGGGGCCGGCGATAGGTTCCCCCATATCTTCCAAAAAGGACATCTGCGTTAGATGCCAGAAGGAAAGGAAAAAGTGGTCCTGAAATTAAATGGGAAGGGGGCAGAGTTTGGTACGGGAAACAGTGGGAAAACTGAAGAAAGGAGGGGGTTGAACTATGGGTCAAAAAAGAGACTCACTACGTCGTGGGGGGGGAAAAGATAATAACGTGGAACTCCAAAGGAAGGAACCTAAACTCCGACTGAAGAAAGATTTCGATCAAGGTGAGATCAGATCAAGAGCACCCAAAAATAAATGCTTTAGCCCCAACAACGGGAGATGAAAAGGGGCGAGAGGAAAGTCAATGGTGTGGGTCGATTGATTTGCAAGAAAAGAAGTCGAATCGTCGGACTGGAGGACCGAGTAAAGTTCATTCAGTGATCGATACATGAGGGGCAACAGGCGGCACGACGTATTTGGGCGTACCGAGGGGGGCCAATCAAAACAAACTTTCCACGAAGGGAACGTGGTTGCGGGGGCTAAGGGGAACGATGGCGGCAATGGAGAAGCACAAGAAAAACGACGGCATCTACTCAGCGAGCGTCGCTACAAAGCGGGCGTCACCTCGCGGGGGAAAACCGACGACAAAAGGGTCACGGGAAATGAAAAAAAGTAGGGGACGCTGGGTAAAAGCGCATGAAAGCTAAGGGAAAGCGCTCAGAAGAACGCGCGGTTGGGGGGGAAAGGGAGTTCTCGGGCAATTGATAGGGGAGGGAATGCAACTTGGGTGGGAAATAGGCGTTTGAGTGCCTCATTTCGCGCGGGCAAGAAAAGGCGAAACTTTTTGAGGGCCAAGAAAGCCACGACCATGAAACCTGGGTCTCGAAGGGAAACTTGCGGCACAAAGACGCGGGAACCCAGAATAATCCACTTTTGCATTCGCAAGAAAGGATCTGAGGAAGGAGGGGGGGGGAGTACCGTGGGGGGGGGGAAAAGGTGGGAGGTGGTTTCAGGGGAACCATAGGGGCTTGAGCGTCTGGGGTATTAAAAGGGGGGGGAAAAAGGTCGTAGGTCTTTTCTCAAAAAAAAAAACTCCGCCTAAGAGGGGGAAAAAACGTTGTCATCACGGAAACGGGGGTCACAACTAGTTAAAAAAAATGCAAGGAGAAAAAGGGTTTACATCCTGTGAAAGACATCACTTACAGTGAAAAAGGGAGGAAAACCTTAACGAGACGCTTCCTCGAGCGTGGAAAGGGAAGGAAGATTGGGTCAGTTGAAACATCGACTGAGAAGATAAAAGCATATAATATGCGGAGAGAATCAGAGCACCGATCGAATAGGGTCGGTGGGGGGGACCTGCCAATGTCTACGATCGAAGGGCAAATATGGGTCAGAAATAAGGGTGCGTTATCCTCTCGTAGGAATGAGCGTGCTGTAGCCTCAAGAAGCTTAAGGTGCCGCGCGAGATACTCTTGGCGCAATGGGAGAAAAAGTAGTGGGGGTCTAGTTTAGATAAAAGTGCCAACAGGGGAACATGAGCATGGTTGGGTCTCAAGAAGAGGGGACTATGCGGACAAAATCTAAGAACGAGGAGAGCATCAGTGAAACAGTTAAAAGAGTTCAGCGAAGAGAGAGAATTGGGGGGTTCTTTCCTCTAGAAACTCTGAGAGGAGGAAAGGTTTTAGGGATTAACACCGGTGACGGAAAAGGGAAGGGTTGGGAGATTTTTTAAAAAAAGCTGAAGTCATCAAGCGGGAAAGCTGAATAGCTAAAAACTAAACAAAAACAATTAAACATCTAACACGAAGAAGGGACAAGAACGGGCGAACCATTTGCGGAAGCAAAGGAGGGGGCCACCATCGTCTGCGGATTGTTGAGCAAAAGGGGAGAGGCGCAGAATCACATACAGGAAAGTTGAGTTTACACACCAGAACCAAAAATAGTGGCTAATTATTAGAGTTAAACTTAAAAAAGGCTTCAGGCCTGCATAACAGTCAATCAACTTACAGATCAAGTCGAGAATTAAGGTATGTGTAAGGTTGGGTCCCACGTAGGCCGAAAAAGAGAAGGTTAAAACCATCTTAAAAGGAGTGAACATTTGGAAACATTCACTGAAAAGATCGAGACACGACGAAAAGGGAGAGCTTTCGATAGCTCAAAAGAATCAAAACGATTTTGGCAAAAAACTTTCCTCTCACCTTATGGCTATTAAAAGGGGGACAGAAATACGAGCAGAGGGGGGGGCGAACTTCTTCCGATGCTGGGGAGGTGTGTTAATGTGAAAGAGTGTGTCAGGATGCGGTAGGTAGAAGGGGAGTGGGGGTATAAAAACACTAGCGAGCTCTTGGGTACGCTTTAAAACACATTTTGCCCCTTCGCGTCCGGGGGAAAGAAAAAGATATCACTTTAAAGTTCCAAAGGGGAAAATCTGCTGAAAGGGAGTGGGGAACCGTACATTTTGTTGCATAAAAACAGGGGGAAAGGACTACAGAGTGGGGAAAGCCCAACTGTAAGAAGACAACCAAGAGAGGGAAGTAAGCATGAATGGCAAGTTGAAAAGAAATCAGCAGTTTAATAATTCTGAGTTTAGCAAGAGAAAAATACAGTCAATGGTTACAGTTAGAAGAAGGGAGGGAAAGGAAAGGGGGGAACAAAAAAATCAGACATAGAGAAAACCGAAACCGACAAAAGGTCGTCTTTCGGATAAGCTTTAAAATGGGGGAGGGGGGACTTGAAGCCACTCGGAGATAGACCGCGAATCTGAACTGGACGAAGGCAAGCATATCAGGAGAGGGGGGAGGAGTCGCACATTTTATCTACTATGCCTAAAAAGAAACGACCTAAAAACTCAAAGAGACGCAGATCGCGAAGTCCTGTCAACCAGCAACACCAAAAGAAGGGGAAAAACGGGCGCACGAAAAGTGTTGCGTGAACGGAAAAAAAAGGAAGGACTGCATGGTATCCAGTTGGGGGAGGGAGTGGAACAAAATAACATGCTACATCACTTCGTCCATCAACGGGGGAGGAGGGACTGTATCAACACGCTGGAATACGTTAAAGGGAAAAAAATGAATCGAGGCGCCGAATCTTCTGACCCGAACAATA
>Ga0179591_1331198_pt1 | contig 14024 bp, 15 predicted proteins | sample CZOMad2_1_08_16f_FD_182891 | JGI IMG/M metagenome (GOLD analysis project Ga0179591, IMG submission 182891) | Vadose zone soil fungal communities from Angelo Coast Range Reserve, California, USA - CZOMad2_1_08_16fungal (PacBio error correction) | ecosystem: Environmental > Terrestrial > Soil >...
TCGCCTGCTTCGGGCGAAGCTCGGGCAGGAGGCAAAAATGTCAAGCACGTCGGTGACAATTCGATGCAAGTGCAAGAGAGCGGTGAAACAAGAGTTAAGAGGGTAGAATCCCTAACGAAACGAAAAATGCGGGGGAAGAAGGCTTCAAGATGAAGGTTGGCTCTCTGAGCTGTCCCGAGAAAAAGCACGAGAAGCAAGTTCGCCTGCTCGGGGGAACATCCTTGTGCCGTCGGAGGAAATTAAGGAAGAGTGGGAAAAGAAAAAGCTCTTACCTATTATTCCTGAAGATGGGCATGAAAGCCAAGTGGCACGCTCCTACTGCTGAGAGGGGCCGCAGAGAGCGCCCGCCTCTTGCCGACCGCACACATCGTAGAGCAAGGGAGTTTTTCGCGAGGGAGGGGGGGGACGCAGAAAAGACGCGAACATCTCCTGTCAGCACCAAAGGAAGGCGAGCGCCATCGAGCATCGAAGGGCATCGCGGCGGGGAGAACGCTCGCAAGGAGGGCATGTGATCGAAAGTGCTAAAGATTAAATGGTGGAGAAGTCAAAAAAGGAGTGGAGAACGGGCGGGGACTACTCCGTACACAAGGACCGAAGCAACAAAAGAGGTGACGTAGCAAACGCTTGCTGAGAAGCACCGCGGATCCGCGCTCTAAACTCGCCCAGGAACTGAACCAGCAAGACAAGCTAAACGTCTTGCACGCGAAAGGATGTAGAGGGGGATGACGATCATCTGGCAGACCGAGGATCAACCGGGGCGCGCGTGAGGAGGAAAGTCATCACCCGAAAAGGTAACAATTTGAAGAGACATACATTACAGAACGAGGGAAAAACAAGGAGGAGCGAGGAGGGTCGGATGCACTCGTAGTCGAACGGAGCGCCGCGCTGCGTCAACCAGAGAGGGGCGTCGAGAGCTGGTCTGGGGACGGGACTTCAGAAAAAAAAGGAGAGGGAAAATCTAATCGGAACACGACGCTCATCTCAAGGGGGGAACCGCGAGGGATTTGCTCCCGCGGAGGAAGGGGCGCTAGACGCACAGCGGAAGGGGGGATGTCTTCTACAAAAATCATATCAGAGGTAAGGGGGGGGAGGGCCTCTTTTACGAACATCCGGCAAAAAAATAAAGTCGAAAAAAGCCGTACAGGGAGAAAGCGAATCTGTGCGGGAAACGAAAAGGAGGAATCCTCACGAGGAGGTAACTGAAAAAAAGATAAAAAGAAAAGCGATCTCAATCGAGTTTACCGGGGGGAAGCCGACGGAACACAGGGCGCTCCCGAGACGCGTAAGGCCGGGCAGGGGGGGGGAAGAAGATACGATAGCGCTCCAGTCAACATCTGGTGTAAGTGCTGCTGTCATTCGCGAACCGCAACGCTGATAAAAAAAAAGGCGAGGCAAGGATTCAGCAGATATGGGAGCGGAGGTGCTTTAGCGGTCTGATTAAACGGAAAACCTTTGTCCAAGGAAGCCTCATAAAGCGAGCGGGAGGACTAGCACTCTAGTTGAACACCGGTGGGGGATAAAATCCCGACCTTGCCGCCGGCGATGCGTGCCTCGGAACTGCAGGAAAAGCGCTCAGGTTGGCTGAGAGAAGAAAGCATCCTTACTATAGGGGGGAGAAACTCAAAGCAATGGGAGATCAGGGACGCTCGAGAGCTGCGCGTCAATCGAGCTGGAAATTGGCAAGATACTGAAAAGTAGGAAACATTACAGCAGCAGTAAGGGGGGGGCAATCTTCTGCCCTGGGACCAAGAGTCAAACTGGGCCCAAACAAGACAGGGGAGTGGGTGGCTGAAGCTACCGAGCATGTCGAGAACTATCGAACATAATTACGGGAATATAGTACTTGCTTAATAGAAAAAGAAGGGAAAAAAAAAAAGGCAGGGCCATTGCACAACTTCTAATCCGGCAGTAAGGTTGTCCTCTCCCCAGCGCCCGAAAGTTAGAAGGTAGGTGCTCGACCTCAGACGGGGAAAAAATAGGAACCCGAGCTAATGATGGGAGGACGAAAATCAGGAAGGGGGAGGGTTTGAGTCACTCAAAGAAAAATAAATTAAGTCTATTTCAACCTTAAGGGAAAAAGAACTAGGCTGAGGGAAAACAGAGCCTGCAGCCGAACCCAGAGCGAAAATCAATAACCCCAGGGGGGATTGGAGGAAAAATCCTTAAGGAGAAGGGGTCTGATCCAAATCGTGGGTTACGGCATCACAGGCACCGGAAAAGCCAAATACCTGGAGACGCCAGATCAAAGCCCTGGCCCGCGTTCCACGAAAACAACAAGAGGAGAAAAACAAGGAGGAGTAAATGGATCGTATTGTAGGTGAAAAAAAGGTTAGAGCGCGCGCAGGAATCGGCGGGAGAATGGGGGGGGGCGAAGGGGGGAGAGAAGCACGATGGTAAAAATGGTTCTGTGCGTCAAACCAGTAAAAAAGGATCAAAAGAATGTCTGGAGCTCGAAGGAGGCTGGTGACTCGGGCTGCTCAGGGCTGAACAAAAGAGGGCAAAAAGGAAAGAAGGAAACTATCGTCCTGGAAGCTGAAAAGGAAGGAAGCAGGTCCGTCCTCCGAAAGAAAGGGTGCGCTGCAGAATCTGCGGGAACCATCGCTACCTTTGAGGCCTCCTTAGCTGAAAGAAAAGAGACTGTCGAAAGTGCCGGCCAGCGACGATACGCAAGTCCCGAGGGCCCGTACGGAAGGGGGTCGTCGAAAAAGGGATAAAATCCAGCTTAAGAACGGAAGTCGTCTCTCTTAGGCAGAAAAAGGAGGGCGGCGATTCTTTCCCCTCCTTCCGAGCCCGGCAGAGAAAAATTGCCATGGGTAAGCCTGCGTGAACAGGTCCGCAGAGAGGAGAGAAGGTCGACGAGCCAGAATACCAAAAGTTACGTGAGAAGAAAGCCGTCCTTGACGCAAATCTGAGGTAATACGCACAAGCAGAATTCGGGAGGTGAGCTTGGAAAAAGAGCGATGCGATTCGCCGGGCGGCATGCAGGTCGTCGCTCAAAAAAGTCATACCCTGGGAGAGAAATGGCGTCGTTCGCTATTTTGATCGTAAAAGCATAAAGAAAGGGATCTGAATACGAAAACACAAAAGGAAAGACGAGAATCCCATAGCGCTGAGACGTCCCCAGCCAGGGGATAAGCACGTGCGGGAATCAGGAACGGCGAGCAAATAATTAGAAAAAATTGGAAGAGCAATGCAGTCAGAAGGAGGGACGGGTGCGGAGCGCCCTGGTCCGTCCGTCGGACACCCGGAAAGGGGGAGAAATAGAGCATTCTTCGGGTGGGGGGGAGAATTCTCTACAAGAATGAAAAAAAAAGGAGCAAGGGAGTCACGTCCGTAGGGAGTAGCACAAGAAAAAAAGAGACTACAACTGGAAAAGTCGAAGGGGGAAGTGGGCCGGGCTGGGAGCAACGAAAAAAAAAAGGGGTCCAATGTGCTGGGAAAAAGTCGAGGAATCAAAAAGAACGCGCGATCAGCAGGCGCTCAGGCCAGGGAATGTGGTAAAAAACGAAGGTGACCTCGCATTGTAAGATCGCAGCAACGAAGCAAGCTCCAGGGAGGTTTTGGCCTTACCAGTGGGGACCCCCGAAAAAAAAAAAAAGCGAAAGGGGCAGCGCGCCGTGCTCCGGTGAGACCTCAGCTCAGGAGTTCGCAGACTCCGGGGGGGGAAGACGAGTTCGAACAAATTTCAGGAAAAACAGCGTCTGCTAACGTCGACTACAGCGGCCGCTGATATCGCACCTCAGGATAGGCAAAAAGAGTAACCGTCGCTCAAAAGACGGGGACGCGTTCTCTTTCGCCTCTCAGGCGGGTAGGGGGGGGGCAACGGGGGAAATACAGTGAACGGGGTAGGCTACACATCACGCCTGAAGCGCGTAACGTTCGGATGTGTGCGGTCAGGAACCGAGCTCGGTAAAGGGCCAAAGTGAGGGAGGGCAAACTTCCTCGCTCAAACTAGTGCCGAAAAGAAAAAAAACAAAAGCCAATTTGATCGTATTCCTCAGAGACATTCGAACTTCGTGCTCGGGCGAAGCCGCCTCAGAAGTGTGCTGGACTCGGGCGAACCGGAGCTTGGAAAAAAGGACCTCGCGCACACTACAGATCAGTGTTGGGAAGGAACGCTGATAGGGAAGAAAAGGCGAAAGGAAGCATTGAAAGGCGGTAAAGTGCGCGCGCCGCCGACCTCCTCGCGAGGACTACAAAATCGTCTGACGGCCAGGGGCTCCCTATGCTGCTGAACAAAAGGGGGAAAAAAGGCTGAGCGCGGCATTCTCTAAGCTTAGAGAAAAACAAAAAAAAACGGGGAACACCCGTTATTGAGTTTCGTTAGGGCGGATAAGCGAAACACAAGATCAACGTAAAGGGGGCAGGCGTAACATTTAACGCTACTACTTAAACTAAGGGGGGAAGAGGCGCTAAAGAGACTCTCCAATTCTGACTCGAAGGGAAGAAGAAAAACAAAAGGAGGAGGTGGAGGAAAGGAAGAGTTAGAAGGACAGTTCGAAGATTCGGGGAGGGACAGGATCCCAGGGAGAAAGGTTCGATCTTCTTTTTACCTTTCATAAAAGGGGGGGAGTGATCAGGGAAAAATAGGAATTTCACCGTTTACGGGGGAAGAAGAAGCAAAAAAGCAAGGGTAGACCGGGGGACATTAAACGACGCTCTTGGAGCAGCTAGAGCACAAAACGGCAACATCTAGCAAGGGAGGAGCACGGAAAACCTTCCCTTCTCTTAACATGGTGTCAAGAGGGGGGGAAAGGGCAGCCAGCCGGTTCTCCTCGAGCGTCGGAGTGTCCAAGGGGAGAGCAGGCGCCGCCGCTCCCGGCAATGCCGAACACCGAGAGAAAGGGAACTCTTTTCATACGACACCCTCGGTAGAAATCGAATTGAAAAGTCGCTCGTTTCGAAGGGGGTGAAAAAGCTCGAGAAAAAGAGCAGGTGGAGTCAGCACCACCGGCGGGGAACGCTAAGGCAAACGGAAAACGCCGCCGCTTTTGCCCGCGAGGAGGGGAAGGGGGGCTAGGAACGGAGTGGGTGTCATCGAGGTGACGGGAGCTTTCGGTAGACGAACCTAACAGAAACCCGACTGGGGTGCGTGAGAACGTCTGAAGTGAAATGGTGACACTTATCGCGTCGAGGATCCAAGAAAAAGTAAGGAAAAAAGAGACATCTTTCTACAGGGAACTGCTTTCAGGAGAGACTGGATCGTATGACGTGACGATCAAAAGAGAAGATAAGACCGTCGGAACCGCCAAACTCTCTTTTGTCACTCTGGAAGAAGGGGGGAAACACGGGAGGCAAGAATCTTATCTGGAGTCTCACGTATCGACAAGGAACACGCGACAATAGAGGCATGGTCCGGGGGCGACCTGGACTCGCAACAAAAGTTCGAACTAATACGAACCGGGAGAGCATAGGACTCTTGCTGCTTTGGGGATAAAAAAGGAGGATTCTCTCGGTCAAGGTCCTGGGATGTAGTAGAAGGCCTTCGAGGCAGACGGTGGAAATGTGGGGACATTGAACGCAAACAACAACAGTAGTACTTCATCCGTACCGAAGGGAGGAAGGTACGGAAGCGGGAACGGCTTGGAGGGAGAATGATTGTAGTGTAGGGTCTCAATCTGGGGCCAGCGAGCATACCAACTCAGCGGCAGGAATGATCTAAGGCATGGGAGGGAGGCAGATTCGCGGGCAATTTAGGAAGGGAAATCAGGGAGACTGCGAATGGCCTATATCTTAAAACCTGAAATGTACTCCGCACACAAGGAGGGTTTCAGTGGGAAGGGAGATAAGACGAGGCCCTTGAAAAGAATATTCACATCGATATGGAGGGGGGGAGAGAGGAGGGAAGATCGTGGGAAGTGAAGAACTAGTTACTACCTTTCCGAAATAGAAACTCGCTAAAGGTACGGTATCAGGAATGCAAGCCGTGGGGAGGAAACGAAGGAGCCCGGGCGTGGATTGACAAGAGCTCGTAACAAAGAGGGGGACCTCTAATCAGAAAAGGGGGGGGGGGGAGGCTACGGTAAAAACTATACATTAGTGCTGGGGAGAAAAGAAGGGAGATCTTCCGTCTCTTGAGAGAACTCGCGCGGATGCTTGAGAGGGGGAAAGCAGAAAAGGACCTCGAAAGGAAGGGTTATCTCCGTTTTCTAAGAGGAGGAAAGAAGAAAAACAAGCGGTATAGAACAAACAGAAGGCGACGAGATGTAAAAGAAGCCTGCCCAGCAGGGGCTAACGATCTCGGAAGGAATGCTCTCTGGGGGGGAGACGCAATTTGGCTGGAGGCGGGGCGGTGTTGGGTGGGGGGGGTGGGGAGGGGCGGGTCTATTCAACCTCACCGTCAACGTCAGGGCGATTCCGTAACCTCGCCCCCGCGCCGCCGACGGAAGGGCAATGAGCCGGGAGCAGAGCAGAGCCGAAAACGACATAGAGACTCATTCTCATGTGAAAGGCAAAGGAATGCCCGTTCTCCGCAGCTCAACGAAGAGAGAAGACTAGCGTGATGGGAAGAGAGGCAATTGGGGCAGGAACGAGGGAGAAATCCTCCGGAGAGGCGAAAGCCCTTCAGAAAAAGAAGAATTCTAAAAAAGTGATCATACCCTTTTTGGAACTACCTCTGTCGGAAAGGCACAAGAGCAACAAGAATCGGGGCTGTGCGGCAGTCTACAGGAACACTCTAAAAACAAATTGAAGGAAAAGGGTGCGGGGGGGGGGAACCGGGAAAGGAGTAGGTCGCCCTCCTCAGAGACTATCAAGGGTTTGCAAAGGGAGTCTCACCGAAATAAAGAGGGGAAGACACCGTTTCTGATCCAGGAAACAACTCGCAAGTTCGAAGGAACCCCGGGAGAAAAGGCCCTATACTTCGAAGGGACTGACCTATTTCAAGAGGGGAGGGGGTCGTCGGCGTGAGAGAAAGGAGGGCCGGGTCTAAAGAAGAAAAGGGAGGAAGACGGCATAGAGCCACTACTAACCTTAAACCGAAGGAAGGGGATGGAAAGGGGAACGCTTCATAAGGTGAGGAAAGGGAAAAAGCATCAGAGGCGATCTGCGTCAAGAAAAGGCCTCTACGAAGGAGAGAGAGGGGGGAGGCCCGATCTATTCATATGCGAAAGTAAGGAAACTAACGATACGGCAACACCAACTGGGGGGGGACGCTTGGGATACGGGTCTGAAAGCGGAGAGAAACCCTGCATGAATACATTTCATAACTGCCTGAAAGCCAGCAGGAGAAGAATCTCCAAACTGCGCGAGGAATCATCCCATATGGCGAAGTAGCCGTCCGTCGGACTAAGGGGAGGAAAAGACTGACTCGGAGGGGAGGCCAGTTCTACACTTCCAAAAAGGGGCAGGGGGAAGGAGATTTCCTATAGGGGAGTACTCTAAAAAAAAAAAATGCAGGAGACCGGAGAACGCGAGTTGTGCTAGAGGCGGAAGACTCGTACATCAAAGGCAAAGACCCCTCTCTCCCAGCCGCTGCGGAGGAGGAAAAGGGGTAAAATGAAGGGATTCGCATTGTGGGGGGGAAAAGTCGCGCCAATGACACGAGAGTCGAAATGGGGGAGCTTAGTGTCAAAGGGGACGAAAATGCAAAGAGACCCTGTTCAGCCTTAAAGACACGGCAGAGTCGCTCGATATGCTTGAGGAACAGGAGGCGTGTGCCGTAATCGACTGGGGGGAGAAAAAGCGAGCGCCGGTAAAATCGAGACCAGTCTCGAAGGGCTCGAGAAAAAAAAATTGGGGGTTTCAGGATGTCCGGCAAAGGGGGGAAAGGGCAAAGTCTAGAGTGACAGTAAGACCACAGAAATAGAAAAAAGAGCGAGCAGACCGTCGCGCTGTCACCAATCAAGGAAAGGAAGGAGGAACGTCTCAGGGTCTAGAAGAGGGGAGGGCTGCTCAAACCTGAGGGGTGCCGTCCGTCGCCCCCGAACAGCTGCCGAAGAAAGGGGGGGAAGCGGACCTGAGCTTGGTTGTTTTTTTGAATTTGTGTGGGGGGCATGGGGGTGGTTTTTTTTTTTTTTTGTGCTTTGGGTGGGGGGGATTTTGGGGTTTGTGTTTTTTTTTTGGTGGGTCGTCGGGGGGTTTGGTTGTGGGTTGGGTGGGTTGGGTAACCCACGCACACCCACCCCCCCCCCAACCACCCCCCCCCAACCCCCAAAACAAACAACCACACCAAAACACGCCCACCCCCGCCCACCCCCCCCCCCCCCCCCCACCCCCAAAAACCCAAATACCTCAACCCAACCAACCCCCCCCCCCACCCAAAAAAACCCCCCAAAAAACACTCCACCCACCCCCCCCCACCCTCCCACCCAACCCCCACCCCCCCAAACACCCCCCCAAGAGTTCATGAAAACCCCCAAAACAACCAAACCACCGACCCCCCCCTCCACAAAAACACAAACCCACCCCCCATCACCGCCCCCCAAAAGAGACTCTATCAGGGACAAAAAGATCGATCGCTGCGACTGCGTTTCCAAAGGAATATTTCTATGACCATGCGTCTCGTATTAACGAGATGAGGCGATTCTTCTGCGAGAGGATCGTACGTCCTCAGAAGGTAGGGGGGAAGGAATCAAGGGGAATAGAGGGTTTAAACGAACTAGTCGTCTGAGGGGGAGGGATCAAATGGGGCAGTATCTAAGCTCTTATACGCAACGCCTCCGTAGATGGAGGTTCAGGGGGAGAAAGGCTCGCTGCAGTCCTTTCCGGGGATGCGCTGCGCACCCCTCTTAAAGCGTCAGTTTTCAGCAACAAAAAGGAAAAACTCGTAGCGATGCGTGTGAAAGAGGAGGGTGAAAGGCGGTAGGGGAGCGGAGTGAAGCCACGAAGCCGGGGTGCGTAAGTCGGACGGGGAGACAAAGAAAAGAAGAGGGGAGCAAGATCTACTTCTTAAATAGTGGGGGGGAAAACGAAGAAAGGCAAATCTCACCCTGCGGCGGGAAAGGCCAGAATGAGCGATACCACCTCCGGACGAGGAAAAAAAAAACTGGGATCACAAATTCAGCCCTCTCATTCGAACGGGTCTCTGAGAAAGAAGAAGGAAAAGACGACTTACGAAAGCTCCCAGAAACAAATCAAAGAGGGATCAGAAGAGATCCAGTTTCGTGGGCTTCGAAACAAAATCTAATGTAGGGGAGAGACTCTTCACTTTTTCTCCACAGGTAACTTCGGAAAGAAGATGAGGGGAGAAAACTATTCGCAATCTTCGCCCTCAATCACGTAGAGGGGGGACTCAATAGAAACATAAAGACCAAGAGGGAGGGAGGAAAATAGGGTTAGAAGTCAAGGGCGGAGAATCGCCTAAAGACAGAGAGAAGAAAGAAGAAAAGAGAAGAGCGTCGTTTTACCGTCGATACCACAGGGGGGAGAGGACCAGAGAGGGAACGGGTCGCGGTTGTAGAAGCCGAGACAAAGCATGACATAAGCGGAAGCGGCGCTCTAAGCTTCGGCATGGCGGGAAAGAAGAGAGAAAACTGAAGCGAGGCCTTGCAAATGGGTCAAAGACAGCAGGAAGGCGAGGGGGCTCCTAAGGAGAGGAGGACGTGAGGAGAGCAGAAGACCGCTCCGGCAAAGGCGAGAAAGCTTGCCCGACTTCTTTTAAGATCCCGACAGAATAAAGTAAGGGGAGCTCGTTCGCAAGGGGTTCCTTTAAAGAGTCTCCGACACAGCACCACCCGGCTTAGGCGGCTTAGGGGGGAAAAACGAACCATAGAGCAAACGCGCTCCTACGAGGGGCAAAATAGAGGAGGGCGAGGTGAGGAGTAAGAGTGACGTTCCTGCAATCAGGGAAACGCATCGAAGAAGGGGGGCCGAACGACTTAGTGCGGTATAGAACGGTGGGGAAAAAACGCAAGGAATCTCTTCTCATAACGATAATAAAAAGAAAAAAGACCTAGATACGAAAAGAAGGAAACCTCAGGGAAGCGACCCTGGCGGAGGGACTGACGAGGCCCAGAGGTGATCTAGAAAAGGGAAACGGAATCGTCGACCGAGATCCTCCATATCTTGGAGAAAGTGAAAAAAACCTCTAAAAAGATGGAGGGAAGGGATCGAAAAAGAAAGAGAAAGGCGAGACTACTAACAAATACTTCTGCATGGCGAACGTGAGGAAAGGAAGGATCCCTAAACGATGAGAATCGAAAAGGGTCAACGAGGAGACTCGCGCTGGGATTTGAGAAGCACGAGACGCGCGGCATCGAGATGAGGCGGGAGACGGGAAGAAAAGTGGCAATTTTGCCGTGAGAAAAACCAGGAGACTATCCACAGAATCGCAAGGCTCACTGACGAGAAATATGTGTGGGCGTAGGAAGAGATATACTTTCGACGCATCAAGATGGGGATACGAGGTGGAAGATCGGACGAAACGGGAGAAAGCAATAAGGGAGAACATCGACGGTGAACGGGAAAAGAAGAGGTAGGGCGAAAGTAAGAGATTCGACTTGGCTTTCTAAGAAAGCGCCAATTTTTGGGTGAAAGTCATAACAGCTTGAGACGAACACCCGGGTCTACTTCTTGGGGCGTGAGGAAATCATCATCTAAATATGGTGGAGGGGGGGGATGGGGTGGAAGATCATGATAGTGGTGAGGGACGAATTGCAGGGGACACCGTCCTCATCCGAGAACTCTCAGGGGGAAGAAATGAAAGAAGGTCATTGTTCTTGGTGAAAAGTGGGCGAGAAGAAATCTCGACCAGGGCTAATCGGTTGTATCTCTAACTTAGGATCCCTGGGAAAAGGTCGGATTATGGTCGGAAGAAGAATCGGCAAGGAACGAGGTTATCGCAAGGAGAGGTACCGCGCGAAAGCTAATCAGCGCTGAGGGGATGGCGAAGGTGAAAAGGTAGGGGTTGTCTCCCTTTCGGGACAAAGGGGGGGTGACCTACGCACTAATAGGATAAAATCGAAAGCACGCCGAGCGACTAATGAAAAACTTAAAAGGGGGAAGACTTTCTATACTAAATCAGGAAAGAAGGGTCTCGAAGTTACGCGCTGTAAAATGCTCGAGGCGCAATGGCCGGAAAGTTGACATTAGTCAGGGACTAAAAACCATTCGTAATTATTGCGGGGGAAGGGAACTCACAAAATTCGCGCGCACTACCAGCTTATCTGGGAGGACCCGGCCGACGCCCGTTCCGCGGCAGCTCAAAGACGAAGGTGCTTTAAATCGGGGAGAAAAATGAAAAAAGCTGCGAATGGAGAGAGAGTCGGCGAAGGACATGGGTCTCTCCTGGACAACAGGGGGGGGGAGAGAAACTCAAGGGGGGGAGGAGCGTGTCAAGGAAGCAACCAGGACGCGATAAGGGGAAGCCTGGGGTAAAAAACCAACATGACTCTCTTTCACCTCCAAACAAGAAAAACACAAAAAACTATTATGAAGAAAAGGTAAAAGAGGAAAGGGGGAGTTGAACGGAAAGTTGCTTTAGATGGCCTTAGAGGAATATCCTTGGGGGTTGGGAGAGGGGGGGCCTCTCCTAACAATAGGGGAAGAGAAATTGGGAGGAGGAGAAAGAAAAAAGTATTTCAAAAAGGGGGAAGGGGTGGGGGCTTCGAGCTCCCTTATTATGCCAAGAAGACGGACCATTCGAGGGAATCAACTCTATCATCTTAGGGAGCTGGAAGAACTGCTTCTATTTAAAAGGTCCTCAAAAGAAAGAAGAGATAGGTGAGATGGAATAGCGGCGAGCTAAAGCAATACTCAAAGAAGCTAAATGTGTAGAGTAACGTGAAAGGACAGAAGGAGCAAAGGTGCGGGCCATGGCAAGGTGAAACCTTCCTCTACTAGACTTAACTTTGGGGGGCATCGGAACGAGATCGGGGACTCGGAGTCAGCAGTCAGCAGTGCGGAGATCATCAGAGTCATCGGGGAGGGGAAATCTCTGCGACTTAGGCGCACGAAAAGCAATCAAAACAAAGTAGATACCCGGAATGAAGACGTCAACGACTGGCAAAAAAAACGATTTCTGAGCGAGAAGAAAAGAGAGCGATGGAGGGAAGAAGACCAAGGGGTAGGGAAAAAGCACCGGGGCGTCCTTGCCAGAGTGCACGAAAGACAACACACGAGCGCGGTGTCACGGGAAAGAAAAGGCCGAAAAGGGAAGACAAAAGGGCTGCATGAAGAAGAAATCGTCAGAAAAAGGCCAGAACGGAACATCGAAGAACAGGGGGGGGGGGGGGGGGGCGTCAGGGGGAGCGAGTTAGATGGGGCGGAAAAGGGGCTTGCTATTTCGTCATCTGGAAATCAGAAAGAGAATGAAGTTCTAGAGAGTAACGTTCTGGGAAATACGCGCAGCGGAGGGAGCCAGGGGGGAAGAGAGTCAGAGTTGGAGGAGACGCATGAGGGACAGCCGTGTGAGGAGTGGGTTTGAAAATATATGGTGCAATAACGAAGTGGACAAAAAAGGCGACGGGAGATTAACTGAGTCAGGAAAGACCGGCGAAAAAAAAGTGAGATTCCGCGCGAAAAAGGCTCCAGGCAGGAGACGCGGCACTCAGCTCCGCGATGAGGTCAAAATTGAGCAACTACCGAGGAAAAAGCAAATGTTACGTTCGGAGGTTGGGGTCATGTCAACAGCAAAAATTGGGGGCGCAAGGTGAAGAGGGGAAAAAGCCCGACACAATCAAGCGCAGCGCGCGAGAGAAAGCTGGGGTAAAGCGCAGCGTGGCGACACCTCGCTTGACGAGCCGCTTAGGGGATGGAAGGAACTGAATTGTGAAATTCGGTCGGGTCCAAAAAACCGAAAGGGAAGAGAGGAAATAAACGGTGAAAAAGCAGGTGCGCTCCTAAAAACTCGAGAATCCTGAGAAGTTACGGAGTGATCAGGGGAGGAACCTGTCAGCAGTACCAGAGTATGAACAGAAGGAAGACGACGTCTCACGAGCAGGAGAGGAAAAGAAGGAAGGGGACAGGGAGGCAGAGGGGGAAAAAGACACGAAAAGGAGCGAGTAAACTCTTTCGAAGCGTTCAGTCCGCGATCGGGGATAGGGGATTACCTGAACCGGGGTACTCAGCACAGTTCAAGACAAACGCCTACAGCAACGGGGCACTAAAGCAAGAAGGCTGAAAGCAGGTCCTCCGTGAGTTCGAAAGGCTCAAAAACGACTAGCTGTGTCGGAAGTGTCGTAGTGGTGGGGGTTCGAGTAGAGGAGGCACATAGTAATGACGAAGAGAAGTCAACACGGTGGGAGGGGTGATAAGATAGTGGTAGGAAGAAAAGAAGCATCTCACTAGCTGACGGAAGAGAGGAGGAGGTTAGGGAAAAATGGCAGCAACACGCTTCTATACATGGGTCCTTGAGGGGAGGGAAGACATGACAGAAAAAGAAAACTAACCATACTCACGAGATCGAGGGAAAGCAAAAGGACAAGGGCACGGGAGCGAACGATTTTCGCGCACGAGGGCTCAAAGGAAAGACGAAGAAACTAACTCAAACTGAATGATGTCAGAGAGAAGGGACTGGGAGGACTAAGCGTGATTGCTACAAACAGACCCGGTAGGTGAGCTCGAAGGAGTGGCAATAGGGAACAGTCACTCGAGAAGGGTCTTAAGGGAGACAGGAATTCTTTGCGAACCTCCCGAGATGAGAAAAAGGGCGAACGGCGTAGAGAATAGACAAAAAACGGATGAGGGAAAGAGAGGAATTCGCCGGGGTAGAGGGAGTAATCAAGGGAAAAAACCCGATCAATACCGTTCGCAGCGTCGGGTGTTAAGGGGGCAAAAAAGGAAGAGGGGTCACATAGATTGAAAAGGGTCGCCGGGAGAAAAAAGAAGAAACAAAGGGAAGAAGGGTAATTCTTCACGGCGATTGCTGATGAGACCCCGAGCCACGCAATAGGAAGCACTTTCGCAGGGAGATTAAGTTGCAGACGTGTCAGAAAAAGACAGGATCCTAGACTCGGGTCGGGGAAGGGAGCGGAAGGAGAACCGCCCGGAAAAAGGGGGCGGATAGTGCCCAGACAATCGGGACTGACACAACGGACGCGAAAATCCACTGGACTTTCTCTCTACGGAGGAAACAGACATTGGGG
>Ga0179591_1355529_pt1 | contig 14022 bp, 20 predicted proteins | sample CZOMad2_1_08_16f_FD_182891 | JGI IMG/M metagenome (GOLD analysis project Ga0179591, IMG submission 182891) | Vadose zone soil fungal communities from Angelo Coast Range Reserve, California, USA - CZOMad2_1_08_16fungal (PacBio error correction) | ecosystem: Environmental > Terrestrial > Soil >...
TTCTTATGGTTTCTGAGAGAGGCGTTCGGAAAAGACGTGGGTGGTTTTGGGGGGGGAGAAACGCCTTCCTTTCCGCGAAGGAGCCTTGGGGGGCCTTACCAGGAAAACGGGAACGATTCCGATGATGACGGGAAAAAGGCGTGCTAGAAGGATTTTTCATGGGGGGTGCGCAGCTTGCGAGGAATCAAAGGTTTAAAACGTGCAAAAAGTGACGAGATCGAGAAAGGGGGCGCTCCTACTACACTTGGAGATAAATGGGGGGCGGCGGAAAGAAGGGGTTTCCTTTGAAAAAAAGTATCACATGTTCCACGTGAGAAAGGGGTGCGGGGGAAATTCAGAAGACAAGGGGCGATGAAACGCGGATGTATGGGCCAGGGAAGTATGAAGGGTCGAAGTTACAAAACAGCTCGTCTGTAGAAAAGGTCCAGGGGGGGGACATGCGTGATGCGGAAAGGAAGGCTGTGGGGGGGAGGAAGAAAAAGGGAGAAGGGAAAGTGTCTTCGGGAGGGACACGAACGGTCTAAAGCATCAGCCGAAGGGAAGAAGAGATTCAGGGGAGAGGCGACAGGGGGCAGGGGGCTTCGGAAGGATAGAGCCCTTACTTTAATAGGGGGACTAAGGGGGTTGAAGAGGTCGAAGGAGGGCTGAAGGGGATTACAATGGAAAGTCTTTCTTATCTCTAGGGACGGGGGTTGGAGGAGGGACTAAAATCAAAAAGTAAAGCAAAAGGACATACAAGATCATGATTTAGAGAAGGGGTTGTTCCATTTCTATGAAGGGGGGGTGTGTGTTCCGCTTTAAAATGGGAGGTGGTATTGGGAACGAGAAGGGTTTGAGGGAACCATTTGGCCCAAGGGAGGGAATTTTTTGGCCTCTGTATATAGGGGCGGAAGATCATTGGGGGGAGGGGGGGGGGGCACGGGGTATGAAAGAGGGCTCTTTTGGGGGTGTAGAGGCCAATCGGGAGATGGGTGTTGGGTGGTTCAGGAAAGGTTCTTCGATCTTTTACAGGGGGGTGTGTCTATTGTGGAAAAGGTGCCGGTAGGGAAGCCAAAAGAAGGTGGATTACGTTTATCAGGGAATTTCCTCAAAAAAAAGGTCGTACATATCGGAGAGAGGACGAGAAACATGTCCTCTGGTATAAGGAAAGGGGGGAGAACTGAATCGTTTCCAGCGTATCTGAAGAGGAAAAGAGGATCGGGTCTAACTCGTTGGTATGATGGAAATAAAGGAGAGTCATTAGCTCGAAACGAGGGGGGGTGGGCTTCCGGGTAGGGTTTACATTAGACAGTATCTTACCTTAGCTCTTGGACGGGGGTTCAATCCGCGGAATTGGCTCACGTTTGGGGGGAAAAAATTCAAGGGCTCTGTCAAACAGGAATGATGTATCACGGAAAGGGGGTCCTTCAAGGGGGGGCGGGCATCGTAGGGATTATCAAGACTCCACCGTCCTCTCCAGAAGAGGGGGTTCAAGATGTGAGGAGTATCATTAAATCTCAATGGAAATCTTCCGAGCCGAAGAAAGGTCCGAAAAAAGGAGTTCTTGTGATCGGAACATTGAAGGTCCTTCGGTGAGGAAGTTTGGGAAGTCAACATTCAGCGAAGGACATATAAAAGCTATAGCGTTCTGAAAAAAAGGAGGATTCACACGAAAAGAAAAAAACGGTGTTCGCGGGGGAAGGGCGGGGGGCCGGTCCTGGATCGGAGAACTGTACAGGAAAATCTCAAAAACAATTTTCAATCAGAGAAAGATATAAACCGCTCTCCCTTTACTCAAAGGGGAGGGGAAGGTCTTTAACGAGATACTATTTCCCGATTACCTCTTAAAAATTGTCGAACAATCATAACAGGAAAAAAAAAGTCCATGCAGCACGGGTTTCAGGGGGGAGGCGGATGGGGGGGGGGAATTCTATGAAGATGGAAGTGGATGCCAAAATCTTCCGAGAAAGCTTGAAAGAAGGCTCTCGCGGCAAGATCAAGGGAACACGCGGAGATAACTTCATGGCACTTAAGTCAAACCTGTGTCGAGGGAAAAGAAAGTGCGCATCCGGAGAGGAAGAGAACCAAATCTGATTGTGCCGTACAGGGAGCCGCTTTCAGCCAAAAGGGAAGGCGGGTTCCGATGTCGCGGATATACAACTGAGCGCTTTGGAGGCCTCTGCACTTGAAAAAGGGGAGCCGTGAAGAGGAGTGTGTCGCTTTGAGCGGGGTGCTCCAAAGTAGAAAACGGGCCAAGGACAATCCTCCGGCATTTCGTAACTGGGGGATAGGGGAAACCCGAACTCGTTCTCGCAATAGGACTGGGCAGCTGACAGGGAGAGGGTCCAAGGCCCAGAAAAACAAAATCCTACAGGAGCTCAAAGGAGAGAAAAGAAACCACTTACATCACCTTCGAGACGAGGGGGAATTCGGGGGAACCCAAGGCGGAATTACAACTATCAGTCGTCCGCAATATAAAGACGAAGAAAAGAAAGGGTAAGAAGGTCCAGCTCCAGACACTCAGAAATTCCGGGAAAGACTTTCTGACAGACTCCCTATAAGCGCGAGGGGGTCGTCTTCCGAGAAGGAAGTTCAAAAGGGAAGGGGCTCTATCCTCTACAATGAAAAATTTCTGGAGAACAAAAGAGAAGAGAAAAAAAGCCGAAAGGGGATCAACAATATCCTCCCCAAAATCAATTTTAAACTCAAAGGGGATCTATCTATTCAAACTGCCTGCAAAAAAGCAAAGCTTTTGTGAAGAAGACAATCCGAAAGAGTGCTTTTTAAACCGATCAAGGTGGTCTTGAACCTACTGCCCGAAGAGGGCTATTCCTTGCTCGGGTGCTCAGGAGGAGAAGTACTACTCCTGGCATGGACGCTTTTCATCTTCATGGAGGGAGAACAAGTGAAGGAGCGAGATCCTTTTCTTCGGTAGGGGAATGGGGGGGAGAAACCTCGAAAGTCTTACAAGGTCCTACGCCAATATCAAAAATCTCTTAAAGAAGGGAAAAAAAAATAGCTTCCACACTGGTTGGAAGGATCTCTGCTAACGGTGGATAAGTCTCTGAAAGAGGGAAATACCGAAACCGTTTTCTTTTACAGGAGTTAACCCGGTCTATTAAAGGGTGTATCCAAGAAATAAAAAAAAAAAACCTGGGAGACAAAACTTCCTCCTCCATCAAGAGCTTCAGGGAAAAATAATCGTTGCCTGAAGGGAGGTTTCAAAAAAGACGGAGGGGTGGAAAATTCAAATAAAATTTAAAATCCCGATTAATAGGTAAGTTTGGAAAAAGGGAAATACATTTCCGTTCCCAAAAAAAGCTTCAGAAATGGAGATTCGCTCAAAGGCAAGGTAAGGGGGGATTTTGGGGAGGCTTCTTATCAAAAGCAGAGCAGCGGGCCTCAAATAATAAGAAGCCGGGAAGAGTTAAAAGGAAGAGTCAACCATGGAAAATTAGGGGAACTATGATGAGAGTGATCTCTGTTAAAGGAGTGAGAGGAAAGCAGCGGGGAGGGATCTTCTTTGCACAGCCCGGGGGGGGGGGGGAAGAAGGGAAAGAAAATCCAAATAAGATTACAAATGGATCTTCCTCGTCAGGCGCAGTCGAGGACTAGGGGGTCAACGTCCTCAAAGTACCGGGTCCTCGGGATTTGAAAAACCAGCAGGCTGGATTCCATGGAAGGCAGACTTTCCTTAGAAGTTCCAAGGATCACAGAGAGCGATCCGGGGCGCAGGCGGAGGGGGAAGGGCCGAAGGGGAGGTGGGGCTGGAAAAGTTGAGGGTGAAGGTGTTCTTGGAAAAGGTCAAAGGAAAAAAAAAAATGCCTCGGATGCAAACCAGGGAGTCGATACTGATTCAGGAAGAGGAATAAGAGGGTCCTCCATCACGTTAGGAAGGAAAGAGATGGTCAGATGGAAAGGGGATCTTTGTGGGGGGAGGAAAATGTCCGAAGAAAAGGGAAATGGAGGTTAAAGAAAAAATCGCAGGCAGAAAAAAGAAGAGGAGGAGCCCGACTTGGCGACATGCCCCAACTGGGAACGCGATAATCGTCAAGTAGGGTGGAGTCTCAGCATCGCAGACACTTCAAATGCCGAAATGGGGAAAACCGTTTTCTTGGCGCCGGGTATGACTTTCAGGGGGGAGGGCGCGTCACCATCGCCGAGTGGAGGGGTCGAAGGGGATCTAGAGAAAAGTTTCGTTCAGGGGGACAGGCCAGGGTAGTTGTTTCTCGGCCAATGGTACGGGGGGGGGGGTCGTCCAAGTTTGCGCAGGGAAGAGCGGAAAAGGGGCGCGCAAGAATTCGCCTCGCGACACGCTATAGGAAAGAAGTAATCTCATCCATTCTTAAACAACGTCCGGGGAGGGCGCTGGGGGGAGCGCTTTTAAAGCAAAGAACGGGCGGGAGGGAAAGCCTTTGCGAAGTGAGTTTGATCGAGGGGAATTCGACGGGGAGAGAGCGGAACCTTTTATGTACGTGGGTTGCGGGGGATTAATACTTCTGAGTAAAAGAGGTCTTTGGGGGGGGGTCTGGAGGTGATGGCTCTGTCAGTAACACAGGACATATGGAAAAAAATAATGCCTGGTCATGAGGGGAGAACGGAGAATGCCAGGGGTTCGGCAGTGGGAGGGGACTCAATTTAAATATGATAAAGAATCAAATCTCCCACAGGGGAAGAGCTAAACTGGAAAAAGAAAGGGACATGAACCAAACTTCATGTAACTGGAGGGACGACTTCGAAAATAGTGCTAGGAAAAGAACTCCAGTCTAAAAAAGGGAGTTTTCTCGTCCTTCATTCTCGTTATTGGAGGAAAAAGTCTACGTCTTCTCAAAGGGTCTTCGTCAGGCAGTTTACGGAAAGGGTAGCTTGATCCCCTCCCAGAGTTCTGGAAGAGATATCGAAGGAGGGAAAGGCAAGCCTTCTTCGTCTCGCAGAGGGTGGCAGCCACTCTTGCGAAACATTATTGGTGGAAAAAGAAGGGAAGTCGACTCCTTATCCCAGCAACGTTGCGAAGTGGCCACAGAAAGGGTTCGTAAATTTGGAAAGGGGAATCTAATACCCCTTAGCGTACAGAAAAATGCGTCGGATGGTTGGAAAAGGCATCGGGAGAGAAGAGTTAAGATTTAACTTGAATTGTCAAGGGATCCCGCTCTGGGGGGGGCTCAGGACCAGGGGAGAAAATAAAAAAGCCCTCTCTTCGCAAAAAACCCCCAAGAAAGGGACTTGCAGGGAAAAAAATAGGGTGAGTTCTTCTTTAGATGCAGCGGTTGAAGGGAAGGTAATGGTTCTTCGCTAACTTGACGGAAACCTCCGAGAACGAAGCTCCATTTGACGATCACCGCAACAGGGCCGCCAGTTCTGCTGCTAAAGAAGTGGATCGCCGTAGAAGGGAGAAATAACTCCTCCATTGTGAAGAACAGAATTGAAAAAAGGATTAGGGGTGAAGTGGGTGCAGGTCCGTGATTCAAAGGAGAGAAGATGGCAATGCCAAAAAAAACGCTTTCGAGTGAAGAAAAGGAAAAAGCGTATATGATCCATCATCGGGCAATGTCTGGAGGGACGGAGAAAAAAACCCCAACCCCCCCAACCCCCCCCCCAAGAAATCAAAAGCCCCATCAATATCAATAAGAGGGGGGTAAAATCCTGCAAGGGAAGAACCATAAAAGGGGAAAAAAAAAAACGTCTTTCTCGTCTCATGACCCGGCATGGAAAAGAGGAAGTCTCGCAGGGAAAGGAAAAGGGGGAGGAGCGCCTGGGGGAAGGACCGCTGAACGTAGAAGAAAAAAGAGGTTTCAAAAGACGAAAGGAAATGCCGTCTCCTCGATCTCAGGCCACGATCATTTAACCTGTATGAGAAAAAGAGGAAAGGCCTCATGAAAGAAGACAAGGATCCGGGAAGGGCTGCCTAATGAAAAAAAATCCGTCCGACCACATCACGACCACCCTATCGGGGCTCCATGAGTGAAAAAGGAGGGGGGGAATCGTGACCCAAAAAACAGCGAACTTCTCGGAAGGGAAGACTCAGCCTCAATCGGTGAGATAAAAAGCGGAGATTATTTAAAGCGGCATCTCTGAACTGGCGCTTCCAAAGGAACGCCAAAGAGTCCCTGGGAAAGAGAAAAACATGTTCCCGCGGGGGAAAAAAAAACAGATCTTCCTAGGCGCGCCATCAGGAAAAGGGTAATGGTCCCTCGACGGCAAAAAAACCAGAAAGGTAGACCAGAAAAGATCATCAGAAGGCAAGTGGGAAAATTAATCCATCTCACAAGGCGAACTCGAAGAAAAGATCCGCGACACTGAAGGAAGGAAAATCGAGCCGAAGAAGCCCTAAAAAAAAAGAGGAGGGAGAAAAGGGAATCGAAGAATGCGAGGAGCCATCGTTTCCATGGACGAAGAAGACTGGGAATCTACATTGGGGGGAAGAAGCAGACTTCAACTCAGCAAAATAAGGAGAAGAATCACGAGGGAGACATTCTCAGAAAGAGAAGAAGAAGGGATGTTTTTCTATTTCAAAAAAACTTCATCATACACCATCCCGCAAAAAGAGGGAAGAGCCGGCCCCATCAGGCGGATAGAAAAGGGGCACAAAGGAGTGAGAATAACCAGGAAACCTGAGAAACCCAACCTGCCGCTCATGGGCCGACCGCAAGAAGTCACCACCGGCGGAGATCTCGCGAACGGAGGAAACTTCCTCCGCCACTGCCGCAGCGTCTTAAAGAAAAAAACCATGAAACGAAAAGCTCCGCCACGCCGACCGTAATCACCCTTAAAGAAAAGCAAGGAGAAGAATCGGAACAAAGAACTTGAAAGGAAGGGCGGGAAAGACACAACCCGCAACGTCCACATCCCGACGAGCCATACACCCATAGGCGGAAAACATTACCCCGCTCCAATCAATAGAAGAGAGGTAGACTCCGTATGAAATAGTTCACCAAGAAGGGAAAATCATTCCTATAATACATTTAAATCCCCACGCACCCGAAAGACCTTCTAAATCCTCAAAGGAAAAGACGAAGAGGGGGGATCACTATCAGTAGACGACGTGAAAGGTTCCATGCTTTTCTCTAGAGCAAAAAAAAAACAAACGAGGATGAAGGGAAGGGTAGGTTTCACGTCGCTAAGGGGAAAAGGGGATATCATGCCGTCTGCCGTTGTCATATGGAGAAGGGGAGAAGGGGGTGTGAGGGTGGTTGTCCTGGAGAAGAGTGAAGGCAGAGGCTGGTGACAAGGTACGGGAAGGAAAGTGTGGTCCTTGATTTGGGAAGGAGCTAAAGCGGGCAGAAAGGGTATTTGTGCAAGCAATGGTGTTTCAGGGTTCGAGCGGAGAGGCGTTCGTGCACAAGTGGCATCCTTTGGTTTTGGGGGGGGGAGGAAACGCCTTCCCTTTCCTGCAGTTGGCAGATTGTGGTGAAGGGGAGGGCACATTGCTTTGTAATGCCATGATGGGAGTGTGGGGGTGGGGGGGGGGGGGGGATCTGGCGAGAGGGGAAGGAATGGGTGTTTTGACGGGGGGGACGCAGCTTGCAGGCGGACGTGAAAAACTCAGTACGTCTCTTAAAAGAGGGGGTTGCTTGAAAAAGTGGTGAAGCGGAAAGAAAGGAGGCGGTTTGTTTTTCCGGAGGGGCGCAATGGAGATCAACATGAATCGGGAGCGGAGGGGGACGTGCAGACGCCGTAGTGGGGGGAGGAAAAAAATAGGTTCCTGGGTGGGGGAAGAGGGCAGTGTTCGTAAGTTATCAAAAAAGGGAAAGGAGAAACATTTAGGAAAAAGGACATTTTTTCGACACTCGGGGGATAAGAGGGGCTGGAAGTGAATGCTTCGTCTGCTGGCGAAAGGTCGATTGCCTGGCTTGCAGGGAGTCTGGGAAGAAGAGAAAAAGAAAGTAGGGAAAGAGGATGGATCTCTCTTTCCAGGGGAGGGGGAGCTCGATCTGTAAGGGACGAGGGCTCTTCGAGGGAAGGTCCGGAAGGGAGGAAGGAACGTCTAATTATTTGTCTTACACGTCGTGCGACGCCTCAGGGAAGTGATGAACATGAAGGACGTATTTATGATCTCGGAGATGTGGGGGTGTTGAATTGTAGGGAGGTCTATTTGGGGGAGCAGCGTTTGCCTTCGAAGGGGGGGAAACTTTGCGAAAGGAGGAAAAGTAGTGTTACATTTGATGGAAGAGGTTGTTTTGAAAGGGGTCTTATGAGACGCTCAGTTGTGGAGGGGGGGGGCCAGCACCAGGAAGTCCAGTGTGTGCAGCTTCCATACGGATCTCGAGCTCGGAGTGAAGGGGACGTTCAAATTTTCGTACATCGCAGCGGCAGGGATTTTGTGATAGAGAAAAAAAGATCCGGTGACACAAAAGATTTAAGGAGAGGGTTCAGGAACTCGGGAAAGGGGGGAGTAGATCTTTACTATTTTGGGAGGGGGCGTTCATCGTGGAGTAGTCCGCCAAAGGGGAGGAACGGAGCCTTTCTCTCCCCATAGTGAATGGCGCGAGAAAGACCAGGACGTACATTAAGGAGGAGAAGACTCGAGGAAAGAGAGTCCGCGGTGGGGGGGAGCACCGAAAGTCCGCGTTGGGAAGAGGTCACCTTAATCGGGGGAAAAGGACTGGCGAAGGGAGAGCGCAAGACTTTCACGAAGTAGCGAGTTCGGGGGTCATGGGAGAGAACAAAAAACAAGGGTCTGGGAGGTGGAGGGTGTCAGGAGGGGGGAAACCGGCAGGAGATGAAAGAGACTTTATCGGGGTCTTTACAAGTGTTCCGACGCGCAGCGAGGAAGGGGGGAGCACGTTTTGCTTTGGGGGAAAAAAAGTACGCGACAGGCGAAAACCGGAATGAAGGGGGATCATCTCCTAGGTTAGGTCAAAGAGAGGAGAAAGCGGGGGAGGTTTAGGGAGAAAGAATACGTATTGGGGCGTAATAAAAAAAACTTCACAAGATAAGAAAAAGACTCATTGTGGCAAGCTTTTATGAAACGCGTAGAGCAGGAAGAGGGGAAGGCCGATAAAAGGGGGGAGGCCGCGAGATTCCTAACTGGGACGGAACCATTAGGGGGAATATCGATTAAAACATTTAATTGTCCTCGGGGAAAAGTCAGGTTACGGTCCGGAGGGTAAAAAGGAACACTAATTACCATACGCGGGAAGAAACCGCGTAGTCGTTCCCGGGGAAAAATAACTCACAGATCCTTCAGTCACCCAGACTCTCTGGTCAGGAAAGGGGGGGGATCGGGAAGGAAGAAACCTATAGGAATAGAAAGCTCGACCCTTTCATCGGAAAAGGGGCAGCATATAAAAGGGGACTCTAAAAGGGATCTCGCAAGTTCGAAGGGAGAGGGTATTCTATTCACTAGGGAAAAATTCTAACAAGACACATCCTCAAATCGGAAGACGCTGGGAGGGAGGCGGCGTCTAAGTCCTGGGGAAAAATAAAATGCGAGGGTAGCGGGTCCTTGCAAGTGGCGGGAAGGGAGACTAAGAAAGTTTCTGACCAGCTTCTCTCCAGAGAACATCTCACACGAGGGGCTTCCCAAAAAAGAGGGCAAGTCCACTGGAAGTGTGTACTAAGAAATGGGGAGCAAGTACTACTTTCACCTACCATCCTCTGCCATTCGGAAGGGAAAAAAAAAAAGAGCTTGCATCCTTGCGGGGAGGAGGGGGAGAAAGACTTTGAAATTCAGGCGGGGTAGGTTCCGTTTTGAAATAGCGTCCATTCGCCGTTTAAAAGAGAGGGGGCTCTTTGATCGAGTAAAAGAAGAAAAAAACGATTTTAATGTGCAGGCGGTCATAACTAAAGAAGCAAAAAAAGGTTCATTTCGTCACTTACGGGGGGACCGAGTACCCTCAAAGTGCTGGAACGCGACAAACCAGGGGATAGGCCCGATCAACGACCAAAATCCGAACGTGAAGAAGTACTCTCAACTATCAAAAAAGAGAGAAAGCAACTTAAAAAAAGGAAAAATACGACGACTCCTCATCGGGGAGGAACGATCACGGGAAGTTTCTCAAATTCTTGAACTCAAACAATTCACGAAGGTTGTAAAGCTCTCTTTCCAGAGGACAGGAAAAAACGTAAGGGGGGAAGGGGACTAATTGGGAGGATATTCCTGTAGCCCGAGGGGTACTTCTTGTACGCGACGTCTACTGGGGAGAGATAAATTTTAAGGGGACCTTCTCCAACTTTGTGAATACAATAGTAGGTGGTACAGAGCAAAAACGAACACTCAGTAGACTTTGAAAAGGGAGAGGTGGAACTCAAAACCAATGAGGATAAGTCTATCTCTTCCAAAGAAACTCAACACTATGAAAGGTTAAGAGAAAAGGAAGGGAGGTTGCTTTCATTTTTCTCCAGAAAAGGGTGATCCAATACTGGGGGGAGGGCTATTGCATTGAGAGGGCTCTTCCTCCAGTGTCTTCTTCAAACGAGACGCCTGGCAATTGAAAGAGGAGTGCATCGTAGGGGGGGAAAATGTCTCCAATTGGAATCATTCATCGTATGAAGAGTTGGCGAGGGGGGGGCCGAAAGGGAAAAAAAATCTGAACTTATCTATTCGGGCTTACAAAGTAGACGAAAAATAATATCTTCATCTATATCAAAGAGAGGGAACGACTTTCCCGTTAATTTGGGAAAGAGCAGGGTATCGGCGAACTTTGGGAAGAAATCTGTTCCAGGAGGAGAAGGGGGAACGGTGCTTTTCCATTTTTATTTGCCAGACCGGCTATTCAATAATCAACTGGATCAAGCAATCAAATCTCGCAAACTTGTTTTAGAGGGAAAGCCACCAGAGGAATCGCTTCCTAGCTTTATTCTAGCTTGGAGGTTAAATTATTGAAAGGATCTCATGAGGGGGGGGGGGGGGAATTCAATCATCTACTTTAAAAAAGAAAAAGAAAGGAAGGACTTTTATCTGAAGGGGAGACTTTTATCAAAATGACTAGTCACAGTCAGACTTCCTCATTCCGGAAGTAGAAATCAAATGCACGGGTGGTCTGCTCGAGCTTAGATAAACATTTCTCTACAATAATACGATCTCGAGCAGCTAAATCAAAATCCTTTCCCATCTATCCCTGAGACTTAGAGGGAATAGTATGATGAAGCGCTGGGAAACTGTATTTGATATATTCTTCGGAGAAGAGGGATGATTCATTCATTAAGGTACATTATCGGATGGGGCAGAGTATCTCCAAAGCATAGCAATACGTGTATTAAATCTCCTCGGCAGGGCTGAAGAAATTCCTTCTCCTTGACTATCAGGAATAAAAGTATCTCGGGGGGTAAATGCCAGGGGTTTCCCTTCTATGAAGGTGGGTGGGAAGAAATGCCCTTCGATGAAATCCTTTTGAAAAGAAAGAGCTTTGCTCACAAAAGGGGAAGAGAAATCCGGTGTGTCTCAAGAAGGGGAACAATTCTTTGCCGCGAGGAGTGAATCCATTTTCGGTAGTACTCTCCTTGTCCATCCAGAAGGGGGAAAGCCCTTCTCTCGTTTATGAAAAAAAAAAGCGTCAAAAACCTTTCCAAAGTGATGTCCTCCATCAAGGCTCAACACCGGGGGAAACAAAAGTCAGCGAAAAAAAAGCATATATTTGTGGGGGGAGGGGTGGTCGTCTACCTTTTCCGAAGGGGGGCGGGTTCGATCAAAGGGATCTCCAGGGCCGAGAAAGGGGCAGATGAAGATTAAGTGGGGCTCAAGAGTTACCGCGAGAAGAAATGACAGCGTCTTCATTCGAATTCGAAGAATGGAAGGAGAGAGGGGACCTTAAGGAAGGGTTTCTTCAATTAGTTGAGCCACCAGGGCTCCTATGAACAGAAAAGAGGCGCTTTCTCTTCACCATCTGTCGGGGTGAGGAAGGAGTCTATAGCGTGAGGCCGAGTGTCTTTTCTTTCATATGGGCCAGAGCTACGTTGGGGGGTCTCGAGAAAAAGTTTTTGCTTTTGAGGGGTTTGGAGTCCCCACCCGGGGGGGGCGAAGTTCAATCAGTCTATCTTCAGGTAAGAAGGAAAAGTCTCTTACTAAGGTAATCGCGCTGGGAGTAAGGAAGAGGAAATGTCTGATTACTGGCAGCCTTTGGGGGAGGACTTTGACGAGAGAGGGTTAAACCATCATCACTAAGGAGTGTTCGGGAAGAAGCTACAAGTCCGGGGAGCGGTCACTTATCTACGTGAATGAGCGTCTATGCTTGAGGTTAGGGGGCTTTTCGGGTAGTTCATTTGAAAGAGTCGTCATCTTTTCAGGGGGTCTTTTTGAAAAATTGGAGGGGGGGGGGGGCTGCAATGGGGGGAAAGGGAAACATTTTCCGGGGGGGGGAAGGATAATTGTCGAAAATAAAGAGAAATCAATTATTGTCAGCTCCCTTGACAGGCCACTTTATGTCATTGGGTTCTGCACTTGAAGGGCGTGATTTAAAGATCAAATCGCGCACGGAATAAAGGATAAAAGTCGGGGAGAAAAAGCTTCCATCCACCAAAAGGGGGAAAGCATCTAATCCTCTTAAGACGGTAGACATGGCTACTAAAAGAAAGAACCGGCTGCCAGGCTCTTTTTAGGGGAGTAAGCCATTAAACGAGGCGGGGACTGCCCTTACAGACTTCTAAAAGAGGTGCAGCGTTCTTGAACTTGAGGGCCCATTAAATTTCGAGGAAAAGACAAAGGCGAGTAGTTAGCGCCTCTTGTGCAAAGTCTCTTCTAGGAGAGGACAATCTTGCACCCCTGAAATCTCAATCGACAATGGGGGGGGACGGAATTAAGAAAAAAGGTTGATGATGACGGGAAACGAATTTTATTAATTGAAAGGGTTTGGAGAACGTTTGACGGAGGCGAATACCCCTGAAAAAGCAGAAGAAGAAGGGCGTAACTCTTCGTATATTTAGGAGAAAGGGGCTGTAGATGCGCACCCGGGTACTAGTTGAGAGGCGCTCTTGTTAGCTCTTTGGACAGGGAAAAACTCATTACCGTATCCAAGGAGTCCGCCCAGCGCGAATAGACCCCGAAAAAGGGGGGGGTGGGGGAGTGATTTCGTTTAGGAAATTCGATGAGGGACGCGTATTGTCATAGGGGTGGGGGGGACGCAAAGTAACGCCGTGAGACCTTCCCAGGGGTTAGAACCCTCAAAAGAAAAAACCGTCCAGGTAAGAGAAGGCCAAGTCGCCCTTAATCTCCTTCTGGAGGAGAAGAAAATTGTGAGGAGAGAAGATCTGCGAGAGGGCGGTGGGGTTCTTCGCTTTAGGCCCACAAAGGAAGACAGATTTCATCAAGAAAGATCGCTTTAGCATGAAGAAAAGAAATCTTATATTATCCAAAAAAGTGAAGATAATGGGGGGGAATTCAAAAAAAAAGTGTATGCCTAGCGGCAGGAACGCGTTAATTCAAATCAAGAAGGAAAGAAGTCAGATCCTGCCTGGAAGAGAGAAGAAACCCTCAAAGACATACCGCAGGGTAGCGGAGAAGGTACCCCCTACGCGGGAATACTACTTCGGGAGGGGAGGCTAGAAGGAGGGCTCCTATGAAAAAGGAGGTGCCGAAGTTTCTGAAAGTGCTCCTGCAGTTGGGTAAAGGCAACATGAATGCAAGTAGTCTCGGAAAGGAAAAAGAGCCTATCAGTACCGGGTGAGACGCGGCCTGTGGGTCTGCTCTACGGGGAAAATCCAAATCTAAGATCAACTAACAGAACGAGCCTCCTACCACATCCGTTCACAATCATTTTCAAAAGGCAAACAAGAAGCTCTCCATCGGAAAGCGATGGGGGGGGGGAGACTACACCAAGAGCAAGAGGGGGAGAGATAATTCCTTTCGCAACGGAAATACTCAGCATCCGAGACAGAGGGGGGAGGGGCCATCACTCTGGAGGGCACCTTTTGAGGATAAGGAGGAGTAAAGGGAAAGCGGAATCAACATGTTCCCCGAAACACAAACAGATTGAATCCCAAAGAAAGAATGCTCCATCCTAAGGGGAAAAATTTTAACGGGGGGGACAACTCTGCGAAAAGGGGGGAGGAGGGGGGAGCCATCACCCCAGCAGATCCTATCGAAAAGACTTTATTGGAAGAAGAAGC
>Ga0179591_1369427_pt1 | contig 14022 bp, 15 predicted proteins | sample CZOMad2_1_08_16f_FD_182891 | JGI IMG/M metagenome (GOLD analysis project Ga0179591, IMG submission 182891) | Vadose zone soil fungal communities from Angelo Coast Range Reserve, California, USA - CZOMad2_1_08_16fungal (PacBio error correction) | ecosystem: Environmental > Terrestrial > Soil >...
GTAGGGCCTTGCCGGTTCCTGAACTGTAATAGAGGCTGGGGGTGCGGGAAGGCCGGATAGCCTTGAACCAGCACTAAGGTGTGACGCTGAGTCCCATCTCCAGGCCGAGAACAAGAATCTATGTCAGGAGGAGGAAAGGACAAAGGTCTTGGGCAGTTCAGGGCGGGGGTCACCAGGGACTGACTGTTCCCCACGGAAGATATATACGTCGCCTTAAGACCCTACGGGGTGAAAAGGAAAGTTGCTTGAGGGGGGGGGACGGGGACGCCCGGCAGGCTGTTCGATAGAAAGAGAAAAGACCTACTCCTGATAAAACAGCACAGCCCGAACAAAAAAATCCGGGAGGAATTGCGCTACCTGGAATCCTTAATGCTCGGGGTTTTACTCAAGGTGGCCAAGGCGGTGCTTCGCCGCTTGGGCAAAACTGCTAAGGCTGGAAGCTCTGGAAAAATGGAGAAAGAACGAACGCGCGGTTCGAGGCCACTGCGAATGCCGCATAAGTGGCGGCGATTGCCATGCAGGACTTGAGGTTTGAGACCAGGTGAGCTAATCACGACCTTTTTTAGGGCATGGCCAGGAGGCCCGAGCCTTGTACAACGGCGCAAAGACGGACTTCTTCACCGCAACGGCGTGGCCGAGCCGAAGGGGACGTGGCTTAACGTAAAATTGCAGGCGTCTTCTCTGACGGACAAGCCTGCGCTACGTCGAAAGGGTCGCCGGTGTATGTGGGTTTGGAGACTACGAGTGCACTGAGACCCCGCGCTGAATATCGGGCGCTGGAGGCGCCGAAAAACCGTCCCCCGTCGAAGGGATACTGGGTACACCAACGTCTACCCTTCCAGGTCCGGAGAAACTTATGACGACAAAACCTGGTAGGGGGATCGAGAGAGCGGGGACGAACTGCAAACTCGGTGTGGAGGGCAGAGATTGAGACGTTCACTGCGAGCCGGTCCGCCCCCCCGTAACAAAGTTAAACCAAGGAGGAAGAAGAGGGCCAAGTCACATCGGCACGAAATGAGGGACCGTCACCAGACACGAAAATATCAGGGAGGAAGGAAGGTGTTGAAAAAGGACGGCTGGGAGGCTCTCCAATTACAAGGACTATCAACACCTTGAAACTCCTAGCACATGAGTGAACCGGCGCTTGAAAAGGCCCAGGCCGAGTCTCCTATCAAGCCTGATTCGAAGGCTACTCGAAACGCGGACGTAATCGTCTGCTGAAAAGAGCGGAAGAAGGGGAGACTAAGGAAAAATGGCAATTCGAAAAGCCTGTCAGCATCACTTGTCTAGCGCGGGGGATCCTAACTCTGGGGGATCGCTGGCAGAGGTAGAGTGGGGGTGGGGCAAACGGTCAGCGACACAGCGGTCGGCGGCAGCGAGCAGACCATGTCCCGTCAAAAGTGGACTAGAAGAGCGCGGCTCCCTGGAGACCAGGCCCGCCGAAGGCATCATCGCCCCCCTCAACAGGCGCCGGACGCCGGCCGGCACTCTTCAGACTTGCCCCTGGAGGGTGGTACGTATTCCAGCGTCCGTAGTGGCAATAACGGTCAGGGGAAAAGGGGAGTCGTAAATTAACTAGAAGGGGTCGCGACGAAATGGAGCAACTAACCTTCTGTGTGACGAATATCCCCGCGTAAGGCGGCCGGGGGCGCAGGGTAGCTTGGTTAAACTAGAACATCTCACAACGGAAGAGGGGAAAGACGTGCTCACAGTAAGTGGCTCAAACCGACCATCGCCGTCCCCGTAACGCCGTGCGGTCTTGCGCCAGGTTTAGGGGAAATCAGCGTTAACACTGGTCCTGGGGCGTGACTCAAAGGAACGAATCGGAATCCGGAAGGATCACCGGACGCAAATGGCTCCAATAGGCGTCAAGATAACCAAGACACAATTTAACGGAGGCCGCGATAAAAACTACAAATCAGGAACCCCGAAGTTCGGGGCAAGCGGCGGGCGGGGAAACCCGCGTAAGCAGGGTGAACCCCTCAAGACGTGAGAAGCGATCACCGCGCCCCGGTGACAATCGTCGCTCTGACGCCGCTACGACAATGGTGAAAGACGTCCGGCCACCAACCGCCGGCCATACAAAAAAACGGAAAAACGAGAGCGGGGGAAAGAGAGGGGTCTCAGAACTTAAAAAGAGGAGACGACAATAGCAACGGCTGAAACGCTGCCGCGACGTAACCCTTCGTGAATCGCCTCGTAGAGAGCCAGAGGAAACGTCAAAAAAGGAAAATAATGCGGGAGAAAGACGGTGAACGGGGACTTAAACTCCGAAGCCGCTGGCAGGAGGAGGTTGGTGATCGTGGTGCGCCGTCTCGTATGCCGCGACAAAAGGTCTAAAAAACCGGAAGAAAAGCCCGGCTCGGCAGTAAAGGTTACGGACCGGAGGTGTGGGAAGATCGGACTGGCAGGCCTGCCGGCCGAATCAGGACGGGTAAAGGATGTAAAAATCGTGGGGGGAGTGCGTTCATTTATGCCGCTGAGGAATCCAGAGAGCCGCAAAAAACGATAAGTCTGTAAGGGTAAGAAAAAAGCCGCTCCAGGGGCGAACTGGGTAAGGGGGGCTCCAGCGCAATGCGCCAGTGGTATACGTTGGTGTCTTGGAACCTCGCCCTCTTTGTCCTCGTAACCACAACACTAAGGAGGAGCTTGTCGCCGTGCAAAAGAGGGCCTGAAAAAAACTCAAACGCCCGTAGTCGCACAAAAACCCCCTGCGAAGGTTTAACTCTCTGCATGGGGGAAGCAGAGACAAAGTCTAAGTTCGAGCTCCCCTTACCCGAACTAGGCAGGCTCGGAACGCAGTTGGTGAAGGAAAGAAAACTCGCAAGTCTACCGAGTCACCTGTTCGACTACGGCTGAGCCTCCGGCACCCACCACGGGAAAGTATGTTCTAGGCAAGGAACAGACTAAAAGAAAGACATTGCCTAAGGGATCGCGCCAGCTGTCTTTCTAAGTTTCCAGATAGTTAAGTTTGGAAACTCAATCCAAATTAAGCAGGACTGCACAGGCCCGTAAGAGCAAAGCGGGAAGCCCTTCCTGGTCCACCCTTCAATACAGCTGGGTTCCCTCAGGCGCTGCGAAACGTCTCGTGGTCGCGTTTAGCTGTTCTGGTCACAGCTTTATGGAAAAAAATACGCGTGAGACAGCCTTAAAAGGGAAGTCAAAGCACTAACCCTTCTGGACGTTGCGGCATTCAAAAGCGATGAGTGGAAAAAAAGGTGAATATGGAAAGGGGGGGGGGTCGGGGTCGTGCTGTCATCTAATCTGGGGGCTGGGCGCTGGGGTGGCACGGCGGGGGTCGGGTCGGGGTGGGTTGGGGACTGGTGGAGCAAAACTGTGTCGGTGGCAAGCGCGCGGTGGGTTATGGTGGGGGCGCGTTCTGGAGGGTAGCGCTCCCGAGGCGCGGTACTGGCAGCGGGGGGATGGATCAAGGGGTATGGTCGGTTGGGGGGGCGGGGAGTCAGGCTGCTGGGGGCGCGTGGCGACGTGGGTGGGCTGGGGCGTCAGGGGGGTGGGGGCGTCCGGGCGAGGGGGAATGGTTGGTGGGGGGGGGGGGGGGGGGGGTGGGAGGCGGAGGGGGGGGAGGGGGTAGAGCGTTGTTTTTTGTGGGGGGGGGGGGGGGTGGTGGTGGTGTCAAATGGGAGTTCACAGGGGCCCGGGGTGGTCAGTGGATATAGGGTGCTCAACAAACACGGAGGAGTAGAGGAAGAGGGTGGGGGCTAAAAGTGAGTCGCTGTGGGAAACCTCTGGTGGGCGGGGCATGCGCGGAGGGAAATGTGGGGCGGTGGGAAGATGCTGGGCGTGTGAAATGTGGGTGACGGGTAAGTGGATCGTCTGGTGGGTGTGTGTTGGCTGGGGGGGCGGGCGGAACCGATGACGCCATCCCTCACAAGAACCAACTTGTGCAAGTAGACAAGTTAAAATCAAGTAAGACAGGTTGGCCCGTGTTCAGAGGCACAGAACCTCCATAAAAAGTTTCTGAGAAAAGCCAAAAACAATAGGGCCAGACAAATCCGTAGTTGTGAATTCACCGGAAGTCAGGGTTAATGGTTTTTAAAAGTGTACAGCAAAGGTTCGCAGAAAAAAAAGACGGCCGACGCCGAAAAATAAAACGGTGAGCACAGCACAGCCGCAAACCGCGGACAAATCGTGCACGACATGAAAGAAGAGAAAAAAAAGGTTCGTTTCTCCGTGGCTCTCCGGAAGGGCAGCATGGGGGGCAGCTCAGAGGGCCATGGCAAGTCGGGGCTGACGGAAGAATTGCGGTAGGGCCACTCTAACCAGAACAGGGGGGCGAGGAGATCGGTAAAAGACTGTTAAGGTATCGACCAAAAAGAAGGTGGTTCAGGTAAAAGTCCCTTGCAGCTCGATTCGCGGACGAGGAGGGAATTTTAACGGGACAACCACGTATTTACAGCCCATGACGTGCGCGTGGTCCACAAAAAGGGGCGGGATCTTGGCACTGCTGGCCGCGAACAAGAGAGTCTCCGTTTACGTCGCAGGAGGGGGTGCTAAAGTTCTAGGCGAGCTACTCTAGGGCACTGCGAACCCTCCTTAATTAGTAGCTAAGTACGAAAAAACAAAAACCGAAATCTCCCCGGCTACGGATACTGGGGGTCCAGCAACTCTACCCCGGACGGTCTCCTGTCCTCTCCTTACTTTGGAAATGGTCTGATCTAAAGTAGGCGAAGGTTGCGCGTGCTAGGATGGGCGGAGCGGAATCACGCGGCAGACAGTCCTACCCACAAAGATAGAACGTTTAACAAAAGATGGCCGGCCGAGTAGCTTACGGGTATCGACAATCACACCTAGTCGGTACCGTACCACCATCTAAAAAATAAGCCGGGGAAAAACGTGGCGGCCACGACAAGGGTTGAAAAACAGGAAGATGGGGGGATGAAAAGCCAACCCTACTCAAAACGTTTACCTCCTAGCAAGAGGTAGCGGCGGCCGGAATTCCAAAAAGCAAACAGAGTGAGACACAAGGAAGGCTGCCACTAGGATCTCATCGAAAACTCTGGTAGAAGGCTAAAGGCCGAACTAAACGTGAATCAGGAAATAAAAAAAGCCAAGATCTCCGACGACTACGAGGGGGTCTGTCCGTCGGGTTAAGAAATAGCGCTGAAGCGATCACGATTGGAGAAAGCCCACGGTGACAAAGGAGGAGGGGGGGGGGCCCCTGACGGAGGAGGAAAAACGGCGTCGGGGAGGGAAACGGAGGTCCGCGTCAATCAGCGTCGCCGGTGGCGGAAAGCGTTGGTCTCCGACGTGGGAGGGCCAAAGTTTCAAGAAGAGAGGGACAAGACCAAAAAAAAAGGAGTCCGGGCGACGAAATTGGCCAGATCCGAGGAAGAAGGGACTTGGATTGGGGGGGTACTGTCTCCGTTGCCTCTGATGGCCCTTTACGCAAGGGGCCGTATTACCCGAGAAGGCAGGGGAACCCCTGGGGGAAGGTGGTAAAGCCCCAAGGGAAGGGGGGAACGAGAGCCGAAAAGGAGAACCGTCAGGACACAAGCTTGGGGGTAGAGCACTCTTGTTGTAGCATTCTATACAAAACGAGTAGTAAAAATAAAGAAGCTTAATTGACCAAAAAAGGAAGTGGATCTCACAAACCGACGAAGAGTGAACGAAAGCAAGGAAAAAAGGCGGTGAAAACCAAGAAGGGGTATTTCAAATCGGTAAAAAGGGTAATCATGCTGGCGGTCAAAAAAAAGCCCCGTATGCGACGGCGTCACTAAGCCTATTGCTCATCGGAAAGGACAGGGAGGGGGGATACGTCACGAAAATCAACAAGAAACCGGCCAGAGAGCCGTAAAATCACCTCGGTTTCGGGAGGAGATAGACCATGCGGCTGGGGTAAGGTACTCCACTGGCGCCGCCACTCTCTTAGGGATAATGACACATTAATCCCCTTGGGATTTACGATGGGCTAAAAAAAAAGAACCGACGCCGGTCGCCTTACCTTCAGGGACACGCCGACATCGAAAGATACCCGTTCCCGCTCAGATCAGTGATCGCGTCCAGCTCGGCATTAACGGTACACGAAAAACGGGGGGGCCGTAGTCAGTGGGGGGGGGGGAAAAGAAACGATTCGACAAACTAAGGCTGGGAGAGGCCATAGTAAAGTGAGACCAGCTGGGATACCGTCTCGGAGAGACCTTCAGGGCACAAAGGGTTTCGCCCCTTCCCAGCTCAGCTTCGAAGGAGGAAAAGGTCTTAAGGTGGCGGGAAAAAAGTACTGGGCTCAAAACCATTCAGACGAAAAATGGAAAGCCTGGGACTTCGAGGATGGTGAAGCGTAACGGGGGGGGCGTTCCTATCCTTAAATGCACTACCTTCTCGGTGAGGCCGAAAGATTTGTCAGGGGGGTGTGAGTTGCGGCAGAGTTAGGCCTCTTGAAGTCGCAGGACCAGCCACATCGCCATGGCGCACAAAAAAAAAAGAAGTCCGCTAGCTCGCGGGCAGAAAAGGAAATCTACTACGCTTTCAGAAAGAAAGTCAGACCTCTTAGTGGTGAAATTCTGTAACCAGGACAAAAGAATCGGGGTAAACGCCAGTCTGATGGTCAGGGCGCGAAAAGACATGCCTGAAAGGGCTTTTTTCCACGTGCCCCGTGCTTAGCTTCGCCGAAAAGTTCTGACATAAACCGCCTCTGTGACGCGTATAGGAGTCTAGGAAAAAGAGACGAGCCCTGACGGACAAAACTCAGACTAAGAATACCTTTGCGCACTAAAAATGGCCAGAAAAGACCAAGAGAGAAGAGCGCTTCAACATGGTCGGCGAACGGCTGCACGGAATCGGTCACCTCCGAGACACGGAGGGAAGAATCAAAAAAGTAAGGAAATGACCGGCCCCGAACTCTCGAAAATGACGGAAACAATGTCCCTCTCGCACTACAACAGGTTCAAGTAATCCCCGGAAAGTCCTTAACTGCAATCAAAAGAGCGCCGACAAGAAGAGACCCCTTAAAAAGAAGACTTCAAAAACGTGGAGGGCCCGGAAAGTTCTCCTAAGGGGGAAAATTGGGAGCCACGGGATGGGAAGAAAAAACGTTCTCCCTCGTCGTGGTACGGGCTCTAAGCTACAAATCCTTCCTGGCTGAGTGTCAAAACCTGCAGCCCTGAAATCACACGGTGAGCAGCCCTGGGTATCTACCAGAATGAAAGGGGGGCTTACCGCGGGACTTAGACGAACATGAAGAAGGGCCAGAAGTATCAAAGTCCCGTACTAGAAGGAAAAGCACCAGCCGCAAGCCCAGAAGTGATGAGGGGTAAAATATAGGCAGGCAGCACCAAGAACGATGCTGTGGTAGAGGGCCTCGGAATGTACGGACAAAAGCGCCGTAACCCCGGAAATAGACCCTCTGTTACACGTCACGAAGGGCAGGTAACATAAGGGGGGGGGAAATGTGGGCGGGGAATACAGAAGGCACGGGAAAAGGTCAAAAACCTCTCTCAACACAACAAGTCTTATTAACGAGAGAGGATTGAACTGGTGGGGGGCGGGGTCCGGGAAGAAAAACCAGGGAACATCGGCCGGGCGGTGGCGTTCCACCTTCGGTCGCAGGAACAATCAGCGTGTGGACGGGCGGGCCGGCCGCAAGCCAGCGAACCTCCTATACCTCACGCTCTTGGGAGGCACTGACATTAGAGAACACCATCCTAAATCTGTGCTTTCTGGAACGCGGGTCAGGGGCGCAGGCCACTCAGCGAAGGTACATGAGAAGCTGGCCCCGCCTAAAAAAAAAAAAAAAATCGAAGAAGAGGGCGGAAAAAACGGTTAAGCAACGAAGCGCAAAATCGGGTGTCAAAACGAACCTTATGTCGATTAAGTTTGGGGGGGGGACAGTGAAGCCCGAAGGGAACGGTAGAGAGGGAGGGTCCGAAATACGCCAGAACGCCATGCGACAAAGCACAGCCACTAAACATGAGGCCCGAAATCATCGAAGCACGTCGTGCACTCAACCTGGAGGCTTATTCGAGGGGGATTGGGGCTCTTGTTTCCTAAGGCCAGGAGGGGGAGAAGTGATTTGGTAAGATATAAGGTCATAGTCAGTTCTCTTTAGTCTACCAGAATGGTGGGTCGCGGTGAGATAGTCCAAATTCTACTCTAGCAGCCGTTGCAAGAGGCTAAATTTCCAGTAAGTTGAAGGAGTTCCAGGTTCAGGGGAAGGGTACCAAAGAAGGGGTTGGAAGGAGGAAGGGGGGAGTCCCTTGGTTAAGCCGGACTCCCAGTTGAAGGACGGGATCCTTCTATTCTTTTGGCTGACTGTATCACCAGACACTGTCCTGATTGAGAGGCCGAGAAGGGCTGGGGGAATTTCTTCAGGACAAAAGGGGGTACAAATCAGCTCTACTGGAACGTCACCGGAGGTGTGTGGTGCAACCGTCTTTTATGCCGGAAAAAAGAGCCGAGGAATGCAACTATTACCTCCCAGGTTCTGCGGGGCACTACGAAACAGATCGGGGACCGGAAGAAAGTTCTAAGGGGTTCCAGACCACGTCTAACCGACCGAGGCGCAACGTAGGGGAAGCCAGAAAGGTCATCGAGTGCGGTGCGCGAGCTAAGACTTCTCTTGGGGGTTAAGAGGGGGGCGATTTGAAGGACTTCGTCACTGGGAATAAAGGGGGAAAGAAAAGCCAAGAGAAACCAACAAAATTACCCAATAGTTTCCTCTGAAACGGCGGAGGGAAAAGGACAAAAGGGAGACAGAGCCACCTAAGCTGACCGCACCATACCGGATCGTAGTAGCCAAGAGGGAAGGTGTGGTGTACTCCCCAGGATTGGGAGGACGCGACCAATAAGAGAAAGGGATAACCGGGGACCAAAAAGCCAGCGCGGAAGTTTGAAAGTAAAAAAACTTCAAACGTCGGGAAATACGAAGGAAGAAAAGGGAATATCTATATAGGCTGTCTAAGGTCTACGAGGCATATAATACGCGGGAGCCGTAATCGGCTTCAGCCGCCATCGGCAATCCAAAGAAAAACCGTCTTGGCACATCATTGCTGAAGGAATGGACGAGAAAAGAGCTGGGAAAAACGAGGTGGAAGGGGTCTATGGCGGCGGTGTGGCCCTGAACGGTCAGGACTGAACACTTCGTCAGTATGGAAAAGGCTTCAATACCTGGGAAACGAACCACAGGCTGAGGCATTGTCTTCGGAATTAGGGACGCTTTCTCCTGCCGTCCCAAGGGGCAGGGAGAGGGTCATAAATCGCACAGGGAACACGCAACCGGATTGCCGGGCTGGACGAATTCACGCCGAATCAACGGCCTACGCCATTTGTGTAAAATTGTGTCTTTAATCTCCGTTCCGGATTCAAAACTTTCATTTTGACAGGGAGTCGTTCCCTATCCAAGGCGTGACACAAACGCCGTCCCAGGGGAAAAGGAGGTGAAGAATAACTTCTTTGTTACCGCAATACCCGAAACCGTCTCGGTGTAGCACGATCTGTACGGGTGACTAGCCAAACCTAGGGGGAATCAAACGCATCTCTTCCACAACAACGTAGGGAAGAGCTATATTTGCGAAGGTCAAAAACACATGGCTCTACACCGCTGAAAGACTTTAGGAAAAAGCGCCGCAGGGGGGGCGGGCGGTGAACAACCGAATTGAAGGGCATCAAAGCGTTCACCAAAGGGCTCGGGAGGGGGGGGCGGTCAAGACGCCCGGATAACTAAGAATTCGGTCAACCTGCCCCTATTTCAGAAAAAACGGACGAGGAACGGAACGAAAGAGGGGGAGGAGGCAGAGAATTGGCCGAGTCCCAACGGCCAAGGAGTTCTTGTCGAGGGGCAAACCGCCGCGTGGGACCCGACTCCACTTTCGAGCAAAAAAGATCAGGCCTCGTGGGCCGAGAAACCTTGAAAGGAAAAATGGAGAGCTGTGCCCTCCGAACCTGAAACCGGGGTAAGACTTATCAGGCCTCAAAGCCATATCCATTATCCACCGAGATGATACCCTCGCTAAGCCAATCTAGACCATGCCTAAGGAAAAGGGGAGGAGGGCGAAGACACGCACGGGCCCGGAGGGTCATTGACAAGGCGAGACTTCAGAAGTATTAAAACAAAGCGTCGTGATCGGCCCTTAGATAAAAAAAAGCTATATTATATCCAAGCCTTAGCCTCGGCCTGCGGCTGGTACACGCTTGGGTTGGACTTAAAAAGAGTCAAATGGGGACTAAGTCACCGGTGGGATAGTAAGGGAGCAGGGGCTCTTAGGAACCTCCCAGAACGCTGGGGCGTCAAAACACAGTCAACGCCCTTCCCGATCTCGTTAGAAAGGAGGGTGACGGGGGGTCCAATCAGGGGGAGGGGGGGCACAGATTACTGGCACGCTTAAGGAAGGGGAGCAAGCTGAAAGAGCGGCTGCATTGATTTCAGCGAAAGCCGAGGGAAATGCCATTAAAAATGAAGTCGCCGAAATGGGGACATCCTCGACGACAAAAACTAAAGTTGACCTTCCGCTAACTCACGCTCACACAGCGCCAGTAAGCGTAACGGCGCCCTCTCCGTAGCCATAGGGACGGGGTAGGACGTGCTGTAAAAATTAGAGGAAAGGGGGGGAGAAGAGGATGTGTAGAGCCACCGCTAAAGAACTCCCTTCAGGTCCGGATTGCTAAGTTCCAGATCCTGAGGAACAAACGGCAGCAAAAACGAACCCCTACCCGGGCTACTTTATCTTGGACGTGAGATCAGTCCAGCGCGAAGGACAAAACTAAAAAAACAGGCTTAGCCCTCCTCGAAATTCACTAGTGAAGGGGGGGGAGATTAAGACCCACTCTCTGAAAGCGAACGCGTAAACGAGTTTTCGTACTTCTTCTTACAATTTTAGCCTACCATGAGGTGAAGGTCATAAAAAGTTAAGAAAAGGAAATAAAGATGACCGTTTCCAAAAAATCTCGCCTAAAATCAACGCGCCCTCGCGTGAGTTCGCATTGGTAAGGGTCGGCCTTTAGGCGATCCAGGAAGCAGAGTACCCATGGCCTTATCCTGGCAAGTCGGAGACACGCCACCCTTCACAGGAAAAGCCGAGAAAAAAAGGAAAACCAGAAGTCATTAATGACCCACGGGCGAGCTCACGACTGAGGAAAAACCGCTCGTGATTGCGCAATGTTTAGGGTCTTTTCCTTTGTCTGAGGCCGGAGGGGAGGGAAGTAAGCTCCGCAACCCTTCCTGAAACGGGACCACCGGTCAGGAAAATGAATTCCGGTTGCTTGAGGACACAAAGATCGAAGGGCCTGGATTCCGTCTGCTGTGCATATTGAATGCCTTCGGAAGAGGCCAGGGTCTAAGCACATTGGAAGGGTGTCCGAAAGAGTAGAAGTGAGGGGGGGGGGGGGGGGGAACCAATTTGAGAAAGCACAAGAGCGCTTTGTACAAAACCGCTAAATCTTCTCTGTCCATCTTCGGAATTCCTCGTAAACACAGGGCAGTCTCAGATGGTTGAAGAAAGGAGAAGGGCAGGCCACCAGCCCGGGCCGATTTCACTAATTGTAAGGAGACCTGGACTGCAGAAAAATTGCATGTGTAAAAAATATGATAAAAAAAGTAGGAGGAAGGAAAAATATATATATTTACCCTTGGGCCCGGTGCAGTCGTAGCCAACCCCGTATCGTCCGGCTGTTTACTGACTGCTTCTCCTTACAAGATGAACTCCAGTCAGGTGAAGAGGTGGAAGAAGGAAAAGCCCAGACGTCCGCTTCCAGATGAAATGTCACCTAGTGGAGACTGACTGCAGGGATAAGGCCCTCTCTGTCGTAGGTCCCGACGGTGGGAAAACTGATGTGCGCCAGTGACCTCGAAGGGAGTATATGACAGGGAAGAAAAGGGGCAGTCAGAATACGCACAGCCGCCGAATCCCTTGCCTACCGAATACGGGGGAATTAAACCTTAATTCAGCCAGTGTGGACTAACCCATTAAACTTGTGGGGTAGCCTAATTGAAGACCGACACGAAAGACTGAGAAACACATCAACCCGAAAAGAGAACGAAATCACTATCCTGTCCTGGGTAGAAGCGTCCCAGGGTGAAATTAATGAAAGGCCGGGTGAGGTGGCTCAAGGGGGAATAAGAAGGGGAGGGGACGCCGTCTTCAGGCGAAGGAATGGGCCAAAGGTCAATTATCAAAAAGGTTGCTGGTTACGTCTTCCAGGCATACTGACAGAAAAGCCTGGTCGATAAGGGGGAAAGTTGCAGGAAGGCTAGGTGGGGTCGGTTATCACCGCGAAGACGTGTGAGAGTGGAAAACATTTTTGCCTTTCAGCACGTAATCAAAATGTGAAGGGGGGGGGGGGAAACTGCAAGCCGTGGGATTCTTACTTAGACACCCGACGCAAAAGAGCCCGATGCGTGATGGTCAAAAAGAAGCCTTTTCTCGTTGGATGTTCTTCTGCTATGCCGTCTGGAAACAAAGACCAGGGGTTTACGAAATCATCCGGTGGTGCCGAAAAAAAACGTGCGGGGAGGGACGAAAGCTACGCCGAGACCGTCGACCCCTCAAGGAGAGTAGTTCAGGGGAGAGCCGACACATCCTACCTTCTACCCCGGGGGCAAAGGAGACGGTTACAGACCACAACTTCTCCCGGCCGAGCTACGGGAACCCGTCCCGTCTCGGGAGCATGAAACTAAAACGGAAAAATGATCCGTGTGGTGGAGAGGCACGGACGTTCCTTTACGTATTCGAAGAGGGGAAAATGAGGGAAAAGCAACAACACACATGAAAATCAAAGGGGGCCACGCAGATGGAGCGGGACATTCCTCCGGAAAAGCCAAAGCGTAATCGTGACGACACCTACTTAGGACACTTCAAATCCGAAAAAGGAAGATCCTTCGGCGAAGGGAGGGTTGTGGAGAAACATTACTGAGAAGCCGCCAGAACGAAGCCCGGCGAACTTGATATCAACCAGTACAGAAAGACAGCTTTAGCCGCCGTAAACCGCACAACGTTTCTCCCCGCCTAGGCCCGAGCCTGAAGAGGGATCGATCTCTGATAATGGAAAAGGGGGGCCGAATAAGAACTCTTTGATAGAATAGCTGACATAAGCACGAGCAGGAAACCGGAACTGACGATTGAAAAGTGGGGGACGGGCGCTATAATAAACTCCTTGAAGCGATCAAATGAGAGCAGATTTATCAGACTCAGGGGGTAGAACTTTGGAGGAGTGGTGGAACGGAATCAGGCGGACCCCGACTTAGAGTCGGCTGTCAAGATCGAGAATGAAAAGAAATTAGCCGTGATCGCCCGGTACGTTCTCTGCTGGTGCTTCCCCTGGCCAAGCCGGAGGGTCATCAATAAAAAAAATCCACCTCAGGGGTCCGGGAGAAAGATCGGGAAAGGGTGGGGGGGGGGGGGGGGGGGTGGGGGGGGGGGGGGGGGGGGGGGGGTGGTGGGGGTGTGTGGTGGGGTGGGGGGGGGGTTGGGGGGGGGGGGGGGTTGGGGGGGTGGGGGGTGTTGGGTGGGGGGGGGGGGGGGGGGGGGGGGGGGGGGGGTGGGGGGGGTGTGGGGTGTGGTGGTTTGGGGGGGGGGTGGGGGGGGGGGGGGGTGGGGGGGGGGGGGGGGGGTGGGGGGGGGGGGGGGTTGGGGGGTGGTTTTTCGTTTGTTTTGTTGGTTTTTTTGTTGTTAGGTGGTGTTTTGTGTGTGGGGGGGGGTGGGGGGGTGGGTTTGTGGTTGGGGGGTGCTTGGGTGTGTGTTGTTTGGTAGGTTTTGGTTTCGGTAGGTGTGGGGGTTGGTGTTGGGTGGTGGGTGTGTTGTGGGGGGGGTGTTGCACGACAATCCAGCGGAAAACGGTCCTTGGAGGGAATGATCGGACGTAGTCCTCTAAAAAAGTTCCGCTGCATATTCGTTCATGTTTAAGCCGAAGCTGCCGCGATCCGTTCTGCGTGACACAAAAAAGGGGAAAGGGGGGGGGGGGGAAAAGGAAAATAAAAGAGGGGTGACGTCATAGCAAGAACCGTCTGCCCGCCGGGGGAAGGAAAAGGATAGGTTCTTGGAGAGCCCTGCTTGTGTTTTAAGAAAAAAAAAA
>Ga0179591_1199562_pt1 | contig 14021 bp, 13 predicted proteins | sample CZOMad2_1_08_16f_FD_182891 | JGI IMG/M metagenome (GOLD analysis project Ga0179591, IMG submission 182891) | Vadose zone soil fungal communities from Angelo Coast Range Reserve, California, USA - CZOMad2_1_08_16fungal (PacBio error correction) | ecosystem: Environmental > Terrestrial > Soil >...
CCAAAATAGGACCAATAAGAACTGTGGTTATTTATGGAACCGGGCCTGCGTGAGGAGCATGATAACTTAAGTAGTTGTGGGGGGGCCCCACGGGGGACCCAAGCTATCTCCAGGCGCTTTGACAGCCGCAAGGGATGCTCACACTCTGTTTTTGGGGGAAAACAACGGACGAGAACACCAAGGAAAAGGAAGGTCGTATTCAAAGGGCAGCCAAGTGTGGCGATCCAATGGTCTGATTTCTTCGCTGGGGCCATGAGGGGAAACGCCACCGTTGGGGGGGGGGCTGCCCAGAGTCGTGCGAACTGTAAGGGGGGGCCTAGGAGAAGGAGTCACAAAACCCGAAGGGGGTGTACGCCATATCACAGGCGTTGCGCGGCAAAGTGAAGAGTAAGAAACGACTTGTGCCTGGAGTGCGAACAGTAACTAGTGGAAAGGGTGTCGGCAGAAAAGGTACGATCCGTCTAAGGATGAAGAGATCAAGACGGTACGTACGAGAAAACACAAGCACAGATAGAAAATGGCAGGCAAAATTTCCTGAAACGTTAAGTGGTCACCTACCAGCGACCGGAGGGGGGTATCGTGGTGCGTTCGGGTTGTCACCGAAAAGGATAAAGTCGGTATCCATCCAGCCGCAAGAGCAAGGGCGGAGGGACGCCGTGTAGTTTGGATGATATCTCTACTGGGGGCGTAAGCAGTAAGAACAAAGAAGGTCGGGTAGGGAATCCAAGGTCGACTGCTTCTGTCATAATTCGCGGACATGAGTCGTCCAGAGGGGCCCCTCTCATCATAATCTCCAATTCTCTGATAGGGGGAAAAAGAGGGGGGTCTAGGCGCGGGAAACAAACCAAGACCCTGGTTTAAACTATGCTATCTATGCTTGGAAAGTCACGAAAGAGGGTTACGACGCAGCCAGGTGCTGTCCCTAACGATTTCGATCTATCAACTGTGGGGGAGCAGTCTGCGCACTGGGGGCAGAAAGGATTTGCGGTAACGACTAATTTACTTGATTGATGGTAAGGACTAAAGATAACAAGACTCTCAATCAAGAGTTTCTCCCGGGCACCGAAAAAAAAGTGAGAAGGGAACGGGTTCTAGCTGAGGGGCGGTCTGTCCTGATCCGCTGCAATCAAAGAAAAGCTTTTAGGGCAAGCAACGAGTTACAGAGAAGGTGGGAGTCCCTTCACGCCTGAGTAGCTACGCAAGGGCATACTGGGAAATATAAGATAAAACAGGAGTAGGGGGAGGGAAAAGGGTCGTGAAGATCATGATGTCAGGAAGCGGCACACTAAAGGACAGAAAGCATACAGGGGGGGTACCAAAAGTTGGGCCATTGTCTGGCAGTTCCGATCCAGGAGGGAAAGAGTACGAAGAAAATAGGTACACGGTCAGTTACGTACTTGCTGAACGCATATTCGATCAAAATCCAAAAGGGAAACTATGGGGAGAAAGTGTAAAGGGGATCATATGTCGTGAGCGGAAAAGATTACGGAGCTCAAAGCGCGACCCCACCAGATTAGAGATTGAAAAAGATTAGGGAAAATAGAAGAAAATCGAATCGAACATGTTCCAGAGAGGAATCCTCCCAGGAGATTGGCGGTGAGGAAGCGTGATGGGACGGAAGGCCTTGATCAGCGTCAAAACGCAGATTGTCTAAAATGAACAAAAGATGGGGGGCGAGGGGGAAAAAGGAGCAATGGAGCCTCAGGAGACGTCTATCGCGAGGGCTTGTGTGCAAGAGGAGGGGGGAGAAGGGGAAGGGGAATGCATATAGAAGGCAGCTCACCAGCAGGACGCCAGGTAGGCTAAACGGAAAGGGGTATATTGGGCAACATCTCAGCGCTGAGACTTTGCTCTAGCAACTAAACGTGCGCAGAGACTAGTAACAGGAAAGGAAGAGGTCTGCTAGGGCTTTGACAAAGCGAATGTAAAACATCAAATGGAAACAACGAGCGGGGTAGAGTAGTTTCATTTCGTCGGGGGATGCACGCACGGGATGAATGGCAATCCACGGATGTACCTGAGAAAGCTTTTCGCAGTTAATATCAGGGTTGGGGACTAGATCAAGATCCAAGGCACAAAATCAAAGAAAGGCTTTAGGGAATGCGGAGTTATATTATATTCCAAGCTCAGGAGGAGTCATCAATGGAAGGCTAGAGAGGGACAGAGTCGACTCCGGAGAACCACCGATCCATAGTAATTCGCAATGCTTAGGGCAAATGCATAGCTCGAAAAGGGGAGACAAGCCCGGAGGACGGTTCAAATGTGAAAACTGCACAATGAACGTGGGGGGGGGAAGGGGAAGAGCTCTGAACAAGCGAGGCTGATAACAAGTCTCCATTTCATCGTCGTGATACTTCAATGGATGGAAAAATTTGACAATGTCGTGCCGGTGCAACATCATTTTCATTCGATCCGAGGAGAGAGGGCTGATCTTCGGACAACTCCTGGGGAAACATTGGACGAGGAGAACAGCACACGGTCTTGGGCATATGACAAGATCGGAGGGAACCTGACTTCGCACATGTCCATCTAAAAAAAAACAAAAGAGGGGGGGAGGACAGGAGGGAGTTGAGGCTGTCCTGGTGACCGTGACAGCACGTGCATGAGCTTTCTCTGAATCCTACAAAAGGGGGGGGTTAGAGTACGAAAATGGGTCTCATCGGCATGGCACCAGTAATTCCATCGCGCGGCACGGCCTCCTTATAAGGGAGAAAAGTGTCGGGATGATGCATCTCCCCGCGCGCCTTTGGAAAAAAGAAAAAAACCGAGGAAGGAGGACAAGGGGAAGGGGAAAGGGTTTCGACTGAGGATCTTTCGTTAGAATAAACGGACAGGAAGTGGACGGGTCAGGGCGAAAGGGGCTCAGAGTGCGAGACGTTAGGGAAATCATAGCCATAAAAGCCGGCATGTTTGAATCTCAGACGAAGGAGAAGGCCAGCACAAGAAATGCCCGGGCTTGGCGCTTGGTAAAAGGTGGATCACCTAGTGGAGGGAAGCACCTGGGTAAAACAGACACGACGATATCTGAACGTAAAGTCAGTCACTGTGTGAGGGAGAAGAAAGCCATCTAAAAGGAGGCAGACAAGTAACGAGGGGGCAGTGGTAGGGGCGGACTCACCTGGACTGTGTTATGAGAAAGAGCCGCCTGATGGTGTGTCTGTTCAAAAAATTGAGCTATCCGGCATGCTAGAACAGCGTTAGGGCTTAGCGCCCAATCACAGAGGGGAGGGGGTAAAAAAAACACCTGCCGGTTTAAAAAGTAAGGGCAAGATATGGGTATGCAAAGGAAGGAGGGGGGAAGGGAATAACTGTACGGCGGCCACCGATTGATGGCAACAGAAACGAAGAGCATAAAGAGACTTCCTCTTGAATCCGAAAGCAGCTGGTCGATCAAATTCAACGGGGGGCTAGGGAGAAAAACAAGGGAGGTTCGCGCGGGGAGAAGCAGGCCGTCTGATCGGATCAGAAATAGACGCAAATCCGGGCGGGGTGATCAGGCGTAACGAATGTGCGACGGGGATTGGTAGTGGGAGAAAAAAATCACCGGAAAGTCGCATTATGGCAAGGAGTAACCGAGAAAGGGGTAAGACACGCGAGGGATACAATAAAATATTGATGAATGACAGCCGGTGGATTGTGGAGAGAATATGCTACTACCACGAGAGGGGAAGGAGGCTCATAATACGTCAGGATGAGGAGGGGAGACACGCATCAGAGTGCAATGATCCCTCAGGGGAGAATTACGACGTATTTTGGAGGGAGGTGGGAGTGGAAAGAGGCCGGAGGAAGGGGGGAATGGAAAGAGATGGAAAGTCATAGACAGAAAGACACTGGGTGGGTGGTACACCTTGACAAAGAAGTACGGAGGGACGGGAAAATCACAGGCGTGTTCACCGGACGAACGGACATGTTTGCGTTGAAGTAAGGAAGGCGGAATCGAAGAAGTCAATGTCGGGGGGCACTTCGTAGAAGATCTGATGATGGCGGAAGGGGTCAGACACATATTAATGTCGACAGGAGAGGTTATGTCGCGCTAGGAGGAGGAGAAAAAAAACCAGATGTGAAACCGAAAAAAGGTTTCCGCGGGAGGACATGTTGGATGGTATTTCCTTCTCGAACAAAAGATTAAACAAAAGGGAAGCAGAGAAGTGGTTAAATCCTCGCACCTTTGGAGAAGGACTACCGGCGGGTCCTGTTTCGTCCGGGCGGGAGGATAACAGGCCAGTAAGAAATCTTGGGACTCTACACACAGGAGTGGGGACGAGACGGCCGCTTAGGGAGAGGTTTAGATAATCAAAGTAAAACAGCGAGGGGAGGGGGGGAATGTGCGAATGATGATGAATCTGGAAACTCTCGATCACCACAGATCGCCTTTAATGTTTCAGTTCATGAAGAGTTAAAGGGGGGCCTGGGGGAAAGGTTGCGATCTTGATTCTGAATATCACATGCGGATGCCGGAGGAGGGATAGAATTCACGGCGCAAAAAAACAGGGAGGGAGACAGGTAAACCGGAAACAACTTGAATCTTCAAATAAAGAGGCACATATGTTGGTACTCAACACCTGGGCGGAGGGGAAAGAAGGGCATGAGGAGAATTATCAGAGACTGCTTACAACACACATGGAAGCCGGGTGAGCCATGTAAACGCGACAAAAAGTCAAAGGGGGAAAAAAAAGATTCGAGCGAAGCAAAAGCAAAGTGAGGTGCGGTGAGGAGTAGTGGGGAAAAAAGGGCTTCGAAACGGAACTGAGGACTAGGACAAATTAAGGGGGAAGTTATCAGTTTTTATAGAGTGGTCGAAAAAACTCAGTTCAAGTCCGGGTATTCGAGAGGATGAAAGCTAAGGAAGAAGAAAATATACTGGATTGGGGTGCGAGGGAATCTATCTCATATGACAATGTGGGGGGGGGTATAAGAGTAGACCGGGAGAAAAAAAAACCAGGAAAAGGACACGAATTTCGGCTTTGGAACCTGGGGACACTTCAGATAAAACTAAAGACTTAAAACATACAGATCTTCATGAAGGGACATAGTGACAAGGGGGCGGAGATCAAAACATGGTCTGATAATGTTGATGTGATGAGGGTAGGTGGGAGGCAGATGTTGTGAACGGGTCCGGTCAGGGGATTAGAAAAGAAGGGCCGAAAATTCGTCAGTCGCGTTCGGAAACCCCCTCTGTAGTAGGGCAATCGTACACCCGGAGGAGCGCATGGAAGGGAAGGGGGCTAGAAACTCAACAACAAAGAGGGGGGGAAAGGGAGGGGGGACAGAATCCGGCCGTCCGTGTCTTAGAACGTGGACGGAGGGAAATTTAAAAATGTGGGAGGAAGTGGGGCGCACCTGAAATAATTTTGCGGACATTGGTCGGATAATCTATGTAAATCGAAGTGACACGCGGAACCCTGAAGAAAAGTGGGGCGAAAAGCCTAGCACAGAAAAAAAAAAGTTCAGCAACGTCATAGGAAAGCCGTCATATCCACAAGAAAACACCGCTCTGATGTGCTTCAGGAGGAGGAGACAGGGTTGAAGACGAGGGGGGATATAATCTCAGGCAACACTTCAAAGCAAAAGTTAGTATCGAAGGCAGTTCCGTGGAGGGAGAAAACGTTCCTGTTCAAGGTTAGGAGAGGGAAAGAGAAAGGATCCATACTGCACGGAATGGTGGGTGGATTAAAACTGAGTGGGGAGGGGGAAACGCACGGCTAACTCTTAAAAAGGAACTTGATGTTATGGGGGAGAAAGCTGTGTAACACTGCTATAATCCCCGTGGTGGGGTTGCTTGGGTAAGGACTCCGCAAAGGGAGAGAAGAGAACTTGTGGGAAAACCAACCTATCAGAACTAAACACCAGAATAGTATTCGTCGTCGCGCAAAAGTTTTGGGGAGGGTTGCATAAGTGGACAAGGGGGAAAAGGCTGACGTGGTGAAAAGACAACATCTTGTTTTAGGGGGGTGGCGCGGCTGACGCTTCCAGAAAAACCCGAGTGGGGGGGAGGGACAGAACGCTCAGGGGGGACTGACAAGACGTTGTTGACGGTGCTAGAGAGAACGGGAAAAGGGAAAGGGGGGTGTGGGGAGGCGATCCGGATCAGATTACGTATAAGAAGATGATAGAAGAAAAAATCCCTAGAAAGATTGGAGGCAAAAAGTCCCTGATGAAGGGGGTCACATATAGAAAAGGAGAGATGATACCAGGTCACTTTGGTTAGTCTCTAATGGGGGAAACAGAGATCAGCTGGAGAATCAAACACCGCAACCTCCTAATGAGAGTCGAAGCAGGGGGATATTGTCTGATTAACTAATATAACAGAATTCGCAAGTAGCATCTTCCAAACCACGGGTGAGAAGAAAATTAGACTCTGAAAGAAATAAAACATTCATACAGGACAGCCCGGCTCCAGGTCCCGAAGGGGAGGGCGATCACAAGGATGCTTCCTTACGATGGAAGCGGGGAAATTGGAACTGGAGGAGAGGGCGACCGAACAAAATATGGGGTGACGCCGCGGGGGAAACGGAGGTCGCAGCACGTGAAATCAGTCGGGCGCGCAGGGGGAGCTGAAGCTCTAAGGATCGAATTAGGGATTCGGGAGGGGCAGGGGGAGTCTTCTAGGAAGGGAAAGCAAACTAATGACTGGAACCTAAAGTACCAGTAGGTGCAACTGACACGGCTCTCTCGAAGAGCACAAAAGAAGGGGACCTTCAGAGTCGATTTAGGAACCCAGGCCGGTACTCTTGAAAAAAAAGGTGGGACATATCAGACCAATGAAATTGTTAGTGGCACGGGATTAGGGAATAACATCTCTTGACCGAGGGCACTTAAGGAGATGAAGAAAAAAAAAAAAAAAATACACAGATTTGTCGACACCTACGGTGATCGGCAACGGATTGTCTCGGAATCACTAACATTAGAAATGACAGCCTGAAAGAGCTGCGAAGCCGATTATCGTGAGGCCTGATCAGAGCAAGATGAGAAACACAATAATCTTGCGATGTAAATAAACTCAGAACTTTATAAATTAAGAGAAGGTGAGGGAAGAATGGATAGGAAAGCGCACATCATGCAAGAATGGCCCGCTTGGATGAGAAAAGAATCAATCGAGGGCGAAACGGTGACAGTTCCTGCTCGGGAAACGCCAGAGTGTCGAAGAGGAATTTACTTCGAGGCGGAGTGACGGCAGTTAATTGGCATGGAGCGACACACCGCGCTGGGGTCTGAGAAAGTAACGCCAATAGGTGAGCTACAAAAAGAGTTCTGAACTGGTGCACTACGGAGGGATAGCGGGCTGATGTCATGATGGGTCATGCATAGGTTGGATCACACTAGGTCGGGCGGCATAGAAATTACCTAGGAAAAATAGAGTGAAAGTTTTGTCAACACAAGGGGGCAAAGATCGGTGTGTCACAACCATATCCGGATTATCTTGTTGGGGCAACCTTAGAGGGGAGTCGTCACTGCAGAAAGCGAAATTAGATAAGAAACAAAAGAAAGGATCGGATCAAGAGAAACGAGAAAGATGACGGCACAGCTTGATAAAAATCTTCTAGGTGACTTGTGCTCAAAAACGGGGAAGTGAACTGTTTAAAGGGGGAAGAGGGTAGAGGGTCGAAAATGGCCAGATAGGAGGGTTCTAGAATCATGAACGAGAGCCAAAAAGGGGGATGGTCGGCTGGTGCTTACTTTCTGGCAAAGGGGGGCGGAGATTAGATGTCAAGACTCTGGCTTGAAGGCAAGGTGGGGGAAGGGTCAGCTTTATCCATCCGTCGGCAGCAACTAAAACCAAAATGTCAGAGGATAAAGCAGGAGGCAAATGAGAAAAGAAGTAAAATCCGGCAGTGACGCATTAGCTGGCGAAGGGTAAGGAGGAGAACAGGGGGTGTCGTCGCTCAAAATGTTGGGCTGGGACCGGAGAGAGAAAAATAAAGAATTCTCGTCTTAGCGGAGAGGGGGTAACGGGGCGGGGGAGTCCTCTGTAATTCAGTGGAAACAGTGGCGTAGGGTATGCTAGGTGAGTCAAAAGAAGCGTCCAACAACGCATTGCAAAACAAATTGCGCGCGCAATAGAGAGGAGCGTAAGGAGGAGAGTCAGTAAAACGAAAGGCGAAGGGCATATCCCTGAAAACACAGAATGTAAAATGGGTTCAACCGAATGGTCAGAGAGGTAGGAGAAGATCCTACTCTCCGAGCTATATAGGACGCGAGAAGACAGTCAACCAATTGGGGGGGAGGAAGAAATAACGTCATTCAAAGTGGTCAATGTGACATGCTTGCGAACTTAAAGTTGAGGCGTGCCAGGTAGATGATGATAGGGGAGATGTCCAGGCAAATCACGCTTTAAAGATCACCGAAAAGCCCAGAGAAGAGAAAAGAGTTTTGAAGCTTAAGGGAGGTCAAATCATAACTTTCTGGACTTTCAGCCAGACTAAGCGAATCGGGAATATGGGGGAGGAGGAAAGGCGAGGGAATAACTCAGAGCAAGCGACTCCAGGGCTAATAACTGCTTGTGGTGAGGTAAAAAAGGGACAATGCAAAGAAAAACCAGGAATCAATCCGAAATGCAACGCGGGTGGGCTCCTTGGTGACAAATTAATATTTAGAAGCTCGATACATTAATAAGCAAGACAAGAGAGAAGGAACGGATTTAACTTTAGGAATAGTGTGACGGAGCAAGGAAATAACCCTCAAAAGAAGGATGTGAAGAAAGAGAGGCGGTGGATTCACAAGGAGCCTGTCACCATGGGAAGAAAGCACTAAATTCTTCGACTGTATAGGACCGAGTGCGGATGAAAAGGAGAAAGATAAGGAACTTTTATGGGTAAAAAGTGCCGAAATAGGTTTAGTAGAGAGAGGGGAGAATCATGGGTGAGGATTGGGGAAAGAATGAGTCTCCCTATTTAATGAAGAAATCATACTGACGATGATTTAAAATGAAGTGAAGGAGCAGATGAGGGAAAACACAAAAATCTGGAAGGAAGCTTAAGACCAAATCTCGGGTGTCTGGGACATTAAGGAAGGCCTGGAGAAAGATCTAAGAATACTTGCTCGAATTTCCGTGGGAAGACTGGGGCAGAAACGCATGGGGAAGGGGGTAAGGGGAGACTAAAGGGAGTGGAACTTAAGAGATTGGTCTCTGGTCAATGGCACAACTGGCATCCAGAAGAAAGAATGAAAAGGAAAGAGTATTGACTCCTGTATGGTGAGCAGGGAGGAAGGACTCAGGAGGCAAAGAAAGACTTAAAAGCTCGAATCGGCATGTGTTCAATCAGGGGGAGGGAACTTCATCATCAATATTTGCAAATATGGAAACCAGACATAAGGGGGATGAGTGTAACTGGTGTCTCCAGGGGAATAATAGAAGGATCTGACGCATACCGGACCGCTATCGGGGTCGTGGACTTGGGACAAGGAAGTAGAGAAAGTAAACTAAGAAGAAAAAGGAGGTGGTGGGGGGGGGGGGGGGGGGTGGGGGTGGTTCTTGGACTAGACTCATGGTGAAAGGTGGCGATCTTGAGAGGCAATCGATCTTGAGGGGAACGACAGGTCAAGAGTATTGGGAACAAAAGTGGGGCGGACAATTCACTTTGGGATCACGTGGAGTAAATGGGAAAAAGCAGTGAAGGGCATTTATTCCGGACTGCTGGAGTTGGATTGCTCCAAACGTTAGAGGTAGTCATAGGAGGGCAAGAAATCGTTGGATCGCATCTTCACATCTGGCAGTGAACAAAAAGTAGGTGGTACGGAGGGGAGCTAATACAGAGAGGTGAAAAGGGGCCGGCTATCAGAATTTTCAGAGGATTGCAAGCGAATGAGATGCGGCATACCTAAAACCAGCCGGTGGCATGTAGGTAAAGGAAAGATGAAGCAAAGAAGAGCATCCTTGTTTAAACAAAAAACTAACGCGTTTGGCGACTGCCCGTCTTATAAAGAATATGGAGCTAACATAATAAAACGAGGAAGATGGCGGTGGCGAGGGGAAGGGGGGGAGGAGGGACGAGGTGACAACTAGATCACAACCTCAACTTTAATGATTTATGTTTAAATGGGAAGAGGAACTTTTGGACTGTGACGGGGAGAGGGGGTGAGGGACGAGAAAGGGGGGGAATTCGGAGCTTTATACAGATTACGACGAAGCGAGAAGGAAACCAAGAAGCTGGAAGTCAAGATTATTCGGAGAAGAATCTCCATGGGTACGACGTGAAAAACCTGCGGGCAGGTAAGGGATGAGCCTGAAATAGTGAAAGTAGCCACTCTTAGAAAAAAAGGTGCATAGGTGGAGACTAAACCAATGTCTCAAGTGGGTTCCAAGTTCAAAATGATCGAAGTCAAAGTCCCAAGGGCGACCCGAGACTAATTCAGAGGTTATTGGTAGGTTTTGACACAATTAGGGTCCTACGAAACCTTTGAGGACTGGCGCGTAGGACAGATTACTTTAGGTATTGGGAATACGAGGGAAGACAAAACAACCCCGTAAAGCATTCCGGTAATTCGTGAGAGCACGAAGGGCCCTTATGGCCAAACCGAATAAGGGGTTGGGGGGGGGGGGGGGGGGGGGGGGGGGGGGGGGGGGGGGGGGGTTGGGGGTGGGGGGGGGGGGGTGGTTGGGGGGGGGTGGGTGTTGAGGTGGATTTAATATATTACGCAGGAGAAACCGAACGAAAGGGGAGAGCGGCTCTCCAAAGACGAAGAGATCATAATAAGGAGTGTTGCAGGAAAGTAGATACGGAAGTCCAGAATATGTCAGCTAGGAAGATATAAGTTCCACCACATAAATGAGGGAAGGTTTCGTTTTCGAAGGCAAATTAAATGAAGGAGCTGAATCATGGTTTGTTCTGGGGGGGGGAGAGGTTGGATGAAGGGGAGGGGACGGGGAAAGTTCAGGTAATAAAGCGGAAGCCGACGCAGACCTAATAGATAGTCAAGACGCAGTGAGCCACCATCTGGATCGCCATGGTCGGTACAAAAGTGAAAATTACGAGGAAAGAGGATAGAGAGAAGAAACACAAATTAGGAGGAGGAAAGAATATGTCCGAAAGAAATAGTACATCTGTCCTCAATTTGTCAGAGATTTGAAATGGCGAATCGGGGTTTGGGACGAAAAAGAGAGAAGAGGTTCTGTTCCTCTTCTGTCGTCATAATATAGTGTGAAAATTTCCAAGACCTGACCCCAAGAAGAAGAGAGAAAGCGGAAAGAGCATCACAAACGCCGCACATAAACAAGCTTGTTAAAGAGCAACTCAACATGACCCACTAAAGGAATACATCATTTATATCAAACAAGGGAAGGAGGGACAAGAGATGAGCAGAGGGGTAAGGTGTTCAGAAGGCTGAAATAACGAGGAAAAGTGGGGGATACGGAATGAATTGGTGAGCAGGTAATACTTTCCAAACCGCGGGCCTTCTGATAAGAGAGAAAGGACTCCAGACTCAAGGGGGTTAAATTATCCGCCTTAGAGGAGAGATGAAATACAGAAAAGGGAACGGTACGGAGGGGTGGCTCCCCTTTTGGGATAAAAGAAAAAAAGTAATGGTGAGAGGGGAAGACAACAGCAAAGGTGCACCCAGAGGGAAGTGTTTGTGCCCCCAAATGGACTCATCAATCCCATCCGGGGGAGGGAGGGAGGAGCTTGTGGGAGAAAAAGGGGTGTGCATGAGGTCTCTTGATCCCATTTCTCAAAACTTGTCAGTGGGTGTGAGAAAAAGGCTTCTGTTGGGGAGATGGAGGTAGCCTTCACGCCAGAGTCGTACGAAAGATGTGGTGAAGAATTCCAATAAGTCTTGAAATCAGGAAAAGGGGTGGGAATAGAACTCTCCGGAGGAAGATCAGGAATAGGAAACGGACACGACGGGAGACAGGTTTCATGTGTCGTCGAAGATCCTACAAAATTAAAAAGGGGAGAGACGATCAGAAATAGGGATCATAAAAAAAACGACCCAGAACATTAAAGGACAAAAAGGGGGAGAGCTGTGAAATGGGGTTCAAACCTATAATGAAACTGGCGGGGTGAAAGGGGTGCTTCGAGTGGGTTCAGACTTGAAGAAAGCAAGACGTCGCACTACCAGACCTGGTCCCCATTTAATGTGGAGCTCCAGGGTTAAGGAATGGAATTGAGAGTAAAGCTCGTAAAAAGGGCGATCAGACTACTTCCAAGGCTAGTAAAAAAAAGGACGTTTAGGTATCAACAACAGTGCCAATACTTCAGTAGGGCAACTGCAGAAAATCACATGAAAAAAGGGAGGCAAAAGGGACCAAACTCTTCGAGTCTTCCGGATATGGCAATTCGAAAGGTGGATGCGGAATGGTGAATTCATGGAGTAAAAGAATATACAGGAAAGTCAAGGTTGGAAGGAAGGGAGTGCCAGCGTTTCGGATATCCCATGGTGTCGCGAAAGCCGAGCAGAGAGGGGGGAGCAGTGAACTGAGGAGGCCTACGGAATGGCTGATAAGTAGTACTCTACAAAAGAATGTACGAGAAGATGGGAGAACTGCACGACACATTTCTTCTTGAATGGGGATTTATAAAATAGCTGCCCCTCGGTCTAGTACGACTGTAACCAAAAAGAGGTCGCCGTACATCTCCCCCACCGGTAACGATTGATTACAAAAATTCGGTGGTTTTCAGTTAAGTAAGGAGGGGGGCATAGGAAGAAAAAGGCAATAGTGATACAGGTTGAAGTATTTAAGGAAGCATTGAAACTCGTGCTCTGGAGGAGAACTACAAAAGAAGAAGAAGAAATTAAGCTTAACTTCAGCCCCGGGTGAAGGGGGTAACGGGGATTCCTGGTTCTATGATTACGCTCAAGCTTGAAAAAATAAAGAGGAGCGGAAGGGTAGGTACGGCGCTGATCTTATAATAAAAAATCTGAGAGATAATACACTTCAGGGGAGGTATAAGTGAGAGGAGAGACGGTCGTCGGGGATGGGGGAAGGGGGGGGATAGCATACCCGCCTCATGAGGAATGGAGAAGCGGTGATGAAAAAAAGGAAAATCCTCTAAAGTCTGTTTTTAGCTCTGGAATACAGCACGGGAGGGCGCAAGGATGCTTAAGCTGTTACTTCACATGAAGGGGAGCAGAAACAAAACGAGGCGGGGGGTTATCTAAGCGTCTGACACTAGGGTGATCAAAAAAAAAGGCGGGATTAGGAAACAAGCAAACCATGGGTGCTTCTGGGAGAGTGATTTAGGAAATACATCGTTAGGAAGGAGGAGGATAGAACGAGATTAAATCACCTCTGGTCAAGGATGTTGCTAGTTAATGAGGACAAGCGGGGGACACCGTAAAGGCCGCTGGTCAACGTTTTCTAGGCACAGCCAAGAAAGAGTAAACGAATAAGATGAATGAGAAGACGTTCGATGAACCTATCATCATTCCCCTGTGCGTGGGAAGGGTCGGCAACATAACGCGAGACATGCAACTCCTAATTGAGAGCGTCGAGGGAGATTAAATTACAGCCACAGGGAAAGGAACTTCAGAAGTTTCGTGCTATGGTAAGCGGGCTAAGAGTAAGAGAGAAATTGGATATAATCAATAGAAAAGAAAAAACAAAAGGACTAAAAAAGGAGGCGTTCCATGGACTAAGGGGAGGGGAAAATATTTAAAGAAAAAGAAAGCGTTCTTCAGAATGAATAAGACAGGGCCCGATAGAAGAGAATCGCGACCAACTATACAGATGATGAAAAATTATCCGCTAGTGAGTCTAGGAAGGAAGCCAAGGGCGGCAAACGTTTCAATAGTAAGCCCTTGTGGGGGTGTAAGGGAGGGGAGACGGAAGAAGGCTAGTTATCAAATCATGAGAAAGAATGTACAAGGAGGGGAGACGGCATGAGGCGGAACCAAGGGGGAAGAGAAACTGAAAGTTCAATGAAATCTGGAATGACGTGCGATTTCGGTCGTCCAAGAATGGGACGTGGAAGAGAGAGAGACGACATGAAAGACGTCGGGGAGGTCCTGACCGCAGAGAGAGGTAACACCCCGCGCAATACATGGCATAAAGCTCGAAAAAAAACAAGTTATTCTGACGCGGA
>Ga0179591_1304027_pt1 | contig 14020 bp, 20 predicted proteins | sample CZOMad2_1_08_16f_FD_182891 | JGI IMG/M metagenome (GOLD analysis project Ga0179591, IMG submission 182891) | Vadose zone soil fungal communities from Angelo Coast Range Reserve, California, USA - CZOMad2_1_08_16fungal (PacBio error correction) | ecosystem: Environmental > Terrestrial > Soil >...
GCGGGAAACTCGACAGAGAACCCAACTGAACCCTGGGAAGAGGGGAGGCGAAGGCCGCAGGAGAAATGTGGTCCAAAGAACCAAGGCCGGTGGGTACGTCAAATGAAGAAAAAGGCGGACAAAAGAAAGTCGAGTTGGTAACGGAAAATGGCGTCAATCAACGAAGGCGCGGAGAGAATATGTCGGCACAAACATGAATCATCCGATGAGTCACGGGGAGGATTCCCCTTAGGCGGCAAGCGGGGGCGGGGCGGCGTCAAAGAAGAGCCACCGGATAAGAGCAAGGGGGGGACCTCGTGGGGGAAATCAAAAAAGGAAAAACCGGCAAGGTGTGCGGGGGCGTTGAAGACCTGGGGAAAAAACATCCTCAAGACGGAAGGCATGGCCAGAGGGAAGCAATCTACGGGGGAAAACGGCGAGGACGAAAGGGAAGGGTTCAAGCCTAGTGAAGAGGAACGGCAAGGACTCGTAAATACATTCGTCTACGGCGGTTAACTAGGAATCTGTACTTACATGGGGGACAACAAGCAGTACAGCCGTTGCCAGCCGGTAGGGGGAAAAATCGATGGGAAAGAGCGGCCTAGCTTGTTTGAAAGGTTTGAGGAGCCCTATAAAAGTAGAAAAATCCTGAGCACCGCGGGGGGACCACGAAAGAAGCCGGGGGTGGGAAAGTTGGTGGTGCCTTCCCCCCCTCAAAATAGGGGAAGGGCGGAAACAAAATAATGGCGGTCAAGGGGGATTTTGTAAAGGGGGGGCCTCTTGGGCCGTCAAGCTCAACGCCGGTCGGAGAAGAAATGGGGACGCTCCCAAGAAGCGGAGAGCAGAAAACAGATCCAATGTTTCGAGGGCCAGGAAAAGGAAGAGACCACTCCGGAGGGTCCTGAGTACTCGAAGGGCCACTGGCGCTAGTTAACGGGACCCAAAGCTAATGGGAATTTCAGGGGGAATAGGACGGGAAAAGGAAAACCCCTTTTAGGACGGGACCGAATGGAAGGAAGACCTTTAGAGACAAACGAATGGAGTATCCTTAGTGTCACAGTCTTAAAGCCGCAGAAAAAAAAAAGTTCGCCTATCTCAGTTAAAAATCGACGTACTCGGGGAAAGGGGAGGGGTGGGGTCCCTAGATCCCGATGCTGGTCCCTCCCAAATTTGTGGTCGGATCGAAGGGGACTTATGGAAAAAACGAAATCCCCGGGGTCGCGGACCGGTATCAGGTAAGTGGTCCTACAGTGTCAAGAGGTCAGGGAAAAGAACGAAGAAACAACTACTCAAAGCACAACAATTGGACAAAGGTCCGGGAAAACGGCAAGGTACAAATAGAGAACTTTCCAAAAGAAATCTCGAAGAACTCAACTGAAGCCGGGGTTAACAGGGGTGCACTGGGATGGCCGGTTTTTGTTGAGGCGCAAAGAACCGTCACGGGAAGGGAAGAAATTCGGGTTCCGGGGGAGACAATTCTAGTGTCCCAACGACCGAGATTATGAGGGGACACCCCAGCGTGGAAAAGCGCTTCAGAAGACCGATCGGAGAACCAACGAGGGGGAGGGGGAAAATGCCCGGGAAAAAATCGACCAGTTCAAAAGTCAACGGTAGTCCCACAGAGGGGGAGTTTAAAGAAGATTCCAGAATCACGATGAGGGGCGATTTCATGAAGGAAGCGCTTTAGGGCTCAGGAGGGGTCCGAATAATTCCGCTTCGAATAACCGGCCATGGGGCGGCCGATGAAAAAAAGGTTCATCAGACGCTTTGCAAATGAGTTCAGGCCTGCACGTCCTCGCAGGGGGCGACGGGGACGAACGGGGCAGCGGGGTGCTGACTAGGATGGCTGGAGCTGTGAGAACGAAATGGAGTCCGAAATGCAGGCGGCGTCAAGTTCACTGCCAGAGCCTGCCCGGGCTGGGAAATGGGCTGCAAGGAAAAAACGCATGGTGGAGGGCTAAATCTAATCGTTGAAAAATCTCCACCGAAGTCAAAATAGGTATCAGACATCCGCTGGATAAAGAGAATGCAACGTTCCTGCAGGGGGCCCGGCATAAAAAAAAACATCGTGAGGCTGTGGGAGGTCACGGAAAGCCCGCTGGCGGGAACAACCGGGGTGCGTAAAAATGGGGGGGGGGGAAAAAAAAAGCAAAAAGAGGGGTCTTAGCAAAGGGCTATCCTCAGCAAGGTACTACCTCAGGGGGCCTCACAAGTGTCTCCAGGCCTACACGGAAAGAATCAATCCGCCAAAACACAAAGCGCAAGATCGTTTAGGGACACCTGCTCTCAGCCCGAAGAACCACCGAAGCAAAAAAGATTCGACAAGCGATGCGGGAAAAAAATGCCGGGTGGGGGGGGGTTGGGGGGGGGACATCTTTCAAACAGTTGCCAGAATCTTAAAAGCGTCAAACTGCTGGGCAATTGCTTCGGGCCTAGGAAAGGACACGAAAGAAAGAGGGAGAACGAGCCGCCGATACCGTTGTCTTGCTCAAAAGGCAATTCCCAAAAAATCGTCGAGAGGGGAACGCGGGGGGGGGGGGGGGGGGGGGGGGGGGGGGTGGGGGGGGGGGGGGGGGTTTTCCAGGCGGAACGCCCAGTCGAAGTATTCAAAACTGAGTCTATCGAAGGGAAGAAAAAAGTACTAACGTGCTGGCCGGTCATTGTCGTCAGGAGGCGTCGGAAGCCCTGAATCCGGCTCCAAAAAGATCCAAAACGGGAAGCCGACGTAAAAAGGTGATACAAGGGTCGCTGGGACGGAAATTTTCCGGCCCGCTTTTGAAGACGAAGGCGCGAGGGGGGCGAAGAGTCAGACCAATCGTAAAACAAAAAACGAGCATCCCGAAGCCGAGACTAGCCTCCCTGGGGGCCCCGCTTTCCCGCAGGGGTTTTCAAGAAGCTCAAACGGACGAGAACACGCTCCTAATGTCGCCAAACGAGAAAAATAACCCAAAGGGGGTCTGAGCGGCGGCTGATTACGGCGGAGGGTGCCTCGGCCAAAAGGGGGGCCCGATCCAGAGGGGGGGTGGGCGGGGAATCAGGCGCCGGGACGGCGTCTGCGGCACCGGGTCTGGACTCGATCTACCCTCTTACGCCAGAAGACTGCGAGGGTGGTGGCGTCGAAGAAAAGTAAACCGCCCCGCGGTTGGGGGGGGGGGGGCCGAAGGAGCAGGGGGGGGGAAAATTTTGATCTCGGACCGCCAAAAAGCCTATCACTGAACCCAAGCTCGCTTGACCAATGATGGAAGTTTTCATTTTCGCCCCCTGACAGGCCCCCGTGCCCACTACCGCTGTCGATTTGCCAGAGGGACTGTTACAAGGGTGGCGACGTTCGCGGGGGAAAAAAAAAAGGTGGAATTCCGACGACAAACTCTACGCGACTCTCCGGGCACGGGCCAGTAAAGGAAGGAGAACCGTGATCTATGAAAGTGACCGCGGAAGCAGAAAAAAAAGGCGCCGGTCGAATCCTCTCAAAAAACAAAACCAGGGGAGAGAGATTGACGACCCGGCAGGCCGTGTTTGGGGGAATTACGCGACACTTCGGCAAAAAAAAACAAAACAAAAAGGCACGGGGTTTCGTACCTACCAGCCAGGAGGTCGCGTAGAGGATTTTCGGAAAGGAAAACACGACGCGAAAGGACAGGTACACGCAGAACATAGCCGCCGTCCGGTGGGAAAGCGCAGCGCCTAGGAACGAAACATCCTTGGTAAATGAGAGCTCGACGGTGGGGTCACGGGAAAGGTTCCGACGCGGTCCGGAGAAAAGGGGGGGTCCACTGCGCATAGGCCACAAGGGGGGGTGAACGGTCGGGTGAACGAGCCTTTTGACGCCCACAAAAACAAGACATCCGTCCTTATAGTCGAAAAGAGGTAGAATAGTCAGATCGAATGATCCTCCATTAAACAGGTAAACCGGCGCTATCAAAAAAACGCGCCTGTTGCGGGGGCAGTCCCGAGAAAGAAAAACTCCTTAAAGAAAGCATAGAAACGCTCGAAGGAGGGATACCGGGGGGGCCTGGTTTTTTTCGTGTAGAGCGGGGTATCCTTTGGGGGTCCTAGAGTAATGAACGAGCGACAGGAAAAAACTTCGCGTCCGCTTTTGAGGGGCATGAAAAGGCGGTGGGGTTTGAATGGGGAAGATTTCGCACACGTTGTCGCCGAGGACCGCGACCAACGACGACAGTCGAACGGCCGCCTTGGTCAAACAGCGCCCCCAATTTTTAGCACCTTGTTGCCAGGAGCGCCCAAAGAAAGTGGATCTGAAAAAAAGGTGCGACCCCGGCCCTTTGCCAAGAAAAAAAAAAAGCGATCGACCAGTGGGGGACAGGAACGCATGCAGAAAGGAAAAAGGCAGTTAAGGGGAAACTGCGACCGGGTATCCGAGCCATCGTCGGATCCTTCGGAATCGGGAGGGGGTTGACCAAAGTCCGCCAAATGCAAACGAAGAATCTGATGCAAGGTGCCCGGAAAAGGCCGGGGCGGACCACCGGGAGGCGATTCCTCGTTTTTCAATATCAGAGTGCCGGTCGGGGGGGGGGGGCCAGGTGATGAACCAAAGCCGCAAAGGGCCTTTACGCCTTTGAGAGATCGGCCCCCAAACCGGTGAAGAAAGAAGGGAAACACACCCAGGAGGAACCTTCGACCTCGAGTGTCGATCTTTGCGGAGGCTGGAAAGCCGTGCGCACAGGAAAAAAGCGCAGGGAAAGACTCGTGCCTTGTGGTTAGAAGATTTACTTAGGTCCGTGTATTGGGGGACGGAAGCCCGGGTGAGGAAACGGTACCGAACAATGGCGGCGGAGTCGAAAAAAAAAAATCCCCCCCGAGAGCCCCTTTGTGTGCTGGAGGGTTGGCCCCCATTAAAACTAAACGTCTTGGCTACCCCGTGGTGCCAATCGGACGCGGCTGCACGGGGGGCAAACGAGCCTGGGGGTTCTTGTGGGACGGTTTGCAACGGCAGAATTGGTGCCCGGTTCCCCCGAAGTCTTGAAATCTTGAAGGAAAATGCGTCTGGCCTCCTAGGTTCCGGGGGGCCGATTTGAACGAAAGGTCGAATGTGAACATCACAGTATTGCCGGGGTGCAGAAGCAAAACATTTTGAGAAAGGGGACAGTGTGACCGGCCGGGGACGGATGAATCGTGACCTCTAAAAAGCGAGCCCCTTCCCGGGGAAAAAGAAAGAAACGGAGCGGCCGGGGTCCGTCCAAAAACACGCTGCGGGGATCGTGCAGAATTGACAGAACAAAACCGAAGTGTTTTCCTCGATGCACTTGGCGCCGCACGGGAAGGGGGGTGTAGGAGAAGGAGCGACTTGCGTGCCGTGGGCGCACCCTCCTCTTGAAGAAAGTATCTACAGAGAAGGGCTTGAGCATAAACTGACTCCCGGGAGGGTACCGGTCTTATTCAAAAACAAAGAAAAACCAAACTGTTGACCGCAATCCAAAGGTGAGACGGGGGAATGAAGCCTTCGTTGGTGGGGGGGGGTTTGGTTTGACATCGAGAGGTGAAGCTCTGCAAAAGGGGGGTTGGGGATCATATAGGGAAATATCACAGGTTTCCGTGCAAACGTCAACCGATGGAACGCCAAAACAGAATGCGCCGGGGGGCGCCGGTTTGCAAACCAGCCAAGAACGAACGCCGGCATCACATAAACAAACGTAACCTGGTTAAAACCCCCGCAGCTTTTCATTTGAGGGGGCTCGATGGTAGGGTTGTGACAGGGTATAGAGGGGGTGAATCAGGACATCGGTGCCCTCCGAACTCTGGGTCATTTTTCTCATATTGTGGGGCAGGGCGTCGGGTTCCCCTTAAAAAATGGAATGACTGCTTAGGAGGGACACACTGAAATTTCCCGGAAAACCCCTTTTTAGAAGTTTTCTGAACGAAATCCTGCATAGAAAGTACACATTGGAAATGAGGGACGCAATCGTATATAGGGGTACTGACCCTCCGAAACAAGACCGTACCGTGGGCCTCCACCTGGGAGAAACGAAGATCAGGGCCCCAAGTTTTCCAACGGCCGCAAAAGAAGTGGCACCAGCAAGATCATGGTGAGCGGCGACGGGTCGGGTTCGGAATCGGAGAGAAAAAGAAAAAAAGAGAACACCCCAAAGAACAGTTGGCTCCGGTCGCCTTTTCAAAAGTGAAATAAAAAAAAAGAGGGGAACGGGTATAATAGAGGTCCAGGTTGACCCTGCAGAAAGAGGAAAAAACCGATGGGCGGAAGTTCCGGGGGTTGGGGCCCATGGGAAGGCCGAACCGTAACTTCCTGCTGGGCTGGGGAAGAGGACAATAATGCCCCCCGCACGTCCGAGTTTCTCGCGGCGGGAGCGGGTCCAATCAGAGTCCCAATGGTAGGGCACGGTAAGTGAACTAGCCAGGAGGGGAGGTCGCTGTCGATGGGGGTGGGAGACTTCACAGAAAATACACAACCACAAGAAGCGGTGCTGAGAGGAGGTGGCCGTCTAACGTTCACAAGGAATCCAGGACCTATTGAATAGAAACACGAAAAAACGAATTGAAGCGTTCGGAAAATGGGCCTGGTTATATTGCCCCAGGCGGCAGAGGGCGATACTGTACTGGGGAAAGTGTTGAACACCAGGTACGACCAAAAGAAAGCTTTTTGAAAAACAGTGCGCCAGGGCCAATGTGAGTGTTTCCGGGGAAAGGGACGTAAATCCCGAATCGTCAGGAAAGGGGAAACGCAGGCACCGTTGCGACTCGCCGGAACACGATTTTAAGGCCCGTGGCCCACGCCGGCCAACGGGGGGCAGGTGCTAAAGGAAAATCCCACTCAAACCTGGGGCCCCGGGGTTTGATGTTTAAGGACGAGGGGACCCCTGAGCCCTCTCCGGGGGGGGGTAATCTTCTTGAACTCTGCGCCCATCCACGTTTGCCATAAAGAAAGAAGGAAGGATAAAGGTCATCGGGCTTGAAGGGTTTGGGCAGACGAAGGAGAAAAGCCCGCCCATTCGGTGAACCGATCGGACTCGAAGGGAAACAGAGCTTGAATTTCGCCAAGGTAGCATGCGAAAGGCAGACACGGAATGGGTCTGATGAACCAGGGGGATCCATGCTTAATCATCGCCTCCGAGAAGCCTGATCAGAGGGGACAAATTGTTGGGACGCCTCACCGGGAAACGATCCTCCCATCTACAAAGAAAAGCAAAAAAAAAAAAGTGGAGGAGGAAAATAGGGGGGAATATCGTGCTAAAACAACACAGGCCCAAGCATAGAGGCTTAAAAAGCTTATGCATGGGAAAGGGGGAAAAAAAACTGGGGGGGGGTCCCGCAGAACTCAAAGGCCCGGGTTGTACAAACGTCCCGGCTCCACAAAAGGTATCCAAACTGCAGGAGTCTATGCGCTATGTGCCTTGGAGAAGAAAATAGAATCTCGGGGGGAGGAGCGGATGGTCAAAATCATGACATCAAAGATGAAGGGGATCAACGTAAACGGGGGGAGAAAATTGCCGTCGGCCAAGCTTGGGGGGTGGCGGAGTTTTGTCGCGCGTGGGAATAGACTAAAGGATAGAAAAAAAGGTGGTGCACGCATTTGTGGACTGAAACCTCGACGGGATGGGGTGGTGGGCGGGTAAGGAATCCGCAACCGATAAAACCAGGGCCGAGTTAGGGGGGCCACGAAAAAGGAAAAAGAGGACGTTTTCAACCTGGCGAAGGCGAGGTGGGGCAGGGACTAGCGAAGGAGGAGCTATGAACGGAAAAAAGTAGCTCCCAGGAAAATGATGCAGGGGCCAGGCGGAAAAAACGAAGCCCGCGGAATCGTAAGTGGTGGCCAAAAAAAGCATTATCGCCCGGGTTCTCCGGAGAAATAACATCGATGAAAAGAAGCGCAGGAGAGAAAGATATCGTGTTGGTTTGCAGTGGCCCGAGCCCAGGTTCAATCCGGGGGAACCGTAGCGGAGAAAGCCTCTCGCGGTGGGGGGTTGCCTGGTGGGGGCCGTCCAAAAATCCCTCCCATCGAGCGGAAGAAAACTGGGGGGCTGATTGCCTGTCCCAGGTTGGGGGACCTTCCATTTCAGACGATACCTCCGTCTCTCATAAAAGAAGAAGGACTCCACCCCATGGAGTAAAAATCAAGCAACTTTTTCCGCAAAGGGCCCCAAAGGGGCCGAGACAGAGGGGACACATCCCGGAAGGTTTACGAGATCCTCGCAAGGCAAACCTAGAATATGAGGTGAAAGGGATCACCATTGTGGGAAAAAATGTGACAATAGACTACGGCACCAGGTTAAAGCAGCCGATGAAGACCCGAAGTTGATTCGCGCGTGACATGATAGTTGACTGGGGGGGTGGGGCTAAGGAGATGACTCTCCAGAAACCTTCGGAACTAGAGTCGTGGAAAAGATCCGAACTGGGGCTTGTGTTGGAGGCGACTGAAGAAAAGTCCGATGAGTCCTGATTCCACCCCAGGGGGGAAAGCTAGTCGGGAAGGGCGGTCATAACGAATCCCCATTTCAGACGTTACAGGCCGTAACATCCTGAAAAAAAAAAAAGAGTCCATTTCAGGGCACCAATCCGCAAAGAGACCTTCAAGACAAAGCGAGCGGCAAGCTGGGAAAAGGGGAAGGGAAAGAATACTGGAAAAAACTTTCCACACTTAAATCGCCGTCAAAGAAGACGCGTGTAAAGTTTGAGGGTGACTGATGTGGCGGGGGAACGGGCTCCTTTGGAAGGGTTCCGGTCCCATGACAGATTTAAGCCACATAAACAAGAGGGATGGAAAGAAATTGACAACAAGCGTCGCAGAAATCCTCGCCTCTCGCAGGCACCCACCAACCCCACTGATGCACTCCTTAAAAAGGGTCCAGCTTGGTCAAATGTTAAGAGTAAAGCTGATGTCTATTCGGGAGAAATCCTGCTGTGAAAGATTTCTGAGACAGAGGACGGCACCAACGGGGACGCACGTAGGCCCCTGCGACAACAGCCAATGCGAGCCTGAAGGGGGGAAATAGATGTGCAATGCGGTTTAAAGGGACACGATTCCTTCGAGCGCAATGGACAGGTCGCCAGGGGCTGAGGAAAAAAGGGGCCGCCCGCTGCCGACTTCAACGTGCATCCTATGAAGGCGAGGAAGGATTGCCGCACTGCAAGGGGGGAAAGGATGCATGGACAACGGCCGGCATGTGGAGGCGCCAGAACTCGGGAAAAAAGAAAAAAGAGCAAAAACAAAAGAAAGTCTGTAAATGAGAAGACGATCCGAAGAGCTGAAAAGCAAAATTCTCAGGTTCACGCGAAGAAACAGCAAAAAAAAGCGTGTGAGGAACCCTCTGGCTAGGGGGGAACTACTGGTTTCCTTAAAAGGGGGGGCCCCGAAAAAAGAGTAAATCGGAAAGGAAGAGGCCAGACCAAAAAGGGACTACCTCTTGGAAAAGACACCGCTCCTTCCAAACACGACTGCGAAGACCACACGAAAAATCCACCCTTATTTCCTGCCGCTAAAGCCGCAGGAAAGCAACAGAGCAAGATCGACATCGAATGAAGAAATAAGGAGACGTTTGTGGGTTTCCCCTCACCGGGCCCTATCCGGGGGGGGCGTAGGCAGGGAAAAGGGGCGGCCTTCATCACTGTCACCAATCCGATTGGAGGCAGCGCATAGAAATGTGGCATTGGCCGGGAAAAGGGGGGTCGGGGGGCACTGCTGGCTATCAGATCCGAGGCTGGGTTTGGGAGCACGGGGTCGAAGGAGTAAAAACCGGGGAATCTGCCTTCGCGAGCTAAGGGCTTGGGGCGGAGTTCAACGAAAAAGGGAGAAATAGGTCTGGGGCCTGTCGCACAGCATATCAGAGGGCGACGTTCCAAGCGCCTGTCAGAAACAGTGGAACACTTGGGGGGAGAGGGTTTCAAAAGGTAGTCCGGAATTCCGCTTCTGGTTCGAATTCGGATCCAATTGCAGAATCTCCTACAGACAGTAGCACCTGCCGAAAATAAAAATAGAACAGAGCCAAGGCCAGGGCAGCGTTCTTTGGAAAAAATCCTCTCGGAGACCAGCTTACAAGAGAAAACCCGAGGTCGCCAACAAAAGAAGCATGTCAAAGGGGAGGTGGGTGACGGGATTTCCTTTCTCTGAAAGAAAAATCCCGAGACATTCTCGGAAAAAGACTAAGTAGGAGGGGCGGATGAGGAGGAGAGAGACTACCTCCTACGAAGAGAATGCCGAGGTGTTGGGCGGAAAGAGCTTAGACCCGATCAGGGTTGGCAGAAAAGGGGGAAAAAAGTGTTTTCCTCTAGGACGCGAAACGTCCAGGAGGTCAACGGAACCCAAAAAAAAGAAGCACGTGTTACCAGGCAAGAGTTCTCGCTGCGCGGACACAAGAAGGACAGGGGGCCGAAGGAGTACAAGGGAAGGGGCGATCGGCAACGAACATCCTCTCGCTACGCGAATGTCACGGGCGGGTACGCGCCCCATATCTAAGGAAGAGGGAAGGCGAATAAAAAACGAGAAGGGGGGGGGATACATTCCTAGGAACAAGTTAGAGGAGGATGAAAGAACGGTACGAAGGGGGCGTTGTTTGTTAAGGACTACGGTCTCCTGCCATAGAAAACGGGGTCGGGAGTACGGGACCCCCTGAAAGGGAGAGTGGGAGGTCCGGAATCAAAAAAAACGCCGAACCACGACAGTTTAAAAGCCCCATAAGGGCCGTTCGAGGAACCGCGAAAAGGGACACGGGAAAGGAAGGCTTTCCAAACCGGGGGTAACAAAGCTATCCAGTCGACAGGGGGGTCACTGAGCGTGACGTAGTTTGGAGAGAAAACCCTTTGAAAGGGTGCGCTCAGGCCCAACCCTGATAGTGGAACTGTTTTAAGCGCCGGAGAAAACGGACTGACTCGACTCCCACACCAATCGGAAGGAAGCATTTCGTGCAGGTAGAGGTATATGGAGAGGCCCAGAGAAAGACCGAGGACGGAAACTGCGATCAATCACCGGTCCACTTGTGTGAAAAAGGGGGCAGTTCCTAGAAAAACACTACGCCTTCAAAGAAAACTCTCAACAGCGGATTCTGGGGTGGGCAAGGAGGAGCGTGAGCTGTGACCGAAGAAACGGATAAAAAAAACGGACCGGAAAAAAACAGCGGCGCGTCCTTGGAAGGAGGGGCCGGGTGAATAGTCGGTTGTGACCGATGGGGTAGCTTCTCCAACGGTGGAACTCCTTCATCGCGAAAAGAGGAAGCGAGACCGGAAACGCCGTTGGTAGAAAAAAAGCGCCCACGTGTAGCACGGGTGTGCCGCAACCCGCAGCGACCGGAATCGGGCTTCGTTGCGGAAAGGCTTCAGCGCGCGCCTAGTTGAACTAAAGACGGGAGGCAAAGAGTGGTAAATCTAAGGGATACTCCGTCTTCTCAGGGTAGCTCCCTTGAGGAGGTTAGACAATGACCAAGCTCTATATTGGTCGTCCTGAGGTGGGAAGTTACTACACTTGATCAAAAATCGGAGGCTTCCGGGGGGGTAGTTTCATACTTCTTGACCGTAGGAAAGGGATTAGCAGCCCCCGCAAGGAAGCCTTTGGAACTGAATTTCCCAAATCAGGAAAAAGAAGTCGTTTGAAATAAATGACCAACCAACACCCCGTCATTGGGTTCGAAAAAAAATTCGCCGGTCAGATCCTGGGGGACGCGGGGCGAGAGTGATGGTAGGTCTTCTGGGCTCCTTAAAGTACTCTTGTTTTGCTTTGGGGGTTGGGTTTTTGTTGGGAGTGTGTAGCGGTTCGGTACCCTTTGGTTAGGCCCCGAGGCCGTTGGAGAAAAGGGGGTCACCTCCTGAGCGGAAAAAAACGGGAAACCCAAAGGGACGCTTTTTTGAGAGGGGGGGCCAAAAAAAAGGGACGCTAAGAAAAACCTGGGGCCGTCTCCCTCGGAAAGGAATTTCCGGAAAAATGTTTTAGGAGCCAGTTGCATCAAAGGCAGATTGCCTTGAGCCAGCTTGAGGAAAGAAAAAAAAAAGGGGAAAGTCGGTCGCTCCGATGCCCTAGGGTTGCGAGAAGAGGGTTGGCGCCCTTCCTGGGGGGGGTTGCGAAAGCCCAGAATTCTGCAAGCCGTGGAAGTGAAAGGAAAACTGCATCAGGATTGCATCGGGTGGGGGGCATCGGCAAAACAAAGCAGAGGTCTGTAAAAAAGAAAAAAACCGGCGGAGGTGGCAGTAGACGCCGCTTCTGGTATCGAAGGTTACCCACAGTCAACCTCATGGGGGGACAAAGAGGACTGGAGTCTGGGAATCCAAGCCGTTCCAATTGGGCTACAGTGGGAGGGGGTGATCCTTCCATCCTGGTCCTCAAGAATCTCCCTCCTCTATGCACTGGGTATCTACCAAGGGGACCGTGTCAGTCTTGAACCTCTTGGAACCTTGGGGGAACGACAGAAATGTGTGGGGCATCGGTGAAGAGAAAAAAGTCCGGGGTTTCTCCTCGTAGAGTGAACTCGAGACTCTTGGTGTCCCCATAGAGGAATGAGTACAGGGGGGGAAAAAGTGAAAATCGAAACGGACCCGCATCTCCTTTGGGAGGCCCGTGTGAAGGGGCTCCAAGTCACAAACGGGGCAAGACACAACAGACACAGGGGTGGGACCGCCCCCCGACATTCATGTATGCTCGATGGTGGGAAAAAAAGGAATAAGAAAGGCTCGTCTGAACACATCGGAGGGAAACTCCGACGGCGGGGTCATGTTTTGGCACAAAAGTTCGTGGGTGAGAAAAAAAAGGAGGGGGGGGAACAAAATCGTGAAGGGCTGCTTAAGAATTTACTTACCGTTAGGGTGCGAAAAGGGGGGGGGTGGAGAGAGTCTGGAGACGACAAGTATAGGCAACAGAAAAAATGGGCATATTAACCAATTCGGAAAATGATATCCACGGGAAACAGAAACACCCTGAAGAAGGGGGGAGAAGAGCTTTTGGAAACGGAGACGACAGAAACTGTGTTGGGAGCGGACGTGGCAAAAAAAACCAAGAATCAGTCGTCGCGAAAAGGGTCGGCGGCCAGGGAGAAATCACCCGGGGTGCAGGGGCTTTCCTTTGAAATACCTTAAGCTGAAGTAATGAAGAGCCATGTTGGGAAAATCAGAAGGGAGGAAAAACAACTGAATTGGTCGACTTTTCCCGGGTCACCGTTGGGGGGGGGGGCCATGAAGAAAAAAAACACAGGGCCTCATGCTTTTTCTGGGGGTCGAGGCCATGGGGAGGCGCTTACAAACACCTTAAGCTACTGGGGAATGAGGACAAGTCAAGCATCATGGCACGGCAAGTGCCGGAACCAAGGGAATTTGACCGGTTGTCTTTCTCAGCGTTTTTCCGAGGGGGAAGAGGAAAAAACGGCAACCCCGAGAAATGAGGGAAAAAGGGGTCAGATAGAAACGCTAGGGCGCCCCGAAAAACGAAAAAGAGAAGGGGGTGCCGGACTTCAGTAGATCGGTTGGGAAGTGTGGGGACTAACTTCTTCAAAACGGCGACGTAAGACTTGTTGACACCATGGAAGAGAACAGACGGGCCGCGGTCCCAACAAGGCCTGTGGGCTCCAATTCTTTAGGAAGTAAAAGAGCTGGGGAAAGGTAGCGAGTAGGCCTGGGAACGGAGAGGTAACCAACGAGTTGACACGATAAGGTGCTGACTTTACAAGGGACAAGAAGGAAAAGAGTGGGGATGCATCTTCACCACTAAAGCCTTGGGAAGTGGAAGAAGTTTACGTCAAAAATGCGCCAGCACTTCTCTTCTTTTGTTGGGGGTTCCCACCTTGAAATCTTAGGACTCGGTCAACGGCCCCTCCCAAGTCTTGTCCGGCACTTTAATGATGGGGGGACTCAAAAAAAAAAACTCGCGTGCCTAAACGGGGTCTCGGGCTTGAGGTTGGCCCCGCGAGCCCGGGGAATGGAGGTATTGGACCGCATTCCGGCCGAAAACCGAGTCGCGACCTACGACCGTTTTGTTCTCCCACGCCTTGTATATACTAGAAAATGGGGGCTCATGGGCCGCCAACCAGAACCAGAGGGAACATCGCCTCCGAGAAGGCGGGATCGCGATGAAGGGGGGGAAACACCTGCGGAA
>Ga0179591_1239156_pt1 | contig 14019 bp, 19 predicted proteins | sample CZOMad2_1_08_16f_FD_182891 | JGI IMG/M metagenome (GOLD analysis project Ga0179591, IMG submission 182891) | Vadose zone soil fungal communities from Angelo Coast Range Reserve, California, USA - CZOMad2_1_08_16fungal (PacBio error correction) | ecosystem: Environmental > Terrestrial > Soil >...
CCCGGGTTGATATGTGTCCCAAAAGGATAAAAACTTATCACTGAACAAAATGGGGGGGGCGCTGAAAAACGCCGCATCGCTCGGCGACGAGGATGGCGAGACTCATAAGTAAAGGGAACGATGGGTGCATCTATCACGTCATGCTCATTGGATGGGGTGTCAAAAAATGAAAGGGGGGAGGGGGGAGTCGTCGTTCGGGACTAAAAAAAAGGCTGACGATGGGACCGAGGACATATGCGGCTCAGGGGATGGAGAATCGAGTAATTATTCAAAGCAGAAGGAGGGGGAAAGACAATGGAAAAAGGGAGGATCGGATTTCCGAAACATAAAACGGAGAGTCACAAACTGCATACTCGCAGCGAGGATGGGGGCGGGGGACTTATTGAGACAAAAGTTCCGGAGGGAGGCACACGGGGGAGCAGAACGTCCCGAGCGAAAGGGAACGCGCCTTAAAGGCACCGTCGCGATTCAGACCAAGACCGGGAAGCAAAGACCGCGCCCGAGGGGGGGGGTTCAAACCGAGAAACAAAAACAGGAACGGGCCTTATATATGAAAACGAGGGACTCGACCCCTTTGCCGAAGAGATTAGGGGGAGCAAGAGGGGTTCGGAACAGTTCGCGGACTAGCAGGTGCCCGATTTTTTACGGGGCGGGAAAAATGAATATGGGACGGGGGCCATGCGACGGTGGGAATTTGGTGGGGTTATGCGTTAAGAAGCGGGGGATCTGGGGGGGCGGGCGAAGGCAGGGGATGAGCAATCCTTAATTTTTGCCTCAATTGCGGGGACTGAAAAACCTGCAAAAGATACATGGCGCAAACGCTTCGAAACGCAATAAAAAGATGTGAAGAAGGTTGATACGGGGGGAAATAAAACTGTCGTAACAATTCGATGTATAAAAAGGGGGAAACATCGCGAATACCGTTAAACGACATCATTGGATCTACACGCCGCTGGGAACGCTCTGGTAGAGGGGGGGGCCAAAAAAAAAAGAGGAGAATCTGGCAATGGAAAGAGGGAAAAGGTGATCAGGAGGGGACCTAAAGAGGACTTCTGAATGGTGTCTCAGAAAGGGAGAAACAAGGGATATAAGTCCAGGTACCGGTCCGATCGTGTCAGAGTGACAGGGGAGGTTATGGTGCGCCAGAATTCATTCTAAGAGTGGGAAGGATAAAAAAGAATCTCGGTGGAGGATTGGGCAGAAATTGGCCGACGTCTCACCTTGATCAAGAAGGATATGTTGCAGCGTACTGAGGTCAAGAAAAGCAAACGATGGTATAAGAGGAGTTCCTGAATTCGAGGTAAGATTTCAAGAAAAAAGCGGAGGGGAGGGAGAATAAAAGTAGAAAATCCGGGGGGGACAATGAAGAACTCTGGACTCCTAGTCTCTATTCACGAGTAGGACGGCGTTACTCTTACATAAAGAACTGCACGTCCGACGGTGAAAAAGTACAAAGGACGTGACTGCCAGAACAGGCAAAAAACAGGACTGCCGATTAGGTCAATAAAGCAAGGGGGAAGAAAAAGGGTTAAAGCTTGAGAGGAAGGCTCTAAACATACAGACGCAAATACGACTATGTTAAAGGTCTAGGGGACTACGCAGAGGAAGCACGTCTATGTGAGGAAAAACCCTCCGACCGGTGTCGGTCGGGAAAGGTAGGACCAGAAACGGAAAGAAGACCGAGAACCTGTGAGAAAGAAAGGGGAGGAGCGCCTCGTAGTAAATACTCATGTACTAAAAAACAAGAAGGGCCTTCTTGGGACAAAACCCTACAAAGTTACATGGGCGTGATTTTGGAGACGGCGGAACACGGAAAAAGGATGCTGGACAGCGCAGAAGGGAAGAGGGGGAGTAAAAAATAAACGCAAAGAGGGGGGTAACAAGTCGAGGGGGGGGGGGGGGGACAATCGAGCACAAAAACACCATTGTAAATATAGATCTTGCCAACTGACTTGGAGACAACGGGGGAGGTTTTGTGTTGGTGCTGCGGGGAGTGAATTACGTAGCGCGGTTAAAGCAAAGGTTGAAGGGGGAAGAGGGAAATTCGAACGGGTTTCCAAACCAAAGCTGACAGTTAAGAGTGGGAACGGGAGGGAAGAAAAGGAGACACCGTCAGTCTACTTGATTCCACTAAAAGAGATTCACTGCGTCGTCAAAGAGATCCCGACGGAGGTCCTGTTCCACGAACGGGAACCCAAGGACCGACAAAAAGTCGGAGGTTTGGGTGGAGAAAAGAAGCGGAGGGAAGGGCAGGCGTCGAAAGAAGGAAAAAGCCGATGCTGAACGGATTTTGGTAAGTATACTTAAACAGATCAAGCTGGAAACGCGTGACGTTTTCTAACGATCGGACGTAAATGGTTTCCGTGGGAGGCAGCAAAGGGTAAGGGAGAAAAAAAGACAAGTCGGTGAACAAGAAAGAGGGCTGGAGACCCAAAGGAACAAAAAAAAATTTTGGTGGGGTTAAACCGGGACGTCGAGATGTATAATCTTCCTCATGAATCAATTGAAAACACGGGGATGCGGTCTGCAAGAGTGGTTTCGAACAAAAAAAAGGGTTCGGGAAAGGGAGAATAGAAGGAACAGTAATAGAGGAAATCTCGGGGGGCTATGGTTATCGCGGAATACAGCTTACACCTCGATGTTGACCGCAAGGTTCAGGAGGAAAAATGAAAAAGCCCAAATCCAAAAAAGAGAGGATGAGGTATTCGGAAGAAGGGGCCGACGGGAAAATCCCATCCAAAACGTAAACCTTCGAGGGCGAGATGGAAGTCGAAAAATTGACGAGTTGCATAATTCGAGCAACACCATGTCGAAGAAATCGAAAGGACACCTCCTGAAGAAAAGGGGAAGCCCCACAAAAAAAAAAAAAAACAAAAAACAGGGAGGAAAGGAGGGGACAAGGCCATAGGGAAAGTTTTTTGTCTGCCGCGACAAAAAAGTCATAAAGAAGGCTTGCGACGGCAGGTCTTATGACCGGGTGAGAGGGGTCCCAAACGAAGAGAAGAATGGAGGAAAAAGCGAAACGGAAAGAAGGAGGTGGGTTGCGTAAGAAGTGTGGGCAGGCAGGTTACTTGAAAAAAAATTCCAGTGTTTTCAAGGAGAATCGCAATGGGCAAAACGAGAGAAGAGGCCCATTCGAGGGAAAAAAGCTATAAAGGCAAAAGTAGGGCTCACCCCAAAGGTGAAACCAGGAAGAGAAGGCCTGCCCAGTGTGCGAGGAAACGGGTCCCATCGGAGAAACGGCGAGGAAGAACCTTGTTAGAAAACCTCGATCAAGAATCCGAGGAATAAATTTAAGACGGAAGGTAATTAAAATGCATATAATGTAATGGAAATGTTTTTTATGGGAGCGGAGCGCGAAACCAAAGCGGGGGGAAGGGGAAGGAGGTCTGGGGGGGGAGATAGCTCGGTGTGCCGGATCAAATAACGTTTCCGGTAAGGCGGGAGTATTCCGTAAGAGCCAGTGCCGCCGAAGGAACGTAGGGAAGAGAAATAAAAAAATCAAACAACAAGCGGCCGAGACGAGCAAATTTCATGAAAGGCATTGGTCGGGCCAAAACGCCGTCCGAGGGGGGAAAGTGACTCGACGCTGCTGCTGAAAGAAGGGAAAGAAAAATCCGAGAGGGGAACGCCGAAACGCAGGAACGAGGAGGAAGAATCATCTAATGAACTCAGAGCTCAATCCGTCGAACTGCCAAATACAAGAGCATTGGAAACGAGTGGCACAAGCGGAAGTTCGGAGAGCTAGCAATTTATTGAGAGACGGGCGCCCGCTATGCGAGTGGAGAGAAAAAAAGTGGGTTGGGGGGAACTTGGGGTGCACGTTAATTGGCTCGTACCAGAATGAGACATTGGTCGGGAAGCTTGCGGGAAGGAAGTTAGGGGAAGGAAGGGGCGGGGGGGCTGGGAGAGAAAGGGGGAAGAGATGATAAAACACACTGTTGGATAAGTCTTAGGCGAGCTCTGAGATATCAGGCAAGCGTTTTCTCTCTCTTGGAAAAATCGCGATCCTTCAGTGAAGTCTCAAGGAGCATTCGGAAAAGGGAGGAACAGCGCAAGGCAGAAAGAGGGGAATGCGAGGGAAAAAGCGAAAACGAGGGAAATTGAGAGAAAAGGGCAAAGAAGGTCAAAAAGAACGGCAGAAAGGCGGAACGAAGCAAATGGCAAAACACCATAAACCATTCTATAGAATCGCGTCGGAAGCAGATACGTGTAAAAGGAAAAAGAAAACCGTGATGGGAGCATCATCTTGTAGAACAATCGGTTCAAAACAGACATGATGAATGGGTATTTTTTCAAGAGGAGTATATCAAAGGTGCATCCAACGGCTCAGGGGGTGGGGGGCGTGGAAGGGAGGGAATTTATTGTGGAAAAGAGGACGGAAAGGCTGTGGCTGAAATGAAGTACGTGAGTGTTAACAAAAGCACAATTCGGGTACAATTTGGTAATGCCAACAGGGATAAACGAGAGCATAAAGATCGGATTCGAACAAGGAGTCAGGTAATTGCTCGGAAAAAGAACTCGATCGAAATGGCATTATATTAAGCCATAGAAAAATTTTTTTGTTGCGCGCATTAAAATCCGAAAAAAGACGGGATTTGGCCGCGGTTCAGACTGGAGGGTCTCTTCGACGGTGCTACATCACGAGGACGAGAACAAAGAGGGGGGGGGGGGGTGGTCGAGAAAAGCAGACGGTATGGGCCGTCAACGAAAACTCGAAAAAATACTTACTCTGGAACGCAATGCTCTACGGACAAGGGGGAAAGGGAAAGAGGGAGCGGGAGAAGCTTTGGGGGGGGGGAACACCAAGATTCAAAGACCGATTTATGGGAAAGTCACTCTTGGTCTACCTAGTAGTGGATGACCGCAGACAAAACGAGGAGGGGGAGGGAAAAGAGGGAAATACTTAGGACAAAGGAGTACTGAATGGAGAGGCAAAGAAGTGGGGCACGCAACCAAGCTCAGGCGCTATGCTAGAATGAAAAATTGGAGGAAAGGGCCTGCCTCTGGGAGGGATCTAGGTGTAAGAAAAGAAGCAGAAGACGGAAATCTCAACCACACCGGATGTGACACGTAAGACGCTCTTTAATCCCGGGCTAAGCGACCTAATTGGAAAAGACACACAGACCTGCGCGACACAAATCCCGGAGGGGGAGGGGCATAGAGGTAGGAATCTCAACAAAACAGGGAAACTCTCAGGGCTTCAATCTACGGACAACTCAGCCGGAAGGAATAACGAAAAATCCTGAATTCGGTCAAAGAATAAACCGGCGAGCGCGGGGGAGGGGAGATTCAAGGGAATTGAAAAAAGGGAGAGAGAAAGAGAGTGGCGGGTTTGAAACTCCAAACGTCAGTCAATACGCCCAGAAGTCTAAACACCTACCAATAATCAGACAGGCAACGCCAAAACCGGAAAGGGGCTGCACGAATGGGAATCAAAGGCCTCGGGAAAGCAAGGAATCTGGAGATCTGAAAAATCCGAAAGATGCGACTCAATCACATTTCTCGTTGGGAACTGATAGGGACTTACTAGAAATCTTCGAGCGAAGGGGGGATGGACGTGTAAAGTAAAAGAGGGGAACGCAAGATAGGGAAGGGAGGGGGATAAAGAGGCATAGATAAGAAGGATCCAGGGGAAAAGTAGGAAGGGAAAGGATTCTCAGAAAATTAAGGAGAAAAAGGAAGGACTTCACGAAGGATAACGAAGCTAAAAGCTGGGAAGAGCGGGAAGCTAGATATAAAATCCGAAGAGAGGAAACAGGGGTGGGGGGAGAAGAAGAGTTACGGGGGGCCAAAAAACAATATCCGCCCAATAAAAGGGGAAGAACTCGCAGCAAATATACAATATCCAGGTGAAGTAGGGTCCTAAGAAAGAAGGGAACCGACTGAAGGAACACAAGGGGGGGGAAGCTAAACGCGCATAGGAAAATTCTCACAGTATGGCAAATGGCATTAGCAAAAACAAGAAAGGGACTAATTTTTTTGGGAAATCCGTAGTAAAGGGCTCCTTGTAAATGGGAAAGTCGCTAAAAAAGGGGAGGAGAAATTGATGAGATCGAAGAGGGCGATAGTTACCTATGACATTCAAAGCTACTTGGGGAGGGTAGTAACTTCAAGGCAGCAGCGTCACAAGGACTCCACCTTCGGACGGGGAGGGACTAAAGGAAAGATGACTTCGGGGAAAGAGAGGAGAGCGCCGATGAGGGGGAACTTCGAGGAGAGGGGAAAGTCCGTCCTTCACTTGATCAAATAAGGGGAAATAACTCACGAAAAGATAGCGAACTGCGTAAACCACTCTAAGCATCAAAAGAAAGAGCGGACACTCAAAAGGTTAAAAGAAAAAGAGAGATCCAGAAAAAAAGGAAAAAAATACTATATGAACATTGAGCCAGATTCCCACTATCCCGCTTCCTGAATCGGCTGGAGAAATTGGTTTTTCGGAAAAAAAGGGTAGAGTGAAGAAGGAGAAGGAGGGACGGGAACTCTGAAATGAAGATGGAGGGTGGCCATAAACGTAGGTCATTCAATGGGGGGGGGGGCTTCTTTTACTCAAAAAAGAATTCGTCTTTTGGGGGGGCCGAGAAAGGAAGCGTTCATCAGGCAGGGGAGTGGGGGAAAGGAGTCAAAGGGGAAAAAAAAAAAATGCACAGGTAGGAAAGCCGGAAAAAACCGAAACCAATACCAATATATCCCTGACGGGGTTCGCATGTCAAAAGGAAGGCAAGAAGGAGAGGATTGGGAGACCCAGGATCCCGGCAGAAACAGAAGGAGCTCCGAAAAGAGCGACTGGGAAAGGATGTGGTGCGGGTGGTGAAAAAAAACATTGGGGAAGACGCATCGCAGAGGGCGCGAAGGGCATTTTTGATCAGGGTGGACCTTGACGAACTGCAGGCTGAATGTGCGATCGAAGAGTCTGAAGAATGAGAAAGGACAGGTACCGGAAGGAGGGAGAGGGGGAAAGTGGAGTATGACGCCGTCCTTCAGACTAAAAGAAGGGAAGGATTGAAAAGGCGAAGTCGGTGCTTGAGTGTCGGTGGCCTGGGTGCGACTGCAAAAGGAAAAGAGGGGGGGGCAGCGACGAGAGAGAAAAAGATCCAAACGGGGAGACAAGAGGAATGCGAAATACAGAGGTTTTAGAAACTTTGCATTTAGAAAACGCGACACGCGCAGGGGGGGACCCAATGGGTCAGAAGAATCTGGAGAATGTCGAAGAGAGGGAGGCAAGAAAAGGACCGGGGGATGAATAGAACAGAACCAGTTCCAGAGAATTGAAATAGGGGACTTGCTGCCAGACCGGGGCAACCAAGCGAGAAACGCCCCATATCCTATTTTTGGGGGCTTCAGGATGGGAGAATGCGCTAAATCACGTAGCAAGCGCGATGGGAGAAGGAAGAAGGTAAGAAGATGAAACCGGGACTCGATTTAACGAAAAAAAAGACCGGGTCGGGCTGGGGCGACGGCGTGCAATCAACACTCAACATGAAAACCCCAGGAGATCGAAGGCGGAGGCACAGGAGATAATGAGACGCGAAGAGGAAGAGGGGTGCGAAGACGGAAAATTAGGTTCAAATATGAAGTTTGAAATGGGGAGCGACGGACTTCCCGGAAAAATTGGCAGGACCGCGACGGCTAGGGAATGCCCCTAAAACCCTAAGTTAGTACAAGTGGGGTCAATATCTCTCGAAAAAAAATACAAGGGAGAGTAAAAAGGAGGCCAACATCACGTGATAAGAGGGGGTTGGGGCGAAGGGGAGTTGGGGGGAAAGAATGTACGCGCGGTGTCAAGCAAAGGGGGTCACCGTGTCGCTTCGAAAGGCAACTCACATGTTCAATCTGTGCCGGAATATGCAGAAATGCAAGGAAGAGAGGAAGCTTAAGGAAAAGCCAAAGGGGGGCGGAAGTCGATTCGCAAAGGGATAGGAAAGGGACTTGAGGTTCCGGTCAACGAAGTCCCCCTACGACACGGGAGGCGGTGGTCTAAATCAATAGGGTATGAGGTACAGGGGGAATACGCCTTTAAAGATAAAGGAGGGAGTGTAGAATCGCAAGGAAAAGCTTTCCAAAAAGCTATTATCTGGAGGATTCGACGATCTCGGCTAAAAAGTGGACCGTTCTGGCATCATGGCAAATTGTAAAACCGAACAATTCTTCACTGGCAGGGCGGGGTGGGAGTAACGCCACTCGATGAAGGAAAAGAGGGAAGAGCTCAGAGGGAAAGGTATCAATTGGGGAAACAAAAAGGGCGGGAGGAACATAGGTATGGGCGAATAACTCAAGCTTTTCAATAACATTCAATCTCCTTCATATATCTCTTGCGAGTCTCGTTGCAGAGGGGGAGAGGAACGAGACGCGGCGGGGAGAACCTCATGGGGAAAACAAGGTGGAGAATTGAAAAGGGAAAAAAGAAAACTCAAAAACAGCAAAAAACTGATATAATCCTTCAACTCGTATGCCACGCGCAAAACCCATTCCCTGCGGCCCTATCGGGAGTCCTGGACGTAGAGCCAGGGGGAGGGGGAAAAGGAGGGATCGGGGGGAAATAAAAAGGGCAGCACGTGGTCCACCGCAGAAACAGCGACAGGTGATCCATAAATGTGTGTCAAAAAAAAAAAACCAAACCAAAGAGGCGGGCGGGGGGATAACTAAGAGTCGGAGGCAAGGATTGACCGAGATGGGATGCAAAAAAAAGAATAGACTAAGGGAAATTGCGGACACGTCCGAATGGTATTTAAAATTCAAAAGAGGAGGGCATGGAGGGCAGGCTGTAAGGTTTGTTTCAAATTAAAGACAATCCTAAAAGTCATGCACAGCAGAGGAAGAGCGTTCAAACGGGGAGAAGGGAAGCGGGTAAAAGAAGAAAAAACAATGAAGGGGGGGGAAGAAAACAAGTGCCAACCATACATGGTCAGCCAAAAAAGGAACGTCCAATAAGGACCTTCTATTCAAGCAGAACCGGGGGTGAGAAAAAAGAGGAGTACCGAAAGTCAGGAGTTCGGAATAAGGAGAAGGGGAAGCGCAGGGGACGTAATGTCATATGAAAACTGAATGGTTTGGGGGGAAGGGTCGGCGCGAAAACAATCGCTTTGCAACGGTGTTATGGCTGTCGGGGATGGGCGGGGGCCGGGGGGGAGGGGGGCGCTATCGGTAAGGGGTAGGAGAAGGGGGAAAGGACGAATGATACAGTGCCGCCAAGGAAAGGGAGGTCCATACTACGCTCCCAGAATACTGAAGGAGAAAGAGGGCCCAGGTAAAGACGCGAGGATCAATCACTAAGAAAAGAATTTTGAGGTAGGTAAGACGCTGCTAGGGCCTCGATCAAATACATAATGAGTCAAGCACGCGGGCCGAGGAAAGATCGGAGAGGAGCGACGAAGAAGAGAGAAAGACTGAAAAGGACCACGCTACCCAAAAATCATTAACTTAGATTGAAAAAAAAAAGGAAAGTGTAGGAGGGAGGAATTGAGTGAATCAAAGCGCAGATCGATTACGCTGAAATTCCCACAAAGTGTTGAACGGGGTTGAGGTCAGCTGGGTATGAATGCAGGGAAGGGACGACTGAAAACGGGAATAGTGGGGGAAGGAAATCTTCTTCTCAAATTTCTGGGGACGGGGCTTAATTGGTTGAAAATGGGGGATTTGCATCAAACGAGACACGCGTCCATCAAAAGTTGATATAGCATGAGTCTCGCGTTGCTCGAAGTATTTGAACAAAAATTCCTTTTTATTGGCTCAGAGACGGGGCGGACTATCGGGGAAAGGACTCGGAAAGCAGACAAAAATTCGAGCAGGATTTTGGCCACAGCTTCGGGAAGCATGTCCTGAGCTTGGGGGCGATGGAAACCTGATTTAAAGCTAGCAAATGGGGGGGATAACAGAAAATTGCCACTAGCAATGAGTATCAGAGAGGGGAAGGGGTTCCAGAAGAAGAAAGGAGAGTCGAGAGCGGAGCGTCCGGGCCGAAAGCAGGGGGAGAAACTTGCTGCTAAAAAAGACGGGGACCCATCGTTTTCCTCCCAATTGAAACTTTGGAATTTCACTAGGAAAGGAGGGGGGGAAGAAACTCACACGCCAGGGAAAAAAAAAATCAGGTGTGGGGGCGTGCCAAGGAGATATTTGTCAGGAGTCACGATATTCTGTTAGCACAGGCAATGACTTGATTGTGAAAAAAAACAGAACTACGTCGAGAGGTCACGATTTTGATGCAGAGACTAGAACCCTCATACCAATCGTCAGGGGTGTGAGGGAGGTCGCACTGTTGGAAGCTCGGAAGCGCTGGCTCGATGGATTCAAGAGACCAATAAAAAACTGTAGTTTGTAGAAGAAAAAGGAAGGAGACGAAAACAGGGATGGGAACCAGTGTGGAGAAAAGATGTCAGGGGAACTAAAGGCTGCTCAAGAGCGATGACCGCACATCAGTGGGGTCACCGGAAGAGCGAAAAAGGGGACTGCGAGGAGAAAAAGAGCCTAAGAAGATCAGAAGAAAAGGAGAGCCGACAAGGGTTGAAGATCATCTACAAGCATGAGCTTTGTTGGTGGAGGCCCCATTCGAATCGGACATGTAATGGGCCGTCCAGGGGTCAAACAGAGGGGAGGGAGAAGAGACAAAAAACAAAACAAGAGGAGGAGGGGAGAGAAGAGGAAAGGAAAGGAGGGGGGAAGACAAAGGAACGAAATGAAAGGTTCGAGCTAATTACTTTGAGAAAAACAAAGCTCATGCATAGGAAGGGAAAAACACCTTGGCTAAGCTAGAAATAGCCTTAGGAAGGTTTCTGAAAACGATAAATGGGAATAAGCAGAGCGTCACCGAGAAAAAAGGATGGGATCAGTCAGAGCGCGTGAGTAGCAATAAGGCACACCGGGCGACACCTCAAAAAACTGAAACACTCCCGAGACTTCCGCGTTCTCAGGACCACACTAATCGGAGTGGCAAGGCAAAGAGAAGGAAAGAAGCAAAGATAGAGGATTCGAGCCAGGAATAACTGTGAGTTCGAAAAAAGAGGAACAGGGTAGCGCGGTAAGAGCGGTCTCCTGCACTAAAATCCAAATCGTTTATCGAAAGGAGTTGAGTGCGTTTGGGGTGGGGTACAACACTCAAGAAGGTCAGGGTGAGAAAGAAAAAACGGGGGCAGACGAAGACAAAAGCATTAAAGGACCTGGCATCAAAAATGAGAAGGTGGAGAATCGCGTCAAAGTAATCGTGAAAGGACCCCATATGGTCGAGCTGAAAAGCAAAAAGGACGCAGGAAAAAGGGGGGCAGTGCTCAATTTGAAAAAGGACGGGACGAAAGAGGGAGAGGAGATCAGAAGGGGGAGGAAGGTGAGGAAAAGAAGGGGATGAGACATCGAGGGAACATTCAATGATGCCGAAAAGATCAAAATCCTCATCCTTCCGGGAAAGAGGCAGAAGCTTTCTCAAGAAGGCCATTAAAAAAAGAGAGAAGGAAGGCTGCTTCAACTAAGAAAGAGAACGAGAGAAAAAAGGAAAGCGGAAGAAATTCGAAGCTCAGAGATAAGATCACGACATCATAATCAAGGGGGTGGTGAGAAGACAGCAGCATATCACCACCTCAGCGTACTCGACGGCTGACGAAGATAAGGAAGAGAACTGGAGAGTAGGGGAACGAAGCAGCCGGGGACAGAGGGGATCAACCGTTGACAAAAGATGGGGGAAATTCAAACAAAACCTGGAGACGAGATGAAAGTAAATGTCAGCTCAGAATTAACTATGGGTGGGGAAAGACGAGACATGACCGTGGAATGGGTATAAGACCGTGGGTGGCTCGATGATTCGAGCGAAAGCGAAGATGGGGAAGGACAGAGGCGGCGCATGAATGCAAGTCAGAGCATTACACAGCACAAGGGGACAATTCAACCTGCGGGAGCTTAAACGAACAGGAAGAAGAAGTCAGGAACCAGGAAAGGAAGGAGAGGGAAATAGGGATGAGGAGGAGTAGGGGGGATCCAAGTGAACCGGTCTGCTGGCAAGGTATAACCGGATACACGTGCCGACGTAACTATAGCTTAAGGAAAGTCAAAAGAAACCAGACCTGAGGAAGCAACGCCCGATTGGGGAGGAGCGCCAGAGAAAAAAGAAAAACGTCCGAGATGACGGTCGTCCAGGAGGCTCAAAAATCTAGTCAAGGTGGGTTTTGGTGTAGGGGGGGGGCGTGAAGTAGAAGTGTTTCGAAAACGGTTACGCGTAAAAAACATGGATCCCGGGGAATTGACCGCAAGGCCCGGAATATGTCAGTTCATTCGACGGGAAGGGACGGGACATGTGGGGGGTAGGGAGTTGGAAAGAGAAGGGGGAGAGGAGTGTGGGGAAAGGCGAAAGGAAGCGTACGAAAGGACCGGGAGGGGGGACCTTGCTGTCGGATAAAAAAACCTGACAAGTAAATAAGCACTCGTCGAACACAGACACTATAGTCGGCCGACGGGGAAGAATTTTCGGGAAAACAGGGAGAGAAAGGAGGGGGGGGGAAAAGAGCGAATCCCGTGCGACTAAAATGGGGGAGAGGCGCCAAGAACGCTAACGCTCTGGTGTCTAGTGCCTACACAAAAACAGAAACAACCAAACGTAAAAATTTCCGGGCCCAGTGAGGCCTTAGGGACTGTTAAAAGGAAAATGGTGTGGATAGAGAAGAGGAGAAAGAGACAAGGAATACGTGAAAGGTACCTAAAGAAGAGGAAAGAAGGGACCATGGGGGATGGGGGGGGTGTCTCACGTCAAAAGTAAAACTCGTTATTAAGAATCTAGGGACGTCTGTGCGGGATGGGTCGGTTCCCGGAGAAAATGGCGGAGAAGTGCGCAGCGGAGAGAGGATAACCAGCAGCCACGAATGATTAAACCGAGAGGGGACACTGAATGATGGGTATACAAAGGGGTACGAAAGGGTTCGAATAAAAGACCGGCCCCGTGTGTTCATTGGGGAGAAAAGGAAATCAGGTAGCAAAACCTCGAAAGGAAGGAGGGAGGGCGGGGACGTGGTAATAGTTACAAGCCCGAGATGAAACCGGAAGATCGGGGGACATACCTGACGTAAAAAACAGCCGAAAACTCCCGAGTTGGGAATCCTAGTGTTGATTCGATATGGGGCGACTGCGAACATCAGCGAAAGCCGATGGTAAAGAAGGGAGAGAAGAGGCAGAAGAGGGTTAAAAACAGAACTGTGGTAGGGGGGAGAATTCACGGACATGACCTAGAACGTCACGAGTCCATTTTTGAACGCAGCTCAAAAAGTATAACAACTGAGTCACAAGTAGACTAAGAGGAACAGGTCGGAATTTGGGCCAGAAAAGATGAAGGGGAAGGGACTTGGAAGACGAAGGCGTAAAAGGCAAACATCGCTTTACAGCGTCCGACCGTCCTAATGAGGAAAACCCCGCCGAAACCACCCTCCGTGGGAAGAAACGTTGAGATCAAAAAAACACACCGCGGGAAGGATGAAAAAGAGATATCGGAAAAAGCGCAGGGATATGTGGGGGGGGGAAGGAGTTGGTGGCAAATAGGCGCGCGGGTCAAGCGAAAGGGGTGCCGTGGTCAGCAACGGAGCAAGGGAAAAAAAATTAAACTTTTCATCGAACCGTCGGGAAAAAATCACGGAGAAAACGGAGTCCAGAAGGAGAAAACTTCAAGGGAAACCAAAAAGATGCACAGGGGAAAAAAAAAAGGAGGCAACTTGAATAGGTCAAGACGGAGAGAGTTCCTGGTACACAGTCGAACCTACCGACACGTGACGGCGGGTTGTAAATCTAAGGCTTCTGATTATTACCAGAGAAGCTCCTGGGGAAAGTCGAGAGGAAAGATTGGAGAGGGGAAGGAAAAAAGAGTCTGAAGGGCTTTCCACCGCGAGTGAATCGGAGGGGGGGCTGTGACTCGAATCAACGAGTTGTGCAGTCTGACAAGTCCTGTTAGTATAAGGAGAAAGAGGCCGGTCCACGTGAGAGAGAGTGGGAGCCAGAGAAGAGGAGTGCAATGCGAGATAGAACGGCGACAATTAAAACGAAAATTGTGCACGG
>Ga0179591_1339248_pt1 | contig 14015 bp, 12 predicted proteins | sample CZOMad2_1_08_16f_FD_182891 | JGI IMG/M metagenome (GOLD analysis project Ga0179591, IMG submission 182891) | Vadose zone soil fungal communities from Angelo Coast Range Reserve, California, USA - CZOMad2_1_08_16fungal (PacBio error correction) | ecosystem: Environmental > Terrestrial > Soil >...
TCGGGGAGAAGAGGCTCAGCTTCTCACCCTCCCTCTTGTTTACCTAATATTATCGAAAGAATCGGCCAGAATGTTTGCTAGCGCTTGGGATATAGCATCGGTGTCTTTGCTCTCATGGTTACGTACGAATTATGTCACTGAAAGAAAAAGGGGCGCCAAGAACTTCCTCCCATTAATTCAGTTGCGTGTTGGGTGAAATGAGATCCTGCTCTTGAGTGGGTATAACTTTCCTTCCATCCTACCTTGTTGTCACTATCAGGGGACTTCTCTCAGGGAGACATTATACCTTTTAAAGGGATCCTGTGTCATTATTACAAAAGGAGACTGGCAGACCTGGGGGGCCGTCGCATCATTCTGGTACAACTCCCATTGGAGTGTAAATATAGAGATGAGGCACAACAAGTTTCCCAATTCAAGAAGAATACAAAATCGGGTGCTTCTATAAACCAAGGCGATAATTCCCGCCGACGGTCAATAGGCGTCTCAATCCTGTAAGAGGTTTTGTTCTCAATGAGAACGTCGAATCCCGTTCATATCTCGACAAACTCCAAGACCTCCCCGGTCAAACGTTACTTTTCTAGACATATACCGACAGACAACCGACAAAAACTTCTCCGCTTCCCGCAGAAAGAGGAGACACTCAAGGGCTTCCGATTATCATCAAGAATCTTCAAGCGTCGGGTGCAACTCGGCATAGTTGATAGCAGTCGCACTTTAGAGTATTGATCAGACGGGCTGCGGTCCTGAGTGGGAGAGGCGTCTGGGACAACGAGGTCATGGGGCTGTGCCGGTGTGCCATCTTTCAGGTGTGGCTTGGATGGCGTGGTTGCTTTCGGTGGCTTAGGAGTGGCTCTCTCGAAATCGACGGTGTCAATGCCGAAGACGTTAAAAATAGTTTCAGCTCTTCGGGACAAATGTTCAGTATCACCATATCTAAGTCCAGTTAAGGGTATTGTTGAGTTGGTTGGACAGAAAATCTACAGCTTTGCTGCTAGGGGATCCGTTGTGAAAGATCACCTCCCCCACTTCATTGCGGTGAAGAGGGAGGATCGTTTTAGTTAGAAAGAATAGAATATCCGTGAGGCGTTAATTGAGTATGGAAAGCGAGTAGTCGCGGAGAGTGGCGCTTCTTCGTGTCGATTCTACCTAGCTCTTGTCGGGACGGAAGGGAGAAGGTTACGGTAGCATCCTCCATAATGAGGGGCGTAAAGTTACGAAGCAAGACTTTTCAGTCAAAATCAAGAGTAATACGTTTAAAATCTGGGGAGATGGCAAGAGGCACGCGGACATGTCCACTGAATTACGCCTGGGGGAATGGAGAAAGGGGGGGGGGGGGCTGTTATCTCCTTGAGTCATCAGGGTCAACAGGTTAGAGTAGGGTGGCGCCCCTGTGCCGGGCGGGTGCATTGATATTTGCCTGGAAATCGACCCGGGGAGGCTGCGGGAGGGAAGGGGGAAGAGTAGATCTGTCCCGGGGGCAAATGCGCAGATTGTAATGACCAGGTCGGTGAGGGTGGGATTCTGACCAGAAGAAATAGAAATCAGAAGAGAGAATAGATGGTGTCCGCTTCACGTGAGAGTGATAGGGGATCACGATGCCGATGAATCTCCTGAGCCACTGACGTCATTTAAGATTTAGTGAAAGGAGTTGTGCGGGGGATGGGTGGCAACTGAGTACGTCCCCCATTACAAAGCAGACATGCACAAGCGCAGGCTTCAAAAAGAGGCGCGGGGTAAACCTTAGGGGATCTTACTTGGATCGAACGGTACGGGATCTTATTCAGAAAGTGGGGCTTCGGAGTGAATAAGGGGCTTAAAAATCTTGAGCTCTTCATGGTCATGGAGGCAAGGTTAATTAATCTACAGTAACTGAAATGAGCGGGGCCGAGGCGCGGTCTGAACAACGCTGGCAGCTAGAACGGCAGCAGCTCCGCGAGGAGACAACGTGAAGGGAGAAGCTGATAGGTTAATGAAACAAACTAAACACTCCATAATCTCGTCAGGGGAGGCGCCGAACATGAGGAAAAGCCCGAAAGCAGCTTTATCGAAAATTGCGAGCTCGTGGGTTGACCGCTCAACAGCCGAGCACGAAACTACTAGAGCATTTCTTCCCTGGCGGAGCTCATAAGAGGGCTCAGTCTTCAAAACCGGGCTCGCAGAAAACCAATGGGGCCGATAAGACGGATTCAGAAGAATCTCAAATGTCTTCGTTTGTGAATTTGGAGGGGGGGAGGGGGATAGGGAGAGGGGGATTGAGCGAAAGGAAAGGCCGAGTCTTCAATATAAGGAAAGTACGGAGCGTGGGAAAAGACCGAGGGGGAGATCGGAGAAGGAAACGCAGAAACAAAAATTGGCGATAGGGGTGGGGGCGAGCGCGTAATTAGAGGGTATTGTGTTCATGCTGAAAAAACTTTTTTTCGTATTTAAGGGGCCAAGTTTACGTGCAAAGAGAACAAGAAATGTTAACGGTGAACTAATTGGAATGGCGACATACTTTGTGTCATGAAACCTGAATGAGGGAACTGAAACGGGTAAATGGGAGCGCTGCAAAAGGAAGCCAAAAACATTCTGGAGGAGAGGAGATGCCTCCTCGAGACGAAAAAAATGAACAAGCAGGGTTAGATCGGACACAACAACAGGAGTGGTCATTAAAAAAAAGAAGGGAAAGTAAGGGGGTTCGGAGAGCTACGCTCGACTGAAAGAAATATAAGCGAAAGGTTTGGGGGGTTATAAGAGGAAAAGCAGGCTCTCCGGGGGGAATCGGGCCTAATAGAATACGTCGATGAAACGTGCCAAATGCCCTAGGGGAGTTTTTAAAACGGGAGGACAAGTCAATAATAGCCAAGGGAGAAAGCCGCTAGAACTCAGCTCATACATAAAGAGTGCTAAAGAAAAGAGTATCCGCCATTAATCGCAAAAGGGGGATGGGTTTGGTGGAGAGAAACGAGCCGCTCAGATCCTCTGGTGAAAAAAACTCTACTTTACTCGAAAAACCTTAAGAAATACACCCGCATCTTGAAAAAATGGAACCAAAAAAGAGGAAACCACCGAAACACCCGCCGAACTTGGGAGCTTAGAAAAGCCGGACAGCTCGTGCCTGATGGCGAGAAAAGTGACTGGAAATGATCCTTTAGCTCGTACAGACCTTGGGGGGGGGAAAAAGATACCTCGAATTAGACTGTTCGCGTGAGGATGCTCGTCCACCAGCCTGAACGAGCCAAGCTCTCATCTGAGCATCTGCTGGTTCCGCGTGATCGAAGGCGCAATATTAAATGAAAGGAATGAAAACGAGAGTCTCTCAGTACTTTAAAAATCGACTCCCTGCGCATGGGCATGCAGGGGGAAGAAGCTCGGTCAGCAGTGTCCGTAAGGAACTATTAATGCCAGGGGGGGTCGAAGAGAAATCAAGAGATCGGGATTTCAAAAGGGGTCTTCCCCGATAAAAGACTAGAGAAAAGAGCCGACGGGAATAACGTCAGAGAAAAACGACGCGAAATCTAAGTTTTTTGAAAGCTGGCCAAGGGGCTGAGGAGCTCGGACTAAATCTGGGAAGAAAACGTCAATAGTCAATCAAATAAGCCGAAAAGGGAAAAACCCCCTTTTCGAATAAGGAGACGGGCAAAAAAAGAAATCCAAAGAATAAAGCGGCAATCCGTAAGACAACAAGATATTTCCGCGACGGGGGCAGGGGATCAGGAGAAAGGGATGGCTCTTATACACACGAGGAACTTAAAGGGAAATTCCGAACTCATAAGGCGAAGCAACAGAGGCAGGCTGTCAGAACAAGATAAGAAGGACTTAGGGAACACGCTTACCAGGGCTGAACGAGAGGGGTAGCTCCTCATTCGAGGGGGCCTAGTGCATTGGGGAGAGCCGCTCTGGAGCTGGGAGAAAACGTTTTTAACATATGAGACCTCTGAATGGAAAAAGGGGGAGTTGAAAGTTCAAGATTTCGAAGAGGGAGAGAAACCTAGCCTATCCTGCGCTAAGGAGATCGGGAGAGTCGCCATTGGAAATAGGCTACTCCTTGGCCATAATGAAGGTAAAGCAAGCTCTCGTACGAGCTCAATAGGAAGAGAAGAGAGTAGCAGGACGGGCTGTTGCCAAACGTATACAGAGCAATGTATGCTTCAAAAAGAAAAATCAACAGGGCAATGAAAGATTGATGAGAGTGTCTCTGCGGCGCCTGAGATGAGGGAGATTGAAGAAGGCAACAACGCAGGCTGAAATAGAAGTCGAGCGCTCGACGTTTGGGAGAAGCCTCCCGCCCAGGAGGAGAAAATCGGCGTGGAGAAAAAGGTGTTACCGCCCAACATGAAAGAGGGTCTGTTTCGAAGAGAATAATCTGACAGGTGTAGCATCCTCATGATGAGGCAGGGAAGAGAGGAAGACAACGCCTTTCAAATGGAGAGCAGCGGGGGCAGGAATTGGGGGGAGGGGCTTGCTGCTCACGGGCGGCGGGCGAACATTTGGAGGGCGTCGGCCCGATTTAACAAATTGAGGAAACAATGCCCCCGGGTGGGGGGGGGCAGGTGTGGGAGGGAACCGAAATTTCTCTTGAGGAAGGGGTCAGATCAACTCCAGGGCCAAAAGAGGAATAACTGTTAACGACCGGCTGAGAGAGTAAGAAGAAGGAAAGGACTCGTTGGGGTCGCAGCCCAAGAATTGTGGTAGAGGGAGGGAAGCCCGGTTTGGTGAGGAAGCGTCTCCTCAAACAAAACTAAAATGAGATCGAGCGAGCTTAAAGGATCAGGGATATAGGAAAATGCTTGCGCTGTATCAAAACCGAGTCGATAGAGGCCTCCGACGGACCTGGGAAGGGAAAGATGGTGGAGGCAGTCCTAGGGAAGGACAACATCATCACCGCCGAGCATCTAAAAAAAAGCGGAACGGAGCCAGTGAAGGGGGGGAGACATCTTTTTCGAACAATTCTTCAAGCGGAAAAAGAGTGTAAATCAGCAAGAAAAAGAAAAATAAAGAGTTGATTTAAATGCATTGTGGTGAAAAAAAGTTTAATCCAATGAGTTTCTCATGACTCCTCCATCGACCCCAGTTTAATCTGCTCAAGGTTGGTAGGCTGTGGAGAAAGGACTATATCAAAAATCAGAGGGGAAAGTCACAGCGGATACGGACGAACCTGATCCTTTCAGTCCATATCGATTTGGTTAGCTGGTCGCTGCTGAGAGAAAGGCTATTTCTCGCCATTCAGGGGAAGGGGAAAGAGACAGAACAGACGGTGTTAAAGAGTATTGTAAGGGGAGGGGAACGGTAAGGTGACGCCAGCAGGAGGTAAGGTGGTTTGATGGCCTAGATAGCCGGTAACGGAAGGTCATGGGCAGCACCTCCGCATGGAAAGAGCATAATATCATATCGGGTATTTCCAAAGAAAGGGGAAGGGAAAACTGATGAAGCGAAGGATATATCAGAACACTTTAAGAACAGAGAAAATTCTAGATAGAGGAAATGGCCTTCGGGCGTCATTGGGGAGTTTAAGAGCCGCCAATATGAAGCTCCGGTCAAATGCAATAAAGGAAAAAAAGAAGGGAAGAAAAGTTCGAAAAACAAAAAAAGCTGGCATTTACTTAAAACATTATTACTGCATCAGACTTTCGGGGTGACGGTGGTAAATTGAAAGATCCGTAGGATGTGGTTCCTGAAAATTTTGGTCACCTTCGAGGGATGATTCCAAGAGTCGATCTTGAAGAAGCGAACAGCTGGACTGACGCGTGGAGGGTGATCGCCTTCTTTACTCAAAAAAAAAAGAAACGGCGGATGAGGTGTCCGAAGCAAGGAAGGAACCTGGAGGGAGGGGTAACTAGGGAGAGATTTGAAGAGACTCGCCGACGTTTAATGTCGAGGGAAGGATAGGAGGTTGTTCCAGGGTTGGGGGGACCATTATTCTCGACAGGAGGGCGACAAGCGCAAGAAAAAATGAAAAAGCGACGTTTGGAGACGGATGCGGGCTAGTCGTCGCGTTTTCAAGATAAGCAGGAGGGGGACGGGTCGTCACCGACGGAGGGGGGGGGGGCATTAGCTGAATGTAGAGATAAAAAAGATCGCGATGCACCGGCCGTCATAAAAAGGGTCCGGGGACTCTCACAAGCCTCAAGGGGCACTCCTTTCACTGACATAAAAAAAGCAGAGGTGCTGGGTCTCCTTAGAGAGGAAAGCCTCGAATCAATCAAAGGCAGGCAGAGCGGCTTGTGGTAGCCGCTAGAAGTCTCCTGCACCGATGAATTCGCTTCTAGAGACTCAGAGGACCAGCGGCAAAGGGCCGTTCAGGGCAGCAATGGCAATCAAAACAGAGGAAAAAATCGGGTGCCTTGGGTCGCTTGCATCTTCGGTCGATAAAAGCGGGCGCTTATACGGATACATATGAGATAAATTGAGAAGGTGTTAACAGGTTTTAAACGGAGATCATAAAAAAAAAAAGGGCAAAAGAAAAAGTGGGGGAAAACTAGGAGGTCAGAGCTTGCTTTGTAGGAAAAAAGGGCTATTTGTACGTCAAAAAAAAAGTTGATCACTGAGATGTTGTTAACAGAACCTGTTAAAAATGGGTGGGCAAGGTGAACTTTTGCAGGAGGAGTCTTACAATGGGAAAAAAAAATAAGGTGGATACTTAGCGCCCACCCAACAAGGGGAATATTAAAACATCGAAAAAACGTTAGCCTCATTACCATGGAAGTACAGAGGAATATTAGAGCGATAGGTAAAAGGCTAAGGAAACTTAATACTACCGCGCAAAGTCCGATACGCCAGAATCCTACCTCCTTGGTGTGGAGCAGATCAAAGAGGAAGCTCCTCAGAATCATTACCCCCATCTGCCTAGTAGATGAACCTTCCATTTCCGACCAGGGGTTGCGCTCTGAGAGGTTGTTGAAATAGTACTCAGGAAAGCATGAAAGCAAGGGTTATAGGAAAAACTTACTGAAAGTTGAAAAGCGTCCAATTGAGTGGTTTTGTCTCGAGGACGGGAAAAGGAAAGACAGGCTGCGGTACAAAACGTCAGTCTACGAGCCTGGAAAACGAAAAAAAATGCATGGAAAAACTGGAACCCTCCTAAATCTCTCCAACAAAAGACAAGAGAAAAACGGCAAACTGAAGCCTTATTGGAGAAGACCAAGGTATAGCACTGCTGAAGGGGGAAAAAAAAGGGGAACCGTCTCCGTTCAAGAAGGAGATTACTAGCTCCATTCAATGATGTTAGGAGCGCTGCCACAAAAAAGCCCTCCATGGAAAGAGGGAAAATTCGGGGGGGGGAGTTCTTTTAAGAGGGATTCATCACGATGAAAAATCTCTTGGAAAACGTCATGAGCAACAGCCAAGAGGAGACAGTGAGCATGCTAAGAAACATGGGATCTCTGTAAACAGCATCTCGACTAGCCAGACTGCTCGAACTGCACCATGTCCGGCTAAAGGGAGGGGGATTCCGGGAAGTCCTCTGGGGAAGAAACGAATCTTCAAGAGGAACCTGAAGGTAACCAAAAAAAGGTGGTGAAAGCTTTCTGGCGCTTTCGCGGGAAAAGCATGGGTGCAAAATCACCTCGCAACGAGAGAAAAAAGCATATAAATGACAAGAACAGTCGAAAGGGAACGTCTGAAGACACTATGCACTCCATCGGCCCGTACCCTCGCTGCCCTCTTGCGAAAGAAACCGCGCGTAAAAATAAGAACCACATCCTGACCAATTCTACGCTTCGAATGGGACGCATATCATCTGATTCTAACGAAGCGACGGACGCAAGAGCCGGGAACATCCGGAGTGCAATCCCTGTAGCAGGGGCCAAAGGGGGGTTGCTGCTCGTAAAAATTCCCGAAACGTGGGGACCGCTAGTCAAGGTTTGCAGAAACGGGGTTCAGTGCAAATACCTTTGGGGACGAGGGGGTCTGACTCGCTTGATCTTGCTCTGTGGGGACCCTTACTATGAAGAATCAGGCGCTAGGAACCTACAGTCTTTGGGAAAGAGATATTAACGAGAACTAGTACGCCTTGTCATCTTGCCATAAAGAATCTCTACATTGAAGAAGTACACTACGTGCCCTATAGGGCAAAGGAAAAAGACGTATTTAAAACCCAAAACTCACTGGCATGGGCGATTTAGTCTCGGGAGGAGTCGTCGCGGCAATCACATGAAAAAACGGCACAACGGAGGGGGGCATTCTAAGAAAAGGCGGGGAGGGAGAGAACTCTAGGGAGAGCCAAAAAGGAAACCCCTTAGAGGCGGGATGCGGTGTCAAAAGAGCTTACCCAGAGATTTTAAAGATAGAAAGAAGGCGGGGGAACAAGTGAGAGCCTACATGAGCTGAGATGGAAAACCCCTCTGGTGGTCCTGTTGATGACCTGCCGGCAGCTTAGAAGCTCTTTTGCTTAAAGAGGCAACATTGAAAGGGAGTAAAAAAAAGGGGGAAAAGATGCTACAGTACTGCTCCAAGTGGAAGTGGCGTTTGATATTCTCCGAAGTGCATCCCACTATAACCTAGAAAAACCGAGAGGAGAACCTGTGAAAACACAACCGAGCAGACGGGCTCGACAACTATCGCCAGGGGGGGATCGAGCGCACAGGGTTTGACAGATGTCTCACAGTGAAAGCTTGAGCTCATACAGAAACAACAACACGAGGGGGAGGCTAGGATCCACCACGTACCAAGTCAAGAGAAAAAGGAGAGGGACAGTCTTCTGCGGTCAAGAGGGGTCCACCTCCAGGGTATTATGCGTTAGTTTGAGCTTGGGGGTCTTTCCGTGGACTTGAAAGCACGCACAGATTCCCATCAACCACTCCCCAGAAAAAATTTCTAGGTTGACTAATCTGGTCATCGATTCGACAAGACGCAAAAACGCGCAGAAGAGATCTCGAAAGCGATCCGTTACTAGAAGTTACACACAGCGCCCGGCTGAAGTCACCCCCCACACCTGTGGGTGCACTTTTCATTGAAAGCGTCGGACTCTGCTTCGACACAGATGGGAACTGGACAAATTTCTGACGGTCTTCTTATGAGCACCGAAGCGGCTCACTGACGGTAGCATGCTCTCCACCACTCCGGGTTTTGAATGTTAATTCAAGAACGGCGGAAAAAGACGAGTAGTTTCTCATAGGCAGGGTTTGTTGTGCCAATTCGTCTCCGGGAAGCCACCGAAGGGCAAAATTCTAGTCTCGTTTTAGGAGGCTTCACCGTCATTGTAAAAAGTTTAGATCTTGAAGGGCAGAGGGTCAATATATAGGTTGGTCGTCGTTCGTTGAAAAAAGGAAAAAGAAGCCAAGCAATCGAAAAATTCAGCCATTTCAATTGGTAGTATCTTACTGATTCAGGGCACTGATTGACGACTAACAGGGACATCTGTCATCAGAATGGAACCCCGCCGGCATGTGATTCGTTGTTCATAATAGGGGGAGAAGATCTTAAAAGCTTATAGTAGACGTAAATGACGTACGACCCCGGGTGTTTTATGCAAAGGGGGAGGGTCCAACCCCCACACCACAAAACCCACCAAAGACCCAACACACCCAACGTATCATAGCTATAAGAGGGTGGGGAAAGCCTATTAACGATGTGATCGGGTAATCGAAAGGGAAATTTTTCAGGATCCGTCTCCCAGGGGGCGGGGAGTGCGTGTGGCTCACATGGTGTCGCCGAGGGGGAATGTTAACATTAGATCCCGATGCAACAGGAGCCCTCACAAGAACGAAACGTAGGTTTTGACCGCTATGAGGCGCTCTATGGGGAGCTTCTTATGGTTACTAGCAAAAAAAGGAGTAGAGAGCTTGGCAAGAGTGGTGCATACGCGAGATGCTTAAATATATAGAGGGGAGGACCGGACGCGCGCAAGTTCAAACCATCGCGCGCTGCACCGACGAGCGTCCGGGGGTTAATACTTGCCAAGGAGAAAAAACGGGAACTTTGAGGCGCCTGGGATAAAAGAAGAAGGCCTAGAGATGAGACGTTGTCGTTGTTGGGTGGCGAGCGCGCCGCGGAACACAGGAATTCGGAGGCTGCGAGATCGGGGGTCGAAAGCTGCCAGTCTAGAACGTTGGAAATTCCTCTAAAAATCAGGGGGGGAGGGGGGTCTTCAGGAGGGGGGGGGGCAGTCAGCGTTGGTTTGAGCATAAATAATCCTCTTCTTGATAAGAATTTAGAAAAAGTACGTTTTAGACAAATTATAAAGAGCGAAACCAACTCAAGAGCTAATTGGAGGGAGATTTACCTAGTGGAAAATGAGTGTCAGGGTAGTGGGGGCCGCATGAGCCTTCAGCGAGGAAAACGGGACGCCTGGTCATGCACTGGCGGTTCAGCGGACGGGAGAGGACAAGGAGGAAGAAATCCAGCATTTGGAGATGAGCACAACACCAAGAATCCACGATGCGACGTTAGCGACAATTAACTCATCGGTTTCTAGATATCTAAAAAGGAGTAAAGAGAAGTGTAGATGGGGGTAGCGCCGTCAAAAGCCTCGAAAAAGAGTCCTTGGGGGGATTCATGCTGCCACTAATGGATGCCATGTCCGTCGCCGCAGCTTCAACCGTCACAGGCAATGACCAGAGGGGATGTGCAACTTCCGAAAGCACGGTTTACTGGCAAAATAAATCATTAAGATTCATGACAACGATGAAAAAAGCGAAGAGTAGACATTAGCTGGGATGGGGGGGGGGGGTGACGACGGGCCATGGGCTTTGAAATTCGATACAGCGGAAGAAGCCCAAACTATCTTAGGCATTTCCCCCTCCGCAAGCGGAGAACATAGACACCCTCTACACGTCTGAGTAGTTGAGAAGGAACACTCTAAAGGGGAAAGACCCTTCTTTTTACGCCGGCGACGAAGCTCGGAAATTAACTCCGAGAATTACGGGGTCTCTTCAGTCTCCACAATACGAACCGGAGTCAGGAATTGGGAGGGGAGTATCGCAAGACTCGGATGGACACGGGGCGCGCAAAACCTCGTTGCTCTGTGAGGAACTTCAGATATGGATGCAGCATCGGGTATCGAGGAAGCTCATAGTTACTGCATTGACCTCCTGAAGGGCTCGGGAGAGGATTTCCGCCCTCGAAGAAGTGACGTACTAAGAGCCTAAAGTGGGATAGACCTGGGGAAGGACCCTCGAAGTGGTGATAGGAGTCGTGCAGCAAATCACATGGTGCAAGAATTAGCGACAAAAAGATACGATCGCATCACTTACACCCTGGATGCAGAACCTTCGCATCGACTAATAATATTCTGGAACTGGACACCAAAGTCCCTCGGCGGAAAAGGCTGGCTTATAATCGATACCCGTACCGAATCGGGTCAGTACAGCGTTCTCAAGTGGCCGAAGATCTAATGACCGCCGCATCCAAAAGGGGGGGAAAATCGGGCCTCAGGGGGCGGTTACGCAAAATAAAAGTGGCGACCCCTGAGTTTGCTGCTAAGCAGCATCCCATTCGTCGGGAAAGCAGGCACGGAGATTTGTTGGTGCATGAATCTGGGAAGGACCAGGAGCGGGTATGTCGCGCGGCTCTGTTCACACTCCCGGCGCCGGAAACATCTCAAATTCGAACTTTCGTGCTGCTGATATAGTCGTTACATCATTGCTGGTGACCGCCAGTCTTCACCGTCATCTCACTATTTCACACGTTCGTACTGTCAAAAACGATAAGACCCGAACAAGGGAAGGTGGAACTAATAACTGCATCTATTTGGCTCGCGCTGGAGAGGGCCTGCGCTGACTAGTCTTCGTCAAAAAAGGCTGCTACGCAAGACTCTGAATTTGATGACCAAACCCCTTGGGCGACAAGGGCCGAGCACTCGCTGCAGGCGATCTTGGGTTCTGGAATCCACTTCTCAAGCAAGAGGGGAGAAATTTTAATCCGCTGCCACTGGAACATTGCGGCATCTCTCGCTATCGACGCTTCGGGGGCGCGACGTGGCTGAACGGCTTCCAGATTCGGAGACACCATTGGCCTATTTCTTTGGAAGGGAAAGCGGTTCGGGGGGTGCAGAAGGCATCTTCTTCGACCGCAAAATGAGGGAGCCTAACGCGCGCAAGTTCATGATCTGTGGTGATCTAGAAACTCTTTTTGGATTATTAGCTCAATTTTACCGGGGTGGTGCCACTCTATCTCCCAACTGTAGGAGGAGGAATATGAGATAGGGAGGGAAGAAAGCGTTTGCACAAGTTCCGTATAAACCCACATCTGATTCGTGTCGATGGGCGGGATGCACTAGACGGGAGAGGAGAGCCTCCTGAAGGAAGGGACTCGGAGGAAAGAGTTGTAGAAGTGGAAAAAAATGGGATGTATTGGCGTGCATCATTGTAAGTCAAAGTGCATAGAATCATCGAAAAGGTAGTGCTGGAGTAAGGTAAATCGAGATCGAAAGCTAGTAAACCCGAGAAGACTAGGAGTAGGAAACGTCAAGAAAACTGGGGCTTACAATGGGCCATCTGGATACAACAACAGATAAAATGGGGAGAGGAAGAGACTCGGACTTGAAGCCCAGTCACGCTTGCAGTTCGCAGAACCTAACCCGGATAGGGCTTAGAGGGCCTCCTAAATCCCTAGGTTTTTAGGCAATCTGCTCATTGTCCTAGGGGATGCATCGCTATTGAGCATCTCAACATGTCTCAACGCTCATTCCTTAGGAGGGGGAGAGTTGGGGGAGGAGTTTCGTCCTGATCTCAACTGAATAACAGCATTGATTTGCTCGACAAAGGTTTGGAGTATGCGGCGGTATTGAAAAAACTCCTAAGCAGTGAGGGTAGTATGTTGACATCGTTCCCTTCAACGTGATTATTGATCCCTATAGACGGGCAATCTGGAGCATATTCGCTACATGACGAGACGAGAAAGGGCAAGCATGATGATTGGAGCACCGACGAACACTGGGAGGCACCATTCTCTCTATCATATAGAAAGCGTTGCGTCTCAGCGAAGTACCAACCGGGGCGTCTACAGTCAAAAACTCCACAGTGACCTCAATGACATGCGTTAGCAAAACTTGTCTGCACGATGGCCTGCGCAGTACCATACGAAGAAGGGACGAGCAGCTCGTCGGTAAGCCGTAAGGCGCTCCCTTGTTCCGGAAAGCCGGCGGAGAGGCGGCCATTCTATGCTGCTAAATGCCGACCTGGAAACCGGTTCGGGTTATTCTCAGAATTCGCCGGACTAGGTCTTTTATTCCATAGATAGTGCGGGAGATCCTATGGGGGTGTGGGGTGGGGGGGGGGTGGGGGGGGGGGGGGGGGGGGGGGGGGTGGGGTTCCGTCGCGTCCCACGGCAAAAAAAAACTATGCGGCGAGGTTTTGCAAAAAAGGGGGTGCAAACCAAGGAAGATACCGATGCAAAACGCACAAAGGTTGCCGGAGGGGCGTGTGTCGACGGTCGGATGCTGCAACTGAGAGAGAGGTGCTTCTCGAGAAGAGCAGGTCCTCGGTAGGAAAAAGAGGGAGTAAGCCGGCGTTGTGGCGGGGACACAGGCTAGATTGCTGCAAAAGCGAAATAGCTCAGCCCTTCTGCGCAAAGAATAGAGACGAGAACATGGCAAGGTCCTGGGCCTTGAATACAATCTGGTGACGAACGCGTGGGAGGAGGGAGTGAGTCGCGCGCGCCGCGCACAGAGAGCGATTATCTATGCAGCATCGCGCCAGCAAAGCACGGCCTGAACAGAGTCGGTGGACGAGTCCGGCTTCAGGGTGCTTGGGGCAGGTCGGGGGAGAGCTAGGATGACGATTCTTCGGCAACTTTAGCAGTAAAGGTGGAAGCCTAGGGGGTGGATCAGCAAAACCAACAATGGGGCGCGAAGGGTCGTAGGGGGGAAAAAGAGAGGGGCAAGGGGGATGTTTGCTGCCCTGAAAGTATAGGGCAAGGGGAATCGTGAGCCTGAAAAAGATAGACGGTTGAACCTACCCTGTTACAAGCAGGGTCAGAAATACTGGGGGTAAGGGGATCAAGGGCGATGCGAAGAAAAAACTCAATAAGGGAGGAAAATGCCACACCAAAAGGCGCTTCTTCTACGTCGACGCGGAAGCGAAACATTACCATTCAGT
>Ga0179591_1350862_pt1 | contig 14015 bp, 17 predicted proteins | sample CZOMad2_1_08_16f_FD_182891 | JGI IMG/M metagenome (GOLD analysis project Ga0179591, IMG submission 182891) | Vadose zone soil fungal communities from Angelo Coast Range Reserve, California, USA - CZOMad2_1_08_16fungal (PacBio error correction) | ecosystem: Environmental > Terrestrial > Soil >...
ACGCGAGGCGAGAATGGGGGGGCATTAAAGCTCTCTTTCTCAGGCTTCGGTACCATACGTAAGAAAGAAGAAAAGTGGGTCGTGGTGATGCGCAGAAGCAAGGATCGTTGCGCTGGTGGTAAGAAATTCTGCAAGCTGCCGTAGATCAAGAGACCGAAAAATCAGGCACGGCGGTAAGGGAGTCGAATTCTCCGTATACGGCACGCTCCAAGAGGATCCGTCCTGAGGACCGGCCTGGCTCAATTCTTCCCGAGCCTATGGACAACTTGGCGGGGGGGGTTCAAGAGAAGAAAGAGGGACAGGAGAAGACTACGAGTTCGAGATGAGGAGGGACCGTGAAGGGACTGGTCTCCGCCCACTGGAAAATTGGGTCACTTCGAGACTGCAAAAATCGTATGCTATTGGAACACCCTACGACAAGAGAGGCAGAGGAAGAGAGGTATCAGAATAGGAAACTAAGTGAAAAAAAAAGAGGACAGAAAATCGAGTATGAGAGAGACCCGAAGACGACTTCGACTAGAGGAATCTAATCAGTTGGTCAGCGGATGATCCTTCCCTTAAAGATCAAAAAGGAAAAGAACAATAACACGCAGTGAGCTTGAGGAGGCTCTGTAAAAGGAAGAGAGAGGAAAGGGTTGGGGACTCAAAAACCATTACATGGAACTCTCCTGGTTGATTTTTTCGGAGGTCGATGGACGAGGTGGATGGAGAATTCTAAAAAGGTATCATAGAACGAGACGGGGTCACGGTAGGAGACTGGAACGGTGGGGGAGGCCTTGTTATCGTTCCGACATGACCTAGAAAAAACGACAGTCCGAATTGGGAGGCATACAGAAGTTTCGCAAGTGTTATACGAGGGTTCAGTGTGGGGCCGGTATTTCTCAAGAAATAAAAATAATAGCAAAGATCGGAGGGGCGGCGCTTAGGAGAAAGCACACCAGAGTCTAGGACGTGGGAAAGAACGATTCAATTTCAAGCGTGTGCTCCACTAGCCGACTCTCGTTCGACGACAAAAGGCCCTCGGCCTGGAGGGGGTGTTCGTAGACCTCTCTCCTCAGTTGAGGGGAGAATAAGGTAGACGGGAAGGTCGCTTCAAAGCTTCCTTCTGGAGGAGAGCCGTAAACGTTATCTGGGTTAGGCTCCGTGCCCTGAGGAGTTCGACTTGTGATTTGTAAGCCGGAGGGAATGTCTGATTCCTAGACTTGTGCAGATGGGGAAGAGGCTTGGGTAATGGGGGAAAAACGGGTCGGTTTAGATAAAATGGGGATGCGGAAAAAGAAGGAACATTGGGGACGGCCACACTCCTCCAAGGCTTTTCTCCGTCGAGGAAAGATTATTTGGGGGAGGAGAGGAAGGATATCGATTGGTGGCCGTTCATTTTATTCAAATCCTTCCGTATCTCCCTCTTGCCAGATGGAAGGGGGAAGGAAGGGGAGGTGCTCAGTCTCATAACTCAATATGGGGCGGGCGGAGGGGGATAAGGGTTGACGTGTAAGGAGGACAGGAATCTATGGTTCACGGGGGTGGGCCTCGCCGTGTTCGGGAGAAGAACTCGGTGCGAGGTATACGTGAACGGATCCGTTGAGTAACGATCGGGCGAGGGGTGGCAGACCTTCAGAAAAAGACACAAAGAAGAGGAGAGGAGCGCGTGAAGAAGTAAGGCAGGATCAGCGGGAGGCCAAGGACTAAAAACTGGGGGTGGTTATCCGTCCCCGTGGGGAACGGTTGGGTTGATCTAGTGGCCGACACTAAACATAGGGAGAACGAAAAGAGAGAGGCAGACGAGCAGCAATAAAAATCTGCTTTCCCATGAGTTGGGCTTCAACTCCTGTGAGGCCTCGAAAGAACAGCACCGCGGGAAGAACAGGGGTGTAGATTGGTACTGGGTGTAGGAGGATTTCGAAAAGTGTTTTTATTGAAAATCTGCCACGTATATCGGATTCTCGCGCGCATGTACGAAAAAAAAGTGAGGAATCAAGGTTGACTGCGAGCAAGGAAATTCCTGAAGGAGGTAGTTCTTTATTGAAGAAAAAAAGCGTTATTTTTATGGCGAGGGACGTGTATTCTCCTATACTATCGCACGTGTCGAAGAGTGCCGTGTCGTGAAAAAAGTGGTGGTACTGGGGAGAAAGGAATTGGCGGACTCGCATCAGATGTCATACTAAAATGAGAACGCTTTGGTGCGAGGGGGTGAGAAGACTGTTTTGTATGTCTGGAGAGAGATGTGATGTTTGTATGTGACCCAAGGTAAAAGGTCAGTGCCTCTACGATGGTTGGGATAGCTCTCCAGCTCTATTCGAAGCTCGCCCTAATCTTTTCCAGATCACGGTAGGAAGCAGAAAAAAGTGAATCTGTAAAGAAGGAGGCTGGCTGTGAGTTCGCTTTAGAAGGGTTCATTCCTGGGGTTCGCTATCATATACCAAAGGGAAGGGACGAGGAGGGCTCAGGTTGTTTTCAGGGGAGGGCTAGCCATCATTCTAACTCACATACTTATACTAAGTGGGGGAGAGGGAGGGACATTTCGTTGGGAAGGGCCAGGCGCCGTGCGCTTCTTTCCAGACATGGGAGGTAAGAGACGGTCGAAAAAGGAAAACTGTCCTGCAACCGTAGGGAGGGGGCCACGGACTAGCCCCCAGCATAACTCAAAATAAAAAAGTAAACAGGACGGTCCTTGAGGAAGAAGTCCTAGGGTGGGTGAGAGAACGGATGTAAGTTAAGCTGTGCTGAGACGAGTATGGGGAACTCCGCCTACTTCAAGGACAGACGGTTATTTGTAGTAGCGGGGAGGATTGCAGCGGAGGGTGGAAAAAACTTGCATGGGCGCTTTGGTGTGTGGAAAGGGTGGTTTAATTAACTCATGTCGCTACAAAGGGGAAAAGGGAGGGTTGGAAAGAATCTCACGTCTGGGAGGACCCACCTCAAAGAGGGAAGGCCCCAAACAAGCCTGTGCGGTGTCAGGAGCTGAAGGCGGAGCGCTTCGTCCCCAAAAAAAACAACATTGAGGAGGGGGGGGAGGAAACCGGTTCTCATGGAGACAGGAGGGAAAAGAATAATCCTAGGGGAAGCGGCAGCAGGAGGAGAACCTGACTGGCCTTTCAGAAAGAGAAGACCTAACTTTGGTCTGGAATTTTTCTGGGGCGTCACGGCAGAGAGAAAGAGAAAAAAAATCGTCGCCAGAGTGGCTACGGTCTAGTGGAAAGGCGGCACGTTGTGCAAGTGTTCTGGCCTCTTCTTCGATGGGAGACTGGTGAGGGAGAAAGATGCGGGATGGGGCATCGATACGAGGAAGAAGGTGGATTGCGTTGTTGGTTAAGAGGTAAGGGGGAAGCAATACTTCCTGTGTGGGCAGGACGAAATCCCCTGTGGTCAGAGAGAGTACATTGGGTATACGAAGGAAGTGTGGGTGTGATCCTTTAGACGAGAAAGTCTGAAAAAAACTGGGGCTTACAACGGTGGCTGGTAAAATCTCTCTCAAAAAAAAAAAAAGGAGGTAGAGTTAAAATATATTTTTAAGGGCGCCCACACGTCACTAAGTGGTTGAAGAACGAAGAGAGCTGGACCACCTAGAACTTGGAAGTAGGTTCCACCTCTAGAAGAGTCCGGCCGCCCAATCATGTCTTTCGCGACCGACAAAGGACGTTATATTGACTTTCGGAGGAGTACTAGGGGATGACATCAAGGCGGGTTCGCTCAAGGGTCTGCCAGACGCTCTCTGGGCGAGGAGAAGATCTTCCTAATCTTGGGTCGATGGTGAGAAGGAGAATACGCGGCCTTTGGTATCGAGGGAGTTGGGTGAAAAAAATTTTCACTTATACCCATGTCGTTCTTGGGGGATTTCTGAAGGGAAAAATAGGGGTTTCAGGTGGCTACCTCAGGGAAGATCGCGATAGGAAGGAAGAAGTATACCATATGAAGTGAAACAGATATAACGACGAACCTTCTTTTGGGGGGGAGAGAGTGAGAATGGGCTAAACCGCCTCGGGGTTGTGGGGCTGAAGAATTCAAGGGGGGGGGGGGGGGGGGGGCGGTGGGATAATAAATACCAGGCCCAAAGGGGGTGTGGGAGGAGGAATGGCGTCGCCCTGGAACACACAGAGGTGATACCTTATTGGCAAGAGGGGAGGCAAATCCGACGAGTAAAACCACTCCTAGGTCGTGGAGCTTTTATCCGGCTTGGGGGGGAGGGGTTCACTAAAAAAGAAAGGCGACACCATACGTATCGCTCCAAGGTGTGTGAAAGAGCTACGTCACTCCAAAGGACAATTTGGAAATCTAGGGGGTCTTATTCTATTTTTTCCCCTTTACCTTTCGGGGGGCAGGAAAAGGAGGATCGAAAAGGGAACTGAGGCGGAGATGTTTAACGGCTGCCCAGACGAAATTCTGACAATTCATCGAGCCCCCAAAAAATGTCTTGGAAGTCAAGAATTTAGGGTCTGCTGAGTGCGTCTAATAAACAAAAAAGTTGTTGGAGAATGGAGGAGGATGCCGAAGCATCTTCCACGTGTCTCATGAGATAGCCATGGCAGATAAAAGGAAAGGCTGAGAGGAAGGGGAATCTCTATATTTCTGGAACGCGCTCCGGGAGCTGCAGCCATCGATAGGGGATAATATCCTCAGCGGGACAAAATGACATCCTTGAAGGGGGCACAAGTGCTTCAACTGCTAAATCTCCTTAAAAGTGGGGTGAAAGAGGAGGCAGGACAAGATGACGCTTTCTAGATTGGAAGTAGTGGAGTGCCCCTGGGATCGTGAGAGGTACTAAGAAAGATTTACTCAACGCAAAATCTCGTCGAAAAAGCGCTCTTACGAAGTCCTTTTGAAAGGGGGGAAGGGAACAAAAGAAAACTGTGGTTACATCCCGACTACCTCTAGCATTGAAGGCGCGTGAGAATTGCTGATGAAGCTGGGGGAGTAGAGCGGAAGAGGCTCTGGGTCCGCTTCTATATTTCAACGCTTTTAATAACCCAACCTCTAAACTCTTCCTAGACCATTGAGGAAAAAAAGGGAGGAAATGCAGGGCCTCGTTCAAAAAAAGGCCTGAGACCCGCAAACGGCTGGTGAAAAAATCTCTTAGGCCGTTGATGAAGGATCTTTCGGGTGGCTCTGAGAGATGGGCAAACCCAGAGGGAGTCAGGGGAGCTCAAAAATATATGGCGTGGGAAGCAGAGAGCTTGCAGAAGTCGGCCGAGGGATGGTCGGATCTCATCTAATTGATGCTTTTTATTGGTGCTTCCACTTTATGTATGGAGGTGGGAACCTCTTCGTAATCTGAAAAGGAAGAAACTTCTTTGCAGGAAAGAAAAAGGGAGCTTAACACAAAGCCTTTATCAGTTACGTGAAGGGGGGGGCTAGGTCATTGTTCTGAATCAGCGCCTTTAAGAGAGTGTTCACTCTCTAGGACACTCTGAAATCTTGGCACATCCGTACTCCGTCGTTGGTAGGGAAAAGATGGAAGGGTCTATAATTTAATTCTTGAATAGGATTTTGAAAGAAAATCAACATGTCCGGGTCGAAGAAATGTAAAGGATCCCAATTCCATGTAATCTTATCTGTGCGCGGCAGAGACCACGGCGGGGGAGGGAGGGGTCAAAAAAATGTGTGTGCCCTGTCATTGTAGACCGAGGTGCTCGGACTCGGGTTGTCCGACCAACCGGTTCTGCTTCGCATTCGGGGTCGTTTCCTGAACTAGGCCTCCGGCATGTGGCATCGCCGGATGGGGAGAAAAATACCGGGTAAAAAAGAAACCCTTTCTCGAGGGGTGTTACGAAGCTAAGTTTCCAGTCGAGCTGTTGAAGATCATGGGAGAGAAAAAATCTGCCGTCCAATGGGGAAATGCTAAAAACCGCGAAAAGTGGAGGGGGGCAGAGGAGAAACGCGAAAGGTGCTTTGTCTACAAAACGAGGAATGGTGGTGCTGCCAATTAGGGGTAGGTCATAAACGGAGCCAGTCTTTACTTGGGAAAAAGCGAAGGGAAAGGAAAGACCGGACTAAATTGATCCTTTCTCAGGATGATGCACGCGGCATGACATGCATGGAGCTGTAGGTCCTGGGAGAACTGAGAGTGAAACGAAATGAGAAAAAACATCTTCTTCTTAATGAAACATTTCTTCTAGGTATGCTGGCGGTGCCGAAGGGGACTGACTGCACTAGGCCGACGATCAAAATTCGAATTCAAAGGTCAAGCGCGGAGTGTAAAAAGTGGCAAGTGGTTTGGGGGGGGGCAAAAACAATCGCGAATAGAAGTTTCCCGATCGCCGCCGCAAGATACACGCAGGGGGGACTTGGTCCGCTGCCGCGTGGTGGGGAATGGAAGAACATGATGAGGGCTTATGAGGAGGAGACTGTAGGAATCGCGGATGTCCCGGGTCTCGTCTCGGAAGAGCATGGAGTATCTTTTTCGTTCAAGGTCGGTTTGTAACTGTAGGGAGGGGGGGGGACCGAGAATGGGCAATAAATAGGAAAAGGTGTGTTCGGAGGAAACGGAAGCTGTTGGCAAACGGAAGCCCCTGACCCTCCCCGGGCGGACCGGGGGGAAGAAGGAAGGTCTAATAGTCCGGGCGGCCAAGAGCGCAGTGTTCAGGAGAGTGAAACTTAGTGGAAACCCGGCGAGGGGGAGATGGGACGAGAAAGGAAGCGAAGGCCTGGTCTACTGAGGCCGGAGGACTTGATTCCGAAAGACGGGAGGAAGGAAGAAAGTAGTAGGCGTAGAAATATCTTGGAGGGGTATAAAAATTAAACTATACTAAGGCACCCGAGTGCTAAGGTGCAGCGAGCAAGTTCTTAACATGGATCAAACTGACTCCTTGATTTTCACTTTACCGAAGAGTGGAGGGAACGATGCAGTGCGACAGAAAAAGTGAACTTCCTGAGCGGACATGCCTTCTAAAAAAACGGGAGAGGAGGGAAAAAGTCTTTCAGGAAGTGGGGGGCCCTCGCAGGGGAGAACCCGTATCCCTTGCAAGCAAATCCTTCATGTCCGAGGCTTCTGATACCCTGGAGGAAGAGGAGGGACGAGATTGGGATGGTTCCCGGTAGATCGGCCGAGGGATAAGGGATAATCCCGTAGATAGGGAAAGGACCGGGGATCTGCGACTGCTCTTCGTTTTGTTTGGTACGCGTAGCGATATGGAGGGAAAAAGGAGGTCGTGAGAGGACCGCGCACGTGGGGTGGCACGACGTGCACTACAGTTGGACTGAGCCTCTTGGGGCAAAAAGGTTCGCGAGCCTTAAGTCGTGGGGTGGTTTGGGGGGGGGGGGGGGGTTGGTTCAACGGAGCCGTAAAGCTTGGTCGATTGGAGAAAACAGGTGTGCAAGCAGGAGGGGGGAAAAACTGATCTCTCTCAAGAGCTATCCATAGACGAGTTTGCAATCCGAAGGGGAAAGAATAAAGGATTCACTGAAAAGATCTATAAATGACCGCGGAAGTACCCAGGCAGAACGCTACGCGGCAGGTGAGGCAGAATAGAAGCAGGTCACACCACGGGGGAAGGACGATAACATAACGGGGCATCCGAGTGGAATGGGAGGAGTGTCGTCTTTAACCTGAGTAAATGTCAAAAGGGGGAAAGAAAAAAATTCGAAGAAGCGGTCGCGGGTTCGAACGGTGCAATTTTGTTCGGCACTCTTGGAGGATGAAAGGTAAACGCGCTAATCGGGGGAGGAAGAGTGGACGCGTGCAGTGGAAGCCGCGCTGGAAGAATTTTTTCCGGGCTCCGACCTCATAAACGCAATGGGGAAGGGGGAAGATGCATAGCAAAAGGGCCGAACAGGAGGCAAGTGCAGTTCTGTCAGGACGTAGTCGATTGCCTGTGTTTCTTCATAAGATGACTGCTTTGGGAAAGCAAGCCTGGGGGAGGAGAAGGAACCGTCGTTCTGCCCGTAGGGGTAGGTGGAGGGTAAAGGGGGGGGGGAAACACCTCAGCGTGTGCTCTCTACTGGGAAAAAACCTCACTCTGCTTTACCATACCCGCCGCAACGGTTGTCCTGAGGGAGGGGATAGTGGCGAAGTGCGTCACGTCGGAGATGGGAGAGCATGAAGGGAGAAAAGAGTCGTTCGGACGGAAAAAAACGTTATCGTGAAACATAGAGTCCGGCGCAAAAGTTGGGTCGGAAGGGGGGGGGGTAATTAGTAAAAAATTTCTGTCGCAGGGCGTTTGGACAAGATGCCTGTTAAACGCAGGAAGGATCCAAAGGGGCCGGGACGAGGCCGCTTGGTTCCTGAAACGGTCGAAGATTCTCGAGAAAAAGGACGGAAAAATTCCGGGGACCATTGTAGGAAAAACCACTACGTTGGTCGCCAGGAGAGAAGAGGGAAACCGCAGGAATGTAGGGGTGCTTCTTTTGGGATCAAGGCCGGCTTCTTGGGGTTGGGTTCAAAAGCATGAGAACTGTCGAGGAAGGAAACTCTTTGGAGCTAGGGAGTTAGAGGGGAAGGAGAGGGGGGGGAGGAGCGCGTCATATACGAGGGGGGTAGGCTAATGTTGAAGGCTTCTCGAGACCCATCTAGGAGAAGGTTGGGTCCTCTAGAAAATGTCAACGCGAGGATAAAAAAAGGGGGGGAAGAGGTCGGGATACGAGAGAGGCTAAGAGAATCGCGTCCACATCCAGAACCCTTCAACATCAAGGGTTTCGACGTCCATAAACGGGTCTTCCCCTTTATCCGCTGCTTCAGGGGGTACGCTAGATGAAGGAAGTAAAAATTACTCCGAGTGTTTTGTGGGGAGGGTATACGGAAGCCACGCCGATCGCAGCCTTCACCGTATCAACCTCATCTTTATTTCAATGGCGGGGGGGGAGGGAAGGTAATCTCTCTCGGAAGCGGCCAGCATTGTGAAACTCGAGGGGGGGGGTATAGAGAGTCAATTCTTCTTCACCTCTGCAATCGGGGGGGAGAGGGGAAAACTTTAGGGCTCGCTGCAGGGAGAAAAAAAGCTGGCAGCGTAAAGTGAATAGCATAGGGAACTCACGGTCTTTGGTCTTCGGTGGAGAGAAAAACTCTTAGTGGTCTTAAGTGTGTGCTGCCTGGAAAGATCTGCGCAGAGCAGAGTCTTCACGATTCTCTTTTCATGGGAAGGGAAGGTGTGTGTCAGGTGTTCGGGGGTGGTTTGTTTTGGTGTTTTGTGGTGGTGTTGGGGGTTGCGTGTTTTTTGGGTGGTGGGGGAGAAAGATGATGGGGGACGTCTGGGTCCGTTTGCCAGGTGCTCTATCGTTTTCGACTGGTTCAGGGTCTCTCGTTTTTAACGGGTGATAGTTTGAGGCGAGTTATGGGGGGATCCGAACTTGGAAAGTAACCGTAAAAATGACCGCTCTTCTGGTTCTTTCCTGGGGCTCTTCCTTCTAAAAAAAGGAAAGGCTGGTCTTAGGGTACTCAAATGTGGCAAAGAGAAAGGGGATTTCGGGTGAGTAAAATTAAGCTTTGTTGTGCCCGCTCTACGCTGTGGAGAGGGTGGTGTGTACATGTCCTGTTGAAGGGGAATGATCCTCAGGTTAAGAATTAGAAAAGTTATAATAGAGGAACTCCTTATTTCTCGGTTCCGGTCAATTATCGAAAGGGGATTGAAGGAAAGTAACATGGGGACTTCTTGTGGCGTCCCTGGGAGATTTCGGTGTGATTGAGTAAGGATAGTCGGGTGGGTGCATTAACGATTAACTCAGAAGGACGGAAGTAAGTGCCAGAGGTACTCATGCTCGTCATTTACAGCAGTAAGGGTGCTCTTTTTCCTGTAACTTATGCCGCTAAGAAAGAGCTAGTGGAAAGTCCAGATTGTCCTATTCAAAATGGTGGGGCAGAGTAAAAGGGTTGGGAGCTTTTCAGGATTCAGTGTCGAGTGGTCGGATGGGTAATTCTATAAACCAGGCGGTGTATAGGTCCCAGGCTCGGCTTGGAAGGGAGTGGGGGAGTACAGACGTGGTGGACGTTGGACAGAGGTTGTATCGGTATGAAGGTAGGGAGGAACGAAGGTGATATCCCACCTGCCCAGGGGGGGCATGACGGCGGGGGGGGGAGACTGATGAAATTCATCAGGACCAGAAACTTTTGAAAACATCCGCCAAAAAAAAGACCCCCGCACTCAGTAGAAAGAGGCTAAAATATACATAGAAAGGCGTCGGGGGACTAGAGCAGTGGTCGACCATTTGTGGACGATCTTCTTCCTGTTAGAAGGACGAGGGATTCGGCAATAAAAAGAGATAGTCCAGGGAAAAGTAACCGGAGAAGGAGGAAATAAGGAAGAAGCGAGGGTAAGGCGGAAGGGGAGCTAAAAAGAAAAAAAGTCAGACTCCCGCTATGAGTACTTCCGTGCAGCTGGTCCAAGAAGTGGGGAGGGGCCCTCGTAACAATGGGGGGACACTAAAGAGTCGCCTGGCTGGAAAGGAGACGCCTCGAATTGAGGGGGACAAGCACTGTACGGTCCGCCGACGGCAAGGGCTGTTCTTAACAACCAGACTATGCTGGGGGGGGGTGGAGACGTTACAGAGACGAGATCCAAGACGTAAAAGGAGGGGTGAGGAGGAAAGCTGGCGTAAAAAGTCGGCGGCACGAGTACAAATCAATAAATGAGGTAGTTGACGTGGAGGGATAAATATCAGACTTCCGCGACAACACAACGGAGGGTGGGTAGATTGTGGGGGCGGAGAAGGGGACAAGTCTTAAAAAGGGGGAGTTGAAAAGCCGAGAGCGGAAGCCGGGCACGCCGAGTCGGGGTCCCGCAAGACACTTTAAGTGTGGTCTCACCATTCGATATTGGGACGGGATACCAAACTCATCTTCGTTCGTGGAAACACAAAGAAAGAATTCTTTGAGTCTCGTCGGGGGGTACACGGTTAGGGGGAAGAACTTCGTATAATCTCGGAGGTCGAAGCGACTTGGATAAGTCGCCTAGCTTCCAACGCGGGCAAGGCTAAGAAGGGCTCAGCACGTAATGTGACTGGAGTAAGGGGTGACGCTAGCGTTAATCTAAAATTACGAACCTATTGCTGGCGTGACTGTCGACGGTCTTGCGAATTGATGGGTGGGGGGAAAAGTCTCCTCGCTCATCTTGGCGAAGGCGAGAAAGAAGTCTCATTGGCGAAAAGAGGAGGGGCCGGGAAGAAGAGGGTTGGGGGGTGGTGACAGATGGACAAGGCTCCTGAGATCAGAGGGGGTTGTTGTGACGGGGCTGAATTCAATCCGGATAAGCACAGAGAATAACAGGCGTTGCAGGTGTGCTGTTTAGGCCGGAGTTTATGAAGCGCGTCGTTCCACACAGGGGAGTCCATCCAGGGTTTGTTTCACAATCCGACGGTAATGAGGCGAAGAGTACTCAAGGCTCGGCCGGTGATGTAGCCGGGATGAATCTGTTGCTTTTCCTAATAGTGACAGACAGTGCCCCGTCTAATAAATATATAAAAGAAGTATACCCCAGGGTGGGGTACTATTGAGGTCTAAACCGGCGGGAGTGGTAGTCTTTTGTTAATTTGCATATGTCCCGGTCAGCCTGAGCCCCTGTCTTGGGAAAATTAACGCTTAGTCCAGGTTTCAACTCTGCTGTCTCGTTCTGTCGGTCCTGTCCGCACCCGAGAGAAGGGGGGGGGAAGGTCAGGGGGGAAAAACTAACAGGGTCTTCGTACAAGAGTTCATTGCATAGGGCGGAGAAGTGAGACATCAGAGGCCAGAACTTTTCTCAAATCAATGTAATGGAGAGCCAAGTTCTCTTCGCAGAGAAAGAAAATGGAAGATAGCTCGTAAACATGGTCCCAAACTTACGGTTCTGCAGTTGACGTTGTCTCTCTCTTTTTGATGTGAGAAGAGGAAATAGGGAGAAAGTAAAGAAGCACAGTTCGTGCTGGAAGGTCACTTGTCAACCGAAATCTCAATGTACCCTCAAACGTCACACACGCTTAGGGCGCAAGAGGAAGTAAAAGGCGTTGAAACTCTCTGGTCGAAGGAGGACTCAGTGGGGCGCCATCTTTTACTCAGGAAAATAGGGTAGGGACCGGTCGCTGCGCTTTCGAGCTGCTGGTAAGACGAGAGCTCCTGAAAACATTCATCGTAAGCACCATCACCGGGAGGAATTGCAGTACGAGACTAGTCGATCATGCAACTTCGCTCTCGTGAGTAGTTTCTCAGACGGGGGGGGGGAGAGACAATGAAAGTGTTACCGCTCGGGATTAAAAGACGGCCTATTTGTAGTAAAACACACCGCGAGAAAGACTTTTTCCCCAGTGGAGTAAAATGGGAGGAAAGCGCGGTGTTTGAAGATCACGACGGTGAAAAGAGTGAAGCATTTTTTTCTGATGGAGGTCCGCATTCGCTGGGGGGTCGGCGCTTTCTGCGATGGGGCGGAAAGCAGAGTTGGTCATCTCGAAAGCGCTGGAGGTCTGCTAAAGCCTGAGTACTTTAATCGCACCTGATTTTCTGCTGCATCGATAGCTTGAGGGGGGGCGGTTCATGGTGATTGCAAGCGGGAAAGATCAGAGTTCGTGAGGTCGTACTGAACCGCCCTTAGATGCAAAAAAAGCAGGGGGAAAAGCTCGGATATAAGGGGATCTGAGGCAGCCGGTCACCGACAAGAGAAGACCGATAGTTGGTCATGAACGGCGCCGCGAAGTATCTTACATCCTGACTGGGTCTTAAGTTGCAACGAGGGAAGGATAAGGGATGGAGGGAGAGTAGGAGGGTGAACGGGGAAGCTTTAAGGAATGGGGCTCCTAATACGTAACGCAGGATGGGTCATCTTTACTTCCGGGATGGTCGAAAGAAAGGAGGGGGTTGTCTGTTTCTACAATTTTCCGCATGGTCAAGAAGAGTGATCGGTTGTTGAGAAAGCGGTGTTTACGACGCCGTTTCATGGGCGGCACGGGGACGTGGCTGCCGTTAGGAGGGGCTGCGGCATCAAACGTACAAGCAGGGATGATATCACCCTGTCGTCAGCAAAAAACTGCTGAATGGCTGTGTGCCAAAGTTGGGGGTCACGTCGTGAAAGGTATGGAGAGTCGGAAAAAGTTACCTGGGGTAGTAGCGCTCGATGTTCAGAGGAAAAGCAGGCAGAACGAGGGCGGTGGTCTTGGATTATCGGGTTTTGGATCCCCACTCATGGGGGGGAGAAAAAGCGAGCCATAGGTGTCTGACGGTCTAAATTAGGCGAAAAAAAGAGAATATCTGGCTGTCAGAACGGTCCCTACTCCCCTAAGGCGTAGTCGTGAATGTTGATATTCCCTTCTGAGGCGATGGGGTGAGAGGGAGGGGCTAAACCGCGAGACACAGTGTAGTAAATGTAAAAAAAGGGTATGAACGGCTTCGTAAAGTGTAGGTCTGCGTTTCAGGGAGGAACAATCGGGCGGAACCAGGAGAAAAAATATCCCTTTAAAAGTAAGGACGGAGGGAAAAAGCTGTGCGGGAGAGTTGGGCACATGTTGGTGAATAGAGAGTGCGAAGTTCGCCGGAGCCTAAGGCATGCATCAAAAGGGGTGCTTTTCTTTCAAAAAAAATAATCAGTTCAACAGAGTGGTTGGCGCATAATCACGGGGACCTGACGAGCGCTCAGCGCGCGCCCACCTTGGGTACCGGGATCGAGGCGATAGGAAAGGCGTGATCATGTGGGAGTGCACTTCTTTACCTCGTCGGGCTCAGGAAGAGGCGGAGAGTCCAGGGTGCCCTCATGGGCAAGTCTAGGAGAGCGGAACAAACATGGTAAACTCCGGGGAAGCGTATTGGGGACGACAGGAATGGCGCCAAAAGTAGTCACTTTTGCACGGGCACGGAGGACAGAAAAGGCGAGGGAGAGAAGAGAGACATAGTCAAGGCCTGTCTTGGAGACGGTGCCGATCGAGAAAAGTACCGATGGAGACGAAGCCGTCCAGAAACGTGCCGAGTCTACGGCCTTCCCTTTCTACGAGGTGCGTCGGGATACGAAAAAAATCTACGCACCGCCGGCAGGGGGGAATGGGCGGAGAAGACGACTGGGATCTTGGGTAAGGGAGGCGTTGCGTACTACGCGGTGGGAAAAGCGGCGCCCAAAATTCTCGCTCGGAGGTAC
>Ga0179591_1359187_pt1 | contig 14015 bp, 13 predicted proteins | sample CZOMad2_1_08_16f_FD_182891 | JGI IMG/M metagenome (GOLD analysis project Ga0179591, IMG submission 182891) | Vadose zone soil fungal communities from Angelo Coast Range Reserve, California, USA - CZOMad2_1_08_16fungal (PacBio error correction) | ecosystem: Environmental > Terrestrial > Soil >...
AGAAAAAAGAAAAGGGGGAAAACGGAAACGAGGGTCAAGAAAAAGACGCGCGTTTCTCGGAAGGTCTGATCGGCGAAGGGGAAGGACTTTTCCTCCTTCTACTCAGATAGCATAAAAAGGAAGGGACCATCGAAAGAGGATGCTTGGACGACGGCCGAGGAGAAGGGGTCACCTTCTCCGGGGAGGCGAGGGCAAGAACCGTAAAACATCCCGTGGCGCGGGGGGATGTTCCAAGGGGGTCTGTCATCGCGAATATCCCAGTTCTGCTGCTCGGCCGGGTGGGCTCAGGGTTGCCAAAGAAAAAGGTGCTGGACGAAAGGGTCCAAAAATAGCCTGGGGAAAAATCCGCTCCTCGTGCTTGCAAAAAGGGCAATCGCCCGCGAAAGGTCGAAGAGATGGATTAAAAAAGATCGAGCTTGAACGGGCACGGGTCGGGACAACCTTCCTTCTTGGAATTAGCTTTGGGAGAATTACAGAATAGAACTCACAGATCGGAGGGAATGGGATCGGAAATTCCTTGAGTTCGAAGAACATCTTTTCGATTCTGGGAGACTGGAGTTTCTCTTAGGGGGGGGGATTAATTGATGTAGCAGGGGGCGGGGAGGAGACTCAGCGAGGGGGAGTCCCTCTAGGGAACCTCTTCCTCTTGTCGAGAAACGTAAGGGGCCATAAGGGGAAACTTCCTGGGGGGAGTTTTCTCCTTCTTTGCTTATTCCGGAAGACTTTATGTTGGAACGAGGGAAGTCAGGGGTTTTCAATGGGAAGGAGAAAAAAGGGAGGACTTATCCTAGGGGGAAAAAACCATCCGTTCTAAAAAACAGAGAGAGAAATCCGGGTAGGGGGCCTGAGAGGAAGGGGATCCCAAGAAAAAGAGAATCATCTCTCTCAAGAAAAAAAAAGGAAAAGGTTATTAAATATATATAGTCTCCTGATGGGTCCGATAAATGCGCGGGGCCCCTGAAGTGATCTGTTGGAAAAAATCCCGTCCCTTGTGGGGGTGGGGGTCCGGGGTGGCTTCCTCGTGCAGAAAACCTGGAAAAGATGGTCCAACATAAAGGAATTAATAACGCCAAAAGGAATCTCACCAGCTAAAATCCGCCTATTCTTACAAGAGGGTTCTCAAGGAAAGAGACCAGCGGAAGGGGAGGCGACTTAACAGGAGAACTCGCACAGAGGAGGGCAGCTTTACCATTCGGACTCAGGCAATAACCAGGTCGCAATACTCTATAGGGGGATAACGAAGACCCGCGGACAGGGGGGGACTCGCTTATCTTTTTCAAGGTAGCGTCAAGGAGACTTCAGGATGGAAACTCCAGAAAACTACTATAAGGAGAAAGGGGAACGAACTGTAAAAAAGGGAAGGTCAGCCTCTCCCTTAGAGCGGTCCTCAGAGACATCGGGAATGCCGTTGTGGGGTGCCAGCAAAACCTTACCCGTCGAGAGAAAGCGGGGCGCCGACCTCGTCTGCGAGACCAAAGCTGGCACGGGGAACCCACCCTTCCGAGCAGGCTCATGTCGGAGAGATTGCAGAGAAAATCCCTTAAAAAAAGGAAGGCTCTAGCTACGGATATTTTTCCGGAGGACGTCCCTTTTCAAGGGGAGAAAGTTCCGCGGAGGCCGGCCAAAAAAAAGGAGCTTAGGGGATTTCTGGAGGGGAGGCTTCCGAGAGCGAAGGTCCTAACCCACCTCGTAGGCACCGCTCAGAGAGGAGGAAGAAAAGCCTCGTCGGAGAGAGATTGAGAAGGGACGGCAAAAGAGAGGGGAAGAGAGGACAACAACAAGGGAAAAGGAATATTTTAAAGAAAGGAGCTCCTAACTTCTCTACTCAACATCGGGATTTCAGCCAGAGGGAGGCTCTTCCGCTTGACAAGTTCTACTGCTCGAGCTCGAGGAAGCCAAGAAGAACCGTACGCGCCAAAAGACGAGTCTGTCTTTCCGACCAGAAGATTCGAACAGGGGTCTCAGGCCACAGTCTATGGTAAGAAAGAGAAAAAAAAAAAGTATTCGATAAGGGAAAGGGGAGGGGGAGTACGGTCGTGTAGGGGCTGATCTTCATCTCTCAAAGGAAACGCCCAGTGCTCCGGAATGGGGGAGCTTGGGGCCATCGCGCTCGGGAAGGGAAAAAACCTCAGTTTAAAGGAGAGTCAAAAACTTCCGCGTCTTTTCAACCCGAGTCGCCCTCTCAATCTCCGGAGTTCGCATTTAACCGGACTACTCGCTGGAACGGGGGTGCTCCGGATCGGCGCCTCCCGAAAGGGAAAAGGATCTGGTAAGGCGCTGATAAAGTGCAAACTATAATCCGGAAGATCTTTCCTGGAGTTAGGCGTACCTCTTTCTATAGGCTGCTTGTTTGTTCTGGGTTATAAAAACATGGCCCTTTCCGAGGGAAGCGTCGCAGAAGAGAGACCTCTTCGAGGTCCCGCAGGAAAAACCTCTCTAAAGAAGAGTACGCCATCAGGGGGGTTTCCGCTGTACCGGCGAGTTGGGAAAATTATTACTCTTGGGGTGGCCTAAAGGGAGGGGGAGAAGAGGGGTTGTCTTTTGGGAAAGAAAAGGGAGCTTATCCTATGCCTGACCCCCAGAAAGGGCTAAAACCATCAAGGGGGAAAGGCAAGGGCAAGGCCAGGTCTTATCACCAAAGCCCTATCAGAATCTCAAAAAAAAAAGGGAGAAAAGAGAGAGATGGATGAGAGGGCTAGCGCCGTCCCATGTCCAGGAAGGCCCGAAAGGAGAAGGCTTGGGTAGAGGGGGGGGGGGGACCTGCGAAAAAACCACATACAAAACGTAGGACAAAAGGTCAACATACATTCTCAGATAAAAGAGTAATACGAGAAGCTCACCATCTGGGGGCGAAGTCGTCCTTGATGCGGGGGGGGAATAGGGGGAGGTAAAGAAAAGGGGAAGAGATTTGGGGAGGGGGGGAAGAGGGGGGAGTTAAGGGGTGGGTGGGAAGTGGGGGGATGGGAGGGGGCGGTGCTTGCAGTAGTGGAAATGGGACTGGGGAGAGGTCATGGAGTTAGGGAGGTATGGGCGGGGAGGAGGAGGGGGAGTAGGGAGAAGAGGGAGGGGGTGGCAAGAAAAGAGGAGGGGGGGAGAGGGGTGAAAGTAGATAAAGGGGGTGGACGGACTTACAGAAAGTGCAGAGTGTTGGGGCAGTTGGTAGCAGAAATGGAGGGGGGGAGGGGGGGAGGGAGGATAAACGGCGTTAGAGTGGAGATAAGTCAGGGGGAGGAGGTGCGGGGGGAGTGGGGATAGGCTGGGGTGGAGTAGGGGCTGGAGTGAGAAAGGGGGGGGGCAGAAGAAAGAGGTGGAAAGGGTGGAGGATAGTGAATGAGGGTATGAGAAATGGGGGGGGTGGGTGCGGAGAAGAGCGGTGGAGGGGTGGGAAGGAGAAGACTGAATTGGTGAGGGTGAAGGACGAGGACATGGTGGGTAAAAGGGAGGAAGGGTGGGGGAGAAGGGGTTGTAAAGTATTTATGAAGGGGTTAAGCAAGAAGGGAAGGGAGGGGTGATTCGGGGTGGGGGGCTGATAGATGGAGGGGGATGGAGGGACTTATAGAAAGATTGAAAGGGGGCGGGAGTAGAGGGGCCTAAGGGAGGAAAGGTTTCATCAATTTCCGCGTTTCCTCCGGACGAACCTATGCCTAACGCGCAGAAAACTTCATCTGTACCGCTTCCAGCAGGACGTCCACAAGAACCCTTTGAAGAGCAAGTCCCTAGAAAACTTCGAACTAATGAAAAATATCCTGAGAAAAAATTCTCTCTTGATCGAGGGGAATCTCCTTCCGGCAACAAAAAGACCTTCCCTTTCTCTACTACACCGTCCCGTTGGAGATAGGCATCCTCTCTGGAAAGGGAGGGAGTCCGCGAAGGTCTACCGAGTGAAAGTCGGGGGGGCCAGGAAGAAAATTGTCTTGCCTGACCCGGGGATACCACTTCTTTGAAGAAGAGATTCGAAATTCGGGGAAGAAAGAGGCGCTTCAAAGAACTTCCTAGCAGCAGGAAAAGCGTCAGATCAGCAGGGTATCCATCTGCCCAGCGTATCTGCTAGAGCCGACTGGTTCTATGGTGCAAAAAGACCGGTCGGCTCCTTGGAAAGTCTTTTGAAATTTCGCACGAAAACAGTAGATGGTTCCGTAAGTCTTCGACTGGCGAGAGATCTCTCTCATATCCTAACCAAGTCAGAGCTCTCACTCTCCTAGGGAAAAGGAAAAGTCCAGAGAGAATGAGAATTCTATCACGTGAAAGAAGGGGGGGGATATCGCAAGCACAAGGTAAAATGAGATAGATGGGGGAGAGCTAACTTCTCGACTTCATCATTACTTATTTCCAAAAAGATCGGAAAAGGGCCGAAATCTACTGCTGGGGGGGGAGGTTCTGAAAAGACTCTGCTTTCTTCAGGAGCATACAACCGAAAAAAGAAGTCTACTATTCTTTCTGGAAAACCGAGGAAGGCCAGAGGATACAAGGAGACCTACGTGTAATGAAGGAACTCTCCCCCTGACGCGCGGCTCTTTCTACGGTGGGGGTGTTTTCCCCTTTGCTTATAACAGCTAAGAGAAGGTCGGGAAACCTAACTCTTCCTTTTGGAAAGGCCTCGTTGTGCAAAAAGCAAAAGCGCTCAAGGGGGAGTCCCCTCCCTTGGAAGAGGGGGACCTTGACTTCATCATCTCAGAGAGGAAAAAAACTGCATAGAACGCTCTCTTACGAAAGGACTTACTCGAGAAGGAGATTCTAAAGGGAGACTCTCGGTGAAGGGAAAAATGTCTCGTGAAAAAAGGGGGCCTGCTTTCAATTAGTTTTCAGAAAAGAAGGAAGGAAGAATAACTATCTAGGGAAGAAGGGACTGACGAAGTATTTCCGAAGGGAGAATCTTTGAGGAGCATTTACTTTGAAGAGTTCAAGATGGGGATGACTTAAGGGATAGTGCTGGGGTACCATACCATGCTTCTCTCATCGGGGGGGGTTCCTTCAAGTCTTTTTCACCTGTGAGGGTCCGCGCACCGAGTTACTCAGAGGAAAACGAGGCCTTTTTCAGGGAGGCAGATTTGCTTATGGAAGAGGGAGGGAGTGAATTTTAAAACTCGTGGGAATCCTTCAGGGGGAGATTAAGCGTATCCAAACCAAGCTCAAACCAGCCGGGCTAAGAAACAGATCAATCCGGAGAAGGGGAAGTAGTACATGCACCGTCATAGGAAAACGTAATCATCTATCTCAACAGGGGGTAAAGAAAGGAGAGGGATTCTCCTTCTAGGACCTGGTTATCCAGAAGGGAGACAAGGCCCACGAAGTGGACTTTATCCCTGCTGGGGTCCTGATAGAGGGGACTCGTCGCGTCACCCACAGACAAAAAAAATGCCACACGCGTGTCCAAGAGAAGAGAAGGGAAGAACTAGAAGGGAAAAGGACGACAAACGTAATTCTTATCTTTGTCGCAAGGGTGAAAGCGAGTCCGCGGCGGGAAACCGCGACGTATAACCAGGAAGGCGAAAAAATTCCTTAAAGGGCAATGGCCAAAATAACCAGCACGAGGGAAGCATTCCCGCTATCGCCAATAAAGGAGAACTCCATTCAAGAGAGTACGGAGAGAGGTGTGGGGGGAATTTGAAAACTTCATGACTCGCCTGAAAAGCCTTCCCTGCGCGACGCCTGCTCACCGCCCGTTCCAGGGGGAGGAAAGATTTTCTCAGGACAGTAAACAGAAGTCGACCTCGGGAGAGGAGGTCTCTGCCTTCTGTAAAAAACTTCCTACCACGGGTCAAAAAGGGATCTTCCACTTCGTTTCGCTAAGGGGCGATCTCTACTACGGGAAAAAGCTTCGAAAAAAACTCCTTGTCGGGAGGGAGAAGGCCGCAGACAAGGGTGGACACTCCACAGGGGACAGAAAAATCGAGAGGAAAAAGTGCCCTCTCGACGGCCAATCTGGCGACTTGAACCAAAAATCGCGGGATGAAAGAGGCTATTGGTAAGGAGGGGCTGAAAGCTAGGGGAGCCCTCTAGACTCGAGCAGATCAAAAAGCGACTCTGATCAATCGCACGCTGCGCAGTCATCGGTCCCGCGGGGGGAGAGGAAAAGAGTCCCGGGAACCTTTTGACCTGATATCGAAAAAAAAAGACTTAGATAGATATCGTTCACCAAAACTTCCTCATGACGGGAAAGAAAGCGGCTTGCCATCTGGCCGATAAAGGGAGCGAGCGTTCTGCTGAGAAAGGGGGGTTCGGACCTGACAGGGGAACGGGCTACACTTGATCCGACACCTACTTCCCCAGAAAAAGTGTCCAGGGGGAGTGCTTCCGTCGAGTGCTACCGGGAGGAGAAGAAAAGTGCAGAGGAAACTTCGCTCGAAACTCCGCGTTCGCCTACGGGACTTCTTGCCGGAAAACTGCAGCAGACGAGAAAAAAAGAAGGGGTCCGGCTGCTCGGCGTTTTTTTCGAGAGGGGGGAATCAGAAGAGGTCCCGAGTTCGAGAAACCTCAGTCATAAGCCGGGTCTCAGCAAAACGAACGTCATCGCCCATCGCTATGTACGACGATTCTTACTCGAGGGGGAAGGGACTAGTCGGAAGAACGCGCTTGAAAGAGGGAACTTATCTGTCCTCCCTTAAGAAAGGGTTCATTATACGGGTGGTCGTAGTCGCCTTAAGGAAGACCAATAACTTCAGCAATAAGGAGGGAATCTGAGACTTTCAAGGGGGGGCGAGGGAAAATCTTGTAGGCAGAAGCGTTCTGCGGCCTTGATTGTTTATTACGAAGGAAGGAAGGGTCCAGAGGAGGGAGGGTTCCGAAGAGATGGGCACCTACTTCCTGCGGGCAAAGGACACCGGGTAGAAAGACGACTTCTCGGCCGGAAGAGTTTTGGGAGGAAGGAGAGTTGGGGGGGGACTTGAGCTGGGGGGGGGGAAAAAGCTTGAAGCTTAAGGTGTCAATGGTGATCTCCTCCGAGCAAAGGACCAATATGCAAACCAGCCGGCTCAAACCGCGAAATCTCTTGCTAAGGGAAAAAAGGGGGAAATGGGAAGGAAAGTGTATCACCAGGGAAAGGAAAGAGCAATCATCAACAACACAACGGAAGAGATTATTCGAACGCTAAGGCCTGTTTGCTCCATGATCCCAGACCAGTCCCTTGCCGGAAGGAAGGAGGAGGGGAGAGGGGGGGGTCCGGCTTGCAGGGAGAAGGAATACGCGACACCATACACCTAAGGATGAAAAAAAATTCTCAGATCAGAAGGGGGCAAAACTGATAAAAGGAAACCAGCGTCACAAAAGCAGGAGATCTGGGAGGAAATTTCCAAGGGTCAGAAGTTAAAAAGCCTAACCCAAGGAGAAGGGAACGCCTCCTGCCGAGAGTTACAATCTTAAGGGGTAAAACAAAAAAGAAGGGGTAACCCGGGGGGGGGGGGAAGGGCTCATAAGAAGGCAAGCGTTACTTCAGAACCATATAAGCCGCGAAAAGCAGCTGTTATCTGTTTTCAGTTGGAATGTCTTCTCCTGAAAAATAAAGGCCGGTCAAGATCCTTCGCAATAAAGGGAACGTTTAGGGGGAACGATTTCTCCAGAATGAAAGCGTCAGAAGAAAACGCTTTCAGACGCGCGGGCGAGTCGTTTCCACCTCTAGCTGGAAAGAAAAGGGAAGGACACTTCGTTTCAGAAGGAAAAGATTATGGGAGCGCTACCGGAAAAAGAAGCCCTCTTCGAGGAGCAAAAGAGAAGCGGTCCTAAAGAATGCGTTCTCTCTTCTATACAGAAAAGAACGGTAGCCATCGACCAGAGGGGAAGGGGTGCGAGGTGACCCCTAGACGGCAAGGACGCTGTTTTTTTTGAAAGCCTCTTCACGGCAGAAGGGCGGCCACGACCCGAGCTCTTCGGGGCCGTCGGTGTCCTCGGAGGAAAGGCGCCCGAGGGAAGGAACCCCCCAGGAAGGAGGAGCGCAAGCGCAGCGTCATCTTCCGCTTGCAAGGAAAGGATGAAATTCTAGCCGTTGGCGAACAGGATAGTCTCTCAACACAACACTTATATTAGGGGAGAGGATATGGTCACCATGTTCGGACAGAGAGGAAAAGTCATCAGACTTAGTTTAAGACATCTTGCCGATTAAGGGGGAAATTCTTCAAAAACGCTGTTTGGTGGAAAAAAAGGTCTTCCGCCTTCAAAAGAGAAGCCGACCAAGTCCATCGACGAGTCTTATGAAGAAGAAGGAAGAAAAAGTCTGCCTTTCCAAGGGAGACAGGGGACCGTCAGAAAGCCCGCCCGTCTAATTTTCACCTCCCCTGAGAAAAGAAGAATCGCTTTGCGCTGGGGTGGAACCTGGGATTATAAAGCAGTCAAAAAAGGAGTGCAAAACTGGGGGTCTCTTAAAGGGTGGGGAAGCCGCGCCGCGGGGTGCAAAAGGTCTCTCTCTCCGAAGGAGGGATTCTCCGAAGGGGAAAAAGATCGACCGAAAAAAACGGCATCATAGAAGAGGAGCGAAGATCGAGCCTCTCTCTTCACCGGGGGAAAAAAGGACGCTGCGAGAGGACCATCTCTTCCTCGCTCTGGAGGCGTTCTCAGGGGAACGGCAGTCGTGAAAAATGCTTGGCCGGAAGAAAGACCTTCACACGATCAAGACGTAAATCCTGGACTCGTCTAGCCGGAGTGAGAAACGTTCTCAAAAAATGCTCTTAGAGGGAGGTCTGGTAGGGGGAGTGTGGGGGAAAAAAAGTCTTGGCAAAAGCATTTTCCAGCTTCCTGCAGGAGGAGAGGAAGGAATCGGAAAGCTCGTCGCGGAAGAAGCGAACTTTGCAAGGGGTGTTAAACTAAAGTTTTCAGCTGGGCGCCTGGGTTGCTTATTACGCTTTGGGAAGAGGTATTGGGGGCCCAGGAGAATGCAGGGTTGAGAGACGAGAAGAGGAGAAGGAGTTACAACCCATCAAACCACCCGACAACCGATCAAGGAGGCTTGAGTCAATTGCACGGGGTAGGATCATGTAGAAAAAGAGAGACCTGGGAGATCTCTCAAAAAAAAAAAAACTTGTTTATTAAAAGGGGAGAGAAGGAAGGAGGAAGCTAGCGAAAAAAAGTCCTCCCAGGGAAAGGTCAAATCCCGGGGTCGCGTTTTTTAAAGAGCTTGGGGGTGAAACGGCAAAAAGAGCTTCCTCGTCGCTTCAAAAGAAAAACCTGGGGGGAAAAAAGCGCGGGGGGGAGAAATATCAATCCAGGAAGAAAAAACGAAAGGCTCACAAAAAAGGAACGTCTCTGCGTACCGCGGAGGCGCTATCCAGGGAGAAAGAGGGAAGCCTCTACTATTCTTAAAAAAAGAAAGAGAAAGCCTTGAAGAGGAGACATTCAAATTCTTCAGGAGAACATACCATTAAGCAATAACGAAGAAAAGGTACGTAGAAATCAAGCCAGCGACGGAACTTAGGAGGGGTTTTCATTATGGAGGGAAGGGAACCTGAAAACGCAAGCTATCATGAAAAAACCTGTCCTGCGAAAAAGGGAGAGCGCACCTCCCTTCCCATAAAAAAGTCCTCGCATGGGCTCAAAGGAAAAATGAGAGGGAAGCCTCGGAGGGGGGAAAGACGGGGATAGAAGGGTCGGTTCAGAAGCTTCTTCAGAAAGATCTCAAAAAAAAAGTTCGCCTACCAAGGAGAGCGAGACTCTTCTTTTACCACGCGATCCCAGCCCCGAAAAGCCCTGGGGCGGTCTCTCTTCATGAAAAGTGGTTACACGCGAGGAAGCAAAGTATCTGAGACTGAGCTGACGTTGGGGAAAGGGGCCCTCGTTCCCGGGGAAAATTCTACGGGGACCCGGGACTCTTCCCTTCCTCTTTAGTGGCCACTACCGAAGAAGGTGGGACGTACTTTTAGGACTTTTCACATGAGAAGGAATGATAGTCGCAGAGAAACCCACCTCTTCGCGCAAAGAAAAGTACTCGTCCCGAGGGAAAAACGAGGAACTCCTCCCTTATTAGGGGAAAGCAAGTTTTTCTCGGAAAGAATATCTCGATTGAAAAAGGTAAAATATATAGAGGAAACCAGGGGGCGCCTGACGGAGGAAGAAGAAGAAAACTTCTTTCCAGAAGCGAAAGGGGCCTATTTACTCTCTTCGGGAGATGCTCTTACTCGGAGAGGAGAGATCTCGATCCTTCAGAAAATCCTGAGCCGACACACCCTCAGAGGTATTCCGTTTCAGGGGAAAGACCGAGGAAGAGAGAAAGGGTTTCAAAAGGACCGTTGGTGCAAAGACACCTCTCTCTAGCAAGAGGAAATTTTTCTCTTTCTAGAAGGAGTGTAACCGTGGGGAAGATGAGAGCTCTAGGGCCTTCTTCTAGGATGTGTGGGTCCTCGCCAAAGCCAGACAGCGGGGAAAGAAAAAGTCCGCCGAGGAAGACCCCGACGGGGGGAATTGGGGGGTTCCTCGGCGTGGGGAAAAACGGGAACTCATCTGCCCTCCGACACGGGGTCTCCTCTTCTTAGCGGAGCATTTTAAGGGGGGGGGGAGAGAAAAATCTGAAGGGTAACGTTCGGGGAGCACTGGTCGCCGCCCTTTATGTGTGAAAAAGGGGCTCCGTACATTACTCCGAAGAAAAGAACGTCCCGAGAATACTAAGGGCTGGCCTGGATTTAGAATCTGGGGGGACTTTCTTTTCGAGGGCCTGGGGTTGTGATGACGCCCAGGGATGGCCTCCTGGCAGAAGGAATTCAGGAGGCGGTTGACAGGGAGGAGGGAAGGTGACAAACCCCACGAGAAAGCCCACTCGAGAAACTGGATCAAGGGGTAGGGGAAGAGAAAAGGGAGCTTCAAGACCTGTTTCCTCTGGGCAGAGGCGTTTGGGGTCTGAGGACAGTTTATGGGGGGAAACGGTTGGACTTTTTCTGTGGCGCTCCGAGCTATCCAGGAAAGGAACGTCAAACACGGCAAAAAAGGCGCAAGATCAATCCGGCGGGCAGGAATTTCACTTGGAGGGGATCATGTGCGAAAAAGAATCCGGCTAGAAAAAGAAAGAGATGCAACAACAACTTATTGGAGAAAAAGGAAGTCTCCGTCTATCGTAGTGGGGGATCGAATGAAGAAACTTGAAAGAAGGGGAAGTGTCGGGTGAAACTTCCTGCTGGGTTTGAGCTGGGGGGGAAGGATAGTATAACTGAAAAAGTAAGCACGGGGAGAAAATGAAGTTCCCAAGAGGAAAAAGCTCAGATCAAGCGTATAGAAGAGAAGGCTCACCAGAAAAGGGAAGACGAGAGTTCTACTGGGGGGAGGACCGGTGGCTGCACTTGCGCCGCGGAAAAACCTCTACTAGGGTAACAGGGTCGGGGACTGGGCAAGAAGGCCAGAAGAGGAGGCTTCCCTCCACAAGAAGACCCCTAACCTCAGGGAAAGAGAGTCTCCAAGGTAGGAGAAGATACCGGGGGTGTCCTTAGACGACGTATTCGAGAAGGGGGGGCATTTGAGGGGGCCAATGTCCGGCAGAAAAGGGGACACTATCAGAAGACGGCCAACGAAGAGAAGGGGACAAGCCCTTTTCAACAAAGAAAACAATAGGAACGCAAAGGTCTCCTCGCCAGGACAATGCGCTTAAAAATCAGAAGAAAGCGCTGCGGGGGCGATGAAACATTCAGGTGCCAGACCGTGCTGCCGGACCCGGGAGTAGGAAAAGCTGAGGGGAAAATCGAGGGGGGGGGAGGCGCACGCTTCTGTCCCCCCGGAGAGTATCCCCAAAGAAAGTTACTCAGAGTGTCTCTTCAGAATAGAAACTTTACGATTATCCATCTCCCATCGAAGGGGAGAAGCCTAGAAAAAAAGAGTATTGTTCCCTCTACTTAAGAGGAGACGTGGGAAGAGGCCTCGTTAATGGAAAAGGAAAACTCACGAAAAAGGCTATTTTTCCCGAAGGGAAAGGTCCTGGTAGAGGGGGAAAAAAATCTCTCATATCCGAACCCAGCAGGAGGACATCTCACGAAAAAGGAAAGCCAGAGGGAAGAGTAACTCAGTCCAGGAATATTAGAGCGGTCTTCGAACCTGGACTCTCAAAAACACGGAGGGAAAGGAAAATAATATATATGTCACAAGGGAGACGGACTCTCTACTGAAGAAGGAAGGTTCCTGCCGGAGAAGATGACGCGCGGGGGAAGGGAGGGAGCTCATAAATGGGTTCTTATAGAGAAGAAGAAAAGAAGGAGGAACAGCTTCTACCGAAAGGGAGAAAAACCTAAGAAGGGACTTTGCACATTTACTAAAAGTCTCAGTGGAACGATTCTACCTGGTTAACAGGGAAACATTCTCAGGGCATCGCACTGCGTAGAGAGACAGCGAAGAGATCGTAGACGTGCCTTTCCATGTCTTATAGGCTCTACGAAGGAAAAGGGCGTCCTCTTCTCTTAATGTGGGGGGGTTGGGAGAAGGGGGGTTCCAGAAAGGAGTCAGCTCTAGTGCGGGGAAAACCGCCTTTTACTATCTAAAAATTTTAAGTCAGGCAGAAGGGTTTCACCACAGAGGAGGAATGGGGCCGAGACTCTCATCTTCGCAGGGGGGCGCATGCAGGTTAAGGGAGGACTACAACTCTTCCTAAGAGAAGGGGAGGGGTCTCAAGGCGCCCTTTCCTTAGGGGAAAGGTATCGGGGCCTAAAGGACGCCAAGTCCAGGAAGAAAAAGAATCCTGACGCGCGAAAAAGAAAAAGTACTACGTCCCTGTCTTTTTCGATCAGGGGATTGTCAGGTGGGAGACTGGGAGGGTGGGGGACGGACCTCCTTTGTCCGCTTAAGGAGAAGCAGTAAAGCGGGGCCGTTCCCAACAAAAAAACCCCCCAAAAAAAAAAAATCCTTCCTCTTCTGGAAACGCTTCCTCTCAGGAAACTTGCAGCACGGATCGACGAAAAATTTAATGGCCTCTTTGAAGGCGTTTTGGGGGACGCGTGAATCTGATACTTTATGGGAAAAGCGTGGGAATGGGAGGGGAGTGGGGGAAGGAAAAGGCGAGCCGTCACAAAAAAAAGAAAACCAACTTTCCCGCAAAAAGGGCTTGACCCGGCAGGGCACTTTTCTTACGGGGATCATGTATCACACCATCCGCTAGGGGACTCTCAACAAAAAAATTAAGGGGGAGGACCCTGATAGGATTCTCCTAGAGGGAGTTTATGAAAGACATTCTTCCCAGTGATTGCCTTCAGAACCTTAGGAGGGGGAGGGTTTGAGCTGGGGGGGTGAACCGAAAGCTTCCCTCAAAAAGAAAGCAAAGGAGGCCACAAGCGGGCCAAGAAAGTCTCCTATCAAGAAAGGAAGTCAAACGGAAAAAAAAAAAGGGAAACCGGAATGAGGGAGGGGTTGACTCTTGGGGAGGAAGCTATTCACGGCGCTTTTAACCCTAGAGTCACCCTTAAACGAGACTCCTAGGAAAATTCGCTGTTCAATTCTGAAGAGAGACAATACCAGAAAGCACGCAATTCCTCGAGGAAAAAAGGTACTTCTAACTAGGGAAGATAGCCTCGGAAGAAAACGCTGGAATGAGGGGGGCTGGGCGGAAATGTCCTTCTCCTTCCAGAGCTCCGGCCCGAGGGGAACGATCCTTCGCACGCCAGGCAGGAGTAGGACCTCGAGAGAAGAGAACTTCAAATTCGGAAAACAAGAACTCTTTCAGAGAAGGAATTCCGGGGGGGAGGTTCCATCCTCTGAGACGGCTTCCAGGGGCCACGTGGGGAGCCAAAGGTTCTATCGATACCCTAGGAGAGTGAAAGGACGGAATTTTCTAGAGGAGTCAATCATCCATGGAACAGGACCAAAGGAAAGCCCATCTTTATCTGGTCGGAGAAGGGGCTATGTCAAGGTCTTCTAGATGTGGAAAACTTTCCACTAAACGGCCGCGTTAGTAAAGAATCCTCTTCGGAAATGGTCCGTTGTCTCCTTCTATCTGGGAAGAGGCTTCCGCGTAAGAGAAGAGAAAGGCCTAACAAAGAAGAGGACATCTACACGATCCCGCCTGGGTGCGTCCCTCTTTCCCGCGGAAGAGAATGAAGTAGGGGGAATTTCCTCACCTTTTGAGA
>Ga0179591_1269823_pt1 | contig 14013 bp, 23 predicted proteins | sample CZOMad2_1_08_16f_FD_182891 | JGI IMG/M metagenome (GOLD analysis project Ga0179591, IMG submission 182891) | Vadose zone soil fungal communities from Angelo Coast Range Reserve, California, USA - CZOMad2_1_08_16fungal (PacBio error correction) | ecosystem: Environmental > Terrestrial > Soil >...
AAGGAGGAAGATATCATGGTGGACAAGAATTGGGGGGGGACATGGTTGTACCACCGGAAATGGAGAGGGTTGTAAAGTGAGGGGGAAAAAATCTCAGAATAAAAAGGAACTGAGGAAAAAAGGGGAAGTAAAGAGGATAAAGGGGGGCGACCGTCTCACCTTTTGAACACCCACGGTAAAAGGGGCCAGAGGGATCCGAAAAACGCAGGAAAAAAGGACTTACTGGTATAGCCGGGAAGCAAAACAGAAAGAGGAAACGGCAAAAGACGATAGCTTGGGGGCGAAGTCGGGGAAAATGCTGGCCCGTGGGTGACAGGGGCTATGTAGTCTTTTGTGCAAATAGGGGGGTGAGGGGGGACAGCCCCCTCCCCTTTGAGGGGAGGTTGAGCGAGGAAAGGAGGGACCGTCGGGGTGTTTAGAGGCTTACGGGAGGGAAACCGATGGGGGGGACGGAGGTTTTGGTGTTGGGGAGGAACTTTACAAGGGGGGGTTCGACGGCAGAAGAACAGGGCAAAAAAGAAAAGAAAAGGCCGGGAAAAAAGAGGGGGGAAGAAAAGCAGCGGCAAGGGCAGGTTAGCTAACAAAAAAAAAAAGACAATTGGGAACGACTAAGTCGAACGAAAGCCCTTACTGGGAGAAATCCGGGGACTAGAAGAAAGAACCCAAAAGGGAGCGAATGCCAGTTCTTATAGTAGCCTTACTTGTCCCGCTGAAAAAATCGCTTCATACTGGGAGGAACCGACACCACCTTCAGGGCAAAAAAAAGAGCGGAAAGGAGCCCTTGTCAATTATCGAGGGCAGTTGCCCGAAAGGACAGATATGTACACCACTAAGGAGGGAGATCAGAATCTCCTTCATTACCGCGCACAGAATGAGCTCTGGGGCTATTGAAGTGACCTACAGCGCTTCAGGCGGTTTAAAGAGGGTCTTCGTCAGTTGAGGAGGAGAAAGGACCTAGGCGGGACTTCTTTGAGGGCCGAGACAAAAGGAAGTGGGAAGGCGGAGAGGGCCGGATGGAGCGTGCATCGACTCCGGGGCAGGGGGAAAAGGGCACGCATCATGGCAGAGAGGCAGATATTGCCCAGCACCTAAAAATAGATGGAGGGGTGAGAAGACAGTTCAGGCGCAAGGGGCAATCGTCTAACGAAAAATTCAGTTAAACGCAAACAAAGAAAACGGTCGCAAAGACGTATGACAATACGAGAAAGAAGAAAAAAAGGGCAGGAGTAGGAGAGCCGCAGCTACAACTCATGTCGGAGGATGCACTGATGGTGGCTCCGAAGAAATCGAGAACGGTGAAAAGACCTAACATTTGAAGACGAACCCACTCGGAAAGTGATATGGGGGTGTCACCGTGACAGATAAGGTGAGAGTGTAGAATAGGACTCAATATTCTGATATTCTGAGGGGATTCCATAGGATCTGGCGGAAAAAGGTCAGACAATGAGATAAACGTTGAAGGGAAATTAGAATACGGGGTTCTCAAACTCGATCTAAGTCTGCTCATGCGGAGGGGGGGACAAAAAATTAACCGAAGCATCTCAATCAGAGGAGGGGGAGAAGAAGGGAAGCCAAGGGAACACCAATTTCGCGGGCAAGCTTCATTCGGAAAAAGGGTGGGGATGTCCCGAACTAGAAATCGGAGGGGGGATCTGTAGGGGAATTGTTTCTTACCGTCGAGGGGTACGGAGAACAGGGGAGAGGGGGAAAAAGAAATACCTATTTTAAGGCTAGGCTCTTGCTATGGCCACTGTCAAAAAGAGAACTTGCAAAAACCTTGACTACTCTTCGTGACCGGGGTGCGACAGCTATCAATACTAGAAAGGTAATTCGTGAACTGCTTAGGAGGAAAGGGAAACTGAAAGAGAGTAAAGAAGTGAGGGGCAAAGGAGTCGCCAGCGTCTACGGGGCGAACTAGAAAACAGATCGGCCACGTGGGGGGAAGAATGAATTAACGGGAAGAAGTCCGAAGAAAAAGAAAATGGACCGTGAGAAAGCGGTCTTTGACAAAAAGGAAAAACGTTACAAAAGAGAAAGGGTAGATCAGAAGAGATCGGGGCCAACGACGAAGAGAAACACAATGGTAAACTCAAAGGGGACAATCAACCCCATAACTCATCCGCGACAGGTTCGAACAAAGACGGGAAACTCGAAGAAAAGAACTCCGAGAGATTGTAAAGAAAAATATGGGAGACGTCACGAGAGATGGGGGAAAAAAACAGTGGTCTAATGGAAAAAAAAAGCAGTCATCATGAAGCATAGTAGGGGGGGAGGTTCCAAGGCGCTAACTTACAAAAACGGAGGAGGAAAACATGATAAAAGGAGGGGGAACAAAAGCCAAGGCCGAGAAAACGTCTGAAGAAGGGGCAAGAACAGGATCGGGTCTTGTCAAAAAGAGCAAGAATGGTATTTGGCTACGGCGACTCAGGGGGGGGGGCTCACTCGATTTGAGATGGACGTTGGAGGAAATTGATCAGGAACGAATTAAGGAATCACCGGAAGTGATCGGTGGGAGAAAAAAATGGTGAGATTGTGAAAAAGAACACAAAAAAAAGGTTTTGGGTTTGCATCTCTGAGAGAGATTGGAAGACGCAGTTTCTGGATCGCATGGAGAAGTGGGAGGGTTGGAAGGAAAAAAGTGGACTTCGGCAAGGGAACCAAGGAAGGAGTGACGTCAATGAACCCTTGGAGGAAAGCTTAAAAAAAAGGGTAGCACTGGGAATAGGGGGGGAAGGGGCTTAATAAAAGGAAGCTGTCGAAACAGGGCCAGTTTGTTCAAAAAAAGAGGGGGGGAGGGGAGAGTCGAGGGGGAAAAGCTTGAATCACTCAAGCAAAAGAACGAAAAGCGGATATGTCGTATACAGAGTAGAGGAGCGGGGGGACAACCGTAGAACGGTTTGCCAATTTGCAGGCGGCTGAATGGAGAGCGGGCGGGGGAAAGGGGATACAGTAGAATGATGTGTGTCGGGGATTAATGGGGATAGATTGAATGTTCGTTACGTAAGAGGGAAAATAGGGTAAACGCAAAAAATCAGAGAGACATCTAACGAAAAGTTCCGCGTGAACGGGAGGCGGAAAAAAGAAAAACGTGGAGGAAAAGATGGTCGACTAAGGGGGGTCGTAAGCTTACACCTGGTCAAATAGCTTCGAAAGAGTAGTGTTTCACTTTTACGAAAACGTTATGGTTGTGACAGAGAAGACAACAGGAGACATACAGGCAGAAGAAGAGGGGGAAGAAAAAAGGGGCATTAGGGAGAAAACGCAACGTCCTACAAGACATGGTTTCATTTAGGGGAAAGGAAAGCATTGATGGCAAGCCACGGAGTACTCCGAAAAAGGAATTGTTTAAGAAAATATGAGGGAACAAAACAACCACACCCTGTGGTTGGCCAAGAAATTTTTAACGGTCAATGGATAAAAAGCAAGGGTGGGGCAACGATCGAACCCCCAGATTAAGACGGGAGAGATTGGGGTGAGGGGCAGATACAAATAGTCACGAAAGGGAGAGGGAAGAAGACTATCGGAAGAGGTCCTGTGAGGGGTGGGCTGCTCGCGCGTAGAAGGCAACGGGGGGGGAGGGACGACAGGATCAGAGGCTCAGGGGGGATTCAACCCTAGGAGGGTTGCTCTAGACCAAACGAGGAAAATTAACAGAAAGAAGGGAACGCGTTATGCAGGGAGTGAGGAGGAAACCGTCGCGCATGGGGGGCAATATTTCTCCTTTGTGTGCCAATCTTCTACAGTGATCATTGGAACTTGAGTTTGCCGGCATTGGCTTCAACGCGTAAGGGTGGGAAAAAAGGAGACATCCTCTCGAAACTTAGAAGAGAGATGACAAGACTGGGAATCATAGGAAAAGCCCGGTCAATCTATTATCTTTTCTCTGTAATACTGCACATCTACCGAATGAGAGAAGCAGGGGGGGAAGAATATTTTAGGCCAGTACTAGGAGGGGAAGTGAATAAAGAGACAGCTCGTGCAAGGGGCCGGATCTGTAGTGCCATTAAGGGGAAAAATTGTTGGTCCTGTCTAACTAGATGCGGAAAGGGGGGTAAAAGGGAGAGGTAGGAAGCGAAAAGGATCTAGAATTTGGGGGCTAATGGATTCATTATCTTGTACCGATTGGGAACCGTCTTTTAATCCCGGGAGGGAGAAGACGAGGTTCCGGAAAGCGATGGACAATTAGTTTAAAGAAAGAGAGGACAATGGAAAGCGAACCCGTAGAAAGAATTGGGGGATTAGGTAGGGCGAGCCCATCGTCCATAAAAATGGGGGGCACGGGTTCTTCCCCCCCGGGTTCGGAAGAGGGGGGAGACATTGAGTGTTGTGTTAGTAGGCCTACAGAAAGGAAGCTGGTTACCTCGAAACCCACTGGCGGGGATTAAGGGGCGGGGTGACTGGTGCCTTCTGAACAAAACGCAAGGATGGGGGCTAAAGCCAAAAAAAAAAACCGGCCGAAAGGCAAATAACGGGGGAGGAGACTAGAATTAGACCTGCTAAAAAAAGACAGCCTCCCGAAGGGAGCTCTACACACACAAGGGGATATAGCGGGGAAGCAGCAAACTAGCGTGAGCGATAAGCTAGAAAAAGGGAGGCGCAAATAAAAAAAGGGACTAACCAGCATTGAAGAGAAGAGCCAAAAAGCGAGAGGGGGAAAGCGAGCGAAAAAAAAAGTAACGGGTAACTGGTTTTATGTAAGGGAAGTAGAAAGAAATTGCGTTTGATGAGAAGGGGGGAAAAAAGAAGTTAGCGGGTCTCCAAAGGGGGGAAAAGGGAGAGGTCGCACGGTAAAAGAGAGGACTTAAGAAAAAAATAGTGTTTACGCAGGACGTAGTTGGGGGCTGATCAACGCAGCGCAATCAAAGGGAGCAGTTCGCGAAAAGGACGAGGTGAAGGGGGGGGTAAGAAAAGAAGGATTCTCATTGTAAACGGCAAGAGTCAAAGAGATGACAACAACACAAAAAGAACGTGGAAAGAGAGAATCATGCGGCCGAAAATGAGAAAGTCCGTTCTTAGGAAAAGGCACATGCTTGTACAGGTTGCATAAGCGGGACGAAGAATAAGGGGGGAGACTTGCTTGATCCAGGCGTTGGGGGGGGATAATAAGAGACAGCAGAAAGAGAAGCAGTCGGAAAAGTTGATTCAATCTGGTGACGAAAATAGCATCACCGGGGGCGACGAACAACGGGGGGGGGGGAATCATCTCGATGAACGGGCAACAACTGGTAATGAACCAGAAAAGACTACAAGGAAAAATAACACCCCGCCCGCGGTGAAGACTGCAAGAAAAACGGACGCGGGGCAGAGGTCACTTTCTGGAGGAAGGGTTGGGCTCAGGGAGAAAGAGCGTCGATAGTGGTAACGGCCAGGGAACGGTAATTCAGTGGGGGGGGGGGAACGCCCCCCGGAAAGACAGGTGGAACACTGGGGCGGTAGATTTAGAGAAAGAGCGGCCTGAGGGGTAGGCTTGTTAGACCCGGCATTGAGTCGGCTGCTGGGGGTTTGGAAGGAGGAAAAACGAAACTTGGTTGGCGACGGGGATAAGCATAAGGGAAAACCATAAAAGGAAGGCAAAAGAAGGGGGGAGAGGGGGTAAATCCATACTTCGCTGGAGTCTTTATGAGACTGCCCCAAACAAACACAAAGGGGAGCATTAAAACGGGAAATAAATAACGGAGAGGGCGATAGCACATGGAGGGGAGACAGTGAGCCCGAAAGCCAAGACCAACCAAAAGAACAACAGTACGTGTGTGAGAAAGATGGCAGTTTCAGAAGGGCAATACAGGGACTGGGGTCCATCTCTTCACGCTCATGTCGGGGGGCGGGAGAGAAGAAAGACAATAAAGCTCTTAATCCGGAGGGGAAAGCTTGTAAGGGGAAGAGTAATGTCAACGTCATGAGCGGACCCACACTCACTGCACAGAGAGATACAGAAGGGGGACACATCGAGTGCATCTGGGGGGTCATGGAACCAAGAAGTGAGTCAAAACTGCCTCTGTTTCTGGGAACGTCACTGTCCGCCGCTCAATTACAGGCCTGAATATAGGCTGAGGAGATGGACTTAGCGTGGAGAAGCCTACCCAATCAGTTAATGACATGGAGAGGCTGTACTGGTCATGATTGACCGACCTTAACACCCTGATGTTGATAGCGGATCATGGAGCGAATGGGGGGAGACTAGGGGGAACAAGGTGGAAGTGCCGTGACATGCAAAAAACTGGAGGAAGAGTGCCGGAATTATAAGGACAAAACAGCTCTTGAAAAACATACCCTAAACCATGCTCGGCGCGTGGAAAGAGCCAAGGTCTGCCTCCGGTAAAACCAAGACGGTGGAATGACAAAGCAGTAAGGGCAAAAGCAAACGGTTGTGGATAAACAAAGACCGATGAAAATCGCGAGATAATGACAAACTTGCCACGGGAATAGCGGCGCCTACAAAAAAGGAAAATTGGAAGGATTGCGAGAAGATGGGGAAAGAATCAGACGAGCGATTATCACTTGAGACGCTCGAGGGAGACCCCACAAAAAGAGTGAAAAGATGAAAATGGGAGCGGTGACTTAGGTCGGAACACCTGGGGACCTAAAGGGGGTGGAATGACAAACTACAGTTGGTGAGTAGAAAGGTTGCGAGAATAAGATACATACAGATGGGTATTCATAGTTAAAGAACAGGCCCGAGGATGAAGGTAGAAAAATGGGGACGAAAATGACGATATTTGTTCCGTATCTAAAAAGAATTTGGTCCAAAAAACTCGAGTATCGAGCGCCGGGAGTCAAGAGAGTGGCGGAGGGGCAACAGCAAAACGCGCTAAAAAGAAATCAAGGCGAAGCACGCGGAAGGATACTGCGGTCGCTCCAGCGTTCTCTACAGGGACGGTATAGTCCAGGTATCGTAAAAAGGGGGAAAGACTGGAAGCCGAAAGGCGGAAAAAGACGTCTGGGAGGAGGAGGAGGGAGGGGGCTCTGGTCTAGTTAGGACTTCAAAAATTCACCGTAGCCAAATCCCGACAGGGGTACGCACTCGGGACGTGAATCTAGCACAAGATACGGTCAGGGGCAAAAAGGGAGAAGAGGAGTGGGGAAACACCGGCTCGACTGACCGAAAAGAGGAAGTTAACGCTCGGAGGGGATGCGATTATTAAACCAACCGCGAGTGGAGACGGGGGAGAGGGGACATTGAATCACAGGACGAAAAAGACTCACCATACAAAGAAACGGCTTGGGGTAAGAAGTTCTGAGACAAAAGGGGAAAGAGAAACTAAGAGGGAAAGAATGACATCGGGTCTCAAATTCCACACCGGAAAAAGAACGAGGCGGAAGGAGAAAAGCGCCGAACTTTACGAAGGGAACCAAAAATTTACCGAAGAACAAACTGGTGAAAAAAAAGGAAGCTCATTCGTAGAAAGAAATGGGAAAGGACACAAAGCTGGAAGCCGAGAGAATCAATTACTCGGAGAGATTGGGAAAAATTGGGGGGGGAAAGGAGCAAACGACAGAAAGGGATCGTGGGAATGAGGACGAGGGGGAAAAAAAAAGGCGGGGGGGGAAAAAAAAAAATACTAGGAGATAACCACATGAACGGGGGCGGACAGAGGGGGTAAGAAAGAGAGCTCAACAACGAACGGGAGTCTTCGTCCCGAAAGAGAGAATGAGGGGAACAAAAAGAAAGGAAGGCGGGGAAAAGGGGAAAGGGATTGCAGGGGCCTTCAGAAAAAGGGGGGGGGAGGGAAGAAAGGAGGGGGAAGAGAAAAAAAAATTTGTTTTCAACACCAACGGGGGCTCCAAATCAATTGCGTTAAATGGGAATGTCGACTGGGCGAAATCTTGGGGAGGAATCGAGAATCACACATCTTACTATGAAGGACGGCAGGGGGGGGTGGAAAAAAAAGAGAGCGGGGGAATTTGTGACCGACAACTGACGAGACGTCGAGCTCTTGCATCGTAAACGTGAATTTAAGTGGGGAATTTTTCGTGTGAAAGAAAACGGGTGACGGGACCGAGGAGGGAGGAGAGGGAGGCGGGAAACGTGGAAGCAGAATTTAAAAGGAAAATAACTGGGAGCGGGGTGGGAGTGACCAGGGGAGGCACGTCTGGCGCCAGAATGTGAAGGGTGCTCGTGAAGTTTCATAATTTTGGCCTAACCGCCGAACGACAGGGAGAAGGAGAGGGAGGGAGAGCAAAGAGGGGTGCCGCCGCACAAAGACAGTGGGGGACAGGAGTAAAACTTCGTAACGGAGGCTAGAGTCATCGAGTCACGCCGCTAATAGTTCGGGCTATTCTGAGGAAATGGGAGTGACGAAGTCGCAAATTAGAGGGGGTCAGAAGAAATCTCCTAGGATCACTGATTGGAGTTCGGCGGGTGGAAGGCACAGAACGAGTTGGTAAGCCTAGAGCAGAAAAATGGGGGAGGAGTGGATGGACATGGCCGGCGAACGCGAGTCAGTTCAAAGTTCGGGGTGGTGGTGCAGCAAACCATCAAAGTATTCGGAGGACGTATGAAATGAGAAACTAAGTGGGGGGAAGGCAAAATACTTAGGATAGGGCGGCGACAAAGGGGTCGTAGCGCGCATTGGTGGCTCTGGGACTCATCATGCATCTGGGAAAGACGTTGGACGGACAAGAACTACTGACTGCCTTCGGGGGGAATCGACCTTTCTAGGCGGTGAAGAAACGCTTAGAGAGAAAATGATTAACGGGTGGGACAGGGGTTGAGATCGGAACACGCATTGAATCAGGGAGAGAGATGTGGGTGGGTATCGGTGAAAATGGGGAGGGATGAGGAAAAGAGATAGGACACGAAGTGCTGAACCGAACATCAGTCGCCGGAATGAAAAGGGGGAGGTGAGGAGGAGGCGATGGGAATCGGCAAAGGGGGTGTAGAGAGAATGCGACGGTGACTGTACAGGTCGGGGACACCGGAGGGATTTTTTCCTGATGCTTTAAACTGGAATGAGTAATACAATGATTAAACGGATTCCGAAGGGAGGAGGCAGGGAAGGGGGGCCGAGAAAATATCTGGAGGAAGAGAGAGGGGTAAGGTCTCAAAACAAAGATGCGAAAATGCGGCCGTCAAGAAAATAAGCACAGCACAAGGAGGAGTGACCCTTGGGAAGGGCCTGCACAAGATCTCACCAGAAAGAAAGGCTCAACAAATCTCAAGGGGGGTGAGTCATATACAAGAAGAAAAAACGGAAGGGCGGGAGCCGGGTCGAAAAAGATCAAAGTAAAACACAGAATAAAGTGCAGGATAATAATACGTACATGGCTGGCACCGTGGGGGAAAGGAAAATTTAGGAACTGACTACCCAAAGAATGCTGCATTCAGGGGAAGCTTTTAAATGAGTAGATTAGCGGGTCAGAGAAAGAGGCGAACACATGCAGGAGGTATGCGTGGAAAGAGATCTGGAACGCACAGGGGAATGAGCGCTTCCATGAAGGTAATCAAGCGTTACTACTGATTGCCCTTGGGAGAGGACAGTCGAGAGGAGAGCGCGCAAAGAAGAGGATGCAAGGAAGGGACTACCTAGTGGCACATGTGGGGATTCGAACAAGCACCGTGGCAGGATGGCGAGATCCCCTCCAACAGGGAAATACATAGTTGCTTTCTATCCGGGAGAGGGGACTTCGTCGGCGGAAAGGGCTGGCCTGGGTTGAGGAAAAAACCATCTAAACCAAGCCCTTGGAAGGCAGAATTTGAGCGATAGTAAAAAACTCAACGCACCAACACACAGGAGAACCAGGAACCGGGGGGGAGGGCGAAGATATTGGAAATTTCTTACTTAACCATCGAACCCACCAACAGGGTTCAACTAATGGCCACACCAACCCCAACGCAAGAAAAAAAATACCGGTATGCGCTAAAAGCACCCAAAAAAAAACCAACGGCCAGGAAACCGCTAAAAGGAGCATAACCCAATCAAAATTGGTGGAAACAAAACATCGAAACACAAAGGGAACTTCCTCTGCCCTCTGGGGTGCGACAAAAAAGGGAGAAGAAAGGGCGAAAGACACAAGAGATAGGATTGCAGGCGCAAAATCGGGGGAGGGGGGTTTACGGCTATCAAGAATGAAGAGGAAAATACAGGAAATGCCAAAGACTTTTCAAAAAATCTTGTAAGGGGGGGTTTGAAAAGTGACAAAATTGGGGAAAACATAATAGATTAGGAAGAAAAATCGATTGACTAATAAGGGGTTGGGGGGGAGCGATAAAAAGGATGAGTATCACTCCAGAGCAAAGGGAAAGAGTTGTCGCTCTGGGAAGACAACAACAAAAGGAAAAAGACAGTTAGGATTCAGGAATCTAAAAGGAACAGAAAGGGAGAGCTAAGACAGAAAACAACAACAACGAGGACTGAGGAAAAAGGAAAAATAGATAGGAGGGCACGGAGAAAAGCCTCTGTATGAAACAAAAAAATGTTAACGAAGAATGTTGATCCCAGAAGAGACAAAGGCTCATGGGGGGAGGTACCAAGCGAGTTATGATCGATATAGAAGAAACGGCAGAAAGGGGAGGCAAAACGAGGCGGCAACAAGAGAGGGGCCTGTCGACATCGCCTAAAAGGGACGACAGCAGGCGGCGTTGTTGGAAAAGAATATTAGAAGGAGAGGAAAAAGGGCGGATGAATAGAAGGAAAATCACACCCAGCACAGCTGGCGAAGGGGGGAAAAAAGAAGATCGTGTTTGGCTAGAGGCATCTGTCTCCAACGGAACTTGGGCTCATTAATGCGGAGGGAAGGGGGAACGACAGGAGAGGGGGTTCAGCGTGAGTGGTGAGGAAACAATAAACAAATCAGTACGGAGGTGGGCGTTTAGAGAGAATTCGCGGGGGGGAGGAAGGGACGTGGTGGAGGGAGTACTGGAGACCGGGATGCTTAGCCCGGCGTTTATATGTGGGGGGGAGGGGGACCGGGGACTCACTTTGGTGGCGGACTGCAATAAGAGGAAAAAAAAAGCCCCGGTGGCAAAGAAGGGGGGTGAGGGAGTAAAGAAAGCAAGGCCGGGAAGGGCCGGGTGGAGGGGATAACAAAAACGCAAATGCCTTGGAACGAATCTGCAAAAAAAAGAACAACGTTAGTGGCGAAAAGTTGGGCGGGCACATCGACCGCCCGCACAACGGACTGGACGCAGGGAAAGGTAAATGAATAGAAAAAGGAAACTGGGGGCTCTTAGAGGAATCCCGAACTCGCAGGATCGTATGCGAGAGAAGAAAGCAGGGCAACTTATACAGTGGAGACAACAGGGCTAAACTGGAAAGAGCGCAAGGGGGAGGTAAGTAAAGACAGGCTGCGTTTACCAAACACTCAGAGGGGGGGAAGCTTGTCCGGGGGGCCCAAAAGAGTCTTCATGGGCACCGCACGCAAGCGAGGGGGAGGGTACCAATGGGCCGATAATGCAAAAGAAAATAGTAAGGACCAGAGGGGCACTGTCGCTGGAAGTGGGATCGGGGAGGGGGGGTAACGAACAGCAAGCATGCTGACGGCTTTCGATTGCCTATACCCCCTGATGGTATACTAGGTGGGGGAAATTCAGACGAGGATGGGAACAGACAAAAAAAGTGGATAGACAATGTAAGAAAGACATCAAATTGCGACAGCATGAAAAACATGGGGGGGCGCTAAAAGCCCGACAGTGCCTTTTTCTCACGAAGTAAGCAGGACGACTCCGCTACTTGACAAAGGGGGAAAGGCTCCACAAAAAGACAGCAGAAACGAAAACAAATGGGACAAGACGAAACGCGGACATCCTAACAAAAAAACACACAACATTGGAAAGAATGCCAGAGCTCGCAGCAAAGACAAAGAAACGGGCGACCGGGAGACTGGAGAAGAAGGACCATCTCTACTTCTGATCCAACATGGTCGAGAAGAACCAAAGATAGGAACATAATATGGGGATAGATACTAGAAAAAACGGGCGCCGCAGCCTGTTCGAAGTCACGCTCGAAGCGGGGGGACTAGAGGGGTCCGTCCTAAGGCTTCAAAGATGAGTCGGCGGAAATATGGTGAAAGATTGGCAATGAATGGGGGCCCAGGGAACCCTCCAGTTACAGACGTTTCGGACTGGACAGAGGGGAAGTTGTCCAAAATCAATACAGAGCAATGAGGTTATCTGTCGCAACGTAGAGCAGCTGAGAACTCAGCAAACGCTGCACCTGGCCAGGACCTCCTCGGGACTCTGATGTAGACTTCATGGTAGACAGAGGCCGAAAAGGTGTCAAAAAAGGATAGAAAAAAGTGGGGATGGCCGAAGAAAAGCGTAAAGAACTGTAGGATCGAGGAGGTTAGTGTCTTCAAAGAAACTGAACAGGGGAAGAACGGTTTTGGCGTCGCTTGGCAAAGGCGCGTCACTTTCCTAGCTACTGAAAAGTCGAGAGGATGGAACAGAGAGGCTATCCCGCCGAACGGCTTTCAGTAGGGAGGTTAGGAGTGGGTAAAATTATACAAGAGACGATTTTTGTCAAAAAGTCAGGGAGTAGAAACCGCTTGTTACGAAATAAATCCAAAAACCACTAGGAAGAAATTGGTACATAGCTCGGAAAAGAACAAGGGGGACTCGAGAAGACGAAAGGGGCGCAAGACGGGAGGTCCAAAAGTCAAAACAGTTCAAAGAGACGTTCGACTCAAGAAAGAGAACACAAACTATATGTGGTAGAAAGGGATCACAAAAAAAAGGGTCTGCGAAATGGTAAAAAAAAGCCGGAATAAGGGCGTTAAGATCAATTTTCACGAAAAAAGCGGAAGAAAGAAGAGAGAAAGAAAACGCGAGGATGAGGAACTACGATGCGGCGCTATGCGAAATGGTAACAATTCTTAGGGAAAAAAATAATCAAGAGAAGGAATCATGTGAAGAAAGAAATATGGGGCCTGGCGGTGGGCAAAGGAGCTCGAAACGACAAGCATAAACGGGGGAGAAGGAGGAAAAGATAGGAGGGTGGAAAAAGAACTAGGGAACGGGCATGAGCGGATCATTTGTTTTTCAGAGGAGCAAGAAGAGTGTTTCCAACAGGGAAATGCCCACATTGATTTCAAAGGGCCGATGGGCTTAATTAAGCTAGGCGGCAAAGGTGGGGAGGGGATATCATTGAGCGGACGCATGATGACAGGAGGTGGGGGGCTCAAAAGTTGTGAGTAGCGTGTAAACTGGATTTGTGGGAAAAGATAGGGAAAGGAGGGAAGACAGGGCGAGGAAAGGAGGCTTGGAAAGGGGGAAAGGGTGTGGAAAGAAAAAGGGGGCGCAGGTCCGCTAGGCCGGAGGAATAGGCCCGTGATAATAAGCAGTATTAAACATAGAAGCAGGGGGTGGTGAGAATAGTTGATATAAGAGATACGCGGGAAGACGACGGTAAAGGGAATCCAAATGGAATTGCTCAGGATTATCCTAATGGGGACACGAAAGACAATCCGTCCGCCGCATAACCAGACGCAAAACGGTATCCTCGATCCAAGGTGCGGGAATGTTTGCCAGTCGAGTCGACAGGGGGGGGGCGGGGAGACAATGGAAGGAGACCGTGCTCAAATAAGGGTCCCAAGAGCATTGGGAGGGAGAAGAATGAGGGACACCGACTCACCTGCATCACCACAACAGAATACAACGTTGGAAAAGAAGGGTACGGCGAAAAAGAAATAACGAACGTTGGGCGATGAGTAGGGAAGCAATGGGGAGAAGGTGACTTCAACATAAAGGTCCTCCCATCATACCCTCAAATATGGTAGGGAAGTATAAGGACGTTTGGGGACCCAGAACACGACAAAATGAAAAAGACGACCCCAGGAACATCGAGTGACGCACGGCAATACTTTAAGCAACTTATCAAAAAAAATAAATAAAAAGGAAAAAGACACAGATCCAGGACACAGGGAATCTGGAATAATACATTAATGAAGACTAGACAAAGCAGAAAAGAAGACAACCCAAAAGCAAAGGGGGGAGGAGTAACATAACTACTGACGAAGCGGTGAAAAGGGGTCTGAGTAGAAAACAACCATATTCATAAAAAATTCGAAAAGTTGGTA
>Ga0179591_1318013_pt1 | contig 14012 bp, 13 predicted proteins | sample CZOMad2_1_08_16f_FD_182891 | JGI IMG/M metagenome (GOLD analysis project Ga0179591, IMG submission 182891) | Vadose zone soil fungal communities from Angelo Coast Range Reserve, California, USA - CZOMad2_1_08_16fungal (PacBio error correction) | ecosystem: Environmental > Terrestrial > Soil >...
TCCTCATCCTTGGGACGTAGTCACGAGGGTTAAGCGCGGGGGGCGTCAGTTATAAAAAAAGCAAGTAACGAGAGAAGATGAGTCATGAATTTCTGACAGCGCTATCCAGAGGAGTGCGCGCCCAGATACACTCGGGAGTTATGGGGGTACAAGAAAAAAAGGTGACAGGGAGGGGGGGCTATTAGGAATAGACGGCAAGAAAGTTGGCCAGTTCCAAAGGCCGACGGGAGGCCTCTGACCGAGCAGAGGTTTGGGAAATGGGAGCTCATGCGTTTTGGTCCTATTCAGGACGAGGTGGGAACGGAACTCATTGCACATATAATCTCCAAAATTGATAACGAGAAAAAGAATAAGACAGGCAGGGGGGTGAGTGGCAAACAACTGATAGGTACTGTCTAACGGGGCCAACCTTCCCCACTAAGGAGTTGGGAGGCATCGGTAGAAGAACGGGGGTTGGGGGATTAGGAGAAGAGCATCAAACAAACAAAACGGAGAGGAGATGATCGTCAAAAAAAAAAGAGAGAATTGAAGCTCAACGACGAAGGAGCGGGCGTCTCCACCTCGAGTAATCCGGTCGACCCAGGCAGTGGCTGATATAAGTAATAGTTAGACGGGGAGGAGGCGCTGCAAAGGGAGGAAAAAAAAGAAAGCTCGTCAGAAAGACCAACACGATTATCTAACATGGGATAACAACCACTACAGGGGGGAAAAGAGGGGGAAACGTCTTCGGGGGAATTATACTGGTTTAACATGAAAAGCGGCGGAAGCGGGCGCCATAGGGTAAACATTGGGAGAAAGGCGCGAAATCAGCAACGGGTAAGGATGATCGAATAACGCCGCGAGAAAGGAGGAGAGCGCCCATCGACAGAAGGATGAGAATTACCTCATCACAAACTAAGCAAGCCGTAGACTTCAAAAAAGAATTCCATACAACTTGAGAGGAAAGTGTAGGGAAGTTCTAAAGCAGGCTGGGTATCAAAACCGGCCCTGAGACGCAAAAAACGAAGAGAACTGTGACCACTCGCTTTGCCGAGAAAAGGTGACACTGCGAACTTGAAAATCACAAGCAGAAAAAATGAACACGAAGGGGGTATTCGGGCTCTACGCTGACTATAGCGGAGAGGGACGGAAAAAGGAAACGGATAAAATTAGGGAAAAAGAACGAAATGAAAAAACGCGGATCGGTTGCCCGAGTGGGGGACCTAATTGAAGCTCCGGGTCATACGAGACGCGCACCAGGAGGTCGAAGAACTAAATAGGAGGGCGGTCAAGGGGAACAGATGGGAGGCGGTCGCTCCGTACAAGACGAATAAGATCTGCTGAATGAGAGATAAGGGCAAGAAAGCCAAGATCCCTCCACATGCCTGAACAAAAGTCTAACAAAAAGAGGAAGCGAAAACTTCCGCCCAAAAGGGAGGATAAGAGGTCTCATTCCAAAATCAAGCCGACGCCGGTCAAGAGGGAAGATCTTGATGAGCGGAGAATATCAGACATATGGAGATAGGCGTGTCGAGTCTCCCTTTGCAGAGCCTCGGGACTGGTGGTCCGTTGCGAGGGTGGCGAGGATTTAAGATTTGTCTCGTCGAGTATAGTGGGGCGTCGGGGAAAAGAGGCCATCTTATTGGGGCTGGCAGGCCTTTTAAAGTGATCCCCATAGGATCCTGGGGGGGGAGGCGCGGTAAAGGCCGTGACATGGGCCCTTTCAAATGGCTTGTTTATAGCGGAATCCTTTTGACTATGGAGTCCATCAATGCTACCGACAAGACAAACCGGAAATTGTGGAAGGGTAATGGGGAGAAAAGAAGGACTCGTCGTGTGGCCTGGGGACGTTAAAGGAAACACTTGGGGGCAGACAAGGAGCCGGGGGAAATTTTTGGTTGGGTTTCGAATCAACATCGTGGAAGGGGGTAAGGGGTTCAGACCCGGGGTTCGTCAAAGGGTATTAGGTTCTGGAAGAACGTGGTTCAAAGGATTTGGTGGGGGCGGGAAGTCAAATGGGGTAGGACAGTTAAAAAAGGACGACTAACATCAATATCTAACGGCGTCTCAGAAGAGATAAGGGTGGGAGACTTCCACTGTAGGGAGAAGAAAAAGCGAGACCCAAGAAAGATCTACGGGGGGGTAGAAGGGATGAGCTCGCATCCTATCAGTCTGGTATTGTGTGGGATTCGAGGGGGGACGAAAGGGACTGAGGTTCCCAGATCTTCTCGGTTCCACATACTCGTGCAATGTAACAAATCAAGACAAGGGGGAATGTCCTTGTTATGCAGATGTGGGGGGAAAGGTGCGCAAAGTTGGAATTCGCGTTACCGGGAGGGGTTGGTGATGGCAAAGGAGCTATTGGGGGCAAGCGGCAGAGGAATTGTGAGGGGGCCTCATCTCCCCAAGGGGGGCGGAATCACGGGGCGGTAAGGGGGGCGCTCTATTGGTACACGCGAGGGGGGGTCGCCCGCCGCATTGGGGGGGTTTAAGGAAACAGGGGTGCAGTTTAGGCGGAGTTACGTGGGTTATCTGCTCGAGGACGAGTGGAGAAAACAATCTAACACAGCGCTGGAGAGAAAACAAAAGCTTATTTGGGTCATATGACTAAACATTGAAGCCGAAGCGAAAAGGGATACTCTCAAACGGCTGGCGATCAAAGCGGGGGGGTCAGACGGGGGAGGGGGGGGGGGGGGGACACCAACAGGGGACGTCGGTTGATGCTTTCAAAAACAGGGGGGAATGAGTAAAAAATAAACGACGGCCATTAGGGACTCAGAAAGGAGAAAAGAGACGTGTGGAAGTTCTGAAGCTCCCATCCCGACAAAGAGGTGTTAGTGGCCAAGGTTTTCTAACCACAAAAAAAAAAGACAATTTCTGGACCGGCAGCGTTTGAGGTGGCAGAGGGTCGCAGGGAAGCGCTTGCGCATGACGGGAAGGACAATCTGGACGTTGACGGAAAGAAAGTGGGGCGGCTGTTTATGACTAACAAAAACGCTGGTAGAACAGCTGACGAGAAGGTTGTTTCAGAGACACTAAAACTTAAGAGAACATAGAGCAATTCATCTGTATTTTGTCGAGGGGAGAAAGGCACTGGTGCTGGTTCATCATCAGCGGCAGCGGAGAGGCCAGCAGGCAAAGGTTCTCGAAAGAAGAAAGCAGTGGCGAATGGATAGCTTGACTCTGTCTCAGTGGATTCACAAAGAGGATGGAGTGTTTGAATGGACTAGCGGCCGTCAGGGATAACGTTGGGGGACGGTATTAGGACATATTGAAGCAGAAAAGGTAAAAAAAAACCCAAAAAAAAAACACAAAAAACACGAGTGCGAGAGACCTCACTGGATTATCGCTCGGCTATCGGGAATGCAGGGAGAAGTTTTAAAAGAAAGGAAGAGTAGTGATCTAACATCGAGGAAGACCAAACGCGATGACCGACGAAAAAATAGCCCATAACTGATGGGGGCCACGACACCCGAGTGCTTACTCTTTCTCGTTGGACTATGAGTCCTCCCGCCTTAGTATGTGTTCAGAAGGGAAGGGGGGGGGTGTGAGGGTTGGGGCCTAACGAAGGGGTCGGGTGACAGCAAAGGGAAGCCAGCATTGATTGGGTTGGAAGTGGGGGTGACGTCAGACTCGAGGCAATTAAGTGGGACATAGAATGAAAAAGGGGGTTAAAAGGGCTAATGGGTGAAAAAGAAAACGCAAAGAAAAGGAAGGGCGTGGCAAAAAACATTTTTTAAGAAATTATTTGGAATCCGAATTCACATATGATAAACAAATGGAGGAGGAGGAGCCGCGGGACTTCTGCCTTCATAAATTGAAACGACGCAGTCTGAGGATTAAGGAGGGGCCGAAATAATTTGACCTTGTCCGACAAGGACGAGGGTTCGCGAGTCGAACCCCAGGGGAAGGGACGTGCGGCGTTACGCACAACGTTCTAATGTGTCAAAATAAATCTCAGCAGGGGAGTAGAAAAAGAATTTAGTGAGGACATGGCGAACGGTTGTCTGAAGAGGAAACGGACGAAAAGACCCACGGCCGGGGGGCGCACTCTCGATAAATCAAAGGAGTCGCGGGAGGGAAAAAGTACGGAAGTCGGCCCTAGGGTAATGACCCCAAAACCAAAGTGAGAAGAAATCAAGGGCCACTCAGAAAATTGAAGTCACGTCTGCCTCACCGAGATCCGGTTAACGCGGTCTCAGAAAGGAAATGTTGCCGCAAAGGAAGGGACTGGGAGTCAGTGAACGGGGACGGGTGGACAAGAGTCTATTCCCGTAAAAAGAAGTAAAATGCGGTCACCACTTAATCGCAACAAAAATCCGGCAACGGCTTTGCTGGCGTAAGTGCCTGTCAAAATTTAAAATCCAATCGATCGGGCCACGAGAAACAAAGCGTCTCTAAAATAGGGAAGAAAAAAAAGGTCGAACTAGAGAGCCAAGGCATGTACTGGACTCCGGACAGAGTTGTGTCGTAGGGACGTTTAGTTCATCGGGAAATGGGCCTTACTTCCATCACACAACCAAAGTTCAAATGGCCCCAGCAGGAGGCGGATATATAGAATGTGTGGGGTCGCGCGCGGTGACTGAGCATTCAAGGGAATGCATCTTAGTGCTCAACGCTGGTCTCCAACCCGACCGAACTTCTATGTCAAAAAGCCCCGCAAATTTGGGGGGAACTCAAAGGAGGTCACCGCAGCCGCGGAACTTAGCACCTTCCAATGAAAGGGGCTCGGCTGAAGGCGCGTGCCTTCTGGCAGTTCCTCGGCAAGAAGGAAGAGAGTACCCTCATGGAATTTCGAGGGCAGAGGGAAGGAAACCGCTAAGAGCATATGATGGGTCAGTGCAAACAAATTGGGCACCGGTCAGCTGTGTGCATCCAGCGGATCGATAAACGCAAAAGGGGAAAGGGGGATACTCCCTAAGGGTTAAGCTCCCGCATGACTCACGCTGCGCGAAAAGAGATGAACCAAAAGACTGCATGACAAGAAACTGTGAAAAGATTGGTACAAATAATCTCAGGTCGGGATTGTTCGCCGGAATCATGCGAGAACACGGAATATGATGTTCGAAACTCCTTCCCTATCAGCTGGAGAGGAAATCGGTTCGAAATTAAAGGGGTTTGCAGACAAAAGCGAAACACGAACGTACAAGTTGGTTGACTATCTAAACGAGAACCAATAAATTTCAAGAAGGGGAAAAGGCGATCGGAGGAAAAGGGGTTAAGTAAGGAAAACATAATTGCCCTTTTGCCTTTGCACGGAACCGCATGGGTTGTTGTTTTTGGGGAGTCTCAAGAAAGAGCGAATAAGGAGAAAGAAAGGGGTAACTACTTACAACTGCAAAGGGGGTCAAAACCAATCCAAGCTGCGTTTCAATACCTTGGGAAAAAAGGGTAGAGACGGGCAACCACGCTGCGGAAGCGCTATCGCAAGGAAAGTGCCTTTTTGCCCCGGTAGAACAGATGCGCTGGCAAAATAGCCGAAAAGGAAGCAGTAAAACACCAAGGCTACGCAGAAATCTCAGAAAAACTAAAACACAAGACGCAGATAAAAGATTAGACGACGGCGGTATTGGGGATGTAATTACGTAGTTGAACCGAGAAGAAAACAGCCTCCCCAAAATGGAATCGGAGGCCAACCGACCGCCGCGGGAATGCTGTCTCTTCCCCATAACGAAAGAGGAGCGACGGGCGGGGCGTGGTTGGGCGGCTGCACGTTGAAAAAAGGTGGGGGGAAACAGAGAAAAAGTGAAGCGCGGGAGAGTTCCTAATCCAAACGGCATGGTACGTGCATTAAGTCCTACAATCCCGGGTAAATTTGACGCCAACAAATACGTGTGAAACCCTCGGGGCAGCCAAACGGGTAACACTGAACGAAAGCGAACTCATAAACCTATTTGGGCCCCGGAAAACCAAAGAATTGCCGGTAAAGGAGGAGAAAAAGGCGGAAGAACAGTCCCCCCTCACAGAAAGACGGCTGTCACCATTAATAGTCCTCCAAAACGGCGGTCTTGTGGGTAAAGGGGGCGTAAGCATTTCTGGCTTACGCAGAAACGGGCAAAAAGGAAAAATAAACCAGGAGAAAGGCCAATGGTCCAGACGTGGAATTAACTTTAAAAACCTCTACATCAAATTATGGCGGAAAAGAACGATAGACAATCCCCAATAAGGCGAGAAGAACGACACAGAACAGGGACGCTCTCAAAAAAAAAAAAAAAGGGAAGACCGCTTCGCCCAAATCGCACTGCAAAAAATGCGAAACACCTGGAAGACGATTAAAAGGAAAACCGGAAGAAACAGCTAAAAAGAGACTCTAATTAAAAAATATCGTCAATCAGACTAGATCAGCACGAACTCCTGATTGGGATTTTAAAACTACTCTCTGTTCTACAGGGAAAAGGTGAACGCGAGGGCGTTGCTGCGCGTTGGGGGGAGAAGGTCAAGATCCCGATGGGTGGAAAAGCAGGCAAGGCCTGCCTACAGGTCGCAGGGGAGCGATGGCATCAGATTCGTCGTGTAGAGCAAGAAAAAAGCAACCGCTGACTAAGAGATAAGGATATTAGGGCGAGACAGATCTGACGAGGATCGAGGTGATAGATGAAGCGGCACCGAGGAAGAAGGATCCAGCGGCGGTCATATTTATACACGGGCCGGGAGAGGGTTGATTTTTCGTACAAGAGGGAAAAAGGGACCGACCGCATCAAAAGGATGGGGGGTCGCTTGCGAAGAGATTGCAAGACCTGACTGCGAGTAAAGAGTCAGGTGATCACCGTCGGCGTACTTCGGCGAGGCGCAGGCGATGCCGGGGTTATCAAGGGAGAGAAGGAAAATTCAAAAGGGAGAAAGGGGGGGACGGAAGACTTCCTTCTGTGAGCACGAATTCGGTCATTTGGGGTCGATGGGGAGGGAGACGGCAGGGAATCCTCTGTAGCATTGGGATCAAGACTCGCATCCCGGGAGGAGTCTCTCATAAAAGCTTAAACAAGGTCCGCACCTAAGCCCAATTGTTGGCCGGATGAAACGATTAGAAGGGAAAACCGGATGAGTAAGTCCGAAGCCGCCGGGCCTGCCCTTACGAGAAACCGTCAGTGGGGTAAATGTCGCTCAGAGTTTTGGGGGTCATTGCGCACTGTCTGGATGAGAAAGGGATCAGAAGAATCCTCCAAGCTCGAAAAGAGATAACAAGCAACAGGGGGCGGGGCCAAAAAAGAAACTTCGGGTAAAAAAACCGGAGAGCGTAGTAGGGGTTGGTGGGGAAGATAGGACGAGTTTTGGGTAGGCGACTAACATCTCTCTAACCAAACACAGAGAATAAAAAGGGAGATATTATCTTAGAAAAGCACCGGCAGGAGCTAAACAAGCGAGAAGCCAATCCGATCGTCGCGAGCAGGCTGGGGCAACGTTAAAGCCATGGGTGAAAACCCCTGCAGTGGATTATTCTTGAAAGGAAAGACCTTTACTATACCCTTGGGAGAAAACAAAAGAGAGAAGAGAGAAACAACGATGAGTCGACTTTCAAAGAAAAAACCATGCCCGCTAGCTCTACGCGGCAAGCAAAAAATTGGACTGAACACTCACTGGAGTTCTAGGAGGGGAAATAGAAAGAGGGTAAAAAGGGGGATGGAGGCGAAAACAAACTCCACGCTTTGAAAGGGGTTAGCTGGAGCGACGCTGAGATATCTGAGAGAATCTCAACCATGCTCAGAAAGGAAGGATATCGCAAAAAAAAAAATTAAGCGCCGCATCCCAAATGATCTCGGCACAGATTTAAAGAAAATGAGTAGAAATGAGGTGGAAAACTGCCGCTGGTCTTAACGGCCGCGCCTGACAGAGACGACGACGAGCACCGGGCAAGATCTCAAAGGACGTGGCCATCCGAGAAAGAAGAAAAAAGAAAACCGAATTGCTTCGTCAGAAACGGGACCGATATTCACAATGAAAATCTGACAGGGGATAAAATTCAGTGGGGGAAAGAATCAACTGAATGCCCCCGATTAAGGGTGGAAACCTAAGGGGGGGGAGGAGAGAAAGGATCATGTCATCCCCCTGCGAAGACCGTCCACAGACGACGAATAAAATAGGAGGACATGCTGTGAAAGGAAGTATGCTCTGGGGGCTCAACGGAAAACGAAAATCATGATAATGAATCAAAAAAAAAGCGGCCAGGAACAGGATCCATCCCCCGCAAAAGAACAACCAAAAGAAGACGAACATAAAAACTCACAAAAGAGGAAGAGAAAGACGTCCACGTACTGGTCTAAAAATTTCATGGATTATTAAAGGCAGCAAGTGTCGACGGGCGGGGCTGATCTTGAAGGGAGCTTGATACTACAGTATATAGAGATTCTCAAGAAGGTGGGGACTCCTTTCAAAAGAACTGGGGGGAGCAACGCGTTTGCGAAAAGGGGATACCGGAAGGATTTAAACCTGGAAAGGGGGTCGTCGGATGAACCCAGAGATTGGTAGGCTTACCTGTTCAATTTCCGCAACAATTAAAAAAACTGAAATCAAGTAAGGACCGCGCGGGGAAAAATCCGTTTGCTCGGCTCCTTTAGTAGGAGGAAGACAGCAATGCTACCGGCGGAAAAGACAAAGGGCCGAAGGGGGGGAGTACATGAGGAAAAACGATTAAAAAAACGGCTGGGGCCTTGATGTTCAACTGGATTAAGCTTTAGAAAAAGCGCCCGGAGGGGGGGGGTTGAGACATGAACGAAATACCCTTGGGACATGGGGGGGACGGGGAAGGTTAACGGTATGGGCTGGCAGCAAACGCTTGTGCACCGGCGGTTAAAACTCACAAAAGGAGGGGGTGTAGAAGGGGCAACATGAATGAGAAACGCTGGGGCGAAGAACAGGGCAAAAATTTTGTTTAGAGGACTTCAAAATGGAAACATTCCCACCAAGAAGCCGTCGCTCATAGTGGGTTCCTCGTTGCGGGTTTAGAGAGACGTAACTGATGGGGGGGCTGCGAATCGCAGAGGGCGGGCTGGGCCTCCATCTGGTCGGGTTCCCTACGTCAAATGGGACGCAAAAGAAAAAGTACAGCAGGGGGGGGGGATGACAGAGGGGGTTTAAGGGCGCTATTGTACGGGGAGGGGGGGCTGGATGGGGTGTGATGACTGGGGGCCACTTTAGCTAGTGGGGGGGGGGGAACAAGGACAGCGAAACTGGGGCAGTGGCAATAGTAACATCGTGGAACGCGCGCTGTTGATCGCGTATCCGGTTCCCGATTCAAGGGAAAGGGGTGGCCGGGGGGAAGGTGGCAGGGACGATTACAGTTTAGGGCCTTGAAAGTGATCACCACAAACATAGAAAAGGCTCTGGAGAGACCGGAAGCCAAGTGGCTTAGGGGGGGGGAAAGAGAAGAAGGGTAAGACAGGGAGGACGCAGACTACTCAGGTACGACTCAGCTTGGCGAAGGATGTAACAGGGGAGAGGTTATGGGTTCGGGGCCAACGTGGAAGGTAAGTCGAACGAAAAGAAAAAAAAGACGGCCAAATGGATCGATTTGCGAACCAAGATTACCCTGGGGGTGAGCTTGGAAAAGCAAAAAGCCACATCAAACAAGCTTTGCACAGGGGTAATAGGACCTCCAAACATTTATGAAATCAAAAAGTGCTTTGAAGAGAACACATGGGAAGAGAGGGAGAGGAAGCGGATGACGAAAACAATACGGGATACGAACTCCAGGCGGTGGTTTGACCCCACACAGGAAAACAAAAGGGACGAACTTCGTTAGAAAAAAGGGGGGTAATGACTTAAAAAAAAAAAATGAACGAAACTGCGCGAGAGGGAACAGCTGAAAAAAACATCTTGGGACTCGTGGTATGCCATGACTGGGGGCTACGCTGGTTCTGGCTGGCAAAGGATATGCAGACACTAGCCGGACAGAAGAGAGTGCTACTGGATACACGTTAAGGAAGGGGGAAAAGGGTCAAAGCAAAGCACATAATGGCGACAATGTTTGATAGAGCGAACGGGGGGCCGCTCGGGGGTGGACAAGAGTAGAAAGCCCGAACTATTCAAAGAAAGGAAGATACTGTTAGCAAACGAGAAAAAAGAGTAACTCATTCGAAGCCGAGGCCTGATAAGGAAAATAAATGTGGACCGCTACTGATGGTGGTCAATACAGGGATAGATGGATTACATCGCTGAGCCAACCGAAAAAAAAAGAAGAGAACATTCATGAAGAGGGGGGAGGATCCGGGGGGAGTGGACATATGTGGCCTCAACTCTTGGGTGCGTGTGTTGCATAGTCAGGGCTGGCAGCTTTTGGGAGACATGAGTTTACCGTCAGAGAAAAAAAGAACGGGGGGAAAGATGTGGTGGCTGGCGGCGTCCGACTCCCTATTGAAATGAAGGTGGTGGGAGAGGGAAGGCCAGTACCAACAGTATCGACAAAACCATTGGGTTAAAGACCGAACTGACTATCCGGGAATTGAAAGAAAGGTCATAAGGGGGAAATGAGAAAAGTGATGGGGAGGGAAACTAAAAAGAACATACTCACAATCGACTCAGTTGCTGGGGGCCGGTAAGAGGCCACGATTTTGCCCTTTCAGCCAGATTTCGGCGGCGTCGAGAAAAAAAGAAGTGGTTGCCTGGGGAATACACGTGATCCAGTGGAAGGGAAAGAAAGCTCTGAGAAAACAACAACGGTGAGAAGAAGAATCAGACATGGTCGACGTTGTACAGTAAAACGGACAAGAACAGGTTGTCCTTCGACTAAAGGAAGGAAGTATCTCGGCGGATCTTCGTACAAGAGGAGGGAAAAAAAGCAAACGGCGGACTTGGCGAGATCGCGGGCCCACCCATAACGACTGGAAACAGAGATTAATACGGAAATCAAATGAAGTGAGGGAGAAAAAGGGGTTGGAACAGACTGGTGGGGGAAATGAAAGGGGGGGGAAAGGGAGGAAAGGGGGCTCAACACGCAAACTTTCAAGAGGACGAGGGCAACTCGCAACAACACCGGCAACGGTCGTCAGGAAGAGGGCCTCACGAAATTTTCCAGGTGGGCGGAGCGAAAAACTCCCTCAGGAAGGGAAATGAATGACAACAAAGAATAAATCGGGACTGCATAAGGGGCTACTAGAAAAAGAAACCAGGAATCAGAACTGATTTGTGGGAAGGAGGGGGATATGGCTGCATCGGTTCCATACTGATGAGGCAATAGACAACCATCAGAAAATAAAATAACGGAAAGAAAAAAGAAGGCGAGGATGAAAATGATCTCTCTGGGGTCAGGAACAGTCTCTTTCAGTGCTAGTGAGGGCAAGACTGTCCTCACAAGTGGGAGCGGGGGGAGGATGTACACTGGAAAGGCGGGGCAGCCTTCGATCATAAAAGCAATGGGGTTGCTTTTAAAAAAAAGGAAAAAAGGGGAGCAAAGTAAGCTGCGGCCAATGGAGGGAGTCGCGGAAGTCAACGGTGGGCCTTCTTTCTAGCAGAGCCATATTATGAAAGAAAGAGAGGGGGGTCGGAAAGAGAACAAGCGGCGAAGGAGGGGAAGGAGAGCGGCTATGGGTAGGCTTGAAACAAGGTTTGAGAACGCCGTGGAAATCGTCAATTTGGTGAGAGGGGGGGGGTGAAGAACAGACAGCAACAGGAGGTCGTATCCCGGATGGAGATTGCCCCATGAACTCCTGCCGCTACCATGAACCCGAAAAGAGGAAGGCAGAAAAAAGTGGGTTAGGTTGGAGATTGACGAAAAGAAGGGTGCGTTGTGTGAAAAGAAAAAAGCGATCTATAACACGAGGTCTCAAGAGGCGAAGAAGGGTCGGGAGGAAGAGTGGACAATACTTCACGGCAAGGGTGTGAGCTGAAAAGGGGACGTCAAAAGGGGTATTACCATCGAAAGAGAACCTAAAAGCAAGAGAAGCTGAAACGTAGCTTCAGAAAAAGGGGAGTCCTAGAAAGAGAACATGGGGGGGGGGGGTGGATTAGGTTCTCTAAAAAAACGCCATGGTTAGGGTTGTGGGATCATTCGCTAAGAATAGCACCTAGAAACGTTAATAGCGAATGAACACTCGACAACTGACACGGGGTGTGGAAACAGAGGAGGGGGTCCCTGAAAGCCGGAAGACTATGCAACCAAAGGGGGAGACCGCATAGATACCTATAACAAGGGTTAGGCACAACAACTGCCAAGGCCAGGGAAGGTCCAAAAGAGAGGAAAGGGGAACAGCAAAACAAGCCATAAAAGGTAACTGCAAAATAAGAGCGGGAAAAAACAAAGAAGGAGTTCTGTAGGAATCCAAATTCAGAAGTGAAATACGTCTGGGGGGCCTTTTTGGGGGGGAAAAACGTCGGGGGAACCTGAGACTCTTTTGGGGGGGTACAGCAAAAAAGACACATCTGAACAAGAAAAAAAGACGGGGAATGAGTGAGTCTCGCTCACCCTCGATAACAAGATGAGAAAGTACGTTCGGGGGCAGTGTGGCGCTCTACGTTAACTTTGTTGCAAGGAATGTCATGGGTCTGAGGGAGATTTCACAGCATATTTTAGGGGGCATAAATGAAGAACAAGCCGTTACATGGACCGACAACCACAAGATTAACAGGGGGGGTAAAAGAAAAAAGGAAACTGGGGGAAAGCCCATCGACATAACGGCCAAAGAGGGGATGATGCAAACCAAAAAAGGGCCCCGAAGGGGGTCTACCGGGCGGGGGAGCACAAGGAAATCAACAGGACAAGGACACCCTCTGATGTGAAAAACACCTGGAAAAAACGGGCGAAACTTTTCCGTTTGTACCAAGGTAGCCTTAGAAGAACGTGGCACAAGGGTGGGGAGGGAAGCTGAACCAGGCAGGGGGCATTCTTCCCGAAGTGAGTTGAAAGATGAACAGGCTATTGCAAAAAAAAACTTCATCACTGAAAAAGATGGCGCTAGAGAACCAGGCATTGCGCCCACAACTCGAAAAGAAACTTGCGTCGCAGTCGACAAAAAGTAGACGTAAAAAAGTCCGAGCTCAGGGAAAGGAAAAGAAATTAGTCCTCGCAAAGAAGCGCTCTAGGACTTGCTTCCTAACGTCAGATAACCGGCCGGGAAGACAGGGACTGAGGAGATTGGGCATGACTGAGAAGGGGGGCATGCCATTTGGAAAGGGGGGAAGGGGAAGGAAAAAGGCGGGGAGCGTCAGAGTTGGTGGAACGGGTTGCAGGGGGGAGGGGTAGAATTTGGCAGCTTGGGAGGCCGCGCAGTCTAATGGAAAGATTAGGAACGATTATTCTCAGGAAACGCCCTCAGGAGAAAGAGGACGGGGATCAAAGAGATGCGAGTGAGTATCTCGCGACAGAGCTTGGCGGATAAGGGCAAGCATCCATGGAGAAATAAAAACAAGATCCGCAGAGGATTGATGGGAAAAAGGACGGTAGAGGGTGCAAGGGGCGTCACCATCTGGAAGAAGATCGGGCAGGCGAGCCAAAAGGTCTTTCGTCGGGCGGAAAGGGGGAAAACATGGGCCGTCAAAAGGAGGGAGAGGAAGGGTCGCACCAGGCGGCGTACGTCTCCGGGAAATGAGGACCTTTGAACTCTTCAGAGGAAGTAAAGAAGGGGGCCTCATCCAATTGGGCTTGGGAACCTACTAAGAGGAAGTTGTCAAGAATGAGGGAGCGGAAGACAAGGGGAAAAGAAAAATCCTCGATTATGGAGAATCCAATCTAGAAGGAGAAGTCGAAGTAACGAGCTACATCGTGGCTTTATTCGAGCAGCCCAAGGGAAGTGGGAGCGGAATGCAGAAAAGAAGATACCGATAACGAAGGTATTCACCCGTTAGGTGATGCGCCAAAACCCCGGCAGGGGCGATCTATCGGGATTGTTCATTGGAAATCGCTCAGGGGCCCTCTAAAGGGAGATGGGGGGGGTTGAAATGCGGGAGAGCAGGCAAAGCAGAAAAAGCCAAAAAAAAGGAGACAGAAACCCCCATGTTCGTGGACCACACAAGTCTTAAATTCAAGTGGCAACCAAGGAAAAAAGCTATCGAGGTGGAGGAAAAGCGGGTGGGGTAGAGCAGGGAAGGGTGGGTATGCTCCGCTC
>Ga0179591_1337159_pt1 | contig 14011 bp, 26 predicted proteins | sample CZOMad2_1_08_16f_FD_182891 | JGI IMG/M metagenome (GOLD analysis project Ga0179591, IMG submission 182891) | Vadose zone soil fungal communities from Angelo Coast Range Reserve, California, USA - CZOMad2_1_08_16fungal (PacBio error correction) | ecosystem: Environmental > Terrestrial > Soil >...
GTGTTCTCTAGGATCGGCTGACTGCCGATACCCTGAAGCGCGCTCTTTATTGTAGAGGTCTTTCGGGGGGGGGGGAAGGAGAAGTTTGTTGAGACCAGAAGGTACCGCCGGGTGTTATTTTTGGGGGGACGATCGGTATCGAGTTTAATTCGAAAAAGGAAAAGGGGGAAGGGGGGGGGCCGTCAGCGTCAAGAGAGAAAGGTCCCTTTTTTTTTTTTTTGGGGTTCTCACGCCTGGAGGGGGGCTCGATTTTTGAGAACTAAAGGGAAGGGGATGGGAAAAAAAGGAAGGTGTCCGTCCATCTAGGCGAAAAGAAAAAATCTCTTCGTTTGCCCGCGAGAGGAGCGCCTGTCGGAAACTCTTCACCGAGAAGGTGAGCAGCTCTACAAGGGGGATGCTCTTACAGTCCAAGAAAAGAAAGGCACATCGCTCTTCGAGTAAATTCGCTAGGGAAAAAAGGAGTTCATCGGGGAAAAAAAGAAATAGGCATGGTCATCTCCTCATGGTAAGGGGGGGGGGGAAAGTTGCCCCGCCTTTATTAGATTCCCTGCCGAATAAAAGGGGGAAGAGCTGCGTTCGGGGGGGAGAGGGAACTGGTGCCGCGTACGCTGCGGAGTCTCGTTTGATCGCTGCAAAATTGCACAAAAGAAATTCGCTAGAGGGAGGGGACACATGACTCTTGGCGCAATTTGCGTTCCTACCCGGGGGCTTCCGATGGATGGCTTTCAGAGGAAAAATTCCAGAAAAGGGAGATTTTACTTACAGGGCGTCTCTTCCTGTGCACCGATCTGGCATTGATTCGGAAAGTGTGAAATCTCAGGAGAAAAGGAGAGGGAGTATACATTAAAAGGGGGGACGGAACTTTCCGCCTCTTATCCAATAAGGAAAGGAGTCATGCGTCCACTTCCTTCAAAAAAGGGGGGCAGGGCTCAGCCGGGAGAAAAAAGGAGGCGGTTCGCTGAGAAGAAAAACTCCAAATTCCTTCGAAAGAGGAGGGGGAAACGGAGGGAGAGAACGGGCGACGAAAAAGAAAAAGTCGCCCACCTCCATCCCGGGGGAAACGATTTGAATCTGGTCGAGGCGGAAAATAGAAAGGGAAAAGTTGAGGGGGAGAAATTGTCTTCTTCATCTCACGACAAGAGATTCGGCAATCCGGGGAGGCCAGTTCCCTTGTCTGGCTAAAAAGCTGTCATCCTGCTCACGAGAAAGAAAGAGGCCAATAAGCCAAAGATCTCCGCGCTCGTCAAGCGTTGGCGGGAACCAGTCTTCGAATAGAAAAAGAAAAGACGGCACTCTGCATCCATACCGAGGACAGATGTGAATTCAGGGAAACCGTTTCGCGGGCTACTTAAAAGAAAACAGCCTCTACTTCTCAATAGAAAAAAAAGGGGGGGGAAAAAGTCGGCTTCCGGGGAAAAGAGGAAGGGACCCTTGCTTTTGGAAGGGGGGGGGATTCTATCACGCGCTCGGGGGTTAAAGACGGGAAGGACAAATCTTACAAGGAAGAAAAGGGGCTTTTCAGTCTCACCAGGGGAAGTGACCGAGCTTTTAGGCGTCTGCGGGAACAGGCCTTTCGACGGTGGGTAGCATCCTTTCAGGGACGCATTAAAAAAAAAAAAATGCAGCAGCATGAGGCAAGCCATTATTAAATCGGCACCGTACTCACACCAAAAGGCCCAAGGGGGAGGGAGAGTCTACTGGAAGGAAGAAAAGAAGAGGGAAAGAGATCACCTGATCCGAGCTCGTTCAAGCCAACTGCTCGCCAAAGATCCCCATCGCCGGAAAAAAATGGGGAGGCGATCCTAGAAAAAAAAAAAAAGGGTGTTCGCTCGCCGGGGGGGGCCGACATTTCCATCTACTTTCGGGCCTGTCGAAAGGCGAAACCTTTATAAACTTCCAGGGGGGCAAGGGGTCATAGGAAGGGGGTTCATCGGTAAAGGAAAAGAACGGCACTTCCCCCCAACGAAATTGCTCCGTCAGAAAAGGCCCGCAGAACAGAAAAGGGGGAAACATTCTCTCCATCCTCGAGCAGGAGGGAATCTAGTTCCTGACCGCTGGTGGGAGACACTAGAAAGAGGACCGCGCAGAATATTGGGGGAAAAGTGGTTGCCACTTCATTGGGGGGGAGGTGGTCTCTAGTGGAAGTGGCCTACGACACTTAAGATCCGGAGGGAGGGAGGAGGAAAAAGTTCTTCAGGAAGAAAAGGGGGGGAAAGAGAACAAGCGGCCTTTTCCTGTAAACGGCCCTGCTCTACGCCAAAGCGCTGCGCGGGGAGGTACATTCGGGAAAGAAAGTATCACTCGAGAAAGAAATCACGCCCTACGTGGCCGAGAGGAGTTTTGAACAGGAAGTTGCGGTTCAAGGGTTGGGGTCCATAAGAAAGGAAAGGAGGTACATTGTTCATAAGAGAGTTGATTTGATCGAGGTCTGGGCATGAAAAGGGAGGGGGAGTTGATCACAAAGAGGTGAAGAGAGTCAGCGGCCTCGACGAAAAGAAACTGTCATCTACTCCTCTGGGTCGACATGCACGTGCAACCGCGCGCGTGTGAAAAGGGCAAAGAGGGAATCTGTCAGACGAGGGGGGGGGGGGGAAAGGGATCCAAACACCGCTCCGCCTATCGATAAAAAAAAGCCTCTCTTTCCTATCAGGGGAAGTCAGCAAAATCGGAGGGCCAGAAACGCTAAGCAAAAGAAGGGAGAGGGAGATTTCAGCGAAGAGTGGAAAAAAAAGAGAAAAAAGATCGATGCGGCGGGCCTTTGAATATGGAAGGAAACGAAGTCGGCGAGTTTCTCTTCTCAACAACAAAAGAAAGAGCACTTCGGCATGGTTGAGATGGAATAAGAACCATGAGAAGGAAAAAGAAGAAAGCGCGGAAAAAGAAAAAGGGGGAAGGAAAGGGGAGATGGGAAAGGGACATTCTCCTGCCTGGATTCAAGAAGAGGCCTTCCCTCCCGATGAGACAGGCCCTACAACACATTGCCAACTGATCGAAAATCGAGAGGAAAGTACCCTGGTATCGACAGGAGAAGGGGGGGGAGGGAAATCGATCGACGTAAAACCGAAAGAAAGTCAGTATGTTTTCTTCTTCTTAAGGGCTCCTCGCAAGTTGAGAAGAGGCACGAGAGGGGGCCCGATTCTTCGATGACAGGGAGGAAAGAAAAAGGGCGTCTAGTCCTCGAGAAGGGAAAGAAAACAATTGTTTGATCCTATCAAAATTCCACCTTCGACAAATGCATAGGGAGAAAAAGGGGGAGGAGGTCAGCAATGAGGGAGAGGAAGAAGAAGTAGGAGCCACAACACCAAAGGCCGTTTTTACTCGGACGGGCCAGCGCCACGTCGCGTTATAAAGAAGGTGGAAGAGTCCGGCGGCCAGAATCAGAATTTCAGCAGGGGGGGCCTCTCTCGAGGGCCGTATTCCGCGCAGCAAAGACTTAAAGGAGGGGGGCCGCTCTAATTGGGGAGAAAAAGCACTTCCTCAACGAAAGGTCTTCTTCCACTTCAAAGGCCCACCCTTGAAGGGAAAAAAAGAAAAATTACTTTGGGGAAAAAGGGGAGGCAGTACCCAAATATTAGGGGGTTTCTCTATTGGGCCACGGTCAGCCTCTATGGAGAGGTATTTAGAGAAAAGGCATACCTGCCCTGGGGGGCGGGGACGTCGAGAGTTAATGCTGGAAGTTTGTCTCCATAAAGGGTGCCCAGGGGGAGAGGAAGATCAGAGGAAAGTCGATGTGTTCTTGGCCGGGGAGGTTTCGCCTTTCGAAAGCCTGAGGACGAAAATTACGTGGTGTTAAACTGAGCCCGGGAGCAGGGCGGAAGCTAAAAACTTGTGCAAGAGGTTCTACTGAGGTTGCGCAGGTTCGCCGGGGGAGAGGGGGGCTAGCAGGAAAAAAAGACCCTTCTTTAACTTTACCTCGAGATCTCCTCCAGAACAGGTGAAACAGAAGGGGTACGGTTTGCCCGAACACCTCGGAACCTTCCTGAGTGTACTCAATTCGGAAGATTCTGGAGCCCTTCCTGTTCAGGGAGAGAAGAGGCCGCCGCAGAAAACCGCAACTATTGGCGTTCTACTTAAAAGAAATGTCCGTTTTGTCAGTCAAAGGAGAGAAAAGCGCGCTCTGATAGAAGAAGGGCTCCTTCACCCGCAAAAAAGAAACAGGCCTCCTTTCTCCGTCCGGAGGTCGAGTCTTTTTGGCTGTCGGCCGCGGTCCAGAGAGAAAGGGGTGGTAACATACCTATTCAAAAGAGGGAAAAGAAAAAAGAAGAGTGCCTTTTATTCTTGGGGGGAACCGCCGACTGGCGACGTCCAGAGGGGCTAACGGTCGGATATCGGCATGGGAGGATGTTCCTAATCTTACTTCGATGACATCGCGCGGGCGGAAAGAAGGAGGTCCGACTACAGGAAACTGAACCTTATTGCCGAAGAGAAAAGCGTGAGTTTAATATCAAGTGGGAGTTCCGACGCAACCACTCAGGGGGGAAACGACTCGACAGCTTAAAAAGGAGTGAAAGATACCTTCGGGGGAATCCTTTTTTTGGGGGGGACCTTGTTCGCTGGCACATAGAGGAAATCGTTCGCAGAGGGGGAAAAGTGGGCGTGCTGCCTGGGGGAAGATCATCTAACCGGAGACGGCTTCTCAAGGCAGTTCAGAATCGTAGAACAGGACTCCTGCAAACGGGAGAGGGGGATAAGCGAAAAGAAAAGAAGTCCCTCAAGGGTTCTCCTCCTGTCTAGAAGGAGATTAACGGGCGAAAATCGCAGGGGGGGGGATGGCTCTTCCATAGAAGGCCATTATCTAAAAGAGGAGCTTTCCTCAACTACCAATAAAGAAGGACACCTAAAAAGAAAGGCTCCTGGGGCACGCAACTTTATTAGGCCCGCGTCTTAACCAGAGGGGGGAGGATCTCCGGGGTGAACTGCTCTTTAAAGGTTCCCTGCCTGCGGTAAAAAAAAACCGCAAGAAAATCGCGTCACGAAATCCTTACCACGCAGAACGATTCGGCGCCAGGCAGAAAAAAGAAAGGCTTCAACAAAAATGTCAAAGAGCCCATGCCTATCTCTGCCGGAAGGCAGAGGCCGAGGGGTGGGGTGCGGCTTGAAACAGAGGGGTGCCTTTGCTTTGGAGGCCTCGATCTGACTGTTCAGCGAAGGGGAAGAAGGCTTGTCAAGGGAGGAGGTTGGTCGGTGATAGACGGGAAAGAGGTGCCTCGTCGGGGAGGAAAAAAAAGCGGAGCTGTGTAATGTTACAAGGGGAAAGAAGAAGAAAAAATGACAGAAATCCCCTTCCTCTGGGAAAGGAGGAGGCACTACCAAGGAGAACTATATGCATCGTGTCGCGAAGAGCTAAAATACTTGGGAGGGACGAAGTAAACTCTATTAAAGCGATCTATTTTCAAGGAATGCGGCAGCCCGACTCGTAGTAGGCCGGCGTGCCGATCAGTAGAGGCAAAGGAAGAGAGAAGAAAATTAGCTCGCAGGGGAAAAGTAGTGCCGTCTCCGTAGAGGCGTCAATCCAAATCTCTCCACCACACAGAGGAGGGAGAAGGAGATTTCGGGGTGGAGAGTGGGGAGACGTCTTGACGGAAGGGGGGGAAAGGCTCGCTCTTTCTTCTCTAGTCGGCATCGACTGGTTTTGGCTGGGAAAGGAGGGGAGGGGCCTCTATGGGAAGGGATGTGATTTTTTTAAACTCGGGAAAAGAAAGGTTATCGCGTTTCAAAAGGGGATATTGCCGCAGCGGCAAAAGAGGAGGAGACACGCCGAAGTTGGGGGGGGGAGAGGCTTTCTGACCAGGCAGGGTCGCCATCTATGAGTCACACGCTCGCTTATTGGTGGGGGGAAGCGAAAGCTCCTGTAGGGAGAAGCAAAAAGTAACCTGACGTCTCCAAGGACACGTGCACAAAAGAAGAAAGGGAAGTCCGAAGGAGGGAAGGACAGCCCCCGGAAAAAAGTCTTTCCATCGGCCCATTGCCACCAATTCCGCGGGGGGAGCAACGAGATCGCCTGTGGCAGCGAAGAAATGGGGCTGGTTTATGGAAGGGGGGGTGGACTTTAGGGGGGGGCTTCCAGTGCAAGGGGAGAAGAGGAAAGTATTCTTGGGGGGGAGCACACTTGAAGCGCTGTTGGCTCTTCGAGGAGCACCAGGATTAGTGCCCCCAATTGGAAGGGGAGGCATTCTAACATTCGAGGGGGTTCATTACGCGGGGCGCCTGTATGGGGCGTTCCTGAAAAAAAAAGCGGTCTGCAAGAGGGAAACTTGCATTCGCTCTTTCAACTGGGGGTTCGATTATGCTATCCAAGAGAGAAGTCTGGGCAGAGAAGGGAAAAAACGGCCCGCTTGGCCAGAAGGAACGATCTGCGTGCGGGAGGGCTGACCGTGCTGCGGAAGTTGAAGCCTGAGAGGGGAAGGGTGTGAACTCTGAAGGCCGGGAAGAAGGCAGGACATGCCTTGCTAAGAAGGGGCAGTCTGCTGTTCGTCTGAGCGTGAAGACCAAATTCGTCGCCCCCCCACCCGAATCAAAGGGGGGAAAGGAGCACGGCAGAGAATGAAAACAGTCGCCCACCGCAGGACATGTATTCTTCACCGCGGTGTCGTCTATGCAACCCACGAAAGGGAGGAGAACGCCTCCGAAGTGATCACGGGAAGACTCAACGACCCAGACAGAGCGGACGTCATGTGATAGGGGGGCGTAGGGAAGGGATTTTCGTGAAAAAAAAAAAAAAAATGTCATCCTGCAGAAGGGTACGACTTCGTCCAATAAGACATCCTCGCCCGTTCGGGAAGGGGGCGGCCCAGGCAGGAGGCAGAAAACGATGGCTACCACGAAAAGAAAAGGGAAAGACCGCTTTGGTTCTTTCACAGACGTGACCAACCACGTCCCGTGGGGGTTCGGGAGGAAGGAAGGAAAAGACGACGGCGCCCTCTAGCAGGGGGGGGAAGGCGCCGTATTCTGCGCCAAAATGAGGGAAAAAGGTGCGATATATACCGCCGGGTTCGAGAAAGAGGGAAGGGGGTCCGGTTGGATGGGGGGAAAGGGAGGGAGGCGCGGTTATCATCGTCCGACGAGGCTTCTCTAGAAAAAGAGGGGGGATTACTTTTGGGTCTGCAGAGCTATCATGAGAGAAACAGAGAAAAGGGTGCAAGCCATGATTAAAGAGTGGGGGGAAAAAAGTACCATCTCTTTGACGCGCGGAAAGAGAGCCTTGTCTTCTGAATAAATCAACAAGGAGAAGCCCCCCCCCCCCCCACCAACGGCCGGGGAGGAAGAGGACACTGCTCTCAAAAAGGGCAAAAGGGAAGGACACTCACCTGCGAAAAGTCTTCTAGCGGAAAAATTTTTCGCTCGCCGGAAAAGACCAACATCTACTTCGAGGAGACAGAGCCTGTCGACAGGCTAAAAAGAAGGCCAAGAACATCGAGGAAGGGGGGTAAGAGTTGCGCCACAGGGAAAAGAGGAACAACTCTGTCGCAAAACCTAGGGGAGAAGAGGGGCGACGGCCCCGCACAACATCAAGAATTCTCTCCATCAGAGAAGGAAAAAGAATAGTGTTATTCCTTAACGGGGAAGAACATCCTCTCACATGAGAGTATTTTTTTCTAATAATTGGGGCCCTTAGGGGGGGAAACGAAGAACCTTTTCTCGGCGGGGAAGAGATCTGGTCTTTGAGGGGAAGATATCCTTCCGTGGGAAGGGCGTGCTTATCCAATTCGAGTCGGAGAACAAGGAGGTGCGAGAAAGAAGAAAGAAAGAGCGCCATTACTCTCAAAAGGCCAAGGCTTCCATGAGAAGGCCTTCCCTATCAACTAGGGACGCCCTACGGAAAAAAGATTGCAAAGAAGGGTGGAACAATTTCACCAACTGCCTGGAGGGGTGTTGTGCTCCATATCTATGCGGGGAAGAGAAAAAGGGTGACTAAAGGGGCGCTCCCTACTCTCATTGGGGGGAGGGGTCATCGTATCCGCATTCAATTCTTTTATAGGGAAGGGAAAAAAGAATTTTTCCAGATCAGCGTCAGCGACTAACCTTGGGGGAGGGGAGAGACGAAGCTTTCAATGAAAATACGGTGAAAAAAGGAACGTTCACCTGCGCTAGCAAAAAGAGAATGACCTTCACCTAGGAAGGGTTTACGTCGATCTCTTGCATCCAACAATCTCAAGAAAAAGGAGGAGTGAAGTCAGCATCAGGGGAACAGAAGGAAGAGGGCAATGTGTTGTTCGGAAAGAGGGGGAGGTCAATTACCTTTCCGACTGTGAAAGCTTTCATCGACGATGGCGCCCCGTTTATGGAAAAGGGAATAGAAAAAGCCTTTCAAAAGAAGAAAGAGAAAAAGAAGGGCGCGCGGTAGCTCGCGCAACAACAACAAAAAGATACTCTCGCACTGCGGCATGGTGAAATGCAGCAATATTCCAAGCCCGCCGCATTCGTGGTGGGGGGAACCGGGGGGGGACCCATCTTCGCGGGGAAAAAGGAAATGCGAACGTGCCTTTCTCAGCTGGCCCAAGGGGCCCCTCTCAGTTGAGACTCAGGAAAAAGAGGGAAAGCTCTTCTGATAGAATGAAATAAAAGGAGGGGATCGATCGCGCTCGGGGGGGGAGGGGGGAAGTAAACCTCCCTCTTACGAAGGATGGTTTCTGGTCTGAAAAGACGGAACAGTTCACGTGCATGGAGGAAAGGGAAAACAAAGAAAACGATCTGCCCTATGCGTCCAAAAACTTCTTCCTAGTCCGCGGTTACGATCACAGATTGGTGATCCGAGAATCCTGAAGGAAAGAGAACAGGGAAAGATAAAATGACGAGGAAAAGAAGAAAGGGATTCACCCTCTGGGGGAAAACTTTACTAATCTCCTCCGATGGGGGAAACCGCCTGCGAACCCCAACCGTTGGTGAAAAGAAGGGAAGGGAGTGCGGGCCATCTGGCCACGGAGGGAAGTTACGACGACGCGTCTATGGGGAAAGCGCCATAATCATACTGTCCAAAGGACTCGCTCTTCATGCAGTAGAGAAAATCGGTTCGAAGAAAAGGGGGGGGGGGTGCCGAGAGAAAAGGGGAGAAGTTCAGCACGAGGGCTTCATATCAAGACGTCCATGTCGTAGGCCACTTTCCCGAGGGGAAAAAAAACGGGAGGGGACGCATTGTCTATGGGGAAGAGAAACCAATTCCTTCAGTCCCCATGGCGGCTGTTGTCTGTTGGGAGGAAACGGGAAGGAATAGAGAAAAAAGCGGCCGTCTCGTCTTATTTATATGACCTTTCGTGGAGGGGGTTCGGAGAAGGGCGTGATGACGGAGAGGGGGGGGGCGCCATTATTTGTGGGGGAAGAGCGTGCTGTGGCGCACGATACCTAAAGGGACGAGTATTTTCTTGAAGGAAGGGGGTTCTCCTTTCGACAGGAAAAGAGGGAGGAACTAAATTCTCTGGGAGTCGCCGCGCGTCGAGAGGGGGGCGCGTGCGTGTCGAGGGGGGACAAATTTTTTCGAGTTCTAAAGGGGGATCTTTTGCTAGTCAGGGGGGAAGTCACTTCTGAGAGAAGCTCTGTCGAAGGGGGGGAGATCTTCATAGCCGACAGGCCGAATTCCAGGGAAAGAAAGAGACTTGTACGGGGGAAAAAAAGAAAAAACCATCTTAACTAAGGGGAGGTTCCTGCTGGAGCAGAAATGAGGAAAGAGGTAAGAATGGAGAAAAAGAGAAGGGTTCACGCAAAAAGAGGCTCCTACCGCTCTCGATAGAGGAAAGAGGCCGCTTTTCGAAGGAGAAAAAGGCCTAATTGTGGGCAGGGGTCATTAAAATTACCTCGAGGCGTGATATATCACCATCAAAGTGAAGGGGGGGGAGAAGAATTTGTGTCGTCATAATCCGGGAAAAGGAAGACAACTGTGACTGAGAGAGGTTTTCTTTCGCCTTCGTCCATAAGAGGTAGACGTGTTGTAAAGCCGGAAGAAAATGGAGGTGGCAATAAACCAGCAGGTTCTGAAGAGTTAAGGGGGGGAAGGTGGTTCTCTTCCTCCGAGAAAATCTTACGATCGCTCAAGTCTAGGGGGGGGAGGGTGTATATTGGAAAGGAGAGGACGGCTCATTCTGGAGAGCTCTGTTCCTTCCAGAAAGAAAAAAACCGACCCTACCTGCTGTGTGATAGGAGGTATCGTTAGGAAGGGGAAGGGGGTTCGCCGCAAACCGAAGGATGTGGTTTTTCCATCTCGAGGGTCAAAGCGTGTGAACGATACTTCGTTTCGGGTGGGGGGTGGCAGGGTCGTCTGCAAGGTAAGGAAAGAACTTAGTTCCCCTAAAGGGGGAGCGTCTTTGGTGAAGGTGCTTCTGGTTCGACCGAAAGAGGCCGATATTTTTCGGCGATGAGATGGGCCGTCTTGACAAAGTGGAAAATTCCTCTTCAACCGGAAAGGGGAGGAAAGGTCCGCATCAGGAAGCGTCAAGGGGAGGAGAAGGAAGCCAGCTCGTTGGGCGCCGAAGGGGCGGAGAGGGAAGGACCGGCTCTGGGGAGTCCCTTCACATGAGAGGAGGAGGAGTTCCAAGATCATTCTTTCGAAGAAGTCAATTAGACATCCAGTCAGATAGTAGGCTTTTTGTTGGACAGAGGAAAATCCACTGAGGAAGGAAAGGTCCCCTTCACAAAGCCTTCTCCTAGCAGGGTGTTCATCGAGCCCAAAAAGGGGCTTCTCAAAAAGGGAGCATCTAGATACTGCGGCATTTCCTGAAAAAGAGAAAAAGGGGGAAGGGGGCCGTTCGGAAAGGAGCATACTACATTCGGTGCAAAGATCCCATGCGTTCGGAAAACATAGAAAAGGGGACCCGCAAGTACCGATTCCGGGGGGGGGGGGGGGCAAATTCTTCTAGAAGGTTCCTGGGCTGAGCCGAGGAGAAAGGGGGTTACCATTGGCTAGCTGCGTAAGCTTGTTACTGGAAGACAGGCGCTCGCGCCGAAGGGGAACAAAAAGGGGGAAAAGTCTCTCCGGGTGGTGAAGGGGAGGGTGCTCTAAGACTTCAATCCCCCCTCTTCGAAAAAGAGAAACAAAAATTCGGCTTTAGAAGGGAGCGGAAAAGAGGAGAGCCGGCATCTCCCCTGAAGGGAGGGGAGAGAAACTCGATCAACTATTTTGAAGAGGATTCCAAAATCACACCCCGTAAGAAAAAAAGCAACAACCACGTCTATGCCGAGAGAAAAAGGGAAGCGCGCCAGAACTAAAGGAGGGGGAGGGGAGTCGGTCTCGTCCGTCAGCCGAACCGCTCGCAAAGCCATCGATCAACCGAGGGGATGAGGGGTTGTGCGGAGAGGGGGGGGGGGGGAGGGCTGACGGCCGAGACGGGGAGAAAGGAGAGCTCTTTCTTTCGAAATAAAAGTGGGGGGGGAAATTACCAGAAGAGTAGGGAGGAAGGGGGGGGAAAAGTTTTGGAAACTCGATCAAGAGTGGTTTCCCTTCGACCGCAAGCACTTCAACGATGCTCTCTAAGGGGGGGGCTCGATGGTAGCTCGGACTCGGAGGGAAGTTGTGTTGGCGCCCCGGTCCCCATACACAATCTGAGCAAAAAGAAAGCTGCGAAAGGAAAGGTCTTAAGGAGAGCCGGCGAAACACTTGTCACACTGAGAGAGGCCTTACACAAAAAAAAAAGACCAGAGGCTCAAAGAGCGAGTACGGGATGCGCATTTTCCCAGGGGGGGGGGGTGCGGCGCAACGATATCTGCAAGCATCTAAAAGGGGGAGAGGGGGGGAACCGCCTAGTGCTGGAGAGGGAAAGAAGAAAAAAGGGAAGGGCACGCTGCTTTCAGGGGGGGACGCGTACTCGCTTTCCTTTGCGCAGGGGCATCCAGTCAGTCCAAAAAAAGAGGAATTCGAAAAGCAGGGGGGGAATGGGCAGACTCTGTTCGCAGGGGGGAAAGGTGGCGTGCCGAACCCCCCGTTCTGACAGGGGGAAATCATCCCGCTCGGCAAGCTCAAAAAGGTGATAGCGTGTCCTTGTCCGGGAGGAGAACGGCCGCCGCCGGCCCGCTTGGGAAAGGGCGCCCTATTCGGAAGGGCGCCTTGCTGCGACTTTCCAAAGGAAGGGGCCACGTTTGCAAGGAGGCAGAGGGGGAAGCCGTCATCTCCTTCCACTGGGGAAGGGACTCTCTAACACTAAAGTGATCTAGTTCGACCAGCACACAAACAGGATCGCCCCCCGACAGCGGAAAGAAATCGGAATAGATGTTTTATAAAGGGGGAACAACCCCGTCTCCCACAGATCTTTCACCGCTGTTAAGCTGTCGAAGATCCCACACAACAAGGGAAAGGGGGAGGCGAACTCATAAAAAAAAGAGGGCTCTTCATCTCCCGAAGCGGGCGATTCGGCATTAGGGGGAGGGGAAGGGGTCTGAAAGGGGGAAGGGGGGTCTGGCCTGAGCTCGCTTTCGACAGGCCGTACGAACTTCGGAAGAATCCACAAAAAGGACGAGCGCTAACGTCCAGCGGGGAGAAAAACGGACCCCGATGGCCCACTCCTACCGCACTCGGCAAAGAAAGGGAACATCAGATTTTAATTCAGAAGAAGGGTCGCGGCGGGCCTTGGGCCGAAAGAAAGACAGCATTGGTTACCCAGAGGAAAGGAAAAATGCGCGCCAACATGAGGGGAAGGGAGCATTTTGGAGAGCGCGTTTCGACGGTACTTTAGGAGGAGGGCAGGGGTTGCTGGGGGAGGAAACCGCGGCCGTCGGGGGCCTTCGGGGCTTCTCTAGAACAATTGTTGAAGGATGAACTGTGGGGGGAAGGGGGCCGAGCCAGAAAGGCGCGCACATCATCATAGGAGTACCGGGTGGTTGGCTAAGGGGAAGGGGAGGACATCAGAGAGAAGAAGGTAGGCTTAATAGTAAATCAGGAAAGGAAGCCTCTGTTCACTGGGAAATGCTCGCAAAAGAAACAACAATCAACGAATGCGCAAATTTTTTCAGGAACCGCACTCTCACCAGTGGGGGGGGGGGAGCACGGCTCTTCGACGTGGTCCTCGCCTCTAAAGGGGAGAAGCACCTTTCTAGAAGGGGAGAAAAAGGGACCTCCCCAAGACCAGAGATCGACTTTTGTGAAAGAAAGTCACCCGTGCCTTCAAAAGAGGCCGAGGGTCTCCTGAGGAAGAAGAGAACGGTCCCCACTGAACTCCCAAGAAGAAAAAGATCCATCCTCTATCTGCCTCGACAGTGTCCCTGGTTGGGAGACGCGCAGAGAAAGGGAACTCTCTAAGGATGTTGGGGGAAGAGAAATTGGTTTGCCCCCTTCAGGGGGGAGGAACTTGTCTCTAAGCTTTGGGGGGGGAATAGCCTGGACGATATCGCGTTGCTTGAGATGGAGAAAAAGGGGGGAAAGAACCACTCTTCCTTTTGAAGGAGGAAATAACCCTGCTCTAGCTCAATGAAAAGAAAAAAGGGACAAGCGTGTACATTCTTATTCTGTCAAAGGTGGAAGACCCGTACGTGGGCCTATGGCCGCACTCGGGAAGTTTGGGGAAAAAAGGGAGGGTCAGGGGGGAGGGGGGGGGGGCTCATCTCTAAAGAGAGGAGGGGGAATCCAACCAGAGTGTGAGAAAAGAAGAAAAGACCTCATTTTGAAAGAGGGTCATCGATCCCAGTCAGCGGGTGGGGGGCAAGGGGGAAAGAAGTGTGTCAAGAGGAGAAGAAGACGCCTTTGTCCACTGACAAGAATGGCCTCTTCATATCTTGAGAAGGCAATTGCACCTTCGCGAGCCAGGGGGGTAAGAAAAAGGGGGAAAAAAACCGGGGGAAAATCTTCCGAGGGGGGAGGCAGGGTTTACGTCGATCGCTTAGAAAAAAAAAAGGATCGTGATACCCATTCGAAAAATCAGGCGCGCGGGCCGATCAGTGAATGTTGTTTGTCAGGAAGGGGGAGGGGGGAAGGAGAAAGCTTCCTAATTGGGAAAGCGGGGAAAAGGAGACTGTCGAGTTACAGCGACTATTGGCAAAGAAAAAAAAGGGAGGCGGCCTTGTAATATTGTCTCATGTTCTATAAGAACGAGTT
>Ga0179591_1322457_pt1 | contig 14010 bp, 8 predicted proteins | sample CZOMad2_1_08_16f_FD_182891 | JGI IMG/M metagenome (GOLD analysis project Ga0179591, IMG submission 182891) | Vadose zone soil fungal communities from Angelo Coast Range Reserve, California, USA - CZOMad2_1_08_16fungal (PacBio error correction) | ecosystem: Environmental > Terrestrial > Soil >...
GGGAACTACTTAGAGAAAGGGGGAAAAGTGCAAGGTAGTTGAACCTATAGGGGACCACTTCTAACAAAAAGTAACCTATATAAACATAAAGAGGGAGAGAGTTATACGAGTCGCTAAGAAAGGGAATATACGGGGACACAGTATATGCTTATTACTTCTAAGAAGGAGTCAGGGGGTAGGTTATATATTTATAACAGGGCCCTACATGATGGAATCTATCGGAAGGGAAAAAGGGGAGAAAAAGATTAAGGTTTAACACTAGGAGTATTTAGACGGAATTAATTGCTATCCCTGAGAGACCGAGACGAATTAAGAGTAGAGAAAGAGAAGATTACGTTATAATATGACAACTAGATTGAGAAAGAGTTTATAATGCACGTAAGCCTAACAAAGCCAAAGGAGAGGCAGAACTACGCTGGTGGGGGGAGGAGCTATTCTAGTAAGGAGTAGATGAAACTCCGGGGAAGGAGGTTGGACGGCTAATTAAAGAGATTATTAAGAGAGTATTAAGATTGACCTATTAACTGGTTTACTAAAAAAGTCCGGACCTATTAAAAGATACTAAGGAAGGAAGAAGAGAAGCAGTAAGAAGGGGAAGTAGGATTGGGTTCTTAGTAGACGGCAAGTAGTTTAAACTATACTTAACTAGAAGATAGGACGACGATTGAAAAGAGGTTTCTGTCATTCTGTGTCAGTATTAGGTTGAAGATAGACTAATAGGGAGAGACAGAGGACCGAAGTAGCGGTAATCAAGAAGAATAAAAAGCTTAGGAATAATTCTAGGGGAATAGGGTAGTAGGGGAATAAGCGAAAACAAGAAGAAATAAGAAACTTCAGTGCCCCCCAGAAAATCAATGAAGTCACCCGAGGCTCAAGTAAAGCTTCTGTTACGGACATTAGGTCGGAGGGTAAACCGGGGGAAAGTCGAGCCTTAAATGTTGAAGGAAGTAAATCTCAGAGGAAGGAGAACATCTACTCAGTCAGAATTCTTTCATATTCTCAAACTACACCCATACACTCTGGTATTCGAGGAGTGACCGGAGCGAACGCGCCCCATAAGTAAAGAAGACGCACAACCGAGCAAAAAGGGGGAAAAAGCACCTATAGTTAAAGCTAAAAACTAACAGGGATGTGGTGTAAGGCGGCTGGAAAAGACCCTTACGGACGGGAAACTTCGATAGGAGATGGATGGGGGAAAGGAAGAAATATACTAGGATTACCGCGGAACAAAACTATACGCGGTAGAGACCTAAAAAAAGGTAAGTCTTTAAACCTCACTGACAGAGACTGTACTGGGAGAGGAGTGAAAAGCAAAGAGGAGGGGATATGTAATGACTATAGAATATACGTAATACCGAAAGCAGAGGGAATGGAACTCTATGGTATGAGGGTTAACGCAGATGGAAGCGAAGGGCTCTGGAAAAGGACCGAAACTCAAGGCCATAGTTAAGGGGGGGTAACTAGTATATTATCGACCTCTATTCTAAGGGAAAAATACTATATAAGAGCAGAAATTCCAAAAAGGAAGCTCTAGGGGGGGAGAAAGACAGGATGTAGCTAATAGTCCAATAAAAGTATAAGGAATTATTGTAAAACCATAACTAGGCTATTCGAAAAAGAGGAAAACCTGCAATCGCTAACGAGGAATCAATATAAGAGCCGAGGGGGAAGGGAGGAAAACCCTAGGTGATATCCAAGGTGCTAGGTAGGGGAAAGAGAACGGCCATCCGTGCTTTACGGGGTGGAAATAGCTTATCGGGGTATAACTATAAAGGTGAGAAGGAAAGAAAAAAGGGGGGACTATAACAATTGACCTCTACACAAAGGCAATCCGATTTGTGTTACCCTATGGTCTCACCACGGATCGCTTCAGAAGACTAGAGGATAAGCTAGACGAGGCAAGGGAAGGACTAATATATGCGGGGAGTAGAGTGTACTACACCACTGACGCACGTATTAAAATCTCCAAAATAAGAATACTAAAAGAAGGGCTATAAAGATTGCTACCACTCTGCGTTCGCATTACTATGGGCTAAAAATAAAGAACGAGAGAAACAAAGTCAACACAACAGGGGGGAAGGGGGGGGAGGAAAAAGAGAAGGAAAGGAGATTCTTAAGTTAAAAATACTTAGCTGCTGAGGCAACTTTGGTAGTAAAATCGTTGGTAGTAATGCCCTCGGGGGAAGTAATTAGATGGGAGTGAAGGGAAAAAAGGCTTGAGCTGTGTCTGGGAGAGGGCGAAACGCCTAGGGTATTAGGTGCCCCTTTAATTAGGTAATAGAGCTCGGGGATAGGAGGGAGCTTCTAAAACGGCTAAAATTGGTACTGCGACTGAAGGAGAATACCCATAGGGGTAAAGGAAAGGGTGATTTCTGGGTAGAGGGTATAAATTGGGGTAAAAGAAACGCAGCGTTCTTAACGTATTCAATCGTAACTTACTAGATCGAAGAAGGTAAGCAGGGGGAAAGGGGGGAAAAGTTTCCTAAATACCACTCACTATGGGTATAAGGGAATATAATATCTACCTATGGTGTGAGAAATACTACTATAGAAACGATGGAAGGGTATGTGTTTTCAGTTTCTATTTAGTTCCAGGTAAGAAGAAAAAGCTAGTTCGTGGGTCTTGGGAAGTGGCCTCGAAAACTGGTTAGTGGCACTAGGGCTAACATTAAGGACCAAAGGTTCGAAGAAAAATAAAGAGGAGAAGCCGAAATAGCGTGGGTAAGCGCATGGAGAGGGGGTTTATAATAGAGGGTTTAGTACACAGTTGTTAGACCTTAATCTAAGGCAGGGAAGTCAGGAGAGCCTTGATAAAGATACAAGGAAAAGTATAGAAAGGGATAGTTATTCATAGGGGTTACGGTAAGTGGGGGGGAGCTAGAATATACCCTTCTAAAGGAAGGACGTTTAGAGACTAGAGAAAGAGAAGTAGGGCTTCTAGGGGGAGATGAGAAAAGAAAGGAAAAGAGGGAGTCTCAGAAGCGTTATAAAGGATTGCTTCTGATGGCGAAAAAGGCATAATATTTAAGGCGTATGGCTAAAGGGGCAACGAAGGAAATGTAAGGGGGGGACTGGTTTGGAGCAGACGGGAAGAGCTCCGGGGAGTTGGGAGTCTTTTAAGCGAGGGTTGTAAATTTCAGATAGGCGCTGTTTGAGGGGAGGATAGGGGCCGAGAGGGGGCGACGTGTTGAGGTGCTATAATAACAAAATAAAAGAGGTGGTTGGTATGAGCATCTTTGAGGAATGTGGTCCTTCGTATAACTGAGGGATAGCGGAGAAGGAGCGACATCATGAGTTGAAGGGGGGGGGAAAAGGAAATTGATAATCTAAAAGGGGAGTAACAGCAGCTTTATGGAAAAAAGACATAGTCGAATATTAGATGAGGTTTTGCAAAAGTTTGGGTAGAATAAGAGAAGTGAGAGGTCGTGACTCATTAGACCCTAGACTAAAAATTAGAGTAAGTAATCTCGGATTCTGGGAAAATAGGGAGTAATGATTACTTAATTGATTCTCTGTCTATAAACAGAAGAGCTACTCTGGTGGGTATAAAAAATGGGGAGCCTTTAGCTTTATACTAAAAGTAGGGGATGGGACAGTAGGGAAATAAGAAGTCAAAGGATTAATAAAGAGTTAGAAGGGATTCCTAATCTTAATAGGCTTAGGACTCCTTCGGGTGTCTTAACCGAAACAAGGACTGGGGAAATAAGACCTATCCGGTGAAAGAAGGACTGAAGAAAAGTATCCGTTACTTAACTGTAGAAAGTATTGTAATATAGGGACTATTACTAATTTATAAAAAGGAATAGAAACAAGAGAACGTGAACGAGGGAGGTCAGGGGGCCGTAGGGGGCGTTTGTTGTAGGGGGGAGGGCGGGAGTTAACTTCTTCGGGATTATGAAAATATGTAAGTAGAAAGAGTGGGGGGACGAAGATAGGGGGGGTCGAATTAAATAGGCGAGAGTAGGTAAGATATGTGGTAGGGTAGAACTAATTGTGGTGGCCGGAGAACGCTAAGGAAGTCCTAAGAATGAATATAGGGGGATCAGGTAGGAAAGGGGAATGGGGTATACCGTACGCAGAACCTTGTTGGAAATAGTACGAAAAAGCTGTTATAACGGATATTCAGTTAGGACGCGTGAATGACTACCTGGAGGGGAGAAGAGAGACCTTATAAAACTCGTGGAAATTTTAACAAGGGAAGAGGTCAACTTCCTGTAATCTTTATGGAAAGAAAAATTCTTAAAACGGTCCAAAGAAAGTAGGGGGGGTGGAAAATTAAGGCGTCCGTGAAGATAGAGCTTATTCGAATAACCGGGAGTAATTATCTTATCTCTTTCTATCATCCTAACTTGGGCCTAGGAAAGGGTCGGGTGGTGTGTAGAAACGATATATTATCGGACGGAGAAATCCGCAGAAGATTTAAAGCCTTGATAAGATAAAATCGGAGAACTGGGATGCGGAGCTTAATAGGAAATCGAGCTCAATAGACCCTAGACAAAAAAAAAAAAGATGGTTAAAGGATATTTAGACTACAGGGAATACTCGCTGGAGGGAATCTCCTTAGGGAGCATAAATATCTCGAAGCTGCTTAAAGACTAAATAGTTATCGGCTAATGCGCACGGATATCGTCAAAACGACTAATAGACTATCTACAGCTAAAAGACTAAATTCTTTGATGAGATCGAACGGATAGATAGAGGACTCCCTATATGAAGGGGCGCAATAAGTATTAGGGAGCCTTAAGAAAAAATAATTAGAACTACTGGAGAAGTGGAAGAGGTATTTTCTTGTAAGCAGCATTGGAGGTTAAAGAATAGTCTGAGAAAAAGAGAAAACAAAAGGTATAAAAGGTAGATACGGAAATACCTCAAAGATAAGAAAACGTACCTTAAGGAGACTGGTTCTATAGGAAGTACCTGTATTATTTAAGGGCCTGACTCTAGTGTCACGGAAGGAAGAGGGAATGAAAAGAAGATAATTAGATAAGGTAGGCAAACCACAGCCTTGGGAAAGTTGAGTTATTAACTATTAGTACCAGGTATACTAGGAATTAATAGATCTACATTCTACGAAAAATATGCCTTATATAATTAAAACTAAAAAAGTTATATAAGTATAATGCACCGAAGCCAATAAAAAAACGGCCACCTAAGGGCAAAGAAGCCTTAGGTAAAAGGACTAGTCTATGAAGGTAATTTGGAGGGAAATGAGTAAACTAGCGGAGATTAATAATTAGAGAGTACGGCTAAGTAGAAGTTACGGGATTAATAGAGAGGGGGGATTATGAGGAGTAAAACGCTATGAAGGGAAAAGGGGGCAGAACAAAGCTGGAAAGGATTCCTATATAGTAAACGTAAAAGGAATAGATTAAAGGAGATAGTAGTACTGGGACATAGGGCTGTATAGAGGGGGTTTAGGAAGAGACCGGAAGGAGTGGACAGGAGGAAAGATAAGCTACGGACTAACTAGGGGAAATAAAGAGGTGAGGTCTTTAGAGGGGGTTTTATCGATAGCACTAGGAGATAAAAGAAAATCAGTAATCAGAAGAGGTATAAGAGAGTAGGGATTGAAGGGGGGAAGGGGAAAGAAGTATCTCACAGCGACGGGGGAGCTCGACATAGAACGCAATAAGCCAAAGCATCTAATTGAATTCGCTGCGTGCTCAATAAAAAGGTTAATGAGTCATTTAGGAGTGAAGGGAGCAGAAAGAAAGGTAGGCCGTTTAAACCAATCCTCTCGCAGAATTCCCGTCAATCCGGGCAAAAAGGAATAGGCTCAAAGGAACAGATTAAAGTCGGTCGGGGAAAGGGAGACGCAGTCGCCCCTCTATTACTATACAGAAAGCCCCGCAGAGTGAAACAACCAAGGAATATTTACAAAAAAAGCGAAAAAAAAAATAAGCCTTCTCGCTCTGGAAGGACTACCCGGGCGGAGTAGACTAGGAAAACAGTTAGCCATAAGAAATGGCTGCTTACCGACAGCAGGAGATGAACCAGCTAGCAATTAAAGAGGGGACTAACTCGTAAAGCTCCCTCCAAGGAAGATACCAGTTATGAGGAAAAAAGCGTCAGCTAAGGCCATAAGACAAAAAGGTAATTGCGTAGTATCGAAAGATGGTAATAAAAATATCTAGAATGCGCAGTATAGAGGTTACGCAGAGAAAGGTAGGGCAATGCTAGGGAAAGAGGATCAGCTATAGTCATTTGAGAGGTTTACTACCATAGGTATTAATCTAACCCTCCGAGGAGATAGGAAACACAGGCTATAGAAAACCCAAGCTAAAGGGGCACTGGAAATAGTTTTTAACACGCCGTATTATCTGTAGGATCCACTACAGAGCTAAAAGAGATAAGCCACTAAAGGATCATGCAAACTGCAACAGGAGACCATCTGAAAAAAAGAGGGATCCCTATTCCGAAAAAGGGTATTTATTATCGAAAAACTTAGGATAATCTCGACCTCTATAGGCTAGAATTGCGGGGAAAAAGGGACATACAAGGAGGAAAAACAAGGATATTAAGAGGGGAAAAAGGAATAGAGGGAAGCAAGAGTAAGAACCAGGGCATTAACAATATCCCAACGATACACCCGAACTTACACTAGTGGTAAGGTTTTGAACTAGGTATCAATTGAGATCTTCGCCAGTTAAAAAAGAGCAGGGGGGGGGTGGGGAGGCGGGGGGCAGAGAGGGGAGGAGGTGGCTGGAGGGGTTAGGGGGAGCGAGTGGGAGGGGAGGGGGGTGCGGGGTGTGAGTGGGGGGGGGGATAGAAACTGGGGGGGGAGGGGGGAGAATGTGGTTTTAGGGGTCGGGGGAAGCGATGGGACTCAAACTATACCCTATATATAAAGAAACCTCATCATATATAGAAGGAATTAAGTTGAAGAAAATCAACTAGCACGCAGGGAAAAAAGACTCAATGGAAAAAAAATAGGGGATATAGAATTTGCTAAAGAAGTGGCCGAATTAACTATTTGTGCCAACTAATTATCTACTAATAAAAGAGAGCTCAACCACAAAACGAGGAGAGGTCAAATATATATGGAGATGGAGATCGCTTACGGTGGAAATAAAGTAGGGAGAAGAAAAGATTGGGGGTAAGCAAGGGATAGTATGGAAAAGAGTTCCTTGTCTTTAATTTAAATGAGGAGATTATGGGTAAACGACGCGGATCTGGGAGGAGGGAGATAAGGGGCGAGGTCTCTATGATAGAGTCGCTTCTAAATCTAGGCGAGAGATAAATGAAGCGGGGAGAGGGAGACACAGAGTGACCCTTAAATCTTAGTGGTAGTTCAGGGGTGTCTTCAGGGGGAGTTGTTATCGAAACTTGCAAGGATGTAGGCGTTATTCCGCAATAGAACGGGAGGTATAAGTATAGCAATTGAAAGCACTGTGGAAGTTCAGAGGGCCGCAGGGAGAGCCATATATAATGTATAATAGACTAAGGGTGGTTAGAGAAAAGGAGGGGGAGAGAGGAGGGGGTATAGGGTGGTGACGTTAGAGCGGATTCAGTTTAATAGAAGAGGAATGGGGTAGGGGAGTCTTAGAAGTGTGGTGGATAGGATAAGAGGACCGGTTCAGTAACTATATATATAACAAGGATATTTTTGTGGATTGGTCTATTAGTTTTAGAAGGGGGGATATACTACGTATGTAAAACTTAGCTAACGGCAAGTATATAGGATCCTTTCGAGAGCCAGTACGAGTCTAACCAAGTCCGGTTCAGTAATGAGAGGAGGACCATAAAATTGTTGTTACTAGCAGGGTTCGCTAAATAATATAACCAGTGGTAAGTAACTAGGGCAATTGAAAAAGAAGTCTAGGCTAGGTTAATAAATATTGGAAGATAGAGAGGGAAGAAAAAGTCTCCTACGCGTTGAAGGGGAAACTTCTTAAGGGAGGCTGATCCTAGTTATTCCATTGGAAGAAAGGGGAGAGGGAAGTGCCGGGGGCCTTGGGGGAGATTAGGAAGCTCTCATTATCTTCTTTAAGAGGGGTGAAGATTCTAAAGTCAGGGTTACTGAAGGGAGATGGGCCGTAGGGGCTATAGTAATCTAGGGGGGGGGGAAATACAGGTCCTGCAGTGCTATAAAAAAAAAGAGAAAAGTGTGGTAGCAATTTGAAAGAATTGGGTATAAGGAAAGGAAAAGCGGAAGAGAGAAGGGAAAAAGTACATTAAGGCTTTAAATACCTTAACGGTTTTTTGAAACGACGAAGAGAGGAAATTAACCATCAGCTTTGGTTGATAACATTCTAATCAAGATGAGTTGCTCGAGGGAAAGGGAAGTTTAGCGTGAGGAAAACGTGAAAAAACCGGAGTAAACATATTCTAATTCTGGGTTTAAGGAAAGCTCTTATAAACAATCGGAGTAAGTGAGGGGGAGGAGGAGGAATGACTTCTAAACAACCTCCCTCAGCGGGAGAAGAAAACATCTGTTTCCAATCGTCACGTGCGGTAACTCCGTTTATAGGAAACGACTTAAGTGAACAGTAACAACAGGGAGAGGGGAAAACTTATCTATTAACTACGACTATAAGCATGAGAAACTGACGAAGATAAGTTATATCTATGTAAGGATCCTTTAGCTAGGGGAAGGCTAAAAGAAAGGGGGACAGAGGAGGGAAGACCCTATCTTGAATTAGCGATTCGAAGGAGCGAGCGTTAAAAGGGTAGTCTATTATTTCAAGAAAAAAAAGTTTTAACTATTAGGAGAGGACTACTATTAACTAGACTAGTCCAGGGAGGGGAAGTAGGGGGGGTGTTGTTAGTGTAGGAGTTACTATACTTATTTCAATCGGGAATATACTAGAGAACCGAATAGGTCAAAAGAGGGGCTTAATAGGCTGGATAGGGGGTACTGTTAACTCCCGTAGAGCTTAGAGGGTAGAATAGATTGAAAACATCTAAGGAAAGAATTACTAGGAATCACTAGCGTGGTCGGACAGACATTATCATTAAATATATACCGGACCTAAGAAATCCTTCTTAAAGACGGGTATCGGGGAGACGTGATAATGAAATTATATACAAAAGAAGGGGAAGGCGGGAAAGAAAAAAAAAAAACAGAAAAAAAAAAAAAAAAAAAAAAAAAAAAAAATTAAGAAACTGGGTCCAAAACCGGTAGGTTAAGAAAAAGTTTCGAGCCGTAATGGATGGAGACGAATTCTCTGTCTCTAAGGACGGATAAGGGTGCGGAGACCGCCGTAACGCGGAGGATAGAGTAAGATGCTTTAATTCTTGACGAAAATCAGGGGGAAAACCTGTGGGAGGGAGGGATCTAGGGTGAGGATAGGTGGTAAAAGAGAGAGGTATTTATCGCGAGCTAGATAAAAATTAAGGAGGGAGGGCGAAATAGAAGGGGACTTTTATAGACTGAGGAGATTACAATAGGAAGGCTCTAGAGAAGGGAGAGAAACAACAACAACGGTGAGGGGAGTTTAGCCGTATCCTCATCGTTTAAGCTATCTAATCACCTATGGATCTATAACAGCCGGTAGAAGGAAATCAATTCTTTAAATCTAGATAATGGTTTCTAGCATTCACGCATAAATTGAAAAAAGAAAAAATAATTATAGCTAGACAAGAGCTAAATTCTTTAAATAATAGTATAAACAGAGAGATATCGTACGATAATAGAGAGCTCTAGGTATACGGGCGTAAGGTACACTATTAGAACCGAATGAGAAGTTTAGGGAGAAGTCCAGTCAGAGAACCGGTGCCACGCTTTGTAACTATTAGGGATAGGTCTAGCGCGGAGAGAAATAGTAAGGTAGAACACTAAGACCTACGAGCATACAGTGTCTTAGGACGGTATTGGAAAAGGGTCTGACCTCTACCAAAATAGTGACTTCAGTTGCGGTAAAGATATTGAGGGGGAAAATTAGGGACCCTCTACTTCGTTATGGAGTTAGGTATAGCGGAACCTCAAGATAAATCTCAAGAGAAAGAGAAAACATATGCGATAAGTAAACCAAGTTATGTAGAAGAGGGTAGGAAATAATCAAGCGAAACAAAACGCCTACCATCAGGGGAAAGTCAAAAAAAAATGAGGTAGGCGATAAAGGGGAATATTGGTTATGTTATTAAACTCTTAGGAAGAAATAATTGCTAAGAGGCTAAGTATTAAGAGGCTTAATAAAAAAAGTGGAGGAAAAGAGTAAATTCCTGTCTATTAAGGTTGATCTGTAAAACGTTAAATTCTCGAGGAGTAATTGACAGAGGAATAACTTAGAAGCATACTCAGTCTTCCTCAGCCCAAGTGGCTATTAGGATGCGGAGTAGAGCCGGGCGAGAAGGGGGGTTCCCACGCTTTAAAGAACGAGAAGAGCGGACGACTATTGGAAATAACGAGTGGGTATATTTGCGGTGGGGGGTTTTTCTATATCCTAATATCGGTACATCTACATAGTAGAGTCTAAAAAGGGGAGAAGGAAGTATTATATAAGGAGGTGGGGTGACCAGTCTTATCTCACCGAGAAGCACAGGCTTAAATCCGACATACTACCAGTAACACAATCATCTGAAGTGATTAAAGAGCTTTTCTCAGCTTAAAAGGGCTGTGGTCACATTCAGGGACTTATGACCCAAGGGAAGACGGAAAAACTTAAGCCTTAATTAGAGGACCACAAGGTAGCTCCCAAGATCGCGACCGGACAAACAAGTTTGTAAAAAAAAAAATCTCCTACACACCAGTAACACCCTCGTGCTCTTGTTATGAATAGCAGAACGCAGACACGCAACTATTAGAAACCAGAACAGGAAAGAAAACCCGCGCAGCAGCTAAGCGCCTATAGAATAGGTTGAACAAGATCTAAAGAAATAATCAGATCCGGGATTGAAATTCTGGACCAAGAGCATAGGCCTTAAGTATAGCCTTGGGCAAAGTTAGTGCCATATAAAAATAGCAGCTCATCAGTAACAAAATTAAGAAAACTAAGGGCGAGAGGGAGAAGAACATCCTAGTAATTTCGATGCTCTCAGACGTCAAGAGGGCCATACGTGCTTCTTAAAAGAAGGAGCCGTCTAGATTACACAAAAGATCTAGAAAGGTGATAGGGAGAAGAGAACGTATAAAGCTACGGGATAACAGACTAGAGGTAACGTGGAAATTAGATATGGGCGGAAGAAGGGAAGAGGAAGGGCTCTGGACTGTTTAATCGAGCGTTCTTGAGGGGTTACGAATACGTGAAGACGAAACGCTAGGCTAATTGACCCCGGTAGCTAGTCTGATATCCGCCACCAAGGTGGGGGGAGGGAGATATAGTTTATCTAGAACCGGGGGCATAATTAGCGAAGTTAGAACCTTAGCTCTCAATCGTTAAGAACACGCGGGTGAATAGAAAAAACTGAGGCTAACGTAATGGACCCCTAATACAGAAGATTAGCTCCAAGAAAGTGGGTGGAAACCGCTTAGTGATTATCTAAAGGATCCTATATGCTAGAATAGAGTAGACCTTGGGACGGTGGCTGGGAAGTCTATACTTTATAGAAAGATATTTATAATTAGGAACTTTTAAGAAGACTGCGGGTAATATAACGTTAACAAATAGAAACCACACGAAACCTAAGAGAGGTTGATAGGGGGTAGTACCTGGACGGCGATAAAATCAAGTCGCCGTACCCGCTCTGAAGAAGATAGGATCGCAGACCCATATCCGTCTTTACCCCTTAAGGCTAGAAGGAAGAGTCAGAATTAGAGGAAACAATAACTACTGAAAAAATGGAAGTTAAAAGGAAGACCACCTAATACTAACCGAGTATTACTGAGAAGAGTTCTACCAAGAGCCTTTGGGCCGGAACGATTTTCACCATAAGAGGAAGAAGGGGAATAAAAGCGATCGCAAAAAGAAGATGAGGAATGAAAGAGAGAGAGAGGGAGAAACGCTTGGATCTATTTAATTAGGGAACGGTCGTGGGGGATTATTTGGAAAATGTTTATTTGGAGTGAATGTAAAGTACGTGACTTTCGGAGTGAGGTCGAACCTCATTCAAGGGTCAGAATGATCAACGGTGGTAGAGATAGAAGGGGGAGTAGCACTTATCCAGCTAAGGCGAAGCGTTTAAGCGAGGCGAAGTATATGGGGGGACCGCTGAGACAACGGCCGCTGAAGGTACTCGGTGAAGGGTATACTTGTGTTCGCACAAAAGGGGGCAGAAAAATGATTACGTGAGAAAGTAGTGAGAAAGAGGAGAAGGTAATGAGCAAGGGTAAGCAAGATTGGCCCGTCGTTATGCATATCGTCAAATATTTAGGTAGACTCAGAAGGGGGGGGGAGATAATAAACTACTGGGGGGAGTGATATGTTTTTCCGTTGGTCTCTTTCGATCTTCGTAATAGACGATCCTAGTCTTGGAGGGTAGACCGTCTTCACTTTCGTGGGTAACTCGCATAAAAAAGCGCTTTGGCTCCAAGCGATAAAAAAAACTAAAGCTGGTGATGGGCCTTAGATCTTCTACTGGGGTAGGGCCCCGAGGGGATAGTCATAAAGCGGTGATTAAACATAAGACACTTCATTTGAGGTCAGACTTAACAATTTCTAGGCCCTGGGTGCTCAGGATAACTAGATAAAGGGAAGGAACAGCTATAGAATTAGAGTTTGAAGTCAGGGATATGGTTATTACGAAAATTTCTCCGTGACCTGAAGAATAAGTACTTAAGAGGATGGGGGGATAGGATCCTAGAAAAAAGCAAATAAGGCTCTTATGTAGGAGGGAACTTACGAAGGGAGACTCTACCCGTAGAAGAGGGAGGGGGGGTCTTCAATGGGGGGGGGACGATGAGAGTAGATGTGGTCTATGGCTAACTTTAACCGAAATCCTTATTAAGGGCCTTGGGGAAACCAAGAAAGTATGCGGCCTCCTCTTGGGATATGGGAAAAGCTCGGGTTTGTAAATGTAATCGGTCCGTAGCTGGCTAATGGGGATGGGGGGGAGGGAGGGCCGTAATAGAGGGGGGCGAGGGAGGGATTTTGACTAGTAAGAACCGCGAGAATCAGGACGGGGTGACAAGACTGTTGAAAGGAGGTGGGGAGAAGAGTATGAGTTATATCTTAATAGGCTACTGTGGAAAATTTATGTAGGATACTTTACTTTTAATAAAGATCTAAAGGTAAATGGGTAGACACTGGTGATGAGAGTCTTTCAGTGAGATGTTTTTTCAAATAAATGAGGGCGTTTTATAGAAGCCGTAATTTAGATACAGTAAAAAGTCAGACCCTATTTACGGGGTCTGAGAGTCTAGAACATGCTATAGGATGGGCGGAGAGAGAGGGGTCTATCTATAAACTACCAGAGAAAATTAGACCTAAAAGTTTGGACAAGAGTTAGTCCACCGGCTTTATAAGAATAAACGTGAAAGCAGTTTAAAGTCTAAGGCTCCGTACGAAAGACCGATATAACCACTGTTAGTGACTACTATACGTGGTAAGAAGGGAGGTCAATGAAGTTATATCTATATAGAAAGACAGGGAAGCAAGTGGTTAAAGAAAAGGAAAAAACGTTTAACTCTAATAGTGAATACTCGAGAACAAGTGAGGAGAGAAATACAAGTAAGTATAACCTAGTGAAAGGAGGGCATAAGCTAGGTGAGATGAAAACACTATTAATATACTAGTGGAGTTTCTGATGGGGGGGGGGAGGGGGGGAGGGTGGTGTTAGTGGGGGGGGGGGTGATAGTATTTACCATACAGATAACTATAGGGAGGAGTACGGAATGTGAGAGAAGGTAGTCCTATGAAAGAAAACGGAGGGAGGGAATAGTTAATAAAGGAAGATAGAAGTAGTGGGGGTTACAGATAACTATAAAGAATATAATTACTATAAAGGAGGTCTAGGGGGGGGAAGAAGGTCAATGAAAGGAAAAGGAAAAAGAGAAATACAATGCTTATGAAGGGGAATTATACGTGGTGAAAGTATTTCCCTTTGGACCACTGCGTAGAGTAATATAGCTCAGGGGGGAGAGAGGGGGGAAAAACTTCCTGAACTGTATATTTAACTACGGTGCTATCTGGG
>Ga0179591_1293207_pt1 | contig 14008 bp, 13 predicted proteins | sample CZOMad2_1_08_16f_FD_182891 | JGI IMG/M metagenome (GOLD analysis project Ga0179591, IMG submission 182891) | Vadose zone soil fungal communities from Angelo Coast Range Reserve, California, USA - CZOMad2_1_08_16fungal (PacBio error correction) | ecosystem: Environmental > Terrestrial > Soil >...
ATGATCAAGAAGAATCTGAGAGACGTCAAGACGAGAACTCGTAGGAAGAATCGACGGGGGTTTCTGCCGAAAACAAGTGCGAGACTATAGGAATTATTAACGAAGGGGGGGGAATGGGCGAAGAGGGGGATAATGTAGGGAAAGTTGGACGAGAAAAGGGGAGTGTGTCCGAAGATCGAGAGGAGAGGAGGGGGAGAACTTCCACACCTCCAGACGTCCAGGCACTCGAAGTTATTCATGGCTTCAATGGGTACAGGAGTCCCTACGGGACACAAAGAAGTGAACTGGAGGAGGGGAAGGGCGCTGCTGAGAAGGGTCGAGGGGTCATCCTCTTCTAGTTTGAGGCCCCGCGGCCGTCCACGCCCTGCTTCTCTAACACAGGAACAACTTCCCGCAGGGAGTGGTTCTTGGGGAAAAACCTCGGTGGCGTACATTCGGGGAGTATGGATTCGTAGACTTCCTATCCTGTGCACCATGGGCTGAATACAATAAAGCAAGGACGGGATCTAAACCAGGCTGAATGTAGACAGCCCACCCAAGTCGGTCGGATGCAGACGCGCCGCTATCAGTAATTCTGTGAACTCAGAATCGCTAGGACGAATGTGGTCTCTCTTCAGTCCACAGCTGGGGTCTCACTCATGCGCTTCGCAGGGCTTCGGCTCCATCCTGAATGCGCGATCTTCAAACAACCTGTGCGTTGTCGCCCGACATGGTGTGGCAGATGGTGGGTGTGCGAAGAGTAAGCTGTGCTCCTTATTCCTAAAGGGCGACTCTCGCGCCCATGAGCACGGCCGCTTAGCTGCGTTCTCGGGCGTTTGCAGGTCGACAGGAAGATCGTGACGGGGGCGGGGGGCCTTGTGCTGGTAAGCTTCTGGAAACATGGCCGCCGCTAGCCTTCTACCTGGTCGGAGTTGTGGGCAGGGGGTTCTTGGGCTGACTGAGCCACCAGGCCGTCGGACTACTTACCTTAGGGCAACGACCAGCCGCAGGGTCACCGCCAAAACAACAGGGAGATTGATTGAAGTAACATGACCTGCTTGAGCGGACTTTTGTCTCGGGCGGCCGCTCAAAAGTTCTTTCAGGCGCCTGGGCTGGCGGGCGGCTGTTAACGACCTCGCCATCGAGCAGCCGAGACGCAAAGGGGATTGGTGAACATTTTAACGCGGGAAGGGGGGTGGGGGCGGTCGGATTCTGGTAAAGGAAGTCGGCGCTGGATACCTCATCTGAACGACGGAAAACTCGAGTGATAGCGGGCGTGAGGTCCGAGCTGCAATAGGAAAAATCATAGACAACCACAAAAGGGGTAAGATAGAATTTTCCAGTCAGTCGGCCTCTAAAGAAACCCTCCCGCTAGCGATGTCAGTGTTCCGTGTAAGGGAAGGGATCAAGTAGGTAGCTCCGAGACGGATAAGTCAAGAGACGAAATTAGACAAGCGGGAAAAGGGGCATAAAACATCAAAGGGTCCGAAAGTCCAAGCCTTCACGTTGGGGGGCTTTCTATGAAGAACGCCCCCTCCCGAGGACAACACTGGTACGGAGCGGGAGAAGCGCCTGCCAGTCAACGGCTTCTGAACGCAAGATGACTATAACCGTAACTTGAGTGACAGGAGGTGGGAAAGTTTCTCTGGGTGTCTTCTTTGTTAGGAATAAAATTGAGGAGATGGTTGGGCCTCATCGTTTAACACTGAACACCGGACCACAACCCTAACCGGGGAGATACATGGTAGTAAGAAAATGAAACGAAAAATGCACGAGACGACAGAGAAGGAATTCACGAGGGTCCTTTGACTGAGGGGATGGAAGCTACACAAGCAATACTTCAGGGAGGGGAGAAATTCTCATGTTCGCGAAAGGAAAGAGAAGGAACAAACCTAGGGACAAAACATATAGGGTCAAAACTTGCACCACTGTCTTCCTGGAAAAGAAATTTCCGAAATCGATCAAGAAACATGTAATACAGGGGAACCATATTAAAGTCTCAGGGGAACCGCGAAAATAAGAAGGGAGGGGGACATGGAATGGAAAAGAGGGAAGGGGGCCCGCGAGTATCGAAAGGAAAGGGTAGGGTGAAAGCTCATACTGCATATTCGCGGGCGTCTAAGAGCCCGGGAGAGGAATTCGGGGGACTGCATTCCCTTCAAGCGTTCCGTGGGGGGGGAGGAAAAGGGAGAGGTCAAGTGCAAGAAGGGAGGTGGGAGGAAGATGAATGGCGGATAATCTCCAAAAAACAACGACAAGAGAGAAACGGGGGCTGGAAAGATCTACCTAGCTTCCAGGGGGGGAGGAGAAACCTTTATTTGAAAAAAAAAAGATTAGAGACTATGGGACTGACGACCAATGGTAGCACTTATATTCCATCACTCCTGGTCTGGGGACGAAAGGGGGTAGCCTACCCAGAAGCCTATGAACAGAAAAAGAGGAAGTTGGGAAATGACCTCTAAGACGAGAATCGGAGGCCAATCTCAAGGATCATAGACCATTGCTTTATCTCCATCTTTGAGTCCCAGGCAGGGAGTCTAGGAAGAGGGGAAATCTGAAGGGGGGGGAAAGGGGGAGGGTGGGGGGGAAGGGGGATCTTAAAGAGCTCTTCTCTAAGGGTCAGTCAGTGGGCTTAATAAGCCTACCTCCGACCTCTATTAAAGGAAGGAGGCAAACCTGTAAAAAGAGAAAAACAAAGGGGAGTATGAGGAGGAGAAGTGGACTATCGGAGGCGCGTCTTGTTGCCTTTGTCTGATAGGAGCCCTACAAAGGATATCCTGCCCGCACACGAAAGAGCGGAGGGAAAGTAAGGCGTTGGAGGGACTCAAAAAGGCATCTCGCGCGGCTTATATCGACCAAGACTGGTCCTACATGGGAGATCAATTTCAGTTAAAATGGAAGAAGAAGAACCTAGGGGGGGGGACTAGTTCGAAAGTAGGAGAGGGGCTAGGGCTCAAGTTAAACCGCAAACTACTAATATGCTGGCTTATAGTTGGAAGGAGAAATACCGGGGGGTAAAAAATCAAGGAGAAGGGGACAGTTCAGAGAATAGGAGATCAGTATGCATCGGGCACCGATGACTAGGTTCTCTGGACCAACAAGTTCGACAACGAAAATCGAACGACTCGGGGGCACAAACGAAGACAGGGAAGGGTCGGGCAAGGAGAGGGGGAGGAAGTCAGGGCTGGAGAGGGGATATCCTCACCCGCATGTTGACTGACATGAATCGCAAGGCGGCTATCAAACAACGAATGTCATCAGCCTCCTCCGAAAGTCTGGCAGAGAGAAGAGCATAGTGAGGGGAACGACTCAGAGCTCTCGCTGGCCTTTCGAGGCCTCGCCCTGTGGACGATCATCGGCTACTTCCGGCCTCATGCTCTAAGAGGGGCTTCGGATAGTCAATGAGGGAGGGACGACGACGGGAAAGAATGTTCTTGCTGGGGGCAAAAGACGGGATTTATGGTCCATTCGAGATGTTGGGCGGTCCAAGATCGGTGCGACGTAATGCCGATTGAGGGAACTCTAAAGCCTGACGCGAAGCTTGGCCGAGAAAAGGAAGCTAGCGGAGAGAAGACAAGCTCACAAGGCACGATCGGGACCGGTGTCTGGTGCGTGATCGGCCTGCGTCTTCGATGTTGGACCGTCTTGAAATACCTGGAAGGCACGCTCAGCCGAGAAGGGGATTTGGGGAGTGGGCAAGTTGGAATGGACACCACCCACGGCGGCCCCGCATACTGGAGATAGTGCCAAAAGAACGCCGGTCAGCGGCAAACTCTTCACTTTATCACATGAAGAATTACGGGAGTTCGTCTGTACGACCGACTGGGGGGTGCGATCAGCGCCGCTTCCTGTGATGGGCGGCGGGAGGCGGGCGGCTTTTCACACTTAGCACAGCAGAGCGGATAGAAGCACGGAGGGAACCGGTGCGGACTGGTTGGGGGAGGAGCGTAACTGTTCAGATGTCTTCTCGCGCGGAGTAACCCGCGCTGGAGCGAAGCGGGACCTCGCGGAACGACCTAACTCACCGAGTGCGTATCGGGCGTGAGGTCCACTGACAGGACGACATCTCCTCTCAACACACGAAGGGGAGAGGGTCGTTAGACTCCGCGCACGCGTGGTCAGTGGTCCGTCAGTTCCGCATCCTTCGCTGCTCCAAGGAGCGAGGTTACTCCGGAATTCGAACCATGCAGTTCCAGCAGCCACCCAACGTCCGCGAAAGATTCCTCAGCACAAGTTGCGGTACGGACGATCGATGCACAAGCCCTCCCCCCAGGCGCCCTCCATACCGGAAAGAGAATTACGTCTCGGGAAGAGCGCCTGCCCTCAACGGTCTCCAGCACGAGGATCGCAGGAACGCGAAGGAAATAAGGTGAAACGATTTTGGCCTGGACCGGAGCGGAAGTGGCACGGTAGTCACCGTGCGCCGACGGGGGGCATGCGACCTTACACCGCGAAACAGTCAGAAGCGAGAACATTGGAGGGAATCCTGCAGGATCAACCACGCGCACGATCACGACTCACGCAGTAACGATCGTGTCAGTAGACGCCTGCGAGAATCCACAAACCATCGGTCGACGCAAGCGTATGGCTTCATGGCGCGAGAGCTGCCAATCGGCATTCCGGCGCCTGCGGGAAGAGGAGGAAACCGACAACCATCAGGTAGCCCCTGGGGCCAAATGTCGTCTCACGAACGGATGGGAATATCTGCGGCGGGCCGAGCCGAATCAAGAGGACGCTCATGAGGTACCATCGGCGCTATCCCCATAAAAGGCGGGGCCCATCTATGCGAAATGTGTCGGGATCGATGGTAGGCTTGCCCTCGCCTCGCGGAGGCGGCATCCCTTCAGAAAACAGCTACGGTGATGAGGCCTTGTAACGTTATGGATTAACTTAGGGTGCGTTCGCAAGGAAGGTACTCAGCGGCCACATCGCCCGCACGACGTGTCTCGGACCCTCGTCTTTTGACAGCACGCCATCTAACCCGAGGCATTTGTGCGGCCGGAGCGCAGCAGGCGTTCGACGGCCCGGGCAGAACACGAGACGGCGTCCATCAGGGAAGCAGCTGCTCGGAAAACAAGCGATGCTTTGTATCGCCGGGAGGTGCGCCGGCCATAGAAGCAAAGCCTCGGCGCGAGTCGGTGGTGGTGCCCGCGAAGCGCGAGCATTGAAAAAAGACGGGATATAAAGGTTCCATTCCAAGCTGTCGTCCCTCCTTGTCGGTCCGCGGAATAATGGCCGCACGAGGGCGGAATCTATCTGAAAGAAGCGCGGAATTCCGGCGGGGGCGGCGAGATCGGTGCGGATTCAGGGCTCTAGCGACAGCGCACACGCGAGGCCGCCGATCCTGCACTCTCCAAACAAAAACTTATTATGGGGGGAGAGAAGGAAATAATTTGCAGAAGGGTCGGGCCGACGCGGTTTCCTGCGTTCTGGAATGATTCCTTCCTCCACTTTCGATCTACTCACGGACAGGCACAATTAGGGGAAGGGAGTATTAGACCACCTCCTTCATCGGACGCGCGACTGAGGCTCTACCGACATACTTGCCGACTCGCTGCGATCATGTCATTGCCCGTCGGGCCCGTCTCAATTTTTTCCTAGATGAAGGGAGAAGGGGAGGGCATAAATGAGGAACACTGCATAGACGGTCTCTGCTTCTATGGTTGCTCCCTAGCTCACAAGAACGAGTCCTTGAGGGAATCAGAGAGGTCGATCCATGTGGTACCGCGGCATCCGCGGGTCTTTCGTTGACACGGAACGAGGGAGGGGACGCCCATTGCTCGCGCGACCCTTCCCCATCGGTCGGTGTCGGTGAGGCACCGACTCGTGGCCGACCAAGGCGGGCGAAGGACGTTCCGTGTGGGAAACTCCAAAGAAGGTGATCGAAGCGCGAATGGGCGATCAAAAGAGGGGCTGGCCACCTGACTAAAGAACAATTCAGGTGAGAGGGGCAAAAGAGAAAAAATCGTATTCGGTAACGACCCTCATGTCGCGCCAGCGCCTCGCCGGCAAGGCCGTGGAACAAGTACCGGCATAGGAGGAGGAGCAGGGTTTGGGAGTCGGGGAAGAGGAGGGAGAAGAAGAGAACTTTTGCTGTTAGGCCTCTGGTGACAAGTGGTCGCCGTAGGTGGGTGTCGGTTCCATCTCCCCGAAGGTGAAGTGGCGAAGAACGAAAAGAACAGCCAGAGACATGCCCTAGGGGAAACAATTCAGCTAGGCAGGTTGCTTCTAGCCGCTGCAAGTGCACGATCGTGGCTTTTCTTGGCAGGGATCGGGTGGCGTGCGGAGGTGGACCTTCTTTAGAATTGGAAGAAGATAATTCGAAGGGGGGGGGGGGGGAAACTGTGGGAGTTGTGCCGGTCGGGGATTGCACACCAACCAGCGTCGGGGACCGCGGTGCTACTCGACGCGGCAGACCCGCAGGTTCACTGGAATCGAGGGGTGCACAGTTGGAAGGGAGGACGGTCAGGAGGAAAGGCTGAGAACGGGCTTTGACAGTCTGGCAGGAGATACCTCTCCCGTCGCCTTATTTCTCTTTCCGGATCTTCCGGAGGCGAGGCGATTTCACGAAGAAGAGAGGAGAAGAGAAGTCCAAAGGGAGGAGGGGGGTAGAGGGGAAAGCCGAAGGGGGGGGGGGAGAATTCAGGAAACTTTCTTTTCAATGTAAAGTCGAGACGGAGTCCCTAGAGTAGCAGGACCCGCGGATAGACACGGACCACTGACACCGAGCGTAGAGCGTAGCTGAGCAGAGACTACATCAAGAGCGACAAACAACGTAGGAGGTTAAAGGATGAGTGGTGGAAAAAGGACTGAATTTCAAGCAAGATAAGAAAGTGTCGGGGAAGTGTCCGGGAGTCTCTATGTAGGCGATTGTAGTCCAGCGGGTGAGGCAAGAAGCGTGAAAAACCAAGCAAGAGATTACCAAGCTGGAAGGTAGGGGGAGACTATGGAGAGGAAGGGGAAAGAAGAACAGAAGCAAGAAAAGGCGATCCAGAAGCTCCGTAATAGACTGACGGGGTCGAGCACCGCACTACCATCAAGTGACGATAAGAGGAGGGACGGAAGGGAGGTGAAGGTTGACAGGGGGAGGATGCTTTGCTTTAAAGAATCAGTAATAGCAATCACATTCGTCGCCGCTGAGTGGTGCAAACAAGCCAATCCAAAAAAGAAAGAAAAGTTAAGGAGGAGGAAAGGGGGTAATCCTGGTAAACAGAAGACACTCCGCACAAGATAAGCTCCTTCACACTATCTTTCCTTTTCAATGGTAAAAAAAAGGGGAGAGGACCGAGAAGGGAGGAGAGGAGAAGTGAGGGTCAACTAAAATATGAATTACGGCACCTTCGAAGAAGATGGGGGTACAACCGAACGATTGTCCCACGGGCCCCACAAGAAAGAAACGGACATAGGAGAGAAAAGAAGCTGAAATAGAAAGTTCCTACGATACTCGACATTATTCCCTCTAAACCAGAGACTCATACCATCAGGGAGAGGAAATTAGCAGTGAAGGAGGAGTCCCTATTTCTATAATTAGGTGCGTTCACACACGCATATTACTAGGTAGTAAGAGTCCAAGAGGACCTGAACGTGGAGGAAGGGGGTCCTTCCTAAATAGGGAGTTATGAGAAGGAAGGAAATCCCATTTATGGCATCACACCCTATAGGTCATAGACATATAAATTAATGAAGAAAAAAAGTAGCGTGAAAAGTGCGGTAGGGGGGGGACGTAAACCGTATGAAAGTGGGGTAAGGCTTCTCATCCGATTTTCTTGTAAGCAGATGTGGAAAAAAACATGGAGAAGGTTAAGGGGGGCGTTTCTCCAAGAGACGCATATGAATAACATCCGCCAAAATGGGAATAAAGTATTGAAAGTACAGGAATACAGAATGAAAAAAAATACAAGTCGATGAGGGGTGGTTAAAAGAAGTTAACCCCTCGACATCTGAGCAAATCGGTAAGAAATATGTAAGCAAGGGGGGGGCCTGAAGGGAAAGAATGTGAGGGGGGCAAAAGACCTTCTGGTAGGGATCGTAATAATTGACGACAGGGGGCTGGGGAAATGAGATCGTTACGGGAGAGGGAGGGAGGGCTTAGGTCTAGTCAAAGATGGGGGAGGTCTGGAGAGGAAAGGCGCCCGCAAACTCGACGCCGACAATATCCATTCTCCAATCAACTCACTTCGGGTCTTAGGGGATTATATTAGGGGGGGGAAGGTGCTTGATTAGAAGGGGGGAAGGGGAGATGTAGAGGGGGGAGCCAAGAATAGACCGGGAGAAGAACGAAGAGAAATCGGTCGTCCCTAGCGAAAGACTTTCCCTCCGCATAGGAACAATGGGGCAGACTGACAGGAGGGAAACATGGGGAACAATTTCTTTAAGTATCCTCCCTTGAGAGGTTTCTAAGATGAACGAGCGCGCAATGTCTAAGAGAACAAAAGGGCCAGAGAGAGGAAAGGGAACTGAGTGAGTCTTGGTTCGGGAAGACGACTGCTTCACAAACAGCTGGGACAGAGAGGGAGGATAGCAAGGTAAGGGCGAAGAAGCGGGAGGGGCGCTGTAAAGAAGGGGGGTGGGAAGTCGCAATCCCATGCTGCTCTCCTCCGCAAGTTAACGTCGTAAGGGCTTATGAAACAACCGGACTGGTCCGGAAAGTAGGGGAGGGGATTGGAATTACCTTCATGATAATGGCAAACTGTTGATCATTAAGCGCAAGGACCTGAGATCTGTAGAGGAGCTCAGCCGAAAGAAATGAGGAAGGGGGGGCATAAAAAAATCTCGATCGTATTCAAGGTGCTAACTACAGTATAGCACTCGTCCGATTCGCCTGCAGACGGCCTTTTACCTTGCTATCTGCATAAAGGTCGAACTCAGAAAAAAGGCTAGGGAGGAAGGACTAGAGGGGGACGTCGGGGGGAAAGGAGCTTAGGACAGACCTGGGAGGTGAGGGCAGGGCATTGGGTTTGAAAGGACATCATATTTTTTTGTGTGAAAGCTGGGAGATGGGCAGAAGGAAGGGAGGGGGGGGAAAAGAGATCAGGGAATGGAAAGAAGATTGCGAGGTCACAGGAAGGTAGGGGCGTTGGGGATGGCTCATCCATCTTCGACAAAAATTGACGCGTTGGAGGTAGGTGCACTTGAGGGACGGACGGGGGGGGAAGTCTTGGCATAAGGGGAAAGCTCTGACCTGAGAAGTGGATTTGGGGGGCTTGGGTTTGACGATGATGTCCCCACAAGAGTGTCTCCCGCCTACTTGTAGAGAATCAAACAACTCATACGTGGAGATCAAGAGAAGGTGGCCGGACTAGGGAAAGAGGAAGCGGATAGTGGATGGTAAAGACGGGAGGTGGAAAGAGTGTATCACATCTAACGCTCTAAGTATTAGAGTTATTTATTTCGCTGTTCTAATGGATGCTTCTTTTAAAAGGTCCAGAGAAAGACTATCTCCTCGCCAGGAGGGGGTGGCTAAAGGGTTCTAAAGGGGGGGGGGGGCTCAGACGAAAGGATGGTAGAATGGGACATAGTCTCTGGTAAAGAAGATAGAAGCTGAAACGAATAACCTCAGGAACCTTAACTTAAACCGGTGCAGTGACGGAAGTTCTTCTCAAGAAATCTCAGAGACAACAAAAAGTATTAACGGGGGGAAATAAGTATCTGGAAGTAGACAGAAGAAAGAAAAGACGGGGGGAGTGAAAGTGGAAAACCTTTCGTTAAGAGGGACCTCGCTTCGGTTTACTAAAGGAGAGAAGTGAGGGCATCATAAGAACATCTTTCGGATAAAAGAAGAAAAGAATTTGCATGGGGAGAGAGGAGGAGACGGTTATCAGAAGAAAAATCACATTCTCACACTCTCCCGACGCCATCAAGGGGAAAGAGCTCGGGGAAGAAGCCAGAGAAACTGGAAGGTCAATCACGGGACGGATCACATAGGAGGAGGAGGGTGCGATGGGGAAGGGGGAAAAGCTGGTGGGATTGAACTCAAAAGTAAAGTAGCAAAAACCAAAGGAGGGCAAGGCGACGTTGGGTGGCAGAGAGAGGGGGGGAAAGAAACAAGAGGCAAAGTCTAAAAGGAGGAAGATCCAGTTATTGGAACAGCAAGGCACATCAACAAGAAGGATATCATAGCCCCGCTGAGAGAGGGACCCTTGAGGGGGAGGAAGAAATCCTATCAAGCAGTACTCGTCACTCTTATAGATCATTTCTCGTCTTAGCCTCGGGATGAATTAGCAAGGAGGATTGAACTAAAAAAGAACAGAGGGGGAGAAAAACACAGTGTGAACCAAAAGGTCTCACTAACCTAACAAAATGTAAATCGAGGAAGCACAGGGACTAAAAAACTAGCCTCTCATTTAACAAAATCAGAAAGCTGGGCCTCTTCAGGGAAACGGAGAGTGAATGAGGTTGCCAAGAGATTGCAAGGAGGTGCGGTTCAAACAATACTCTATTAAGAGTTGGCTTAGGACAAGGGGGGCGTCTCCAGGGAAGAAAAGGAAGCCATAGGGAGGGAGGGGCCAGGCGGGGGAGATGATGGGAACAAAGGAGGGGGAGTCATTAAATCCATGAATGTCTAATTCATCAGGGAAAGGCGAATGCAAAGAGGGGGAGGCGGGAACAAGAAGAAAGGGGGGGGGATATTTGTTTAAGGCGGGGAGGGGGCGAAAGACTTGTCGTGCGGAAACTGGCCTACACAGGAGGTTTTAGCAATACGTGGAGGAGACAGAGGAGAAGGGGAAAAGGGGCAAAAGTACAGATGGGGGGAGTGTTTTATCAGTAGCAGAAAATCAAGAAAGGGAGTCTAAGCAAGTTTGGGGAAGGTAAGACAGAGCCTCTCTGAGAAAAGAAAAGAGAAAACAGAAAGACGAATAAGGGACGGAAACTTTCAGGAACTGTCGGGGAAAGAATGTCGTCAAGCGTAAGGCCGAGTGCAGCAAGGAAAGGAGGTGGGGGTAGGGAAAGGCGATCGGGGGCCGGAAGGAACTTCATCAGAGGGAGGGATGTCGTGATAGGCCAGACATCAAATCAAGAAAAAATAAGGAGGTGGGTCTGGGGGAAGGAATATCGCGACAACACAAATTGTTATGATTAAGGGAAGATATAAAAAGGTTGGGGGGGGGGGGGTGGGAAGGGTTTGTTCAGGAGGGCATGCAGAGAGCAACCTAATACCGCCAAAATCTAAAAAGGGCCGTACTCATGAGTAAAATCTCTAAAGGGTGATGAGAACTCAAAGGAATAGGGGAAGGGATGAAAGGTTGGCTCTACCTAAGGTTTCCCGAAAAGTGGACATGCCACTTTCCAAAGAGGGAAGATGAAGAAAGGAGAGGGTTGAAACCCACAGGTAAGGAGAGTAGGGACTCTTAGAGGGGGGAATCGTTCCTCAAAAGAGGGAAGCAAAGTATAGGGAGGTAGGTGGGGAGCGCCCATACGCGGAAATACAGGAGGAAGTTCGCTTGAGGAAGAGGAATCCAGTGATTTCTAAAGATTCTCCTAGCTCGTCAAAAATTCAACTACACTCCTAAAGGATCGGAGAAGGAACAAGTCAAAGGCCTATTTCAGGGAGGTGGGTCTTCCCCGTAGAGGTGGTCCTATACCTTCGGGGAAAGGCGTTGTGGTACATATACCTTCAATGGGAATCCGCAGGAGGGGGAGGATAATTAATCTCAGGACGCTGAAAAGGGGGTCTGTTCGGAGGCAAGACTGAATATCAGGAGAAAGAGGAAAAGATTCAAAAAGCCGCGAAGGCGTATTCGGTGAAAAAGAATGCAGAGAAGAGCTTGAAGAGGAGAGGCATCGCTTTGTAAAGAGGCTGTACACTCTGGGAAAGGGCAAGGGACTTCATAGGGGACAACAGGGAAGGAGGGTTGAAACTGGGAGGAGAAGAAAACTTGGAGGTCAGGAAGAGGGGGTGTTTTAAAAAGGGGAGGCCAGACGGATTGGGGTTGGGGTCACAAGATAGTGCGTTCAGAAGGGAAACCGGGGGGAGAAGAAGGAAGAACAGGAGAGGAAAAGGGAGGGGGAGGGGGGGGGGGCCAAATGGCTCTTCGAAGTTGTAGAGGGAAGAGATCGGCTACATTGGGAAATCGTTACTGCGGGGAATGGATCTTTTCAGGTATTAGCTTAGAGGGGAGAAGGGAATGAATTTAGAAGGGGGGGGGGGAGGGGCAGGACCTGTTGAGAGGGGGGGGGGGGGGAGGGGAGGGGGGGAGATTAGTTCCACCACCTCAGTCAGAAGGCTACTTTATGGCTGGTCTGGAAGACCCTCCGCCTTTAAAGAGGAAGGTAAATAGGGAGGGGGAAGGGGAGGGGCCGAGTGGAGGCAGAAGGGGAGGGCCGTCGGGGTCCTTCGGATCCTCTCTCCCTCTCCTTAGGGAATGCTTTCGATGGGAGGGAGGGAAACGTTCGAGTGTCAAACTTTCCTCTAAAAGGCTCTACCTCAAGGGACTCTGGGGGAAAGGGAGAAGAAAAATGTCGTTGTGTTAGGAGGGGAACTGGAAATGGTCTTGGTAGAGGGAGGGATGAAAGGAAAAATGACAGGGGGATAAAAGAGTCCCTCTAAAAGACCAATTAAATAATGAGGAAGGGGGGTCCTTGAGGATTCGAGAAGGACGAAGAGAATGAACAACAACTTGATGGATATGTGATTCCTTATCGCAGAATACCTCACTCACCGGAAGAAAGAATGAGGTCAAGAAAAAGGGACCTGGGGAAAGGAAGGCGCGGCTGGTAAAGAGGGGGGAAGACCTCTGAGGAACGGACCAAAAAACAAGGGTCAAAAGACCAACATCACTGGTCGGGAAAGGAATTCAAGAGGAAGTAGAGCAAGAGCTGAGAAAAAAGGGAAATCAAGAAAGGAGCCCTCCGCCATAAAGGGGAAGGAGAAAGTCTCTGAAGAGATGGAAGCCTTCACGAGGCCTGAAAAAAGGAGATCATCAGAATGAAGTCTTAAGTAATTTTAAGATGGTGGACTGGCGGATTAGGAACTGGAAACCCTACAAGTAAGGGAAAAAGGGTCGCGGAAAAGGGGGGCCGAAAGCTAAAGGGGGGAAGACACCAACAAAAGAAGAGGGTAAAAATTTTATTCCAGCCTTTAAAAAGCACTACTCATTCCATCAAAGAAAAAAGAAGGGGAGTCACTATCGGGGAAAGCATCTGGCGAATCCCAAAAAAGGATGACAGGTGCAGGGAGGAATGTTCGAAGGGGAATAGGGAGATGACGAATCCTTCGCAACAGGAAAAGCTGTAAAGGAAACCATCGAGTGAGAAATGTCATCAAAAGGGGGGAAGAACAGTAACGGGGTGGGTCTAATATCGGTGCTCCATCACAGCTGAACCTAAGCCCTCGAACCTGGAGAGGAAATCGGAGCATCTAGAAGGCTGTACCAAAAAGAAGGAAAGGAGAGAGATGACAAACTCAGGAGGAGGTAGGGGGAGGGGAAATATCAAATATTCTCGCTCGTTCAGAGACAGAACCAGGGCAGGTAGTCGAGGTCCATAAAAGGGGTACGAGGGGAGATTGAGTGGAAAAAAAGTCAGGTGGAAGGACGTATCATAATTTTCTCGGATAATCTCCAACGGGTGAAAGAGTAGTAAGGGGGGGTCAAAACTAAACAATCAGGAATCTGAGTTGCCGATGGGAAATGGAGGGACGCGGCCTCGGGGAGAGACGAGACGCGGAGTGAATAAGTCCACTATGGGAGCGAATAGCTTAAGAAAAGGGATCTTGTCGGGTTGGCGAAGGGGGAAAAAAGAAGAAGCCATCATAAAGGAGGAGGGGCTTTTGGGTGGGGAATTGGAATTCACATAGGTCCTCTCTCTAGTAGTCACAAAGAAGGAGGAGAGAAGGGGACAGGGCCATATGGGAATTCAGCAAGGGGAAGGTTTCTGGGGGAATAATTGGGCTGATGCTTCCTATTCCGGAGTGTTATGAAACTTCTGGAGGGACGAAGCGCGTCGGGCGGCTTTCTTAAAAGGAGAGTAGGGCTCATAGTATAGAGAAAAAAAGAAAAAAAGGGGGTGGAATGAAGAAAGGCCTTCTAAA